>Ga0247727_10002164_pt1 | contig 45360 bp, 43 predicted proteins | sample WisWelCaveWW1625_FD_202498 | JGI IMG/M metagenome (GOLD analysis project Ga0247727, IMG submission 202498) | Biofilm microbial communities from Wishing Well Cave, Virginia, United States - WW16-25 | ecosystem: Environmental > Aquatic > Deep subsurface > Groundwater > Cave microbial mat | place...
GCCACGCCCTTCGTTTCCTTGAGCAACTTCAAGGTCTGCTTCTCACGGCCCGCGTTGAGTCGCACCAACACCAATCCTGTGACCATATTTACCTCCCCGTAAAGATGTCCCCGCGGCGGGCGCGGGACGAAAAAAACAGTTTAACACCGGTGGATGCCCGCAAAGGAATGTTCCCAGCTTTCGCCGTTAAGTTTTGTCCGGCTCCGGCAAAGATGCCGTTTCCCGCCGGATCCGGTCCCGGGCGCCCCAATAGGCGTCCAAAACACCGAAAGCCCAAATGGCGAAAGTCAGCCATCCGAAGGAGGAGAAAAAAGTTGCGCGCTCAACGGAGAGCCGGGTGGCCATCGCCCGCATCTCCAGTTCGGTGGGAATCGCCCCTGGCGGCAGGATCTGGGACATGGCGAGGGCAAGGCCGATGGAGAAACCCGCCATAACCCCAAGGGTGAGTAAAATCAGGACGAGGCCCTTCGCCCGCTCCTTGTTGTACAGCTGGCCGGCCCCGGGCATGACGAAGGCGGACAGCAATATGGGAATCCACAGCCGGTTCATCGACGTGCCCCCTTCAAATTTTTCCGCGCCGGCTTTCGCGCGGCGGCCCGGCGCTTCCCCTTCGGCTTCAGGAGCGCCCGAACGGACCAAAACGGTTCGGGGTCCTCCCGCCCTTCCACCACGGCACCAAGCGCGTCCAGGGCCGACAACAGGCTCATCTTGTGCCCCGGCGAAACAAACAGCGGATCCCGGTGGGCTCGGAGCCGAACCGCCAAACCCAGCGGCTCCCCCGCCTCTTTAATGAAAACGTGGGCCCCGCTCAACCCCGGCGGCGGGGGCTCCCATTCGCCGTGCTCGCAGACCGCCGAAACCCCGACGGACGGTCGGTCCATCCAAAGCCCGAGGTGCGACGCCACGCCGAACCGGCGGCGGTGCGCCACCCCGGCCCCTTCCACCACCAGCACGTCCGGCGCCCCGCCCAGTTTCGCCAGCACCCCCCGCAACACCGGCACATGGCGGAAACTCTCCAGACCTGGCACGAAGGGGAAAAGCGTCCGGACCGGAATCCCGACGCGCGCGGTCGCCGTCACGTGCAGGCCAGGCAGGCTCACAAGCGCCCCCGCGCCGAAAATCTTCCCACCCCGCGCCACGGGATCGACGGCCAACACCGCCGCGAAGCCGATGGGGGGCCCCTGCCGAAACGCCGGGCGAAGATCCACCCGCCCAGCCAGGCGGCGCTGCCAATCCTCCGCCTCATCCAGGGTGAGGGTCCACGGGTGAAGTTCCACGGCATTTGATTTTGGCTCTTTTATTAACGGTCGACTAGCCCCCGCCCCTGGCCCCTCCTGCCTGAATTCAACGGCCTTGCGGCAACTCTTCCCCGGGTCTACAATTAACCGATGCGTGAATCCGAAGGGCTCGTTCGACGCCACGACAAGTACCAGTTCGAAGTGAAACTGGGCTACGACCTGAAACCCCGGCACCGGAAGGACCGCTACCGGGTGGAGACGTTTTTTTTCCTCCCCGAGAACCTGGACGTCAACGAGACCACCTACTCCAAAGCCCAGTTCTACCGGGACCTCCTGTTGTACATCCGCTTCCGCACCCCGGATTTTTCGCTCCACGCCTTGACCGATCCGGCCGAGGACCGCTCTCCCCTGGCCCGCCTCCCGGTGAAATTGGACGCCTATGTGGCGTCCCCCTCCGACCAGAACGCCCGCGCCCTGGATTATGAGCTTCGCCTCCTGGGATGCGTGTTCAAAAACGCCCTCCGCTTTGAAGCCCGCGCCGTGGAACGGGCCCTCGGACCCGCCAGAAATCCCACAGACGCGCGAGGCCTGATCGACGCCTATGCCGCGGACATCCGCGCGGTGACGGCGCGTTTCCGCGCGCTCCGCAGGCTCTTCCACGCCCCCGGCGTTTCGGGCGGCCTCGCGGCGACCTACGGCTTCACGGACGAATACATCAGCCTCCTGATCGAGGGAAGCACCCACGAGCTTTTCCACCGGTCGCCTCCGCTCCCCCCCGCACTGGCGGACGGCGCGCGTCGGCTGACGGCCCTCATCGAGGAGGAGACGGCCCACCGCCGGAGCGCGGGATACCCCTCCCTCATCGAGGAAAACCACGACAACGAAACCTTCGTCTTCCGGCAGAGCGTGCTGAAGAAATTCATCGCCAGCTCCCTTCACCTGGTCCTTCGAACGGAGGAGGAGGGCAAGGGCCTGGAGCAGATGGCCCTGGCCATCGGCGCGGGCGTGGCCATGGTCTTCGCCACGGCCGTGGCGTTCTTTTACCAACAAACCTTCGGGACCCTTTCCCTCGGATTTTTTGGCGTCCTGGTCGTGAGTTATATGTTCAAGGACCGGCTGAAAGCCGCCATCCAGGGGCGCCTCCAGCGGCGGCTGGCGCGGCACCTCTTCGACCAGGCGACGGACGTCTACGACCCCTTCAACGGGAAAAAGATCGGCGTCTGCCGCGAGGCGGTGGGCTTCGTCCGGGAGAGCAAGGTGGACCCGCGGGTCCTGCATTTGAGAAGCCGGGACCACATCACGGAGATTGAAAACACCTGGCGGTCGGAAAAGGTGCTGCATTACCTGAAGGACATCACGCTCCTGAGCCGCCGGTTCTGGGGCAACCATTCCCGGAAGTCCGGGCTCACGGACATCGTGCGCTTCAACCTGCGCAATTTCCTCCTCAAGATGGACGAGCCGGTCATGGACCTTTTCGTCTTAAAAAACGGCCGGAGCGAAACGGTTCGCGGCACGCGCGTCTACCACGTGAACATCGTGATCAAGTTCGTGTCCGAGGAATCGACGCGCTACGAGCGCCTGCGCCTCGTCCTGAACCGCGAAGGTATCAAGCGCATCGAACCGGTCGCCAGCGACCTGGTGGTCGGCGAAGACCCGGAGGATTGAGCGCCCCAATTTGCCTATTCCCTGCGGGCCCCTGGCCGGGGGGCCCGCTCCGCCGGGACGAATGATCTCCCGCCTCTGAAACGCGCCACGAAGCCCATGAGCGAAAGCGCGAGCCCAAAAACGCAGATCACCGTGGCGCCCGTGGGCGTGTCAAACCGATAGGATCCATACATGCCGATCAGGCTGACCGGGGTTCCCATGAGGAGGCGTAAAACAGGAAGTCCCACAGGCGGATGCGGTATCCCCGCCTGGATGTGCCTCGGCGACGGCGGAACGCCGGCCTTGGGCTCCACGAAGTTCACGGCCTCGATGCCGAAGCGCTTGGCGAAGTTGGGCCGGGAATTGTGGTAGGTCACCGCCTGGACTCCCCTCAAACGCGCGGCCCAACCGGCCCATTCCTTTTCAAAGAGCTTGGCCAGACGGTAAAACCGTCACTTTTCTTGTACAGAAAACGGAGAAGACCCTGAAAACTAATGACTGATTTTAGGTTCATGAACCCTCCCACAACAGTTCGGAGCGCGCGAAAGAAAGCGCGATCAATTCTGTTCGGCTATCGAGAGGGTGAGACGGGCGGCGCGCGCGAGGGAGGAAGGAGGAACGGGAGGGAAAAAGCGGTTCGGGCGGCCGAGGACGGCGCCGTGCCGCTTCGCCCGCGAAAAAGAACCCAAAACCCGACGGCCTCGCCGCCGGGGTGTGCGACCCCCGCGAGCAGGGGCAAAGCGCGCAGTCCGCGTGGGGCGTATACAGGCCGCCTTCGTGGGCTCCGTGCCGGTGAAGGGCCTGGGCGCCCAGAAGGGCGGTCAATCCCATCGCCAGAACGAGCGGATTCTCATGGGTTCAGTCTATTTCCCCCGGAAAGCAAAATCAAGGAGAACGGCGACCCACCCGGACGATTTTGACCGACGTTATGACCACCGGGGTCAACGGACGGTTGTTGGGGTCCCGCTTGACCTTGGAGACCGCGTCGGCGACGTCCTGCCCCTCGACCACCTGGCCGAAAATGACGTAGTGGCCGTTGGTGTCCAAAAAGGGAGTGGCCGCCACGGTGATGAAAAATTGCGACCCGTTCGTGTTCGGCCCCGAATTGGCCATGGCCAGAACGCCCGCCCTGTCGAACTTCACTCCTTCGGGATACTCGTCCTTGAATTTGTAGCCGGGCCCCCCGTAGCCGGTCCCCAGGGGGTCCCCTCCCTGGATCATGAATCCTGGAATCACACGGTGGAAAACACCGTCGTCGTAAAAGCGGCCCTTTGTTGCCTTCCCTGTTTTCGTGTCCGTGAACTCTTTCGTCCCCTCCGCCAAGCCGATGAAGTTGGCCGACGTTTCGGGCGACTTGCCGGTGTGGAGGACACAGATGATTTTTCCCACGGACGTTTCAAGGACGGCGTAGGTGCCCGCCTGATTTTTCCACGCTTCCGCCGCCCGAGCTCCCGTCGCTATTCCCATCGCCAACCCTCCCACGAACAGATATTTGAGTGTGCGCATAATCGTGCCTCCTGAAATGCCGCTTGGAAACGTCGTTGCCCCATTCATGGGGCGTTACTGTTTAAGCGATTTTAGATACTTTTCAAGGGACCGGATTTGGTCCCTTGTCAACGGCCCCCCATTTTTTTCGCCGAAGGCCGGCATCGATGTGTCCGGCACCCCGTTGGCGATGGAAAGGCGAAGTCTCGCGGCGGGCCGCGCGGCCATATCCTCCGCCGACGCGGCGATGAATGTTCCGCGCCGGCGAAGGCTCTCGTGGCACATGGCGCAACTCGCGGCGAAAAGCGCCTCCCCGTATTTATCGACGCCGCGGTCCACATGGCACTCGCGGCAGGACCCAAGAAAAAGGTTTTGGGGGCCGGTCATTTCCGGGTGTTGCGAGGCCACGATTTTCCCCGCGAGGGTTAAAACGGTCACGGGTTGTTCAGGGTCATTGGTACGGACGCGCACCTCTTTCAGGGTTTCGCCCATCTTCCCACGGGAATCGAAAACGACGCGAATTTCCTCCCGGCCCCCGGGGGCGATCAACGGGTTCGAGGGAACCGCCGCGGTGCACCCGCAGGAGGAATGGACGCCTTCGATTTTCAGTGGCGCGGTGCCGAGGTTTGCGAATGGATACGAATACTGGACGGTGGCGCCCTGGGTCAGGATGCCGAAATCGTGATGGGTGTCTTTGAATTCAATGACCGGCCGTCCCGCCCAAAGGGACAACGGAACCAGCGCAAACGCCAACAGCGCGACCCCTCGCCTCATAAGGCGGGCAGTTTAACAAAATTTCCCGGGGCCGTCGAAGCCCCTCCAGAAACCCGCTGGAGGGAGGTCATGACGATGGCCAACATTCGGTCAAATTCGGCTGGTGAGATTCCCAGCGGCGGCAACAAGACGATCACATCTCCCAGCGGGCGAATCCAAAGGCCTCGATCCAGCGCCTCCCGGCACACGCGCTGGGCCACGCGAGCGGCGGGGGGAAAGGGACGGCCCGCTTGCTTGTCCTGGACGAGCTCAACTCCGGCCATCAAACCCGCCTGTCGAGCGTGCCCGACCCAGGGGTGGCCGGCGACGGCCTCCAGAAACCGTTTCAACCGACGGCGAAGCGTCATTGTCCCCTTGATGAGACGGCGGCGCTCCAGAAGCGCCAGGTTCTCGAGGGCGACGGCGCAGGCCAGGGGATTGGCCGTGTAACTGTGGCCGTGGAAAAACGTCCTTAAATCTTCGGTGCGGCCCAGGAACACCCGGTAGATTTTTTTAGTCGTCAGCGTGACGGCGAGGGGAAGGTAGCCGCCGGTCAGGGATTTTGCGAGGCAGAGGAAATCGGGCTTCACCCCCTCGTTTTGGACGGCGAAAAGTCGCCCGGTCCGGCCGAAGCCCGTGGCCACCTCATCGGCAATCAGCAAAACGTTTCGGCGGCGACAAAGGCGCTCCAGGCCCTTAAGATATCCCCGGGGCATGACGCGCATTCCCGCGGCGCCTTGCACAACGGGCTCGATGATGGCGGCGGCCAAGCGCGGCGCGCGCCGCTTCAGAATTTCCTCGGCGCTCGCCAAACATTCCCACCGGCATCCGGTTTCAGGTCGCGCTTCACCGGGCCGGGGCGCGCGCGCGGGGACCGGCTCCTCCCCCGTCCGCAAAACGGGGACGGCGGGCCGGCGCCGGTGGGGACAGCGGTAACAGTGGGGCGCGAGAGCGAAATGCGCCCGGAACAACAGCGGACGGAATTTCTTTTGAAAGACCGCGATGCCGCCCACGGAAACGGCGCCCAGGGTGTCCCCGTGGTAGGACCCCTCCAGCGCCAGGTATTCCGTCCGCCGGGGCTCCCCCCGTTGGGCCCAAAACTGGAAGGCCATTTTCAGCGCCACTTCCACGGCCGTGGCCCCGTTGTCGGAATAAAACACCCGCGAGAGGCCGCGCGGCGCGATCCGCGCAAGGGCGCGCCCCAGGCGGATCGCCGGCTCGTGGGTCAGCCCTAAAAACGTGGAGTGCGCAACGCGCTCAAGTTGTCGGCGGACCGCCCGGTCCAGGGACGGTTCGCGGTGGCCGTGCAGCGTAACCCACAGGGACGACACCCCATCGATGAAGGACCGGCCGCGGGCGTCCCAAATTCGGACCCCACGGGCCCGCGTCACGATCAGGGGTTCCAACGCCTCCCACTCCGCCTGCTGGGTGAAGGGGTGCCAGAGATACCGTTTGTCCCAGCGCTCCAAAGTACGCCGCGCGGAAGACCTCACGGTTTCAAACCAAAGTCCTCGCGCCAGACGCGGAGGAGGAGGCCCTCAATAACCCGTTCGGACGAATTCTTCAGGCGGGGCACCCGTGTCACGGGGAGGCCCGTCAACCGGGCGAGAATCCGCGGGTTCGTCCTCTCGGCCTCGGAAGCCCCGGTGAAACCGCTCAAGAGAACCCGGCGGACATCGATCCCCCTCCCGCGGAGCGCCTCGACCGTCAACAGGGTGTGGTTCAACGTCCCGAGGCCGGGCCGGGCCACCACCCAGGCGGGGGACCCCAGCCGCTTCGCCAGATCGGCGACGAAAAAATCCTTCCAGAGCGGAACCAGAACGCCGCCCGCCCCTTCGATGACGAGGTTCGAATATCGGGATATGAGGAATCGGTGAGCCAGAAGGACCCGGGCCAGGGACCGGCGGCCGGCGCGGGCTCCGCCGGTCCCGAATCCGAATTTGACGACGGGCGCCAAGGGCCGACTAAGATATACGGGGGTGACCCGGCGCGGATCCAGCCCCCCCCCAATGGCCCGGATCAGGGCGCGCGTGTCCCCCCAGCTTCCGCAGGAAAAAGGTTTGAAAACGCCGACCGACGAGCCCGCGCGCTTAAGAACGGCCGCTAAGCGGGAGGCGACAAAGGTTTTCCCCACGCCGGTGCCCGTGGCGGTCACGAACAAGCTGGTCATGAGGTCAGGGAGACGGGGTTTCGACCTTGCCAGGCCTTCACGGCGGCCGTAACGCGGTTGACTTCACTTTCGGTGTGGGCGGCGGTCAGGGAAAAACGGATTCGGGAGGTGCCCGGCGGGACCGTGGGGGGCCGCACCGCCGGGGCGAAGAAACCCTCCCGCCACAGGGTCGCCGACAGCGCGAGGGCCTCCGCCTCTCCACCGACCACCAGGGGAACGATGGGGCCCGCTCCCGCCAAATCGAGTTCGCCGCGAAAACGGCGGGACAGGGCGAACACCCGTTCCCGAGGGGCGGGATTCTGAACGGAAAGGGTCAACGCTTCCAGCGCCGCCGCCGCGGCCGCGGGAGCGAGGGCCGTGGAATAAATGAAGGAGCGGGCTTTGTTTTGAATCCATTCCCTCAAGGGACGGGACCCGCAGATGAATCCGCCCTGGGCGCCGAGCGCTTTCGAGAGCGTGCCCATGCACACGTCCACGGATTTTTCCAGTCCCAGGGCGTTGACCCACCCCCGGCCCTCCGGGCCCCAAACGCCCGTCCCGTGGGCCTCGTCCACGTAGAGCCGCGCTCCCCGGCGATGGCAGACCTCGATGATCTCCCGCAGGGGGGCCCGGTCCCCATCCATGGAGAAAATGCTTTCGGTGACCACCCAGAGTTCTCCGTGCCCAACGACCCGGGCCAGCACGCGATCCAAGTCCTCCGGATCGTTGTGCCGAAAAACTTTCAACCGGGCGCGGGAAAGGCGGGCCCCGTCGACCAAGGAGGCGTGGGATAAGCGGTCCAGCACCACCGTGTCGCCGGCCCCGAGGAGAGCGGTCAAGGCGCCCACGTTGGCGTGATGGCCGGAAGGAAAAACCAGCGCGGCTTCCGTTCCCTTGTGGGCCGCCAGGGACTCCTCCAATTGCCGGTGCAGGTCCAGCGTCCCGCCGAGGAGGCGCGACGCCGTGGCGCCGGCCCCCCATTGGTCCATGGCCTTCCGCGCCGCTTCCACCACCCGCGGCTCGCCCGCGAGGTCCAAATAATTGTTGGAGGCAAAATTCACCACCCGGCGTCCCCCCACCTCCGTGCCGGCCCCCGGCGCGGCGGAGAGCACCCGGGGGTCGCGGAGCCGGTTCTCCCGCCGGAGCGCGTCCAGGCGAGCCGCCAAGATATCGGAAAGGGATTTGTTCACGCGCACGCCTCCACCACCACCGCCGCCAGCGCGCCGCCGAATCCAAAAGAGAGGGAAGCGGCCCGGCCGACGGGAGCGCGGCGCGTCCGTTGAGGAATGAAGTCCAGTTCGTCGGTCACCGGATTTTCCAAATGGAGTGTGGGCGGAAGGACGCCGTCGCGGAGCGCAAGGAGGCAGAACGCCAGCTCCACCGCGCCGGTGGCCCCGAGGAGGTGTCCGGTGGCCCCTTTGGTCGAAGAGACCGGGGGGCGGTGGGATCCGGGGAAAAGCGAGACCAGGGCCTGGGATTCCAACTCGTCGTTCAGCGTCGTGGCGGTGCCGTGGGCGTTGATGTAATCCAGGCCTTCGACGCTGCGGCCTGACCGGTCCGAGGCGCGCCGGAGGCAGTCGGCCATGCGCCGGCCGCTGGAATTGAAGCGCGTGGCGTGGTGGGCGTCGCAGGAAAAATCCCCCCCGGTGACTTCTCCGTAAATCCTGGCGCCGCGCCCGCGAGCCCGGGCCAAGCTCTCCATGACGAAAACGCCGGCGCCTTCCCCCAGGATGAATCCGTCCCGCGCGCGGTCGAAGGGCCGGATCCGGCCCGAAGTCGAGAGGACGCCCAACCGTTGGAACCCCGCCTGGTAAAGGGGATGAAAGGACGACTCGGCCGCGCCCGCCAAGACCACGTCCACCCGCCCCTCCCGGATCCACCCGGCCGCCGCCAAAACCGATTGGGCCCCCGTGGCGCAGGCGGCGGCGAGATTCATGACGGGCCCCTCCGCGGCGAACCGTCGAGCGGCCGCGCGGGTGACGTCCTCGGGCGATTGAACCGACAGCGCTCCGGCGGGGCCGTCCGACAGCAAGGGCTTGCTGCAACTGACGGAACATCCGGTCCTTTCGGGAAGAGCGCCGAAATCGCCGGCGTCCGCCCCGGCCGATTCCGCCGCGAACATCGCCAGACCGACGGCTCGAGGGCCGGCGGTTTCAAGGGGAACCCGCGCCCCCGAGGGCGTCACCGCCGATTCCCCGGCCAGGACCCGGGCCCAACCGCTCTCCCGATCCGCGCCCAAGGGCGTGACGAGGCCGATGCCCGTGACCACCACCCGCTGTGCATCGGGGCGCCGGATCATAACACCCGGGAGTCCAAATTGAAAACCTGCCCGGACACCGTCTTCAGTTCCGCCAGTAACAGGACGAAGCGCGTCAACTCCGCCCGGTCGGTGGCCCGGCCCAGGGCGTGCTCCGCCATCACTTTCTCCCGCTGGGGCGGCGGCACCTGCTCCCCCATCTCCGTCAGGTGAAAACCGGGAAGGACCGCGTTCACGCGGATGTTGAAGCGCCCCAGTTCCTTGGCGGCCGCCTTCGTCAGGCCGATCAACCCGGCCTTGGCGGCGGCGTAGTTGGCGCAACCCGCCGCCCCCCGCGCCCCAACGATGGAGCCGATGTTGATGACAAACCCCTCTTTTTCCTTCGTCATGTGTTTGACCGCCGCCTGGAGGCAGAAAAAGGCGCCGCTCAAATTGACGTCCAGCGCCTCCCGCCAATCCTCGGGGGACAGGTTTGCGATGACCTTATCCCGGGTCGCCCCGACGTTGTTGACCAGGCCGTCCAGCCGCCCCCAGGCGGCCGCCGCGCGGTTGACCAGGTCCGCGCATTGGTCCGCATCGCGGAGATCGGCCTGAAAAAGGTCGGCGCGCGCGCCGAGGGCGTGGAGTTCCCCCAGGACGCCTTCCGCCTCCGCGCGGCGCGTCCGGTAATGAACCGCGACGGAATGGCCCCCCCGGCCGAAGGCCAGGGCAATGGCCTTGCCGAGCCCGCGACTGGACCCAGTGACGAGGATGTTCACCTGAAAATCCCCCCTTCGCCCCCCTTTTGCAAAGGGGGGGAGCGGGGGATTTTTAAAATGCCGGGCTCCACAGGCGTTTTAATGGAGAAGCGCATTACTGGCGGGTTCCCCGGGAAACAATTTCCACGCGTTCCGACAGCGGGGGGAGGGTGTCCACCGAGGCTGGGGGATTTTCGCCCTCAATGGTAAACCCCAGGTCCCGGACCATGTCCCGGTCCGCCTGGGCGGATTGCCCCTTGGTCGTCAGGTAATCCCCGATAAAAATGGAATTGGCGACGTAAAGCGCCAGCGGCTGGAGACTGCGCAGATGGAGCTCCCGCCCGCCGGCGACCCGCAATTCCGCCTCGGGGCAAAGCAAGCGGAATAGGCAGAGGATCTTGAGAACTCGCGTCGGTGCCAACTCATTGCGGTCGGCCAGGGCCGTGCCCTTGACCGGGATCAGAAAATTTATGGGTATGGAATCCACCTTCATTTCCCGAAGTTGATAGGCCACGTCGAGGACGTCCTCCTCATTTTCCCCCATCCCGAAGAGAGCGCCGCTGCAGGGCGAGAGCCCGCCCGCTTTCGACCGTTCCACCGTCTCGACCCTGTCCCGGTGGGTGTGGGTGTGGCAAATTTCGCCGTAGTGTCGTTCGCTGGTGTTGAGGTTGTGGTTGTAGGCGTCCACCCCGGCGCCGGTCAGCCGCTCGGCCTGGCCGGCCTTCAACAACCCCAAAGAGGTGCAGATTTCCAGTTGGGGGAACCGGTCCTTGACGCGGCGGACGGTGTCCTCCACCGCGGCCACGTCCCTGTCCGACGGCCCGCGCATGGAGGCGACCAGGCAGAGCCGCGCGGCCCCCGCCGCCACGGCCCGTTCCGCCAGGCCGAGGACGTCCTCGGAGGAGAGGAGGCGGTATTTTTCCACCGGGGCCTTGGACACCTTGGATTGGGTGCAATAGGAGCAGTCCTCCTGGCAGAGGCCGCTTTGAAGATTGACCAGATAATTCAGCTTCACCCGGTCCCCAAAATAGCGGCGGCGGACCCGGCCAGCCGCGGCCAAGAGCGCCAGGATTTCCTCATCCGGCCAGGACAGGACCGCGCGGGATTCGTCACGGCTCAAGGGAGCGCCGGAGAGAGATTTTTCGGACAGGAGATCAGCGGGAACGGGGGAGAGAACGGACGGCATGGGGCCTCCTTGGATTGACGGGCCCATGAAACCATACCGACGATGGATTGTCAACCGGTTTACAATTCAGCCGGTTGACAATAGGTTTACGGAATGTGGAAGAGTTTTTGGAGGACGCTGGGGTCCATGTATTCGGTTTTGGAGGCGTGCTTTCGGTACACGACGATGAACTCAATGCCGGTGAGAAAGTGGTGGGGGACATCGGCGCCCTCGGCCCACACCACGCGGGCCACGGCCGACAATTTGTCGTGGTTTTCCGCCAGGTGGATGGAGAGGGCCAGGATGGTCCCGCCGGGAAGCCGCTCCGCCAGGACCAGGCAGGCGCCTTGGACGCTGACGTTGCCCGACCGTGTCGGAAAGCAGGGGTTCAACGCCGTCGAGGCGAGCACCGGCTCGTCCGCCATGATTTTGTAGAGGACGGGAAGTTTTAAATCAATGCGCGGGAAGCGGCGTTGCTCCGGGCCGGTCGGGGCCGGCGCCGGGTTTTCGTTCGCCGCGGCCGGGACCCGCTTTTCCTCCGCTTCGGGAGGGCGGATGCCTTCGTGCGACCAGCGGAACGCGCTGGGGTCGGAAGGATCCGACTCCGGGTCAATCATCTGGCAGTCCTCCAAAATTCCCGGTTCGGTCGACGCAGGAACGGCGAAATCCCTCGGCGGATGGTCTCCACGGAAGTCGACGATCGGGTTGTCCGCCTATATAACCCCGGAGGGATTAAATTTCAAGAGGAACCGAGAAACCGCCAACGGATAACAAGGGTCCGGGTTACATCTCCTCGGGCGCGTCGATGGACAACAGCCCGAGGCCGTTCTTGATGACGGTGCGGACGCCGTCGACGAGCGCCAGCCGGAAAGCGGTGACGTCCGGCGCTTCGCCGAGTACGCGGCAGGTTTCGTAAAAGCGATGGTAGTCGCCCGAAAGCTTCAACAGGTAGTCCGTCACGTGGTGGGGCGACAGGTCCGCGAGGCACTGGTCCAACACATCGGAGAACCCCGCCAGGCGCACCAGCAGGGCCCGCTCCTCTTTTTCCAATCGCGTCGGCGGGCGAAACGCGGCGGGATCGACCGCCCCTCCGCCCCGTTTTTCCGCCTCCCGGAAGAGCGACGCGCATCGGGCGTGCACGTATTTGACGTAGAACACCGGATTTTCGGAGGCCTGCCTCTTGGCAAGCTCTAGGTCGAATTCCAGAGGACTGTTGGGGCCGCGCAAGGCGTAGAAGAACCGGCAGGCGTCTTTCCCGACTTCCGCAACGACTTCCTCCAGCGTGACGAACTCGCCGCTCCGCGTGGACATGACGACCGGTTTTCCCCCCCGGACCAGGGAGACCAGTTGGTAGAGCAGGATCGACAACCGGGACGGGTCGTGACCCAGGGCTTGCACCGCGGCTTTCACCCGGGCGACGTAGCCGTGGTGGTCCGTGCCCCAGATGTCCACAAGCCGGTCGAAGCCCCTACGAAATTTTTCGTGATGGTAGGCGATGTCCGAGGCGAAATACGTCGGCCGTTCATCGCGGCGCATCAAAACCCGGTCCTTGTCGTCCCCGTATTTGGTGGACAGGAACCACAACGCGCCGTCTTCGTCTTTGAGGTCTCCCGTGCCGCGCAACGCCACCAGGGATTCTTCCACGCGCTTCTCGTCATAGAGGCGGGATTCCGGGTACCAGCTGTCGTGCGTGACGCCGAACGACGCCAGGTCCTTTTTGATCCCCTGGAGGATCAACTCCTGACCGGCGTCGCGGAAAAAGGCCAGCCCGCGCGGCCGGGACGCCGCCGGAGAACGGCGGAGGATCTCCCGCGCCACCCCGATCAAATAGGCGCCTTTGTACAGGTCCTCCGGTTTCTTCGCCCGGTAAGCGGCGCGCTCGACCTCGTCCAGGCAACCGGGGTCGAGCTCGTCGATCCGGGACATCACCGACGCCCCCAGGTTCTCCATCTGGTTGCCGATGTTGTTGACGTAGTACTCGGTGGTGACGTCGTATCCCCGGTGGCGGAAGATCCGCGCGAGGGCGTCCCCCAGGGCGGCGCCGCGGCCGTGCCCGACGTGCAACGGCCCGTTGGGATTGGCGCTCACGAATTCGATCAGGATTTTCCCCGCGGGATCCCGAAGCCGGCCATAATCCGACCGCTGCCGAAGGAGGGATCGAAGTTCCATCAAGAGCCAGGAGGGGTGGAGGAAAAAATTCAAAAAGCCGGGTCCCGCGATCTCGGCCTTTTCCAGAAGGGGCCCCGCGGAGAGGTGGGCCAGGATTTCCTGGGCCACTTGCCGGGGCGGCTTTTTGACGGTTTTGGCCACGGCCAACGGCAGGCTCGAGGCGGCGTCTCCCGGGATGTTCGGCGGCGGCGTCTCGACGAGGACGGCGCTATCGTCGAAGGGAAGGTCGGATTTTTGCTCCGCCGCCCACAGGCGGCAGGCCGCCGTGAGGGCGGCGCGAATCTGGTCTTTCATTGGTGCGTCATTGTATCAAGCGGGGGACGCTTTTCTTCGCCGCGCGCGCGGCCCGGCGCCGCGGGGGGGCGCTTTTCCCCCACGCCAGCGGCTTCGCCCCTTCCCACAGCCGCTCCAGGCCGTAGAAGGCGCGGGACGCCTCCGTAAACAGGTGGACGACGAACCCGCCGTAATCCAGGACGCGCCAGGGCGTGGCGCCGCGTCCCTCGAAGCGCAGGACGCCCAAACCGATTTCGGCTTTGACGCCGGCGTCCACCGCCTCCCCCACAGCCTGCATCTGGAGCGCGGAATCCACGGTGGCCACGACGAAAAAATAGGCGAGGGAAGAGGCGGGGCGCGCGTCGAGCAGGTGGATGTCGCGGGCTTTCTTATCCTCGGCGGCGCGGGCGGCGAGCCGCGCCGCAGCCAAGAACAGGCGGGGGGAGAGCAGTGTCCACTCTCTAAATTTTATTCAGCCGCGCGCGGTGAAGGCGTTCTTCGGCTCGTCGTTCTTCCCGCTGGGCGGCGTTTTCGAAAGCGGGCGCCACCAGGTTGGCCACGCTCGCCAGAGTCCTCCGGTGGCCGGCGGTGAAATAGCCGGGCGCTCCAGCGTGGCCCAGGACCAGGAAACCCATCGGCCGACGGATTCCGGGCACCGGTGCCCCCAGAAGGGAACGGAACGCGGGCCAGACCTCGCGAACGGATGAGGCGAACCTGGCGTCGGCTTCCCAGTCGGGGCTTAAGAGACATTCCTTCTTTTCGGCCATCCAATACAGGACCGGGTCCGTGGACAAGCGCACGTCGCGGAACTTCTCCGGCCACCCTCCCGCGAATCCCGTCCCCTCGTACTCCGATGAGAAGGCCTCCCAGAGAAAGAAGGCCGCCTGGATTTCCCCTTCAAACGGTTCAACCATCACTTCCAGCAAACGGCCGGCCAGTTCCTTGGCGCCCAGGTCTTGAACCAGCACCCGGCCGACTTCGAAGAACGCGGTCATCTCGCGGGTGGTCTCGCGGAGCCGCGCGCTCAAGGTGGTCAGGAAAGGGAGGAGGAATTTTAACGCGACGCGGGAATCCTCGGAGAAGCAACGCCCGAAATCCACGGCCGACAGCGTCAGGGCTTCCCCGTCGCTCACGGCCACGGCCGACGCCGAGCGGGGCTCCCGCTCGAGCAGCGCCATTTCGCCGAAAAAGTCGCCGGGGCCCATGACGGACACGCTTTTGGACGTTCCTTTGGTCCGATCGAGGATTTTCTGGATGGACACCCGTCCCGCGGCCACGAAATAGAGGGCGTCTCCCGCCTGCCCTTCGGTGAAAAGCGCCTCTCCGGTTTTGAAAGGCCGGGGCGTCAGCCGCTCCGCAAGGAGCGCCCGCACATCCGTGGGAAGGGTCGCGAACGGGGGCAAGTCCGCCAGGCGATCGAGGGGAACCATGTCAGCGGGGTTTGACCGGGCCGGCCCGGTAGGTCGAGGGCGGCGCGTCGACGGGAACTTCCAACATCGAATTGAACAGCCCCTCCGACTGAAGCTTGATTTTGAGGTCGTTGGGGTTCGGCGAGAAGGACATGCCCTCATCCATGGTGATCGTCCGCTTCTGAATGGCCTTGAAGAGGGCCTGGTTGAAGGACTGCATCTTGTAAAACTCGGCCGAGTCCTCGATGGCTTTCCCGATGGCCCCGATCTTGTTGTCCTCGATCAGCTTCTGGATGGTCGGGGAATTGATCAGGATTTCCTGAACGGCGATGCGCCCCATGCCGTCCGCCTTCCGGATCAGCCGCTGGGCCGAAACGCCCAACAAGCATTTCGCGAGCTGCATGCGGATCTGGGTTTGCTGGTCGGGAGGATAGGTATCGATGATGCGGTCGATGGTCTGCTTGGCGTCGTTCGTGTGAAGGGTGCCCAGCACCAGGTGGCCGGTTTCCGAGGCGTTGATCGCCGTCGTCATGGTCTCCGCATCGCGCAATTCGCCGATCAAAATGACGTCGGGGTCCTGGCGGAGGGCCCGGCGGAGCCCCTGGGAAAAGTCGTGGGTGTCCGTGCCCACCTCGCGCTGGTTGATGACCGACTTCTTGTCTTCATACACGTACTCGATGGGGTCCTCCAGCGTGATGATGTGGACCGGCATGGTGGCGTTGATGAAATCCAGGATCGCGGCCAGGGTCGTCGTTTTCCCCGACCCGGTGGGCCCCGTCACGAGGAAGAACCCCTGGCGGCGGGAGACGATTTCCTTCAGAACCGGCGCCAGCCCCAGCCCTTCGATGGTGGGGATTTCCGCCGGGATCATCCGGAACACCGCGCCGATGGCCCCCTTCTGAAAAAAAGAGTTTCCCCGGAACCGCGCCACGCCCCGCAGGTAAAAGGAGAAATCCAATTCCCGGTCCCTCTCCAAATTTTCGCGTTGGTTCGTGTTGATCACGGAGTAGACGTGGTTCAAAACGTCCTCGATGGCCAAGGGGGGTTCCCCCTCGATCGGGGTGATGTCGCCCTGGATGCGTATGAGCGGCGGCCGGCCGACCTTCAGGTGCAGGTCGCTCCCGCCCTTGGTGTGGACCGCTTGCAAAAGCTGTTGGATGGTCATGCTCATGAGGGTCTCCTTAAGAAATCAATAAACGGCGGAGCGCGTGGTTTCAATCCGGGGCCCCGTCGTGCCCCGGCCGGAGAATTCCTTGAGCCGGATGGGGTCCGAACTCTTGGCCAGGGCGTCTTCGAAGGAAACGGCCCCCGCGGTGACCAGGTCGGCCAGGGCGCGGTCCAAGGCCACCATGCCGAATTTCGACCCGGTTTCAATGGCGCTGTAGATCATGTGCGTCTTGCCTTCGCGGATGAGGTTGGCGATGGCCGGGGTGACCACCATCACTTCCCGCGCGGCCACCCGCCCCCCCCCATCGGCGACGGGGATGAGGGTCTGGCAGACCACGCCCTTCAGCACGGTCGAGAGCTGCACCCGGACTTGTTGTTGTTGGTGGGGCGGAAAAACGTCAATGATCCGGTCCACGGTTTGGGCCGCGTCGGTCGTGTGGAGCGTGGCGAAGCAGAGGTGGCCCGTTTCCGCGGCGGTCAAGGCCATGGAAATGGTTTCGATGTCGCGCATTTCGCCGATCAAGATGACGTCCGGGTCCTGGCGAAGGGCGTGCTTGAGCGCTTCCTGGAAGCTCAACGTCGAATGGCCCACCTCCCGCTGGCGGACGATGCAGCGCTTGGGTTCATAGACGAATTCGATGGGGTCCTCGATGGTCAGGATGTGCTGGCGGCGCGTCTGGTTGATGATGTCGATCAGGCAGGCGAGGGTGGTGGATTTCCCCGCGCCCGTGGCCCCGGTGACCAGCACCAGCCCCCGGGGGAGGTTGGCAAACTCCAAAATGGACGGGGCCAATTTGATGTCGTCCGGCGTGGGGATCTTGGATGAAATGACCCGAAGCACCGCCTCCACGCCGTTGATCTGCATAAGCGCGTTGACGCGGAAACGGGCCAGACCGGCGACGGAAAACGAACAGTCCAACTCCAGGTTCTGCTCAAATTTTTGTTTCTGCTCATCGTAAAGCATGGAATAGATGAGGAGCTTGGAGTCCTCCGCGGTGATGGGCCGCAAGCCCGGCAGGTCGATCACCTCGCCGTGGACCCGGGTCATCGGGGGCCGGCCGATCAGGAGGTGAACGTCCGACGCGCCCTGTTTGACCGCCTGGCGCAAAATATCGATCATTTCCATTCAGAATTCTCCTCTGTCAATCACGGGATCGGTGGATATACGATAACTCATTTTCCCCGCTCCGGGGAATCACCGCTCAACTCGAAATCTTCTCCCAGGATCACTTCGACGTCCGTTCGAAGGGCGGGGTCGGCGTCGGAGTAGGGGGCGGGAAGTCCCATGTGTTCCGCCAGCCGTCGGGCCCGGTCGACGTTCCCGGACCGGTCCATCACGCGCGTCTTGCCTTGTCGGCCGGGAAAGTTGCCCCACTCCACCACATCGAACCCCAGGGCCCGCAGACGACGGGCCACGGCCAGGGCCAATCCCGCCCGGCCCGAAGCGTTCCACACCTTGACCGTCGCCGACCGGCCCGCTGCGGGCGGCTCGGACCCCGGCGGCAATTCCCCCGGGGCTTCCATCGAAGGCTCGCCGTCGGCGATCAACCGCGCCAGGACGAACGCCGCGCGCTCCTCGTCCATTTCCCAGTCGGCCCCGCGAAAGCGTCCGGGCAAAAACCACGGGTTGACGTCCGGCGCCCGAAAATGTTTGGCCTCCAAAAAGAGGAAAGGCCATTCCCCCATCTCGATGTTGGACCGCAAACTTCGGACGGCCGCCTCGAGAAAACCGGGCCATCGCCAAAAAACGGCGGGCGAAGTCCCCCGGCGCGCCAAAGCCCTCATGAAATCCATTTGCCGCAACACCCGGACCCGATCCCCGCCTTTTCCACGGTAACAAACAAAATCCAGGGCCTCTTCGCCGTTCCGGAGAGCCATCCCGGGGACCTTTTGAAATTCAGAACTTCCACCGTCCCCAAAAAGCGCGGGATCGTCAACGGAAAGGGCCACGCCCCCCAGACGATCCACCATCCGCCGAAAACCACGTCCCTCAGTTTGAAAGACATACCGTGGATTCAAGGACGCGGCCCCGGGCAAGATGTCCCGAAGGACTTTCAACACCTCCCCGGCGGCCGCCAACGCGTCTCCGGATTGGGCGTGATGGGAAAGGAACACCTCATTTATACGACGAAATCCGCTTTCCGGCAAGTCCAATTTTGTGTCGCGGGGCACCGAAAGCAAGTCCAGCCGGGGCGTACGAGGAGCGTACCGCCAAACCAGGAGGGTGTTCGAATGAAGACGCCCCTCCGAGACGTCGCTCCCCAAAAGGATTCCGGCGACGGGGTCTCCGCGCCGAAGCGCCGAGGCGAGAGGCGATTGGACGGCCGCCAGCGAGACCGCCAGAGCCAGAGCCGCGCCCGCCAAGGCGGTGGCGCGCAACAAAGCGGGGCTCCCCATCGGCGGGCGCGCCCTCAAGGCCGGCTCCCCGGCAACGCGTTCCACAGCCGAACCGCCGCGGGATGAAGGTAGCCGCCCGACGCCGCCGCGTGAAGAAGCTTACCACGAACCGTCTCGCGAAGGGCCTCCTCTAGGCTGTGGGAAGCCAGGCGCCGCACCCGGGCGGCCCCGGCGTACCGGCGGTCTGGGGAGGAATAATCCGCCACATAGAGGAGCGCGTCCAGGCGCGTCATGCGCGGGTGGCCCAGGGTGTGGCGCGCGACGGCGTTCAGCACCGACCGGTCCCTTTCGCCCCACTCCCGCCGCGCGCGATCGGCGGACACGTGCGCGTGCAGAAGGCCGTAAAGTTTCCGCCGGAGGATTTCGTCCTTTTGGGGGACGGCCAGACGGCGGAGGCGGACGGCGCGGGCCAGCGCGGGGCCGGGCATTTCTTTCGCCAAGTCGTGGAGAAGGCCGGCCCGCCGGGCTTTGTCATCGGAAACCCCGTGCAAACGGGCCAGGACCGCCGCCCACCGCGCCACCGCCAGGGTGTGGCGGTAACGGCCCGGCGAAAGGGTCCGGCGAAGATGTGCCAGAAGCTTCGCCTCCGAGGATTTCACCGGTACAACCCCCGGCGCCGGATGTAGGCGGACACGGCCGGCGGGGTGAGCGGGCCGACGGACAGTCCTTTTTTTAGCCGCCGGCGGATTTCCGTGGACGACACGGGCGGAAAAGATCCCTTCAAGAACAACACCTGACCTTGGGCGTCCCGGGGGAGGTCCGTGCCCTTGAAACCCGGGCGACGGCCGACCGCCACCGTGTGATGGCGGAGGATTTCCCTCCACCGCCGCCAGCGCTTGAAACGTTGATAAGAGTCGCTTCCGATGATGAGAAACCATCGGTCCCCGCCCTGCTTTTTCCGGAGCCGGCTCAGGGTTTTGTAGGTGTAGGAGGGACCGGGACTTTTGAGGTCCCAGGACGCCAGGGAAAAACCCCGGCGGCCCTGCAAGGCAAGGCCGAGCATGGCCGCCCGATGGCGGGCCGGAACCGCGTGAAGGGATTTGAAGGGCGAACGGGCCGCGGGCACGAAATAGACTTCGTCCAGCTTCAATTGCCGCCGGGCGGCGGCGGCCAGGATCAGATGGCCTTTCTGAACGGGATCGAAAGACCCGCCGAAATAACCGAACTTTTTCAAGATTAATCGCGGATTTGTCCGCTGCCGCAGACGATGTATTTGGTGGTGGTCAGCTCGGGCACGCCCATGGTGCCCCGGGCGTGGAGCTTTTGGGTGGAGATCCCCATTTCAGAACCCAGTCCGAAGGCGCTCCCGTCGTGGAGGCGAGTGGAGACGTTGTGAAAAACGGCCGCCGAATCCACCCGGGCCAGGAACGCCCGCGCCGCCTCGGCGCTCCGGGTCACGATGGCGTCGGAGTGATGGCTGCCGTGGAGATTGATGTGGGCGACGGCCTCGTCCAAAGACCCCACCACTTTTACCGCCGCCTCTAAGCCGAGAAATTCTGTGTCAAAATCTTTAGGTTGGGCCGGCAACACCGCCGCGCCGCCGATGGTCCTTGTCTCCGCGTCGCCGTGGATTTTCACACCGGCTTCAACGTATTGGGCCACAAGGCGGGGCAGGAACCGGGCCGCCACGTCCCGGTGCACCAAGAGCGTCTCCATCGCATTGCACACGCCGGGCCTTTGGACCTTGGCGTTCACCGCCAACGCTTCCGCCATGTCCAGGTCTGCCTCTTTGTCCACGTAAAGCGCGCAGAGGCCCTTGCCGTGGGCCAGCACGGGGACCGTGGCCATCTCCCGGATGGCGTTCACCATCTCCTCGCCGCCCCGGGGGATCGCCAAATCCACGAATTTGTCCATGCGGACCAAATCGCGGATGACCGACCGGTCCGTGGTGTCCACCAGTTGCACGAGCGCGGCGGGAAGGCCCACCCCGGCGAGGGCGGCCTTTAAAATATGGGCGAGCGCGGTGTTGGAATCCACGGCCTCTTTTCCGCCGCGGAGGATCACGGCGTTGCCGGATTTCAGGCACAGCCCCGCGGCGTCCACCGTCACGTTGGGGCGCGCCTCATAGATCATGGCGACCACACCCAGGGGCACGCGCACCTTTTGGACCTTGATCCCGTTCGGCCTCTCCCAATCCCCGACCACTTCCCCGAGAGGGTCCGGCAGGGCGGCGATCTCGCGCAACCCCTGGGCCATGTCGGTGACGCGGCGCGGCGTCAGGGCCAGGCGGTCCAGCAGCGCGGCGGACAGTCCGGCGCGGCGGCCGGCCTCCACGTCGATTTCATTTTTAAAAAGGATGTCGTCCCGGTTTTTTTCCAGGGCGGCGGCCATGGCCGACAGCGCGCGGTTGCGGAGGCCGGCGGAGGAGGCGGCCAGGACGTGGCTGGCCTCCTTGGCTTCGGCGCACAGGCGGATCAGTTCGGCGCCGTAGGAGGGCGGTGCGGAGAGGCGGCCGTCGGTTTTGCGGCGGCCGAATTTCTTGAGGGGTTTTTTCCGGGTGGCGGGCATTGGGGTCATTATAGGAAAACGGGTTGTGGCCGTCGAGGAGTTCGCGCAGCCGTTGGGTTCACTCCCGAATCCCCAAAACCAGATATAGCGGAAAATACTTCCCCTTCTGAATCCCCCTTATTCCCTACTTTTGCAATCAGTTTTCTGTGGCTAAATCTGGAGGCTGTGCCGCCCGGGGTGGTAAAGGAGACTGATTAGGTTGTTTAATAACTTGGATCGGGACACCCGCCATTTTTATAAATGCTTAGGAAGGTTTCAGGATTCTCGTCATTTCGAAAAGATTGGTGGCTTGGGAGCCTAGGAATCCTTCGAAACGCCGGTGTTGGCCGGTGGCGGGGTCGGTGAAGAACGGGCGCTCGGCGATTTCGAAGTAAGCGTATGTCCAGGGGACGGACACCCGCCGGGGGCCGTCCTTCATGGGCGCGGGAGTTACCACCGATTCCGTCGAGGTTTGGCGGAGGTGCGATCCGGGGGCGCCTTCGATCTCTTTTTTCATGGGGACGCCGGCGGCCCGGAGCGCCGCGGCGACCTTTTCAATGTCGTTGAAATCGGCGGGGCCCTCGGTGTCCACCGCGCCTGTAAAATGGTTGACCCCGTAGCCGTTCACCAGCGTCCACGCGCCGTATTGGGTTTCCCGATCGAGGGCGAGGACGTCTTTCTTCTGCGGGACGGGCCAGGGGAGGCGTTGAAACACCTGGAGCGTTCGGATGAGAAGTTTGTTCCTCGACGTCCCGGCCCGGGGTGGCTCCTTGAGGCCGGACAGAACGTCTTCGCCGATCGGGGACGGGTGGACATGGAGATAGCGGGCGAGAAGGCGCCGGGATGATTTTGAAAGTTCCCACGTTTTCAATTCGGAAATAAATATTTTCGGGTAACCCGGGCGGGGGTGTTCAAAGTGCATGGCGTTGAGATTCTTGTCTGGAAAATCGTAACAGCCGCCGGGGGTGTACCCCAGGGCCGTGAAGATTCGGGAGAGGCCGAAGAGGCCCAGGGCTGGTTTCTGGGAGGACATGGCGCGGAAGGCGATATGGTCGTTGGTGAATTTCGCCCCCCGCTCGGCGGTCAGCCGTTCAAAGACCCGGACGGGCGGCATCTTTTCCCGGTAGCCCTCCCACAGACGGTCGAGCAGGTCCAGCAGGAAACGGTCCCGTTCGTCATGAATTTCCAGAGAGCGATGGGGCCCCTGGCGGACGTAGGGGACCCGGTCGGGCCGTGTCATGATTTCGGAACGTCGATCTGCGCCCTCTGCAGGCGGCCGGAATAGTCGACGTAAACGGCCTTCCATTCGGTGAAAATGTCGAGGGCGGCGGCGCCCGCTTCCCGGTGGCCGTTGCCGGTGTGCTTGACGCCGCCGAAGGGCAGGTGGACCTCGGCGCCGATGGTGGGGGCGTTGATGTAGGTGATCCCGGTCTGCATGTCCCGGACGGCCCGCAGGGCCCGGTTCACGTCCCGGGTGTAAAGGGAACCGGACAGACCGTAATCGGTGCCGTTTAAAATCGACAGGGCCTCATCGAAGGACCGCGCCTTCAGTACCACCGCCACCGGGCCGAAGATTTCCTCCCGGGCGATGCGCATATGGGGCTGGCCGAGGAACACCGTGGGTTCATGGAAAAATCCCCGGCGGCAAGGGCCTTGTTTGAGGACTTTCCCACCGGTCAACAATTTCGCGCCATCCTGCCGGAGTCCGATTCGAACGTAGGATTGCACGTTTCTTAACTGGCGGCCGCTCACCAGCGGCCCCATTTGCACCGCGGGGTCCAAGCCGTCGCCGATCTTGAGGGACCGGGCCCCCTCCACGAAGCGCTCCAAGAAAACGCCGAATATTTTTTCATGGAGAATCAAACGGCTGGTGGCCGTGCACCTTTGGCCCGTGGTGCCGAAGGCCCCCCAAAGGGCGCCTTCCAGAGCGAGGTCCAGATCGGCGTCGTCCATGACGATTTGGGCGTTCTTGCCGCCCAACTCCAGGGAACATTTCTTGAAAGTCCGTCCGCAGGCCTCGCCGACACCGGCCCCCACGGCCGAGGACCCCGTGAAGGACACCAAATTCACGTCGGGGTGGCGAAGGAGTCGCTTCCCTAGGGTGGCCCCGCTCCCGTGGACTAGGTTTACGACGCCCGGGGGGACGCCGGCCGCTTCTAGGATTTCGACGAAATTGACCGCCGCCCCTGGCGTGGCCGTGGCGGGCTTCAAGACCACCGTGTTGCCGCAGAGGAGGGCGGGGTAAATTTTCCAGGAGGGAATCGCCATGGGGAAGTTCCAGGGCGTGATGAGGGCGCAAACCCCGACGGGCGCCCGAATTGACATGGCGAATTTGTCAGGAAGTTCGGATGTGGTGGTTTGCCCGAAAAGCCGCCGGCCTTCTCCCGCGTAGTAAAAAGCGGTGTCGATGGCTTCCTGCACGTCGCCCCGGGTTTCCGCGAGGATTTTCCCCATCTCCCGCGTCATGTCCCGGGCGAAGGCCTCCTTCTTGGCCTCAAGAAGGCGCATGGACTTGAGGAGGATTTCCCCCCGCCGGGTCGTGGGCACCTTTCGCCAAAAATCAAAGGCCTTCCGCGCGGCGCGCACGGCGTCGTCCACGTCCCGAGGCGTGGATTGGGGGAAGGATTCCAGGCGCTCGCCCGTCGCCGGGTTGCGTGTTTCAAACCGCTCCCCGCGCCCCGACCGTCCGCACCAACGCCCGTTGATGAAGTTGAACGCGTCTGTGTCTTTTTTCATCGCCACCCCCTGGGTTCTCGTCCCAAAGGTTAACACGAGAACAGGGGAAGATCAACTCATTCCGAAGGAGGAACGGGGATTTGGTAAAATGGTCTTTCCTTTTAATCATCGCGAGAGGACCCCGATGTCCAAGAATTTAAATTCCTTCCAGACCCTGAGTTCCCTGCCCGAAGGACCGTCCTACCACAGTCTTCCCGCCTTGGAAAAAAACGCGGGGATCTCCCTTTCAAAAATTCCCCGCTCCATCCGAATCCTGCTGGAGAACCTGTTGCGCATGGAAGACGGCCGGCTGGTCGCCAAGAAAGACATTGAAACCCTTTTGGGTTGGAAACCCAAAGGATTGCCGGAAAAAGAGATCCCCTTCGTTGCTTCGCGGGTCCTCCTACAAGACTTCACCGGCGTTCCCGTCGTCGTGGACCTGGCGGCCCTGCGGGACGCCGCCCAGGCCTTCGGCCTGGACCCCAAGAAGATCAACCCTCTTTTCCCCCTGGACCTGGTGATCGACCATTCCGTCCAGGTGGACGCCTTCGGCTCGCCTGACGCCTTCGAGAAAAACTCCGCCATCGAATACGACCGCAACCGGGAGCGCTACGCCTTCTTGAAATGGGGACAGAAGGCGCTCCGCAACTTCCGCGCCATTCCCCCGGACATGGGCATCGTCCACCAGGTCAATTTGGAGTACCTCGCCACGGTGGTGGCCGAGCGGGACGGGATGGCCTTCTTCGACACGGTGATCGGGACGGACTCCCACACCACCATGATCAACGGCCTCGGAGTGCTGGGCTGGGGCGTTGGCGGGATCGAGGCCGAGGCGGCCCTGCTGGGCCAGCCGATGTCCATGCTCACGCCCGAGGTGGTGGGGGTGCGGCTTACCGGGAAGCTGCCGGCCGGGGCGACGGCCACGGACGCCGTGCTGACCGTCACCCAGCTGTTGCGTAAGAAAAACGTCGTCGGAAAATTTGTCGAATTTTTCGGTCCGGGCCTTTCCCAACTGGCGCTCACGGACCGGGCCACCATCGCCAACATGGCGCCGGAATACGGCGCCACCATGGGCTTTTTCCCGGTGGACGCGGAAACCCTGGCCTATCTTCGCTTGACGGGACGGAGCGAGGCCCAGGTGCGCCTGGTGGAGAATTATTTCAAGACCCAGGGGATGTTCCGTTCGGCGGATTCCCCGGACCCCGAATTTTCCGACGTCCTCGAACTGGATTTGTCTTCGATCGTTCCTTCCCTGGCCGGGCCCAAACGCCCTCAAGACAGGGTGGCGTTGACGGAGGCCAAAGCGTCCTTCCAAAAATCGCTTTCCGCCACGGTGAAGGAACGCGGCTTCGAACTCCCTTCCGCGTCCCTGGCCCGGACGGTGGACATAAAATCCAACGGCCGCGACGCCCGATTGGCCCACGGGACCGTGGTGCTGGCGGCCATCACAAGTTGCACCAACACCTCGAACCCCTCGGTCATGATCGCCGCCGGGCTCCTGGCCAGGAAAGCCGCGGAGAAGGGCCTGACGGTGGCGCCCCACATCAAAACGAGCCTCGCCCCGGGCTCCCGGGTGGTTACGGATTATCTGGACGCCGCCGGCCTCACGCCCTTTTTAGACAAGCTGGGATTCCACCTCGTCGGCTACGGCTGCACCACCTGCATCGGCAACAGCGGCCCCCTGCCGGAGGCGGTGTCCAAGGCGGTCAAAGAGGGCAATCTCGTGGTGGCCTCCGTCCTTTCGGGCAATCGGAACTTCGAGGGCCGCATCAACCCCCACGTGAAGGCCAATTACCTGACTTCCCCCCCTCTGGTGGTGGCCTACGCCCTGGCGGGCCGGATGGATTTGGATTTGACCACGGAACCCCTGGGCACAGGGAAAGACGGGAAACCGGTTTTCTTGAAAGACATCTGGCCGGGGGAAGAGGAAATCCGCGCCACCCTGGCCCGGGCGGTGAGGCCGGACATGTTCGCCACACGCTACCGCACCGTCGACGACGGAGACGACCGCTGGAACTCCCTCAAAGTCCCCGAGGGCGATCTCTACGCCTGGGACCCATCCTCCACCTACATCAAGAACCCGCCCTACTTCCAGGGGTTCAAGCGCGAGCCCGGCGCCTTGTCCGATATCGCCAACGCCCGCGTCCTGGCGGTGCTGGGCGATTCCGTCACCACCGACCACATTTCCCCTGCGGGCTCCATCCCCGAAGACGGCCCCGCCGGACGCTATTTGATTTCCCTCGGGGTGGCGAAGAAGGACTTCAACTCCTTCGGCGCGCGCCGCGGCAACCACGAGGTCATGATCCGCGGAACCTTCGCCAACATCCGGATCAAGAACTTCATGGTCCCGGGCGTGGAGGGCGGCGTGACGGTCCACCTTCCCTCGGGCGAACAAACCTCAATTTATGATGCGGCGGTCCGGTACGGGAAGAAGAAGGTCCCCCTCGTGGTCATCGCGGGCAAGGAATACGGCGCCGGCTCCTCCCGGGACTGGGCGGCCAAGGGAGCGGCCCTGTTGGGCGTGCGGGCGGTGATCGCGGAAAGCTACGAAAGGATCCACCGGTCCAACCTGGTGGGCATGGGCGTCCTCCCACTGCAGTTCCTCCCGGGCGAAACCCGGGACACCCACGGGTTGACGGGTCGCGAGGTTTTTGAGATTCGGAGAATTTCGGAAGGCCTGGCGCCGAAGAAAATCCTGACCGTGAAGGCCCGCCGGGAGGACGGCTCAACGAAATCTTTTCAAGCCCTCGCCCGGGTGGACACCCCCGTGGAGATCGAATACCTCGCCCACGGCGGAATCCTTCCGGCGGTCCTCCGGCAGATTATTAAAGAGAATTCGCGGCCGCCCGGTTGATCGGGCGGTTCTCAGACCGGGGGGTAAAAAAACACCCGGTGTTTCTTGAGGCGGCCTTTTTTGTAGGTCAGTTTTCCGGAGAAGAACCGGCGGCCTTTCATCCAGCCCAGGAACAGGCGGTCGCCCTCCCACAGCGGCAGCTTCAACATATGGCGGTCGGGGATCCAGTCCAGATAACCCTCGTCCGAGGGTTTCAGCTTCCCCGAAAAAGAACGGGCCTCGTAGACGAATACGTACCAGTCCTCCTCATCGTCGAACCCCGGGAAACTCAAAAACCCTTTCAAGACCGGACGGGAAACGCGCAGGCCGCTTTCCTCCCGGACTTCGCGGACGACGCAATCCTCCGGGCTTTCTCCGGGCAGGAATTTCCCCCCCAGGCCGTTCCATTTCCCTTTGTGAAGGTCGCCGCGCATTTTGACCCGGTGGATCATGAGGGTCTTGCCGGCGCGGCGGAGATAACAAAGTGTGGCGAGTTTGATGGTGTGCTCCTCGGGAGTGCCCTGACGGGACTGTCGACAACGGGACTGTCGACACACACACTCGACACTTGTGGGCCGTTCAGAGAATTGATATCTTTGAAATATTACAAATTAACGGGAATTCGGAGGCTTTTATGGACTCTTTCGTGTTGTTCAATTGGTTTCACGTGGTCATGCGCTGGCTCCACGTCATTGCGGGGATCACCTGGATCGGGCATCTCTACTTTTTCAACTTCGTCAACATTCAACTGCAGGGCGCGCTCAGCGACGACGCCAAGAAGATGGTCAACCCTCAACTGATGCCCCGCGCCCTCTGGTGGTTCCGTTGGGGGGCCATGGTGACGTTTATCGTTGGGTGGATCCTCTTTACCATCAACTACATGTACTCCCCGGGCATCGGCTTTGGGGCCACCAATCTTTTCACGGACGCCGAAGGCGTGACGGGGCGGGCCTGGTGGGTTCTTCTGGGCATGTTGTTTGGGAGCATCATGTGGTTCAACGTTTGGTTCGTGATCTGGCCGGCGCAAAAGAAAATATTGGGGCTCTGCGGGACGCCCAAGGCGACGCCGGAGCAATTGCCTGCCCTGCGGACCATGGCGGCCAAAGTCTCCCGGATCAACACCTTCCTCTCGGGACCCATGCTGTTCGGAATGCTGGCCGGCCCGCACCTGGGCGTGTTGAGCTGGATGAACTTCATCGTCTTCTCCGCCATCGCCATGGCGGTGGTCTCCGGCGCCTACCGCCTCTCCGCCAAGGCGGCCAAACCCGCTTAGTCGTTTCTTTCTCATAAAGGCCAGGGAGCCAACGCTCCCTGGCCTTTATTGTACGGTGGTGAGAGAGGCGGGGGGGCCGCTTAAGTGCGGACCCTCCCGCCTACTCGATAACGGAACGGGGTGTTGAATCAGGAATCGTCCCCGTTTTCGTCGCCGATGGATTTTTCAAACTTCTCCATGACCTTCTTGACCTGGACCTCCGTCTCGCGGAGGCGCTTCTGGCAGAACTCGATCAACTCCCCCGCCCGTTTTACCTTCTCCGACAGATCGTCCACGTCGATGTCGCCCTGTTCCAGGGCCTGGAGGATTTTTTGCAGTTCGTCGTAACTGGCTTGGTAGCCTTCGGTTTTTTTTGTCATTGGGAATCCCCGGCGGTGAGTTTTCTTTTATTCAAAACGTTGGCGGTGACCAGGCCGTCCTGGAGGCGGGCCTCCATAAATTCACCCACGTGGATATCGCGAATCCCCTTGGCCAGGCGGCCGCCGGCGTAGATCAGACTGTAGCCCCGGGCCAGAAGACGGCGGGGGTCTTTCAGCGCGCACTCCCGGGCGAAGGCGGTCAACCGCTCCCGGTGGAGCCGGATTTTTTCCCGGACGGACTGGGCCATCCGCGCGGGAGCGGCGACGAGCCGCTCACGTTGAAGGGTGAGATGTCGGCGGGTGTCGGCGGCCAGTTGGCCGCGGCAACGCGCCAGGGCTTCGCCTCCCGCGGTCAAAAGATTTTGAGATTCGTTCCGCCAACCGTCCACGGCGGAGGCCAGGTCCCGCCGGGCCTCGATCAGCCGGTCCTTCGCGCCGGTGGCCACCGTCCGGCCTGATTCCAACAACTCCCGCTCGAAGGAGCCGACGGTCTCGACCAAAAACTGGGCGGCGGCCGTGGGGGTCTTGCGCGAAGTGTGGGCCACGAGGTCGGCCACGGACAAATCGATCTCATGGCCGATGCCGGCGATCACCGGCTTGGGGCAGCGGGCCACGGCCAGGGCGATCTTCTCCTTGTCGAACCAAATCAGGTCCGACCGGGAGCCCCCGCCCCGGACCAAAACGATCACTTCAACGTCCGGTTCCTCCGCCAGGACCGCCAGGGCCCGGGTCACGTCCCCCTCGGTGTCGGCCCCCTGCATGCGGGTGTCCATCAGGGATACGCGGAAGGCGAAACCCGAGCCCCGCAGTTCCTGAATGAAATCATGGTAGGCGGCGCTCCCGTCGGAGGTGATGAGCCCGATTCCCAGGGGCACCCGGGGAAAGGGGGTCGAGCGGTTCTGTTCCAGCAGACCGGCGGCTCGAAGTTTCTCCATCAACTCGCGCCGGGCCCGTTCCATGTCGCCCAGGGTGAAGTGAGGGTCCGCGTCCAGCACCTTGAGTTGGAGACTGGCCCGGGGCCAATAGAAATCCACTTCGCAAAGGAACTTGACCTGAAGGCCGTCCTGCAACCGGAGGTCCGGGGAAGCGGCGGACAATTTATCTTGGATGGCGGAGAGGGCGTCCCCCCAGAGGAGGGCCTTGGCCCCGGCCTTCACGGTGTCGGCGCCGGGTTCCTTCTCGACGATTTCGAAATAGACTTGCCCCCAGCGCCGGGTCGAGGCCTTGGCCGCGTCGCGGTCGAACCCCTGAAGCTCGCCGCGGACCCAGAAGGCGTCGGGGAAACTCCGCTTGAGGGCGCCGCCGATGGCCTGGTTGACCTGGCTGACGGACAGCCCCTCCTCAAGTTTCCCGGTCACTTCGTTTGCGATGCGAGCGCGAGAAGCCATCGGCATTCCTTTTCGTAGTCGGCGCGGGTGTCGTAGCCCAGCGAGGACAGCGGCCGGCTTTCCACCAACCACCGGACGCCGCGGTTGACGAGGGCCTTGGGGGTCTTGGGCAGGAGGGCCTGGAGAAACCGTCGGAGATTTTCGAGACCGGTCCAGGTGGCCCCCCGGGGGCCGGAAAAACCGAACCGGGCGGGATCCACGCAATAGCGCTCCCCCGCGACGGTGAAGATATCCGCGAAGAGGGTGAACTCCCCCGACGTCACGATTTTCTTCACTTCCTTGCTTTTTCCCCCGACACCCATGGGGATGCCCGTGGCCATCATCAGCCCGATTTTGGCCACGCGTTCCCCCGTCGACGGGCCCTCTTTGACGGTGACCGTGGTTTGGGTTTCCTCCCGAACGGCCAGAGCGGCCGCCACGCGGAGGGAGTCGAAGGGCACGGTCCGCGCCGTGGCGGGCACGCCCACCTTGAGGAGAAGGCCGACCTCCGGCAGTTCGGCCCTTTGGACCATGACGGGGGGAGGAAGCGGTTTCAAGGTTCCGGAGGGAAAGGCGGCGGCGGGAATTCCGACAGCGGTGGCCTCGGCCGCGAGGCGGCGGGCGTCCTCTTCGGATAGGTTTTCACCCAGGACGCCCCAGGCCCGCCGGGCGCGGTGTTGGGCGTCGATCAAGGGGATTTTTAAGGAGCCCGAAAAAAAACGTCCCAACACCCCCGCCTCAACACCCCGGGGATCCTGAAGAAGAACGACGTGGGGCTCGGACATGGCCGGCGATTACGAAACGGCTTTATTCCGTCGGTCCGATCCCGGCGACGAGGACGAGTCGCCCGCATCTTCGATATTTTTCTTCAGCTTTTGAACCGCTTCCTCCGCCATACGGATCAAGCGGCCGTCCAAATCGCTGCGGGTCAGAGTCGAAAGGGCCTTGACGGCCCGCTCATCCCCGATTTGCCCAAGGGATCGCACCGCGGTCATCTGGACCAGCAAGTGGGGATCCTTTAAGAACCCGATCAAAAGTTTTTGTACATCGTCCCGCCCTGCCCCGACTTGGGCCAGGCAACGCATGGCCGCCATGCGGCGGGGATGGGGGTGCCCGTAGGCGGTGTGCCGTTTCAACACAGGGATAAGGTCATCGGGCCGGAGCGAGACGAGCGCTTCCAGCGCCCCCGCGCGGAGCACGTCGTTCCAGGAGTCCTGGCGCAACACCAGTTCCACATCCCGGCGGACGGAAACATCGCCCTGCCGCGCCAGGGACTTCAAGGCCTGAAGAGAGGCGAAATAGCTTTTTTCCTGGGCATAGCCCTCTCGCAACCGGTCCCGCACCGCCTCGTCCCGGAATTCACCCAAGGCGCCGTTGACGCCGCGGCGGGCCTTTGGGTGCTCGAGCGTCCGTTGCGCGCGAAGAAGCGCTTCCAAGGCCGCCGGTGTCCGGATTTGGCCCAGAGACTGGGCGACGTCGGCCTGCACGGCCCAAAACTTCTCGTTGAACAGTGCCTTTGACAACGCCTCTGTGGCCGCCGACCCCCCGAGCCGTCCCAGGGCCTTGGCCGCTTCGGCCCGCCCCAAGGGGTGGGGATCGGCGGTCAACTGGCGGGTCCAGAGGGCTTCGGACTTGGGGAAATCCACCTTTTTCAATACCCAGTGGTTCGGGTCGAACAGGACGAGGTCAGGCTCCCGGTCCAGCTTGAAACGGAAGAGGTGGGATTTTTTCTCCACCGATTCCGTGAACAGTTTCTTCCGGCTTCCGGAGCCAAAGCTGAATTGAAGGGGCAGGGAAAACAGGTCTGTGTCAATGCTGGTGGCGTGGCTCTGGATGACGCGGACCACGGCCTCCTTCGTCTTGCTTTCCCACCACCAGCGGACCTTGTACTCCGGGTGGCCGGCGCCGAACACCCACTGGTCGAAAAAGCGCGACAGATTTTTTCCCGTGGCCTTCTCGATGGCGTTCAGTAAATCCCGTGTCTCCACGACCTTTTCCCGGTTGTCGGCCGCGTAGGTGTGGATGGATTTCCAAAAGCCCTCTTCCCCCAAAAGGTAGCGGAGCATGTGGAGGACGCGGGAGCCCTTTTCGTACAGATGCCGGTCAAAGAGATCCGAGGGCTGTTTGAAGACTTTGGTGACGATGGGGCGGCGGTAGTGCTCGCGATCCTCCTCGAAATAGATCTCGCCGTTTTGGTGAATTTCCTGGGCAAACTCTTCCGGGCCCTTGTCGAATTCACAGAAGAGCGCCTCGAAATAGGTGGCGAAACTCTCGTTCAGCCAGGCGTGGGACCAGTCCCGGCAGGTGAGCAGATCGCCGAACCACTGGTGGGCCAGTTCATGGGCGACCAGCGGGTCTGAGGAAAAATCCAGATGGGCACGCTCGTCATGCAGGGTCAGGGCCGTCTGTGTCGTGGCGCTGGTGTTTTCCATCCCGCCGTAAATAAAGTCCAACGCCGCCACCTGGGCGTACTTGGGGTAGGCGTAGGGGACGCCGATTTTCGTGGAGAAAAACTCCATCATCTTGGGGGTTTTGCCGAAGGCGCGCACCGCATCGGCCTCGCGGCCCGGGGTGACGTAATAGGAGACCGGCACCTTCCGCCAACGGTCCCGCATTTCGGTGAATTCCCCCACCGCGAGGGTGACCAGGTAGGTGGCGTGCGGGATGTCCTGCTTCCAGTGGAACAGAGTGTGGGCGCCGCGCCGCTGTTTCTTGACCAGCCGGCCGTTGGAGATCGCCGTGAACCCCAGGGGCACTCGAACGAGGACTTCCGAAGTCACGCGGTCCTGGGGCGCGTCGTGACAGGGGAACCAATAGCGGGCGTATTCGTCCTCGCCCTGGGTCCACACCTGCACCGGCCGGTCCGGGTATCCCCGGTCCGGGACGATGAAGTGGAGGCCCAGTTTGGGCTGGGTCACCCGGTAGGCGACGTCGAGGGAGGCGCGGGAACCGGCGCGCAGGCGTTTGGGAAAGTGGACCGTCAGCTTCCTTTTGTCATAGTCGAATTTCAAGACCCGGCCGGCAGAACGCACCGATTCAATTTTAAAATTCACCGCGTCCAACACCAGGCGTTCCGCCCGGTCCGCCAGGGCCCGGAGCCGGAAGGAAGCGGTGCCCCGGAGGGTTTTCCGAGGGATGTCCAGGACGAGGTCCAGCCGGATGTGTTCGGTGTCGAAGGTCCGGTCCGGAGCGTAGTGCGGGGCGGACCCCTTCAGCGTGAACCGCGCGTCCCGAAACCCGGAACAGGCGTTCTCAAAAAGCTCTTCCCTCATGGTGTCGCTCCTGGAATAGCGTCGAGCGCCGGCGGGCGGGCGGGGAGAGAGAACAGTGCCTCGTCCACATAGGCGTTGACAATGATATCGTCGATTTGCAAAACCTGTATCTTCCGGCCGTCCGGCGAAAAACGGGTCCACAACAGAGGGAGGATGATTTGGCTGGGCAACAGTTCGGGATGATCGAAAACCCATTGCCCCTCTGCCCGGGAAGCGTGACTCCCCGAATCCGATACGTGTCCGTGTCAAAAAAGAGCTCGAATTCACAAGCGGAATCCCCCCTGGTGGAGGAAGTCCGTACTTCCACGCGACGGCAAAGGCGGTTTTGGAGGTAACCCAGGCCGAGATAGCGCGCGTTTCCGCCGGTTTCCCCAACGCTCCAAGGCCCCTTCAACCAAAAGAAACGATCCTTTAAATTTTCAATCCGGGCCTCGTCCCCCGGCTCGGTCGCCGGCTCGCCAGCCAGGTTTTCCGCGCTGGAGGCCCAGAATACCACTTTTTTGTCCGGGTATTGCTCCCGCACTCCCAGGATGGCCATTGTTGATCCCGAATAGCAATGTCCGCTTTTTGCCGGATAGAAATGTCGGCATTGGGATAAACGCTTCGCCCATCCCCCACGGGAGCCCCGGAACGCCCACCGCCCCCTCCAAGAGCAACACCGCCTCAACGAAATTTGGAATTGGCGGGGTGAGGATGGACATGGGTCGAATCACGTAGTCCCGCCGTGGTTTTCTCGGAAGGGCTCCAGGGCGCGGGCCAACCCGATCGAGATCTCATACAGCGCGTAGGTGGGCGCCGCGAGCAGGATCTGGGAAAAGACATCCGGACCCGGCGTGACCACGGCGGCGACGATCACGATGACGACCAGGGCGTGGCGCCGGTGCCGGCGGAGGGTCTCCGAGCGGACGATTCCCCAGGAGGCCAGGGCCGCGATCACCACCGGCAATTGAAACAGGAGTCCCAGGCCCGCCGATGTCCAGAGCGCGAAGCTGACGCAGGCCTCCACCGACAACGTGGGCCGCAAGCCCGGCGCGGCGAATCCGAGCAGGAAGATCAACCCCGCCGGGACGATCACGAACCAAGCGAGGGCCGCGCCAAAAACGAAGAGCAGATACGAAAAGGGGAGGGCGCCCAACACAACGCGGCGCTCGGGAATGGTGAGCGCCACACCGATGAAACGCCAGGCGTGGGTGATGACGACGGGTGCCCCGAGGAAGAATCCCAGGACCACCGCCAGCTTCAGCCGGACCAAAAAGGCCTCCGTGGGCGCTAAAAAAACCATGGGGCCGACGGTGCGGGAAATCTGGTGGATGATCGAGGGAGAGAGGAACCATCCCAGAACGGACAGGAGGGCGACGGCGGCGACGCACCGCAACAGCCGTGATCGCAGTTCGGTCAGATGGTCGAGAAGGGGGCGCGAGGGGTCTTCGGCGGCGGCGACTTTAGTCCTTCGGCTCGTGGTCAATGGATTTTTTATCAGTTTCATCACGGCCTTCCTTCAGGCCCTGCTTGAATCCCGCCAGAGCCTTGCCGAGACTCTTGCCCAATTCCGGCAATTTGTTCGGTCCGAAAAAGACAAGCATGATCACAAGAACCAAAAGCAATTCCTGCCAACCCATCCCGAACATGATCCACCTCCCGGTGCGAAAAGGGTTTAAACCTGCCGGTCGGAGAGACGGCGGGCGATGTCCACCAGCAGGGATTTGACCGGACCCGAGCCGATGGGCCCGAGTGCGTTTTCGGCTTCCTCCAGCAGGGCCCTGGCCTTCCGGCGGCAGAGTTCCAAAACGCCCGAGGACCGTATGCGCCGAACCTCCGCCTCCAGGTCCCCATCGGGATTCCTAAGAAGGTTAAAGAATCTCCGCCGCTCGACGTCGGTCGGAAGCCCGGCGGCGTGAAGGATCAACGGCAGGGTCATTTTGCCGTGGGTGAGGTCCGTCCGCAGCGTTTTCCCCACCACCGCCTCGTCCCCTTCGATGTCCAGAATGTCGTCCACCAGTTGAAAGGCGATGCCCAGCCGGTCGCCGAAGATTTCCAGGGCACGCACCTCCGCTTCCGGCCGGCCGGCCAACCGCGCGCCCACCTGGCAGGCGGCGGCCATCAGCGAGGCCGTTTTCTTTTGGAGGAAAGACAGGTAGTCGGATTCCGTGAGATCGAACCGGTAGCGGCCTTCGTATTGGCCGATTTCCCCCTCGCACATGGTCAACGTCGTGTCGGCGAGGATCCGGACAAATTCGGGGTTTCCCAGCGCGCCGAGGCGCTGAAAGGCCCGGGCGTAGACGTAATCCCCGAGAAGGACCGCCGCGCCCTCCCCGAATTTCACCCCGACCGTGGGCCGCCGCCTTCGAAGAACGGCGTCGTCCACCAGATCGTCATGGATCAGCGTGGCGATGTGGATCATCTCCAAGGCCAGCGCCGCTTCCTTCACCGCGGCGCGGTCCGCGGTTCCCAGCCGGGAAGCCACGAACACCAATCCCGGGCGGAGGCGCTTTCCCGATCCCGTCAAAACATGCGCCGTGAGGTCCCCCAGAAACCCGGTTTGCGACCGGGCGAATTCCGAGAGAGCCGCTTCCAATTCGTCGAGAAACGCGGGAAGCCCTTCGGCCGCGGCGGAGCGGAGAACAGGCTCCAAAATCTTCAGCGCGGGGGCGGCCATCACGGAAACGCCCTTTGAACGAGTTGAAGGAGCGTCTCGGGAAACACGCCCGCCAGGACGGTTCCCAGCGCGGCCAGGCCCAGGCACCCGGCGAGCGCGGGGGACATCTCCATCCGGGCGGAACGGTCGGGAGGACTGAAAAACATGGCCCGGACGAGGCTGAAATAATATGCGAAGGAGACAACGCTGTTGACGGCGGCCGCCACAGCCAACCAGACCAGGCCCGGGGATTGAAGGACGGCGCCGAACAGCGAAAATTTTCCGATGAACCCCACGAAGGGTGGGATGCCCGTCAGGGAGAGCATGAAAACCGTCGTTGCGAGCGCCAGGGGCAGGGAACGCCCGGCCAGGCCCTTGAACCCGTCGAGAGTTTCGGTCTTGGCGTCGGCGCCGACGGCGATCACGCAGGCGAAGGCGCCCAGGTTCATGAACAGGTACGCCGCCAGATAAATCAAGACGGAACGGAATCCGGTCGTCCCCCCCGCCACGAAACCCATCAGGACGTACCCCATTTGGGCGATGGAGGAGTAGGCCAAGAGCCGCTTGAGGTTCTGTTGACGGAGCGCCGCCAGATTTCCCACGGACATGGTGAGGGCGCTCAAGACGGCCAGGAACGGCGTCAGGCGCAACGCCCCGTGGTTCGGCAGAGCGTGGAGCATCACCCCGAAGCCGGCCGCCTTCGGCGCGATGGACAGGAAGGCCGTGATGGGGGTCGGCGCCCCCTCATAGACGTCCGGGGCCCACATGTGAAAGGGGACCAGGGCCAGCTTGAATCCGAACCCGACCAAGATAAAAAAGAGGGCGCCGGCCAGAGGGAGGGCGGGCCACGCGGGATCGGGACGCAAGAGGCGCTGGAGGTTCGTGGTCCCGGCGAGGCCGTAAACGATCGAGATTCCGTAGATCAGAAGGCCCGTCGAAAAGGCCCCCACTAGAAAATATTTGATGGCGGCCTCGCTGGCGCGACGGTCCTTGCGCAAAAAACCGACCAGGATGAAGGAAGTGACGCTCACAGTTTCCAGAGCGATTAAGACGAGCAGGAGGTCCGCAGCGCAGGTCAACAGAAGCAGGCCCGCCGTCGAGAGAAGCAACAACCCGGAGAAAGTCCCCCAGGAGAAATCCGATTCTTGGAAACCGTTGAAATGAAGGGAAAGCGCCAACACGGCGAGGACGCCCAACATCAGCAGAACCATGAGGAAACGCGCTTCAGGGCCCACGGAAATCATTCCGTGAAACGTCGGGTCCCCGCTCGCGGAGGAAACGCCGGCCACCGACAAAATCCCGGCGAGCAAGGCCAAAGCCGAGATTCCCAGGGCCAGACCGCGGCGGACGGGCCGGAAGGATTCCAGGAGGAGCAGCGTGAGCGCCGCCGCCGTGAGGATGATTTCGGGCAACAGAAAGGCGAAGGACATGGGAATCGGCTATCCCCCGGTCACGTGGCGAATCAGGTTCGCCAGCGTCGCGTCCATCATCTGGATCAAAAAGGCCGGGTAAACGCCGATGAGGATGGTCAACGCGACCAGGGGCGCCGTCGTCAGGAGTTCACGCGCGCTCATGTCCCGGAGGCCCTCCCAACGGCGGTTGAAGGGGCCCAGGAAAACGTCCTTGATGAGCTTCAAGAAGAAAGCTGCGGTCACCACGATCCCGATGACGGAAAGCGAGACCCACAACAGATAGTCCTTTTGACCGAAGGCGCCGAGGAAACACAGGAACTCGGAAATGAAGCCGGCCAGTCCCGGCAGACCGAGGGAGGCCATGGCCTGGATGGTCATGAAGGCCGTGAACACCGGGAGCTTGGCGCCCAACCCGCCAAAGTCGTCGATGTTCCGGGTGTGCGCCTGGTCGTAAAGGACGCCGACCAGCAAAAAGAGGGACCCCGTGATGATGCCGTGGTTGACCATCTGCAACACCGCGCCCGTCATCCCGGCCGACGCGTTCGACCCCGTGAGGGCGGCCATCCCCAGGAGGCAGTACCCCATGTGGTTCACGGAGGAATAGGCCACCATGCGCTTGATGTCCCGCTGGTTCATGGCGCAGTAGGCGCCGTAGACGATGTTGACGAAGGCGATGAGGATCAGGATCGGCATGAACCAACGCGTGGCCTCGGGGAGAATCGCGTAGGAAACGCGGAGGATGCCGTAGGTCCCCATTTTGAGCAGGACGCCGGCCAGGATCACGGAGACGGCCGTCGGGGCCTCCACGTGTGCGAGGGGAAGCCAGGTGTGGAACGGGAACGCGGGGATTTTGACCGCGAAGCCGACGTAGAGCGCCAGGAACACCCAGATGAAGCGGGGGCCGATGAACGTGCTGGATTGCTGGGCCAGTTGAAGCATGTCGAAGGTGCGGGGATTGCCGGCGAAGTAGAGCGCCAGAATTCCCAGGAGCATGAAGACGCTCCCCGAGAGAGTGTAGAGGAAAAATTTGACGGCGGCGTATTCCTTCTTGGGCCCCCCCCACACGCCGATCAGGAAATACATCGGCACCAGGGTCAGCTCCCAGAACACGTAGAACAGGAAAAGGTCCAGGGCGACGAAGACGCCCAGCATGCCGGTTTCCAGCATCAGGAACCAGAAGAAATACTCTTTCACCCGGGTTTCAATGCCGAAGGAGGCGATCAGCGAAATCAACGAAAGAACCGTCGTGAGCAGGATGAGCGGCATGGAAAGGCCGTCCACGCCCAGGTAATAATGGATGCCAAAGGTCGGGATCCAGCTGTGCCGCTCGACCAGTTGCATTTCCGCCGTTCCCCCGTTGTGCGCCGTGTAGGCGTAAAGCGACACCGCCAGGGCGGCGGCAGCGAAAAACACCGCCAGGCCGCGGATGAGGCCTTTCCTCTCGTTGGGAAGGAGAAGCATGACGAAGGCCCCCAACAGGGGCAAAAACACGATCAGACTTAGGGACATGGAAGAAGACTCCTCAAGAAAGTTCCCGCTAAATTAACCGAACACGCCGACGGACCAGAGCAGGAGCGCGAACGCGCCCAGGGCGGCTCCCAACAAATAGTTTTGTACGGCGCCCGATTGCAAGGCGCGCAGCCCCGCGCCGATCCGCGTGGCCATCCCGCCGAACCCGTTCACAAGGATGCCGTCCACGATGTTGTCGTCGATCCAACTTTGGATCCGGGAGAGGAGGCGGCCGACCGCCCCAACGCCGTCCACTAGGAACTGGTCGATGACGGCGTAATCGAAGGCCTGAAGAAACGCCGCAGGTTTAAAACAGAGCCAATCGGCGAGTTTGAGATAAAAACGGTCGAAGTGGCGGACGGTCAGGAGCGCGTGAAGGCCCGGGAATCGCGCGGCCATTTTTTCGGGGTCCGGGTTTCGCAGGATGTAGACGGTGTAGGCCCCCAACAGGCCCAGGCCCAGGGCGGCCAGGGAGAGCGCGAGGACAACGGCGTGTCCGCCGCCTTCAGGACCGTGCCCGACGGTTTCGGCGACGGCGTGGGCGGCCCGGGGCACCAGATTCGCAAACGGCCAGATGTAGTGGAGCAGAAAACCGGCGAAGAGGGAAAGCGCCGCCAGGACCGACAACGGCAGCGTCATGGAGAGGCCGCTCTCGTGGGCGTGGCGGAAGCGCTCGGCGTCCCGGGGCGTTCCGATGAAGGTCAAGATCATCAGGCGCGTCATATAGAAGGTCGTCAACAGGGCTGTAAACCCGGCGATCGCCAACAGCGCGATTTCGTGCTTTTCGTAAACCGCCGCCAGGATGGCTTCCTTGGAATAAAAGCCCGAGGAGACGTAGGGAAAGCCGATGATCGCCAGCCAGGCGCAGAACATGGTGATGAAGGTCACGGGCATCTTTTTCCCCAACCCGCCCATGGCGGGCATTTCGTTGGTGTGGACGGCGTGAATCACGCTCCCGGCGCCCAAAAAGAGGAGAGCCTTGAAGAAAGCGTGGGTGGTGAGATGAAACATGCCGGCCTGGGGATCGCCCACGCCCATGGCCAGGACCATATACCCCAGTTGGCTGATGGTGGAATAGGCGAGCACCTTTTTGATGTCCGTCGCCGTCAGAGCGCTCAACGCCGCGCCCAGGGCCGTCAGCCCGCCCGTCCAGGCCACCACCGTTTGGGCGACGGGCGAAAGGGCGAAGATGAAGCTGAAGCGGCCCAGGAGATAAACGCCCGCGGCCACCATGGTGGCCGCGTGGATCAGCGCGGAAACGGGCGTCGGGCCCTCCATGGCGTCCGGGAGCCAGACATGTAGCGGCAATTGGGCCGATTTTCCGACGGTGCCGCAGAACAAAAGAAGAGCGATGGCGGTGGCCAGGCCCGGACCGATGGTCTTCACGCTCTCGGCGCCGAGGATGCCGAAGTTGGCGGTCCCCAACGACGTGAAGATCAGGAGGAGGCCCAGGTAAAAACCCAAATCCCCCACCCGCGTGGTGATGAAGGCCTTCCGGCTCGCCTGGGCGGCCGCCGGACGCTCGAACTCAAAGCCGATCAACAGGTAGGAGGAAAGGCCCATGAGTTCCCAGCCGATGAAGAATTGAAGCAGGTTGTTGGCCACCACCAGGATCAGCATGGAGGCGGTGAAAAAGGACAGGTAGGCGTAATAACGGCCGAAACGCGGCTTGCCGCGCTGATAACCCAGGGAATAGACCTGGACCAGGAATGACACCAAAGTCACCACCACTAACATCATCGCCGACATGCCGTCGATCATGATGCCGAGCTCCATGCGGTGGTTGCCGATGGAAAACCAATCCCAGGACATTTCAAAGAACCGCCCCGCTGGCCCAAGGTTGGGAAGCAACACCTCGGGCCGGGTAAACACGCCCACGAGTATTACCGAAGATTGAACGAGCCCCGCCAAGGCGACCAGTATCGCCAGCCAAGCCCCTTCCAGTGGCAGCCAGCGGCCAAACAGGATGATGAGGACGGAAGCCGCGAGGGGCAACAACGGGATGAGGTGGGCGTGGTCTATCATGTCAACCCTTGAGAATGTTCAAGTCTTCGGAGAGCACGGTCTTGAAGTGGCGGTAGATGGTCAACACGAGGGCCAACCCCACGACCGCTTCCGCCGCCGCCAGGGCGATCACGAAAATCGCGAAGGCCTGCCCCCAGGGTTGGCCCGGGTGGAGGTAGCGGTTGAAGGCCACCAGATTGATGTTGGCCGCGTTGAAAATCAACTCGATGGCGATCAAGACGCCCAGCATGTTCCGGCGGGAGAGGGCGCCGAAGATCCCGAGGGATAAGAGGGCCGCTCCCACCAGCAAATAAGAGAATAGGGAAGGCATTAGTGTTGCGACCGAATCATTGAGCATATTTTGGCCGGGCGATTCTGTGGGGCGACAAGGAGCGACGAGGGGTCGCGCCTGCCGGTGGCAGGCGTTTGCGACGGGCCGAATAGGCCCCGGCCCCGAAGGGGATACCGGGAGTATGTGACCGAGGAGCGACGCCGCTCGCCGCGCAAAAGCGCCCGGCCCTTCCTTAATGGATCGCCTCGCTCAAGCGAGGCGAATTCGATGGAAGGGAGGCCCGCCTCCGGCCGGCTTCTTCGTTGCTCGTCGGTTACGATGGCCCGCATCGCGCCCTCCTCGCGCCTCGAATCCGGCTCGGACTCGGGTTTCCAAAATGTGCCCAATTATCCGGTCGCAACACTAGGCGCCCTTCTTCGAAAAATGGACGGCGCCGACCAGGGCCGCCAACAGGACCAACGACACGGCCTCAAAGGGCAAAAGCATGTCCCGCACCAACAAAATTCCCAGGGCTGCCGACGTGGGCGCGGCCTCCCCGGGCGCGCCGGGCTCCGGGAGTTGGCGGAAAAGGGTCGCGAGCAGACTGACGAAGATGGCCGCCAGGGCCAGCCCCCAGGCCCACTGGGAATTCAACTGGCGCAGGGCCCAATCTTTTGGGCTGCCGGAGAGCAACACGATGAAGAGGAGAAGGACCGTGATGCCCCCCGCGTACACCAGGATTTGGGCGACGAAGAGGAAATCCGCGCCGAGCATGGCGAAAAGCCCCGCGACACCCGTGAGGGAGAGCTCCAGCATGAGCGCGCAATGGAAAACGTTTTTGAGCGTCACGGCCAGCGCCGCCGGGACCAGGACGAGGGTCGTCAAAAGCAGAAAAACAAGTTTCGCGATCATGAGGCCGCCGGCGCGGACGGGGTGGAGGACCCGTTGGTCTTGGGGTTGGGGCCCAGCTTCTGTCCGACGGTGACGAATCGATTCCAAATTTGACCGACGTCGGACCCCTGGGGCTGCGGCGCTTCCGGCCGCCACTCCTGCAGGAATTCCTTACGGTTCGTGAAGGAGAGTTCGTATTCCCTGGTGTGATGGACGGATTTGGGCTTGGTCGGGCAGATTTCCTCGCAGAGGCGGCAGTAGTTGCACTTGGCAAAGTCGATCTTATACCACTGGAGGTCCTTTCGCTTGGTCTCCTCGTTCCGCTTGGATTCGAGCGAGATGCAGAGGGACGGGCAGGCCCGGACGCACATGTCGCAGGAGATGCAAATGTCCGGGTGGAAGGCCAGCGCCCCGCGGAAACGGTCCGAGAGGTTCAGCTTTTCGTGGGGATACTGGACGGTGATCGCCGGGGAGAACATGTGGCGCAGGGTGATCCACAGGCCCTTTCCCAGGGCCCAGGCGTTCCCTCCCACGGTTTTGAAGTAGCTCATTGGCGCATGAGGATCAAGAACCCGGCCAGAGCCACGTTCACCAGCGACCAGGGCAGGAGGAATTTCCAGCAGAATTCCATCAGCCGGTCCACGCGCAGGCGCGGATAGGACCAGCGGATCCAAATGAAAAGAAAAACGATAAAAAATGTTTTGGCGAAGAACCAAACGAAAGAGGGAATGAAATTCAACGCGGGCCAGGGGGCCCAGCCTCCGCCGAAGAAGAGGACCGCGCCCAGGGCCGCGGCCAAGAACATGTAGGCGTACTCCGCCAGGAAGAACATGGCCCACTTCATCCCGGAATATTCCGTGTGAAACCCGGAAGTGAGCTCGGACTCCGCTTCGGCGATGTCGAAGGGCGTGCGGTTGGTCTCGGCGATGGAGCTGATGAGGAAGATCAAAAAGGAAATCTGTCCGACCACGGGATAAAAGATGAACCACCGGGGAAGAACGCCCCGCCAAAGACCCTGCTGGGCGTCCATCAACCCACCCAGGGAAAGCGTGCCCCCCCACATGACCACGGGCAGAAGGGCGATGAGCCGGGGGATTTCATAGGACACCATTTGGGCGGCCGCGCGCAGGCCCCCCAGGACCGAATACTTGTTGTTGGAGCTCCAGCCGGCCATGAGGAGGCCGATGACGGTCAATCCCGAAATGCCCAGGACAAAGAGAAGCCCCACGTCCATTTGAACGGCGGCCAGCCCTCCCATTCCAAAAGGGATGGGCGCGAAGCAAATGTAGGCGGGGGCCACCACGACGATGGGCGCCAGGAAGTGGATGATCCTGTCGGCCCCGGTCGGAACGATGTCTTCTTTGAGCAGGAGCTTGATGCCGTCGGCGATGGTTTGGAGGACGCCGTGCCACTTCCCGACCTGCATGGGCCCAAGGCGGACCTGGATGTGCGCCGCGATTTTCATTTCCCACCACACCATAAAGATCGGCAGGACTTGGATGAGACCCAAAACAATTGAGCACGGAACGACCAACGAAACGGCCGTTAAAGCCCAGGCCGGCACGCCGTGCCGAGCCGCCTGGGCGGTCAGGAAGGCGAAGGCTTTGCCGAAAAGGACGGAAGGCTCGCCGATCAAGACGGAAAGGCCCAAAAGCCCACCCAAAAGAACGCCCAAAACGAGAATCGAACGGACGTAGCGGCGGCGGAGGCCCTCCGGTGTTTGGTTGGGGGCCCAGGGCCCCGTGACCGCCCACGGTCCCTGAACCATTACCGGTCCACCTCGCCCAGGACAATGTCGATGGACCCCAGGATGGCGATGACGTCCGCAACTTTCCAACCCACCAAGATTTCCTGCAGCGTCGCTAAATTGATGTAGGAGGGCGCGCGGATGTGGAGGCGATAGGGCGAGAGCCCGCCGTCCGACACCAAATACACGCCCAACCAGCCCCGGGCGCCTTCCAATTGGCCGTAGGCCTCCCCGGCCGGGGGGCGAAGGTTGGCCTTGGGGACTTTGCCCAGGATTTCCCCCGCAGGAAGGCCGTCCAGGGCCTGTTCCACGATCCGGCAGCACTGTTCAATTTCGTCTCGGCGGACCATGTAGCGGTCCCAGCAATCGCCGTTTTGGCGGACGGACGTTTCGAAATCGAACTTCGCGTACACCCCGTAGGGGGCGCTTTTCCGCAGATCGAGGTTGACGCCGCTGGCGCGCAGGTTCGGTCCCGTCACGCCGTAGGCGATGGCTTTTTCCCTGGACAGGACGCCGATGCCCTTGGTCCGGTCCATGAAAATGGGGTTGTAACTGAGCAGGTTGTCGTATTCCTTAAGGCAGGTCTTCATGTGGGCGACGAATTTTTTCGCCTTTTCAACCCAGCCCTCGGGAAGATCGTTGGAAACGCCGCCGATGCGAACGTAGTTGTAGGTGATGCGGGCGCCGCAGAGTTGCTCAAATAGGTCCAGAATCATTTCCCGTTCGCGGCCGAAGGCGTACAGGAAGGGCGTGAAGGCGCCGATGTCGATGCCGAAGGTGCCGATGAAGAGGAGGTGCGAGGCGATGCGGTTGAGTTCCCCCGCGATCACCCGCAGATATTCGGCCCGCTGGGGAATTTCAACTTTCATCAATTTCTCGACCGTCAAACAGTAGGCCCAATTGTTGAGCATGGCGCACAAGTAGTCGTCCCGGTCGGTCAGGATGATGAATTGAGGGTAGGTCCGGTTTTCCGCCAGCTTCTCAACGCCTCGGTGCAGATAGCCCAGGTCAGGAACCGCCCCGGTCACCACTTCGCCGTCCAACTTCAGCACCACGCGGAGCACGCCGTGGGTCGAGGGATGCTGGGGGCCCATGTTGAGGAGCATCTCGTGCTCCGAGATCCGCTCCATCTTGGTTTCAAAGGAAGGGCCGGCCATGAGCGAATCGGCCATTTCGTTCACCGTTCCCGCCGGGCCTTTCAATTCCGTGGTCATAAGGTCGCCGCCGGGGTTTTCAGCAGCCCGATTTCACTGCCGTTGTCATACTTGTCCAGCGTGTGCACGTAATCCTTCCGCAGGGGCCAGCCGGGATAGCCCTCCCACAATAGAATTCGCCGCGGGTTGGGATGTCCCGTGAACCGGATGCCGAAGAGATCGTAGGTTTCCCGCTCCTGCCAATCGGCGGAGGCGTAAAGCGGGGCGAGGGACGGCAGGGACGGTTCTCCCTCGCGCGGCAGATCGGCTTTGACGAACAATTCCTCCGTGGGCGAGGCGGTTTTTGTGAAGTGATAGATCAATTCAAACCGGTTTTCTTTGGAATAATCCACGGCGGTGACAAAATTCAGGAAATCGAAGGCCATCTCGTTCTTGAGCCATTTCGCGAGTTCGGCGATCTTCCCGGAGGGGATCTTGACTTGGAGCTGTTCCCCCTCGCGGACGAATTTTGGGTCCGGGAGAGGGGCCTCGGCGGCCTCGGGAAATTGGGATTGAAGGGCTGAGAAAAGACCGGCCTTGTCCATAATC
>Ga0247727_10002165_pt1 | contig 45324 bp, 32 predicted proteins | sample WisWelCaveWW1625_FD_202498 | JGI IMG/M metagenome (GOLD analysis project Ga0247727, IMG submission 202498) | Biofilm microbial communities from Wishing Well Cave, Virginia, United States - WW16-25 | ecosystem: Environmental > Aquatic > Deep subsurface > Groundwater > Cave microbial mat | place...
GGGGCTTCACACACGGGGGGCTTCACACACGGGGGGATTCACTTCTCGTGGGGCGGCGGCGTGTACTCCATTCGGGTTGCCGGGCTGCCGGCTGACTCGGACTCTCGAACTTCCCAAACTCCGGGCGGGCGGGCATTCCGCCGCCGGCTTCGCAAGTGTTTCTCGGTCGCTTCCGTCCGGCGTTCTCGCCGGCTCATTTTCAAACTGCAAACCCCAGCTTCATCAACCCGTTGATCCCATGAAAACGAATGCGCGTTCTCGCTCTGTTTTGTCGTTCCGCAGTGCCGCCACGCTGGCATCACCATCCGGGTTTTGGTGGTCGGCCAAAGCGCCTTCGCTTTGCTCGAACCGGGCGAACAGATTCCTGCTGATGGCGGGCCTGGCGGTGGTGTTTCACTTTCTGTCAGCGCCAAAAGTATTGGGCTACATCTGTCCAGGCAGCGAGCGGCCAACAGAATGCGCCGAGTGCGGCTGGTCCACGACGGATGCGTTGGCGAGTTGGCGGGTGGCCCAGCCCGCGATCAACCTGCATCTGGACGACACGCCTCTGGGCTATCGGCCCACGCGCGGGTGGCCCGTGGCGTTTGGTTTGTCCTACCGGCAGCGCGACGTGGTGGCGGAGGACCCGGCGGTGTTCGGGGTGGGCACCAATTGGAGCACCTCCTTCCGCGTGTATCTGCTGGACGCCACGAGCGTCCAGAGCGGGCTGTTCCGCCTGCACCGGGGCGGGCCGGGTCTGGTGGATTATTACGTGGATCACTACGTCGGGACGCCCCAGTTTTACGACGGGTCAGTGCTCACCACGCCCGACGGCGGGCTGACGTACCAGATCGAACATCCGGACGGCGCCAAGGACGTTTTTGGGAAATCATTCGTCAACAGCCAGGGCCAGACGCTCTTTTTTCTGACGGCGAGACTTGATCCTGCCAGCAACACGCTCACGTTCACCTATGCCACCAACCAAAACATGGTGCGCTGTCCAGTGTGAGCGACCCGGACAATCACACCACGCAGTTGTATTATGAGAATGCGAGCTTCACCAACCAGATCACCAAGGTCGTGGACCCGTTCAGCCGGACCAATCTGCTCGCGTACGATGCCTCGGGCTTTTTGAGCAACATTGTGGACGTGGCCGGACTGGCCAGTTCATTTCGCTATGACTCGGGAACCCGGCGGGCTTGGATCACCAATTTGATCACGCCTTACGGCACCACGGCCTTCCGTTTTGGCGGGGTCAACGCCGATTCGTCCGGGTACTACGATGGGAGCAATCAGGTTAACCGCTTCGTCGAAGTCACGCAGCCGAACGGCGGCAAACACCTGTATCTCTACCGGCAGGATTGCAGCGGCATCCTCCCGGCGACGAATTCCCCGGTGCCCGTCACCAGTCCGTTTGCCAACACGCTGGACAACGTGGATCAGAATCAGCGCAACAGCTTCCACTGGGACCCGCTCCAGTATGCCGGATTGTCCACGAACTATGTCCTGTCCGGCGATGTCGCCAACCTCACCACCAACGATTATGTGCTGGCCGGTCTGCGCCATTGGTTGCTGGACCCGGCAACGGCCCAGGTATCGCGCGTGCTTTCCCTGGAACGCAAACCGAGTCCCGATGGGGTCACCCTCGGCCAAAAGACCTGGCTCGACTATGAAGGCAAGACCGGCAACAACTCCAATGGCACGACTGCCCTGCCCAAACTGGAGGCCCGCGTCCTGCCGGACGGCACCACCTGGTACGAGCGCGCCATGCGCAACAGCCGCGGCAGCGTGACCAATTTCGTTTCCACCTGCGCCGCCGCCAGCGGCGGTGTCGCGTTGCGGACCAACACCTACGATTACGCGGCTGGTGAGGTTGACTTGATTTGCCATTTCGGCCCGCAAGGCGAGCAGGTGGTGAGCAACTATTTTAACGGCTGTCATCAACCGCTGGCCACCTGCAACGCGTTGAATGAGGCGACGCCCTTTACCTACAACCCCAGCAATCAGATCACGCGCGTCGTTTCGCCCGCCGGCTTGACCACCACGAACGTTTATTTCACCAGCGGCAATGACGTGAACCGCTTGCAGAAGACCATCGAGTTGGAAACCGGCCGCACGAACTCCTACACCTACTACGCCAACGGCCTGGTGTATTCGCATACCGATCAACGGGGCCTGACCACGACCAATTATTGGGACAATCTCGGGCGCTTGACCGGCGTCCACCATCCCGACGGCACGACCACTTCCAACCTCTACACGGCGCTCGACCTGACTGCCACGAAGGATCGTCTCGGTTATTGGAGTTACTTCGGTTACAATGCGGTGCGCCAAAAGATCGCCGAGACCAATGCCAACAACGTCGTCACCCGCTACGGGTACTGCGAGTGCGGGGCGCTGTTTTCCGTGACCAACGCCTGGGGCACATCGGCCGAGATGGTCACCAGTTTTGGTTACGACTATCAGGGCCACCGCCTCTACACGATTTATCCCGACGGCATCGTCACCAATTATTTTGACGCAGCGGGGCGCATGACGAACGCCAGCGACGCGTGGGGCAGCCGATGGTTCTATTACAACAACCAGGGCCTCGTCACGAACGTCAGCACCGCTTACGGCGCGGAGCAAACCACGGTCTATGACCTTGAAGACCGCCCGATATGGGTCACCGCTGCCAACGGCGTCACCGTCACGAACACCTACGACGATCTGGGCCGGCGGCTCACGCGCACGTATCCGGACGGCGGCGTGGAGCGCTTCGGCTACTCGGCCCGCGGGCTGACCGCCTACACCAACCAACTCGACAAGACGAATTACTACGGCTACGACGAGGCGGGCCGCAAAACCGCCGAGACCAACGCCAACAACGAGATCATCCGCTACACGAACAACGCCGCCGGCGATTTGATCGCGCTGGTGGACGGCAAGGGCCAGGTGACGAAATGGAACTACGACGAGTATGGCCGCGTGACGAACAAGGTGGATCAGGCCGGCACCGAAATCCTGCGTTACAAGTACGACCCGGACAGCCGGCTGACCAACCGCTGGAGCGTCGCCAAGGGCGACACGAAATACAAATACGACCCGGTCGGCAACCTCACGAACATTGATTACGCCGTCAGCACCGATGTCTCGTTCAAGTATGACGCGTTGAACCGGGTGACCAACATGGTGGACGCGGTGGGGACGACGAGCTATGGTTACGCCGCTGGCGGGCAGCTTTGGACCGAAGATGGCCCGTGGAGCAGCGACACCGTGACGAACCTTTACAGCTACCGTTTGCGAACCGCGCTGGGCCTGGCCCAACCGACCGGCGCGTGGACCAACGGCTTCGGCTACGACGCGATGAAGCGCCTGACCAACGTGACCTCGCAAGCCGGCACGTTTGCGTACACCTACCGCTCTCAACCCTCAACCCTCATCTCTCAACTGGCCCTGCCCAACACCAGCTACCTCACCAACACCTACGACACCGTGGCGCGGCTGACCGGCACCTACTTGAAGAACAGCAGCCACACGACGCTGGACTCGGCCACCTACGGCTACAACGCCGGCCACCAGCGCACCAGTTCCACCAACGCCGCCAGTGCGACCGTCAGCTACACCTACGACAAAATCGGCCAGTTGAAAGTGGCCGACAGTTCGACAAACTCGGAGGACCGGGGCTATTTTTACGACGCGGCGTGGAATCTGAATTACCGGACCAACAATGGGACGTTGAACACGTTCAACGTGGACAACAAGAACCAGTTGACCAACAGCACGCCCAGCGGGGGCACGCAGAGTTACGATGCCAACGGCAACTTGATCTTGAGCCACTCCACCGAATGGGCGTTCACGTATGACGATGAGAATCAACTGGCGCAGGTGTTTTATTGCGACGCGGGTTATTCCAACGGCGAGCCGACTTCGGACATAGATGTGCGGACGGACCTGGTGTACGACGGCCGTGGCCGGCTGCGGCAACGGGTGGAGTACGAGGTGTCGGCCGGCGAGTGGACGGTGGTGTCGGAGACGCGGTATGTGTATGACGGGATGCGGGTGATCCAGGAACGCAACAGCGGGAACACGCCCACCGTGAGCTACACGCGGGGGAATGACTTGAGCGGGAGTTTGGAAGGTGCCGGCGGGATCGGGGGATTACTCGGGCGCTCGCACGGCTACAGCGGCGGCAACTGGAGCACACACAACTTTTACCACGCGGACGGCAACGGGAATATCACGTACCTGGTAAACAGCAGCCAAGGGCTGGCGGCGAGCTACCGTTACGACCCGTTTGGAAACACGATTACGTCCAGTGGCAGCCTGGTCGTCGCCAATGTGTATCGTTTTTCGAGCAAGGAATGTCTGCAAAAGACCGGCTCGCACAAGCCGCCGCCGCTGTATTATTACGGCTACCGCTGGTACTGGCCCAATTTGCAACGGTGGCTGAATCGGGATCCGATCGGGGAGCGTGGAGGGATGAACCTCTACACGTTTGTAGGAAATACGCCGATTAACGGAGTCGATTTGTTTGGCTTGGTTGGTGGCGGTGGGGTAGGCGGCCCACAATGGTTTCCGCCGTATGGACCACCAAAATACGAGGGAACTCCTCCCGATTGGCATCGAAACAGAAATCGAAATCAGGACCACCTTTGTCCAAAAACCGAACCGAAAAATGATCCCCAGTGGAAACCTGACAATCCGATTGGCGAAGCCATATTTCACAAATGTAACGAGTGCTATAGGGGAACCGGTAGAGTTAACTCTGGCGCGCAATGCTGCTACGATGAGAAGGGAAATCCGGTAACAGGCAAATGGGGTGCTGGCTCCTTCGATTACTATCCCCCTGGCAGCGAAACTTTTTGGTGGTACTGGCACATCGTGTTCGATGTTCTGCCGCCGATCTTGTATGGACCTAGATACTAATAAAATCAGTGTTGCAAGAAGGACTCTAATTCGCGGACTGCTTCTTAACACTCTTGTCTTTTTGATATTAGGCATCGCCGTGTTTGGGCTGGCATTACGCGCTCCTTTGGCTATCCTTCTTTTTCCGATCTTTCCGCTGTCGTTTCCAGCGTTGGCGGCGAAGCTGGGAGAACCTTTCTTCCTGCTGGCTTTGATTTCGGTTTGCGTTGTAATTTTCGTTGTCTTGGGGATAGCATTAGCCTTGAGAAAACCGGCAAGTCCTACGCTGCGAATTGCCGCACATTTTCTCCTGGCGATCTATTTTATGTGGTCATTTATTCTCTTAGGTTCGATAGACTGATCGACGTAAAGAGTGAAAGGGGTCAGTTCTTGGTTTTGACAACTCGCGTATCAATACGACGCGCTGAACCGGGTCACGAACATGGTGGACGCGGCGGGCACGAGCGCCTACGCTTACACCAGTGGCGGGCTGCCGTGGAAGGAAGATGGCCCGTGGGCGAGCGATACCGTGACCAACATCTACAAGTATCGGATGCGAACGAACCTGACGTTGCTCCAACCGACCGGCACGTGGACGAATCGTTTTGGGTACGATGCGACCAAAGCGTTGACGGAGGTCGCGTCGCCCGGCGGCACGTTTACTTACACCCTTGGCGCCGTCAATGTGGCGGGTCCATTGCCCAAGAAGATCACGCTCGGCAACACCAGCTACATCACCAACACGTACGATTCGATGGCGCGATTGACGGGCACGTATCTCAAGACCTCGGGCAACGGAAAGGGGTCAGTCCCGCAGATCGCATACAGAAGCCGAATTGAAGTGACGCAGTTGTTGAATCGTTTGGCCGCGTTGACGTATGGTTACGCCGCTGGCGGGCAGCTTTGGACCGAGGACCTGCCTCCGCAAGCTACGGCAAGGCAGGCGACCCGTGGAGCAGCGACACCGTGACGAACACCTACAGCAACCGCTTGCGAACAGCCTTTGGCGCGGCCCAGCCAACGGGCACATGGAGTAACGGCTTCGACCACGAGGCGTTGCTTTCGCGTTGAGACGTTTTGGTTGAGCGTTGGTGTCGGCTCGTCCTGCACCGCGAATGGCACCCTGCGATTGACGTTGTTCCCGCTGGTTTCTAGCCTTGGGCGATGATTATCGCGCCCTCGCTGCTGGCGGCCAATCACGGACATTTCGCCAGGGAAGTCCGTCGGGCCGCCCGGTCGGGCGCCGACTGGCTGCACCTGGACATCATGGACGGCCATTTCGTGCCGAATATTTCCTTCGGGCCGGAAGTGGTTCGAAGCGCCCGGCCGTTGACGCGCCTGTTCTTCGACGTGCATCTGATGTGTTCCAAACCCGAAATCCTGATTGAGCCATTCGCCACAGCCGGCGCGGACCAGATCATCGTCCACGTCGAACTCGAGGAGCGCGTCACTTCGCTGCTTTGGAAAATCCGGTCGCTCGGAAAAAAAGTCGGCCTCAGCCTGAATCCACCGACGGCCATCAGCCAGGTGCGACCGTATCTCGACCAGATTGATCACCTGCTCGTCATGACGGTGAATCCAGGGTTTGGCGGACAGGAGTTTATCCACGAGACGCTGCCAAAGGTCCAACAAGCGCGGGCTTGGCGTGACGAACAGAACCTAAGTTACACCGTCGGCGTGGATGGGGGCATCAACTTCAAGACCGCCGCCGAGTGCGCGCACGCGGGCGCGGAGGTGTTCGTGAGCGGCACAACGCTGTTCGGCGCCCACAGCCTGAAGGCCGCCGTCACGAAGATGCGGAAGGTCACGGGTGGTTTCCTGGGCGTGCACCAAAAGTCGCTCGCCCGGCGGTCAAAGTTGCGTCCGACGTGACGCATCCGCAATCCCCAACAATTCATCATGGCTCAAATCAAATTCGGAACGGACGGCTGGCGCGCTGTAATCGCCGAGGATTTCACCTTCGCAAATGTGGCGCGCGTTGCCCAAGCCACGGCGGATTACTGGACCGCCAATCCCGTAGCCAGCGCCAACAAAAAAGTCATCGTCGGTTACGACCGGCGATTCTTCTCCGACCGATTCGCGGAAACCACCGCCGCGGTTTTTGCCGCCAACGATTTCCAGGTGGTGCTCACGCCAGAGGCAACTCCGACGCCCTCCGTTTCCTATGCGGTAAAAGACCAGCGCGCCATCGGCGGGGTGATGATCACTGCCAGCCACAATCCGCCTGAGTTCAACGGATTCAAGCTCAAATCACATTTCGGCGGCCCGGCGGAATCGGCAACCTGTCAGGCCGTTGAGAGTTGTTTGGATGAGACTCCCGTTCGCTCCTCGAACCTTGAGGAGGCGTTTCGCGCGGGCAGCATCGTACGCGAGGATGTCCGACCTGCGCACTTCCGGGCATTGAAACGGTTGGTGGATTTCAAACTGATCGCCAGATCGAAACTGCGTTTCGCGCACGAGGCGTTGTTCGGCGTCGGCGCGGGTTGCTTTGAACAGTTGCTCGCCGGAACAACCTGCCGTGTGACGACCCTCAACGGCCACCACGATCCACTCTTCGGCGGCATCAATCCCGAGCCGATCGAGAAGAATTACGCCCGCAGCCAGGCCTTTTTGCGGAAGCACCCGCATGATCTTTGTCTGGTGACCGATGGCGACGCCGACCGGGTCGGCGGCATGGACGGGCGCGGCGGCTACCTGACGACGCATAATCTGATCTGCCTGTTGCTTCGTCACTCCGTCGTCAATCGGAAGGGCAGGGGACGGGTCGTCAAAGCCCTGACCACGACTTCGATGGTGGACAAGATGTGCGCCGCATGGAGTCTGCCTCTCGTCGAGACGGGTGTGGGCTTCAAATATGTCTGCGCCGAAATGCTGAAGGGTAACGTGCTGCTCGGCGCGGAGGAAAGCGGCGGGATCGGTTTTCCCAGACACATTCCGGAGCGTGACGGCATCGCTGCGGGGTTGATGCTCTTGGAAATGCTGGCCATGGAGCGCGTCTCGCTGAACCGGCTGATCGCGGCGCTGGAAAAGGAATTTGGCCCGCATCGCTACGGGCGCATTGACACACATTTCCCGCTCGAAGAGCGCGCGGCATTGATGGAGCGCCTCACACAACATCCTCCCGACAGGTTGCTCCGTTCGCCGCTCGCTGCAGTGAAGAGTTTCGATGGAGTGAAGTTCGTGGCCCATGACGGATCGTGGCTCATGCTGCGCGGCTCGGGCACGGAGCCGATTCTGCGCATCTACGCGGAAGCGGCATCGGATGCGGCGGTGAAGAAACTCTTGCGCGCCGGCGTGGCTTTTGCCAAACATGGGTGAGGGGAGATTCGCCCAGGCCCGGCCCGACGATTGCTTCCCCCTTTCTCGCACGGTTTGCTGCGGGAGAAATTGAGCGGCGGTGCCGCTCTTTTGTCACACTGAACAGGAATGAACTGAACTTGAAATGAAAACGACCAAAGGAAATAAAAAACCGACAACCAAAACCGGCACGGCAAGAAGCGCCGGGACGGAGATGAAACCCATGGCGGCGCAATCGGCCACCACCATCGAGGCGCGCATTGACGTGGGGTTCGGCAATAACCTCTTCGTGCGCGGCGAGGGTGCGGGGCTGAGTTGGGATCATGGCGTCCCCTTGGCGTGCGTGAATCCCGACACGTGGCGCTGGTCCACCCAGGCCGGCAACCCCGTGAAGTTCAAACTGCTCCTCAACGACGCCGTCTGGTCACACGGCGATGATCTTCTGGCGGCACCGGGCCAGAAGGTTGAAGTGGCACCAAGGTTTTGACCGCAGCAGAAACTGCCCGGACGTTGCTGCGTAACTCAGACTGGCGCTCAACGAGGACCGCAGATAGCCACCGGCGCAAGGAGCCGGACCAGACCACACGGCGCAGGAGTCCGCCTCGCAAGGTTGGCGGTTACGCTGAGTGGAGATTGATTGCGCAGAACCGTCAACGATTCGGGATCGCACGGTAGAAGGCCCGGTCTGCGGGCGGGTCGGGCTCGGTGAACAGCACCGCGCCTGAGTCCGATGCTGTCACCGTGGCGATGGTATGCCAAATGACCAGATCGGCGGAACGTTGGATTTCGTAAGCCTGATTCGGTGCTCCGGTGAGCGTCAGCCGCATCGGGCCGCTCGGCGTGGTGACGATGAAAACCGACGCGCCACCCGGCAGCACCTGCAAGAATTGGAAGGCGCTCAATCCATGGACGCTGGCCTGGATCAAAGCCGGACCGGGCGCGCTGCCGGTGAAGTTCACCGCGGCGGCCCCGGAAGGATCGGTGAGGACGCTGGAGTTGGTGCCGCCGCCGCCGATCATGCCGCTGGTAAATTGAATCGAACCCAGAACGGCGGTGAATGTGACCGTTTCATCCGCCAAGCCGACAGAGTTGTTCTCCACCATGGCAGTCAAGGATTGATGCGCGCCCGCTGGAAAACTGTTCGGGTCGGGGCCATAGAGGTGGATCTGATCCGGCGCGGCGTTGCCCGGCTCTGGGCCTAGCGGCAATTCCTCCAGCGAAACGGTCGTCGTCGCGTTGCTGTCCCACGACACCTGGTTGATCAAAATCGCCATGGGATAAGGATCCTTGGCGCTCACCGGAGGAACATTGAACGCAAACTCCAGCGGCGCGTCCGGCATGAGCGTGTAATTGGTGGTGAACAGAACCGGAAGGTTGCTCACCAGCGGGTCGCCCAGATTCAAATTGTAGAGCGGGATGATATTCCTCGAATAGACCACCGTGCTGGTCACGGATAGGAATCCACCCCAGCCGCCGTTGTCTTCGCTGTTGTTGAGGATGCGGACGTAGGCAGTGTTGGTGTCACGCCGGATGTCCGGCGTTGGCGTGGGCACGCGGTCCAGGCGCGCCGGCGGATTGGTCGTCGGCGTCCAGTATTGCCTCAATGGCCGCAACGTCTTTCCGCGCGGTGGCCAATATCCGAAATGAATGTATTGTCCCGGCTGAACCGGACTGTTCGTGTCCATCCAACAGACCATGGTTTCATTGCGGTTGGTGTCATAGGTGATGACGCGATTGGTGCCACCGACGGCCCACGGGACACCGATGCGGTCCTGCGCGGTGGACCGCCACGCGGCGGCGAGGCCGTTGGTGACATTGCCTTGGAAAATGATGTGGAAGTCAGTCTTGTTCGTTCCCGTGCCGTTGCAGACGTTGATGTTCAACAACCGTGGGTTGCCGCCGACGGTGCGGACTTGAGGCATGGGATTGAAGTTCGTGCCCCGGCCCGCGGGGTAATACATCTTGCCGTTGGGCCGCCACGTGTAGCAGGGCTGCTGGTTGGTCACCCAGCGAAACGCTTCGACATCGTCCACGAAGCCGTCGCCATTGCGGTCCAGGCCAGGATTATTTGTCGGGTTGGCATTCAGACATTGAGAGTGGGCATAGGGGTAAAGGCCACCGCAGAACAGATTCGTGCCATCGAGAAAATTCTGATGCCCCCACGACACATGGTTGCTGTCGGCGGAGGCGATGATCACGCTGCCCGCGGGAAAGTTCCAGTTGTTGGGCGCCAGCAAACTGCCGGCGTAGCAAGTGTCTATGGTCAGGCAAATGGGCACACCCTTGTCGGCCAGCTTCATGAGGAGTTTGCAGAGGTCGGACGCCGAAATCCGGCCGCCCCTCAGGTAAAAGTAGCCGGTGCCTGCGTTCGTGATTCCATGCGACGCCAGCCGGACAAATATTTTGTCGCAAGGCGGCTGCGCGGTGCAGACCATCGAGATGGCGTTGAAGATATCGTTGCTGTTCGCCGCATTGCCTCCGTTTGCCGTGACGATCCGGTTGGTCGGCACCCCGTAATGGTTGGTCAGGTCGTACACGTAATTCGTGACGGTCCACGCAAAGTGCGGATCCGCCGAACCGCGCACGATCAAGGCGCACGCGTTGGTCGTGGTGCCCGGCGGCGGTTGGGGCGGCGGTGGTGGTGGTGGTGGTGGCGGCAGCGGCGGGGGCAGCGGAAACCCCGCGATCAAGCCATCAGGGTTGCTTGGGCCAGGCGAAAGGCTGGACATCAAGTTCGCGTTGAAATACTCCGTGGGCGCGCCGCCGAATGGCGTAACCACCGGCCACCACTGTTGTTCGGTGACCACGATGCCGCTGCCCAAAGTCGGCGCGGGATGGTAGGCGTCCACCAGCACGAATCGCGTCGGATGCCCGAATTGAGCGGGAGGTAAATCGTCCACGTAGAAGAAATAGTTGGATGAGAGGAGCGTCATCCCGGAGCCCGGGCCGAAATCGTCGAACGGATCAACGAACGAACCCGGCGGAAGCAGCCCCTCGTAACCGGGTCCGGATCCAAAATCCACGAAAGGAGACCACACATTGGCCTCGCTGGTGTCAATGTTCACTCCGCTCCCCGGTGACAACAGTGCGTTCGCGGCCTGCGAACGGGTCATGGGCTGGGCCGACGCGGTGGTCTCACTCAGTAATCCTGAAATCAACGCCAGCATCGCCAGCGGCGCAGTGCTTGAACTCAGGGTTTTGAATTCCGGGTAGTGGCTTGGAAGCCCGGATCGGGTTGGCTTCCTGCGGCGCAGCCCCAGCAGCAAAAGTCCTGTGACGGCCAAGGCCGTCGCGCCCGGCTCCGGAATCGCCGAGATGAACTTGCCGCTGATCGGTTCATCGAAGCCGGTGCCGGTGAAGGGAAGCGAACCCGGCAGCGGCCCCGTCAAATTGCCTCCCGGCGGAATGCCCATCCCGAAACCGTCGGCAGGACTGCCGAACCAGGACACAATCGTTCCGGCGGAACTGGTGACGCTCAAGGCGATGGTGTCCACCGCGAACCAGCCGTCGCTGGTGTCGGTCAGCAGCGCGGTCAGTCCGACCTGTCCGCTTTGCAGTGTCGGGAAAAAAGCCGGACTGATGTTGGTGGAGAAAAAGCCGGTTTGGAGTGGGCCCTGGTTGATCAGCGGCGGGGCGGGCCAGGGCGACAGGCCGAAGAGCGCCTGGCTCAAATCCAGCGAGGTGATGCCGGACGCGTCCCACAATCGGAGCTGGTTGACGGTAATGCCGCCCACGGAGGGGTTGGCCGTCATGGCGGCAAAGTTGATGGAGAGCGACGCGCTCGTGACCGGATTGGTGATGGGCGCGTAGTTGAACGCGGGCTGTCCCCGGGAAGCCGCGCACGGAATCAGTATGAGCGCGGCGGTGAACAGACTGCCGGCCTGAATCCAGCGGCATGTGAAGTGATGGGTGCGCATTGGGTTCTGATGCTCGGTTTTCATAAGCCTGAATGTTTGCAGCGCTTGCTGTTGACACCCATTCGCATGGCTGCCCGCCAAGCCCCGCACGAAGCGGCAGCCAAGCCACAAACAAGTTGGGTGCTCGTACTCACGAGCTTCGGGTGATGGTGCTGTTTTAGCGCCTTCGCCGGAAAGTTGGCAAGCTTTATTCGAGGGATTGTTTGGCCTACCGCGATACCAAATTGAAGAAGGCTTCCAACGTGCGTGCGCATTGAGAGTCGCCGCCCGCCACCGGGCGGTGCATCGGATGGTCTTTATGAAATCCGCGCCTTCGGTCGCCAATCCTTCAGGCGGGGCGGCGATGCAGCACAATCGTCTCCCTCGCCATTCGCCCTGGCGACTCGTCTCGCGAACGCGAGCGTTGGCAAGCACCTGCGAACGTTTCAGGGCTTCAAGTTGCGGGAGTTTTTCTCATTGCCGCTACCCTTCATTCCGGTAAAAGTCCGCTCCGTCCAACACGAATGCCGCGATGAGTGAGATCAAATTCAGCAAGAATTTCACCGACCAATCGGTAAGGTCCGGCGTGGACGCCGGATTCCAATTCGAGTTTTACTGCGAACGGTGCGACGACAAGTGGCGGTCGGAGTTTGTTGCGTATCGCGGGGGTCGGGCATCGAACTGGCTTGCCCGGGCGGCGGGTGTTTTCGGCGGCATGTTGGGGAAGGCCACGTCCGCAGCCGAAGGTCTGGCCCAAGCCGGTTATGGAACGGCGCACGATGAAGCATTCGCCCGGGCACTGGAGCAAGCGACCACGCACTTCCATCGTTGTGCCCGTTGCATGGCTTACACCTGCGACCGGTGCTGGAACCAGGACAAGGGCCTGTGCCGCAGGTGCGCGCCGGATGCCGAAGTGGAGATTGACGCTGCGCGCGCCGCGGGCGAAGTGCAGGCAGTCCAAACCCGCGCCGTGGAAGATGGCCGCAAGCGTGGTGAACAACTGGACGTGAGCCGCGAACGCCAACTCGTCTGCCCGCAGTGCGGCGTCGAGACTCATGGCGCGAAGTTTTGCCCTCAATGCGGCGCCAAGCTTGCAACGCACTCCAACTGTCCGAAGTGTTCGGCGGCAATTTCACCGGGGGCGAACTTCTGCCCCGAGTGCGGCGAAAAGCTGGGGCAAGCTTCGGGCGCGTGAAGGCACTCCGCCCGGGGCGCAGAATGCATTGCCATTGTTGCCGCGCCAACCGCGGTGAAGCCGGTCCCGTGAGACCTTCGCGTCTCGCATATTGCCGATTGCGAGCATCACCTGTGGCCGTCAGACTGGCGGCAGCCGTATGAAAGCCAAGTCGGCTACCAGCTCAATGGCAAGCGCCCAGCCCATCCGTGGCAATCAGTCTGGCGCACGCAACATTCGTGTCGGCCGCCAATTGAGCCGCCGCGATTTTCTCCGCAGCGCCGGCGCCGCTGCGGGCGCGGCGCTCGCCAGCGGGCCTTTGATCGTTCCCGGTTCGGTCCTCGGGCGAGGCGGACTGAAACCGCCGAGCGAACGCGTGGCCATGGGCTTCATCGGCGTGGGAGGGCAGGGGAGCGGCCACCTCCTCGGCGGCGCGTGGACATACATCAGCGGCGGCTATGTGGCGCGAGAGGACGCGCAAGTGCTGGCCGTGTGCGACGTCTGGCGCGACCGGCGCGAAAACGCCTGCAAGAAGGTGGACAATTATTACTCCGCCAAGTTCGGTGTGGGTAACTACACCGCGTGCAGACCCTACAACGACTTCCGCGAGCTGTTGGAGCGCCCCGACATTGATGCCGTGCTCATCGCGTCGCCGGTTCATTGGCACGGCGTGATGACGGTACTGGCGGCGCAGGCGGGCAAGGACATCTATTGCGAGAAGCCGACAGCCATCGCCATTCACGAAAGCCAGGCGATGGTCCGGGCCGTGAAGCGATATGGCCGCGTCTTCCAGGCGGGAACGCAGCAACGTTCGGAATACGGCGCCAAATTCCGCCGCGCCTGCGAGTTGGTCCGTAGCGGGCGGATCGGGCGCATAAAGGAGGTTTACGCCTTCCGACCCGGTGGACTCGTCGAGTGGCGGCATTTCGGAAAACCCAAACCGGTTCCGGACGGCTTGGACTGGGACCTCGCGCTTGGCCCTGCGCCGTGGCAGCCCTATGAGGGCACGGTCCACGCGCACATGTTTTGTGGCATCGGCGACATCAACTGGGGGCCGCACCACTACGACTTCATCCACTGGGTGCTTGATGCAGACCTGGGCGGGCCGTTGGAACTCTTTTTCGAGGGGGATGTGCTTTGTTCTCGCTACGCGGGTGGCGTGGTGGTCCGGGCTTGTCCGGCGCCCCAAGGCGGACCCGGCGGCAGCGGGGGCGCACGATTCATCGGGACTAATGGCTGGATCGCGGTGGATCGGGAAAACATCGCCGCGGATCCGCCGGAACTGTTGACGGAACCGCCAGGCCCGCCGGTGCCGGGCGTTTATCGGAGTGACAGCCATTCCGGAAACTTTCTCGAATGTGTGCGCACGCGGAGCCGGCCAATTTGCGACATCGAAACCGCGCATCGCGCCGCCAGCACGGTCCTAATCGGCGGCCTGGCGCTGCGCCTCAGGCGCACGATCAAGTGGGATCCGCAACGCGAGGAGTTCATCCGCGATGAGGAAGCCAATCGCCTTCGGGCAATCGCGTTCCGCCCTCCGTGGCAAATCTGAACCTGAGTGAGTCCGAGAAACTCGATCCTGGTCTTCGTTTGCGCCGTCGCGACTGTAACGGCCCAAGCCCCGCCGATTGAAACGGAAGAGCAGGCGCTCGCGGTGCTGGCATCGCAGGCGCCAGATGCCGAGAAGCAGTCGGCCTGCTTGCGCTTGAAGCAGGTAGGAACTGCGCGGAGTGTTCCCGCGCTGAAGGCATTGCTCGCCGAGGAGGATCTCTCGCAATGGGCCGTGGACGCGCTCCAATCCCTGCCAGCGCGCGAGGCCGGCGAGGCTTTGCTTCAGTTGCTTCCCTCGGTTCCGGACAAGACGCGGCAGCTGATCATATTTGCACTCGGGGCAAGGCGCGAGTCCGCCGCGGTGAACTCTTTGAGCAACCTGCTGGCAGGCGCCCCCGTGGCAACCGCCGCGGCAAGCGCGCAAGCATTGGGAAACATCGGCGATGCTCCCGCTCACGCCGTCCTTCACGCCGCGAGGTTTCGCGGTCACTGGCTCGTCAGGGAAGCCGTGGAGCGAGCCTTGCTGGCCGAGGCGGATCGGATGCTGTCCCAGGGACAGAAGACGAAAGTCCATTCGCTTTACGCCGCGCTCTACCATCACAATCCGCACCCCCAGATTCGCGCCGCGGCATTTCGCGGCATGGTCTTGTCCAAGGACGGTGCCACAGCCATAGTCACCGCGCTTTCCGGCTATGATGAAACAGTCCGAACCATGGCGTTGCAACTCGTGCGCGAATTGCCGGGCGAGAAAACCACGCAAACCACCGCTGCTGCGCTGCCAAAGTTTTCTCCGCTCGCGCAAGTCGCCGTGATCGAAGCATTGCGTCAGCGAGGCGATCCCTTCGCCGCGAAGCAGATGGCAACTCTTGCACGCAGTGGGGAATCCTCCGTCCGTACCGCAGCTCTCCGGGCGCTCGGAGAACTGGGCGACGCGTCTCACGTCCGACTGCTTGCCAACGTGGCCGCCAGCGCAACGGCACCTGAACGCACCATTGCCGGATCGGCGCTGACGACGCTGCACCGCGGCAAAATTCTGGAGTGCATCCTTGCCGAAATCCGAAAGGCAGATACCGAAACCAGACTTGAGTTGATACGAACTCTCGCCCGGCGGATGGAACGAGCGTCGGTACCGGAGCTTTTCAGCCTCGCGTCGGGCAACGACGCCACGGTGGGCGTGGCCGCGATCCAGTCTCTTGAAAAGCTTGCCGATGACGCGCAAATGCTTCCGCTACTGGGGCTGATCACTCGCGCGCCGGATGACGCCCGGCGGGTTGCGGCTGTTTCGGCATTCACGTCGGTGGGCGCGCGAGGAAGACACGCCGCGCACTTCAGCGCCGCCGCGTTGAAATCGCTCCCCGGGGCCGCGTCGGAAACTCGCGCGGCGTTGTTGGAGGCGGCCGGACTTCTCGGCGGGCCGGGCGTTCACGACGCCATGATGGCCGGATTGCGCGACACGGACGCTCAAGTCCACGCCACCGCGCTGCGCGTGATGGCGGACAACTCCGGCGACGAAGCGCGGCTGGACCTGTTGCGCCTGGCACGCGAATCCGGGCCGGAAGCTGATCGTGCGCTGGCTTTGCGCGGTTATTGGCGGCTCGTTGAAGCGATGAGTGATCGCTCCCAAGCGGAGCGGTTCGCCGCGGTGAGCGACGGACTCGCCGCGGCGAATAGTCCAGCCGACTTGAAACTCGGCCTGGCACGTCTGGCGGAATTGCGCGGAGTCGAAGCGCTTGAGCTTGCAACGCGCCACCGACGCGAAGCGGTTGCACGCGCAGAGGCTGAATCTGCTTGCCTGCAAATCGCCACGCGGCTTGGTTTGCCGGACCTTGCGACCGCTGAAGCCACGCTGCGGGAACTGGCCCGGGAAGCTGGGAACGCCAACGTGCGGACCCAGGCTGCCGAGTTCCTCGCGAGGCTCGAGGCGCAAGCCGGTTCCATTGCCCCGTGGTTTGTCAGCGGTTCGTATCGTCAGCCAGGCAAGGAGGCGTCACAGTTGTTCGAGGTGGCATTTCCGCCGGAATCACCAAGAGCTGGCCAGGTGGAGTGGCGTCCGCTGCCGTTAGCATCGTCATTGACGAACTACGGCTTCGCTGACCTCGGGCCGGTCACCGGCGGCGATCATTGCGTCGTCTATCTCAAGGCGCGGGTTTTCTGCCCGAAGGAACTGTCCGCCACACTCGACATCGGAACGGATGACGGCGTGAAGATCTGGATCAACGGCTCTTTGATTCACGCGAACAACGCCGTGCGTGGTTTCACCGCTGGGCAGGACAAATCAGACACGACTCTCAAGGAGGGTTGGAATGAGTTTCTGGTGAAGGTCACCCAGCACACGGCGGGTTGCGCGGCGGCGATTCGCGTGCGCGACGCGGGTGGTCAAGCGATTCCCGGGCTGCGCGTCGAAGCAATGAACTGATTTGGCGTTCAACTTCGCGCTGGGATCATGCCGGTCTTGCGCGCGTAGTTGAAGATGCCGCCGGCGTCCACCACAGGCCGCACGTCTCCCAGCGGCTTGAAGCGGACCACCCTGTTCGCCGCTTTGACCGTGACGGTTCCCGCGTCCAGGTCCACCGTCACGTCATCGCCGGTTTCAAGCAGATCGCAAAGCCGCTCGGTGATTTCGCAGGGATAAAGCTCGCCAGTGGCGACACAGTTGCGGAAGAAAATGCGCGCGAAACTTTCGGCGAGCACCACGCGGCACCGGGCCGAGCCGAGGGCGATTGGCGCGTGCTCGCGCGAACTGCCGCAGCCGAAATTCCGCCCGGCGACGACGATGGGATACGCGCTGTCGAGCTGACCGTCTTTCACGTAGCGCGCTGGGTAGAGCGACTCGGGCAGGCCGCAAAGCGCATAGGCACCGAGTTTCTCGTACTCCTCGGGAATGGTCGGAACCAGGTTGAGGTACTGCGCCGGGATGATCTGGTCGGTGTCAATGTTGTCGCGGACAACATAGACCGGGCCGGTGACGATGGATTGCATGGGGACAGTCTGGCCGTGGCAGGCTTGATGATCAATCCGCAATCGCCCCTCCGCAGACGACGGGCGTTGGTATCTCGGCTGCTGAATGGCAGGCGCAAGTGAGTGGTTTTGCCAAGCTGAAAGGGGGCAGGAACAAGCTGTTCTGCGCGGCGTTTTTCCTGCTCGGAGCGGTCACCACAGCGGTGGTTTTCCTTTTTGCCAAATCGCTGTCCCCGGGATTTCAAGCCCTGTCCAGTCCGGCGTGGATTGAGTCGCCGGAAATCGCGGCCCTCCCGGATGAAACTGGCATCGTCGGGCCGTGGGGCACGCTCGAGGTGGTGAAACTGCCGCTGGCAAATCCGGATGGGAACGTCCCGGACGCCGAAGCGCTCTTGCGCCGGCCCAGGTGGGTGTTTGAGCAATTCACCGAGGAAGGGCTGACCCGGTTTCTGTACTCCTGCAACCTCGGCGCGGTGCCCACAAAAATGATCCTCAACCGGGTAAATTGGACAACCACGCCAACTGGCTGGGCGATCACGCCGCCAGAATCTGCGATCTGGTTTCTCCAACACCGCGGACGGCGGCAACTTTACACGGCGCTGGCCAGGACGCCCGCAAACTACGCGCAATGCTTTCCATTCCACTTCCCGATCGGACAATTCGACGTGCGGCTGGGCGCGAGTGACTTGCCCCCCGTCCAGGTTTCGAAAATCCGCCGGCTGACCTACACGAACGACGCGCACGTTTGCTTCGCGGATTTGGAAGCCGCGCGGCGGGTTCTGCGCACGGATGAATTCGACCAACTGGTCGCCATCCTGTACGAGATTCCAGCCTGCCGGCTGCGCCTGCGAGTCGCGCCGGAAGCGGACGTGGAGGCCGTGGCGCGTTACTGGGGCCGCGGCGGCCGCGAGAAACGCATCCTCCCGCTCCTCCAGGCCTTGGAGCGGTCGCCGGGTGGTGGAGAAATCCATGTCGCCGACCTGCTGCCTTCGTTTGCACGGCTGCGGCTCAACACCTACCCGGACGCTTGGAATGATCCGACGGCGGCGCGGCAGGACTGCTGTTTCACGGCGTTGAATTTCTTCAACGAGACTGCTGATACGAACCTGCTCAACAGCGACTACGCCGGCCAGGTGCTCAACGAGCAGTATGTTCCAGTGGAGGAGAAGCCGACGTTCGGGGACCTAATCATGCTGGTGGATGCCGCCGGCAAGGCAGCGCACATCTGCGTCAACATCGCGGGCAATTATGTTTTCACCAAGAACGGCATCAACGCGGCGCAACCCTGGGTGCTGATGAACCTGTCGGACATGTTGATGACGTATTGTCCGCCGGGCCAAAGACTGCAACTGCTCTATTTGCGCCGTAAGGACCTGGCCCAGCCGTCTGGCAGTTCAGCGAATATGCTCTGATGTGCCGTAACCCGATCATCGGCGGTCGTGGCGGAACGGTTTCGCCTGGCTGACCAAGGGCAAATACAACGGGCAGACGCCGCCGCAGAAACCTCTCACTCCGGCGTGCTCAAGCTGTGGACCAGTTCCACCCGGAGCATCTCCAACCGTTGCCGATCGGCGGCGCGCTTTTCGAGCAGCATCCTCGCGAGGTCGGGATTGGGTTTCATCCTAAGTTCCAACAACTGCTGCACTTTCAAGTCCACCATTTCTTCGAACAACTTCACGACAGCTTCGGCATTCATAAGCGATCTCCAGCCCGGTTCGGGGAGCAGAATGCGTGCAAAGCCGGGAAGGCGATGCACCGCCAAACGCGCACTGCGGGCTGCCCGTCGTGTGACTCGATCTCTGAACGATCGTCACCGGCGGGAGTGTCTTGAACCGCATCGCTTGTGCATCACTTCTCGCTCGTGTTCGCAGTCAGCACACAATCAGGACAGTCCAAAATCCGCGACACAGGGCGACCTGGAATTTGCAGGTTGTTCGTGCAAGCAGCAAGCCTCCATCAAGCGAGGCCAACTTCGGGCTTCCGCCTTGCGACAGAATTCCGCGCTGCCATAATCCGCTCGTGCTGGACATCAAGTTGATCCGCGACAAGCCGGATTTCGTTCGGACGCGCCTGGCGGCGCGTGGGGCAGGGGACGAATTGCTGGTTGAAGCGGTTCTTCTGGCCGACAAGGCGCGCCGCGAATCACTGGCTACCGTGGAAACGTTGAAGGCGGCACGAAATCGCGTCTCTAAGGAAATTGGGGCGCTGATGGGCCAGAAGAAATTGGATGAAGCCGAGGCAAAAAAAGGCGAAACCAAAAAACTTGGTGATCAAATAGGGGCGCTCGACAGGGCAGCGAGCGAATCTGAACGCGCGCGTGACGAATTGATGTTGTGTTTGCCGAATCTGCCGCACGAATCGGTGCCGCCGGGCAAAAGCGCCGAAGACAATCCCGTCGTGCGCGTGCATGGCGAGAAGCCGGGCTTCGCGTTCAAGCCGAAGTCGCATGTGGAGCTTTGCGAGAGCCTGAAGCTCGTGGACTTCGCGCGCGGGGCGAAGCTGTCGGGGAGCGGATTCCTTCTTTACACGAACTGGGGCGCGAAACTGGAGCGGGCGTTGATTCAATTCATGCTCGACTTGCACACGGGCGAGCACGGTTACACGGAGGTTTCGCCGCCGTTCCTCGTGGGCCCGCAATGTCTGGAAGGCGTGGGGCAGTTTCCGAAGTTCAAGGACCAGTACTACGGCGTCGCGGAGGGCGACAAGGCGACGGAGCTTGGCAAGTTGTATCTGATTCCCACCGCGGAGACGCCGGTGGCGAACATTCATCGCGAAGAGATTTTGGCGGAGAAGCAGTTGCCGATTCATTACTGCGCTTACACGCCGTGTTTCCGCGGTGAGGCGGGCGCGGCGGGTGTGGGCACGCGCGGGATGATTCGCGTGCATCAATTCGACAAGGTGGAGTTGATCAAGATCGTGAAACCGGAGCACGGCTACGAGGAGCAGGAGAAGATGGTCGCGAACGCCGAGCGCGTGCTGCAATCGCTCGGGCTGCATTATCGCGTGGTGCTGCTGTGCACGGGTGACATGGGTTTCGCGAGCGCGAAGACTTACGACATCGAGGTCTGGGCAGCGGGGCAGGGGAGCTATCTCGAGGTGTCAAGCGTGTCGAACTGCGAAGACTTTCAGGCCCGGCGGATGAATCTGCGGTTCAAGAGCAGCACGGGCGAGAACAAGTTTCCGCACGTTCTGAACGGAAGCGGCACCGCCCTGGCGCGGTTGTTCGTCGGGCTGATCGAAACCTATCAGCACGCGGACGGTAGCGTCCAGATTCCGCCGGTGCTGCAACCCTACGTGAAAGCCGACCGAATCGTGGCGTGATTATTGCCGAGCGCCAAACTCCAATCGCCGGGCAGGTTCGCTGCGCAGATTGCCGAACTGCAGCCATGCCGGTGGTTGCCAGTGCCGATCGAGACTTCGGGGCGATCATCTGCGAGCAAATCCTCAAGCCCGGAATGGAGTCGGGTTGCGGCTTTCCGGATATTGCTTCATGAGAATCCTGCTCGCCAGCAGCGAAGTTCACCCATTCTCGAAGACAGGCGGGTTGGCGGACATGACCGGCGCGCTGGCGAAGGCACTGGCACACGCAGGACATCGGGTCGGGATCGTGACGCCGTTGTATCGCGGCATCCAGGAGCGGTTCCGGGAAATCCGTCGTGAGGATTGGCAGCTCGGGCAGCCGATGGGGGGGAAGTTTGCCCAGGCGGAGTTATGGACACTCTCTTTGGCCAACCGCCTCAAGGTCTATTTCATCAGCAAGCCCGAGTACTTTGACCGCGCCGGGCTTTACAACGAGAACGACGCGGACTACTCGGACAACGGCGAACGATTCATTTTTTTCTCCAAGTGCGTGGCTCACCTTGCACGGTATCTGCCGTGGAAGCCGGAGATCATCCAGGTCAATGACTGGCAGACGGGCATGGTGCCCGCGCTCGTCCATCATCAGTCGCGCAAAGAAGGGTGGGGGGATGCACCACCGGTCTGCCTCACCATCCACAACCTGGCCTATCAGGGGCTCTTTCCGCGGAACACCTACGACCTGACGAATCTCCCGTTGGATTACTTCCACACTGGCGCCGACCAAACCGGCAGGGTGAACTGCCTGAAGGCCGGCATCGCGTTTGCCGACGTGTTGACGACGGTCAGCCCTCGTTACGCCCGCGAAATCACGACCGAACAGTTTGGCTGCGGTCTGGATGCGTTGTTGCGGAAGCGCAGTGCGCGGCTCTTCGGAATTCTCAACGGCGTGGATTACGCAGAGTGGAACACGACGCACAATCTGCATCTTGCTGCGCCGTATTCCATTCACCGGATGCGAGGGAAGGCTGTCAACAAGGCCGCACTCCAGCGTGAACTTGGTTTGCCGGTGGTCCCTGAGGCGCCATTGTTTGGCACCATCACGCGGCTGACAGAGCAAAAGGGCATAGACATTCAACTTGGCGCTCTGGAAGAAATGTTCTCGACGAAAATGCAGTTCGTTCTCCTGGGTAGTGGCGCGCCAGAATACGAACGAGCTTGCCACAGGTTGGCGGCGCGATTCCCGCGACGCGTGGGCGTGCGGTTGGGATACGATACGGGATTGGCCCATCGCATCGAGGCTGGGTGTGACTTTTACCTGATGCCCTCAAAGTACGAGCCTTGCGGCCTGAACCAAATGTACAGCCTTCGCTACGGCACCATCCCAATCGTTAGAAAAACCGGCGGTCTGGACGACACGGTCGTGGATGCCGGCGAGGATCCTCCCCGGGCCACCGGCATCAAGTTCACCGCGTATTCGTCAGCGGCGCTCGCCAAGGCGATCCGCAAGGCGATGGTGCTGTTCCATCGCCCTGATGTGCTGACCACCTACCGGCGCAACGCTATGGCGGCGGACTTTTCATGGGAGCGAACGCTTGGAGAGTACGAGCGGGTATATCAATCGGCGAAACTCGGTTGAGCGGCAGGGTCTATACTAATCATAACAGGCATTGTGCACACATATTTATTCCGCCCAACTTTGATGCCTTTGGCTAAACTGCCTTTCCTGAACCTCAGCGGTGACTCCAGCCAAATCGCTCTGTGATCGGCCAGTAAACGAAGAACGATTTCCCGATGACTTTGGAAGCGGAAAATTCACCCCACCCTCTCGAATCAAAACTGTTGAGTGTATTGTCGCCCATGACCATGTAGTTGTCAGCGAGAATTTCATAAACTGCGGAAGCGTCGGGAAAAAGCGGCGCGAGCGGCCCTTGAAACGGCAGTCGAAACGGTTCAGCGGTCTTTTGGTTGAGATGTCCGGAAAAATGGCTTTCCTGCGGCGGCGCGTTTGGGTCGAAAGAATAGACATTCTCAAAGTGAGGGGCTGAACCGGGCAACCGTTGTCCGTTGATGATCAAGTGGCGGTCGTCGCCGATTTGGACCCGTTCGCCACCGAGTGCGACCAGGCGTTTGATGTAGAACGTGTCCTGTTGAGGGATTCGCGTTCCGGTCGTCTCGAACACGATGATCTCGCCGCGTGTCGGCTTGCGGAAGTTGTACGTCAGGCGATTGACGAACAAGTGATCGCCACTCTGGACTTTCAGCCGCACGACCTGCTGGCCTTTGCGGAACGAGTCGCGCCCGACGCGCAAGCCGGCCCGGCCCTCCAACGATCCTGCCGTGGGCTGGCCGTAATCAGGTGGAAACAAGATGGTGTGCGCGACGCCGCCAATGTACAGCGTCTGCCAAAGGTTGAAAATCTTGATCCCGCGCGGTGGTTCAATCCGGTCGAGCGTGCCGTCCACTTTGGCTTTCATGTCAAGGTAAGAAATCCCCTGAAACCATTCCTTGATGCGTCGCAAACCTGACGATGGCACGAGGGCGTCGCGCGCTTTGATCTGCTCCTGAATTTCGGCCTTAACCCTCGGGTCGTCCTCCAACTGGAGGTTGATTTTGCCGAAGTCTGGCACTGAAGTAACTCCGTAAAGGGTTGGCTGCATCGAGCCGGTGGGGATTTTGAAAGGCTGGAGAAAAAACGTCCGGATGCCCATTGCCACGGTGAGCGCCACCAGCAACACCTCCACGTTTTCGCGCCACGCCGCGTTCGGGTATGGCCGCAGCCATTTGTTGGCGACTGTTTCGAGGTTCTCCATTTGCTTGATCAACACCTCCCTCGCGCCACCTGATTTCACGGCGGACTGCAAAGTGACCAGCGCCGCGCCGACGGCCTGCACGGCCTCCGGTTTGAGCAGGTCGCGTTGGGCGCACAGGATGCGGTGAACGTGCTTGCGCATTGCCACGGCGTGGCGAAGCGTCTTGGAAAAAAACCAGCGCAGGATCATGGCAATTGGGACTTGTGGGTTGGCCAAGGATTCAAAAGTACAGCGCGCAACGTCGGCGCTTGACCAGAATTCCGGTAGGGTGCGCTCATGCTTTCAGCACCTCAATGAACGCTTCCTGTGGAATGTTCACGCTGCCGATGGATTTCATCCGCTTCTTTCCTTCCTTTTGCTTCTCCAGCAACTTCCGTTTGCGTGTGATGTCGCCGCCGTAACATTTCGCGGTCACGTCTTTGCGGAGCGCGCTTACGGATTCGGAAGCAATAATCTTCCCGCCGATGGCCGCTTGAATCTTCACCTGGTATTGCTGCCGCGGAATCACTTGCTTGAGCTTCTCGGCGAGCGCGCGTCCCCTGCCCTCGGCTTTCGAGCGATGCACGATGCTCGAAAACGCATCCATCGGCTCCCCGTTCACCAGCATGTCCAGTTTCACCATGTCGCTCTCCTGATAACCCGCATGTTCGTAATCCATCGAGCCATAGCCGCGCGTGATGCTTTTGATGCGGTCATGAAAATCAATCAGAATTTCGCCGAGCGGCACGAGGTTGTGGAGCATCACGCGCTTCGAGTCGAGCGTTTCCGTGTGGTCGAGCGTGCCGCGCTTTTCGGACACCAACGCCATCATGTCGCCGATGTATTCGTTCGGGCAGATGATGAACGCGCGCACCATCGGCTCTTCGATCTTCACGATGTGCGTCACCTCCGGCAGGAAGGCCGGGTTGTCCACTTCCTTGACCGTCGTCCGGTCCGTGAGCGTCACGCGATACACCACGCTCGGATACGTCGCGATGATGTCCATGTTGTATTCGCGCCGCAACCGCTCCTGCACGATCTCCATGTGCAGCAAGCCAAGAAACCCGCAGCGGAAACCAAACCCCAGGGCCACGCTCGTCTCCGCCTGATACAGGAACGCCGAATCGTTGAGCTGCAACTTCGCCATGTTCGCCTTCAAATGCTCGTAATCCGCCGTGTTGATCGGGTAAACCCCGCTGAACACCATCGGATGCACCTCTTTGAAACCGGGCAACATTCCTGACGGATTCCGCGCGTCGGTGATTGTGTCCCCCATCTTTACCTCGGCGGGCGACTTGATATTCGCCGTCATGTAACCCGTCTCGCCCAACTCCAGCCGCGCCCGCACGTAAGGCTTCGGATTGAAACTTCCGACCTCCTTCACCTCATAATTCTTTCCCGAGTGCAACAACTTGATGCTCATCCCCGCCTTCAACTCGCCGTTGAACACCCGCACGTGCGTCACCACGCCCTTGTAAGTGTGGAAATACGAATCGAACGCCAGCGCCTGCAAGCTCCCCTGCCCTGTCGGCTTGGGCGGCGGCACGCGCTCGACGATGGCTTCGAGAATCTCGTCAATGCCGATGCCCTCCTTCGCGCTCGCGGGGATCGCCGTCTCCGCCGGAATCGCCAGGATGTCTTCGAGTTGCTGCTTGGCCATCGGCACATCCGCGTGCGGCAGGTCAATCTTGTTGATCACCGGGATGATCGTGAGGTTCTGCTTCATCGCCAGATGAACGTTGGCGACTGTCTGCGCCTCGACGCCTTGCGCTGCGTCCACGATCAGAAGCGCCCCCTCGCACGCGCCCAGACTACGCGATACCTCGTAAGTGAAATCCACATGCCCGGGCGTATCAATCAGGTTCAACTCGTACGTCTCGCCGTTGCGCGCCTTGTAAAGCATCGTGACCGGATGCGCCTTGATGGTAATGCCGCGCTCGCGTTCGAGGTCCATCGAATCGAGCAACTGGTCCTCCATGTCGCGCGTGGAAATCGTCCCCGTGCGGTGCAGCAACCGGTCCGAAAGCGTCGTCTTCCCATGATCAATATGGGCGATGATGCTGAAATTGCGTATGTGTGCCGCGTCCATCCGACTCAATTCTTAATCTTGCTCTTCATCTTAAACTAGTCCCAAACCGGAGCGCGGCAGGATAAACAGCGAGCGCTGGAAGAAAAGAAAATAAAGCCCAACGAACTGATACAAATTGAAACCGGTCGTCTTATTCGCGTTGCGATGACAGATTCTCCGGTGCGATCCAAAACACCGAATTGCTGCACCAATAGGCCACTCGCGTGTCGGGGTCTTTCATGCCATCCAATAGCGCCGATATCGCAAAACGAGCCTTTTCGCGGTAGCCACCAAGCGCTATCGCAGGCGTTCTCCTGAAGTATGGCCGCGGGTCGTGCAACCGCTCCGTAAGCATTGGAATCACCTGATTGGGTTCGCCCCGCAGTTTGTCCAACGCCTCCATTGCTCGATAGGCAACTTCGCCATCTTCATCATCCAAACAACGCACCAAGGCCGATGCTACCGCACTGGCGCTTCCACCCAGGTTGAATCCGTGCGTGTCTCCAAGTCGCCATGCAATTGCGCCGCGATCCAATTGCGTTGCGTTGGTCAAAGCAGCCGCGAGGCACAAGAACCCCGGCTCACCAATGGCGCGCAGCGCGTAGATAGCGCGATCTCGCATTTCGCGCGATTGCGAGCGCGTCAAAAGTTTCCCAAGCTCAGGGACAACCGGACTGGCGTTTGTACCCAAAGCTGCCAAGCCGTCGCACGCAACCAGCCAGCGGTGCTGGCTGTTGCGATTCACGAGATGTTCCCACGACCAATTTGCCCATTGATAGAACGGGTAGCGCAAACCACCCAAGCGAGTTTCCAGTTTTTCTTTCCACGCCGGTCGTTGGTATGCTAGTTCTTGCAGCAGCCAAGGCAATGCATTGGTTCCGATTGCCAGGAGCGCATTCCGCGATTCCCAATACTGCTCCGATTTCCCACGCCCGGTATTCCATTGGTAATTCGCCGCCTCATACGGCGAAAGCCACTCACTGTACTTCTTCCCATCATACTTGGGGATGTTGGTGCGAGTTGCGAACACCAAGCAACACGCGCCCGCAACGAGAAACAGAAAGAAATGTATGACCAAGCGACTCCGCTTCATGCGAGACAACATGAAAGCTTCAACACCGCCACTCGAAGCGTGTTTCGGAATCCTTCTGTCCTCGCGCGATTGACCACGGGAGCGCGACTGGGTCTAAGAGAGCAGCCACAGCCTTCGCCGCCCAATCGCGGCAAATCCCGACCCTTGCCTCGTTGTTCCGGGCTGAGACAGGTCTATCAGCCATAGGCGCTCTCCTTTCGCGCCGTCTATCAACGGCTCAAACGACCCGTGAAATCAAGGCGTACCAACGCGGCTGGGCGCTGCGCGTATTGAACATTCTTCCGCCTCCCGGCAGGAACCGGACTCACAAACGCAGATGTCCATGCCTTCGAGCCAGGAAAGCGGCGGCTACTTTTTTTCCGCCTTGCCTTTGAGTTCGACGAGGATGAGTTCGAACGGTTTGTCGCTGAGGCTCTCGGGGTCGTGCTTGAAGGCCGAAAGCCATTTCACGTCGCCCGCCTTGGCGCTGACTTCCTCGCTCTTGCCGTCGGGATAAGTGAACTTTGATTTCTGGTCGGTGAGAAACACGGCGACGCCGTCGGGATGCTCGTGCATGACGGATTTTTCGCCCGGGCCGTAATGAATGCGCAACACGCGCACTTGGTCGTTCTCGAATTCGACCTTGTAATGTTTCTTGTCCACTTTCACGGGGTCCTGCGCGCGCAGAACGAGGACAGCCGTCCCTGCGAACGCCGCGGCTGCGAGGATGCAGATGAGTTTTTTCATGGTTCGGTCCTTTGGTTTGGTTTAGGTGCGGTTTCAAGCGTCCAGTCGCTACGGCTGGACAGGGCTTCGAGGTTGTTAAAGCCAAGTTGCGCACCCGGGTCAAGCGGAAAGCTGGCATTCGTGGGAAAGGCTGCCATTCGCCCTGACCCACGGAGAGGGAACAGGCGTTGTTCATCCTTCGGTTGTTCGACGACTCCCCTGCCCTCTCTGCCCCAGGACATCTTAGAAAGCCGGCTATGGGCGATGATGCTGAGATTGCGTATGTGCGCCGCGTCCATCGTTGAAATCTTCGCAAATTGTAGCGGCGGTCTGTGACCGCCGATGCATTTCGCCGGTCGCAGACCGGCGCAGAATCAGGGCACGGTAGGATAAAGGCAAAGCGCGAGAAGAAAAGGAAATTGCGAGGAAAGCGCTTACGGAAGTAGGTCAACAGAGATGTGGCAATACGGAAGACAGTTGCGCTATTCTGTCGCGGCACAGGCATAATCATCGCCATGAGTTGGTTCAAAACATTTTGGAAAGCGCTCACTGAATCTGTGCCAAGCGGAGGAGCATCAATGGTCACCATGAACAATTTCACACCGCGCGCTCAGCAAGCGCTGGCGTTCGCGCGCAAGGAGGCCGACCGCCTCAACCACAACTTCGTCAGCACCGAACATTTGCTGCTTGGCCTAATCGCGCTTGGACAGGGAGTGGCTGTCAATGTTCTGCGGAAATTGGGCCTCGACCTCGAAACTGTGCGACACGAGGTCGAAAAGCAGGTTGGAAAAGGTCCGGACCAAAGCCTGATTGGAAACATCCCTTACACGCCGCGCGTGAAGAAAGTGCTCGCACTGGCAGCGAAGGAGGCAAGAGCGCTCAATCATATGTACGTCGGAACCGAGCACATTCTGCTGGGCCTCCTGCGTGAAGGCGACGGCATCGCCGCTCGGGTGTTGAAAAACCTGGACGTGGATGTCGAGCAGACGCGGCAGGAGGTATTGAGGGAACTTGATCCCAATTTTCAGCCCTGCGACAGGACAACGGTGACCCCGCCAGTCAAAGCGAATGATTCAACCGCGCCAGAAGCTGAAGCAACCCGAATTCACGGACTTGGCAGACCTCAACCTGAACCGCTCGACGCCACCAGACGCTACGACGTGTATTGTTCGGAGCGAAACCAAGAAGTCGTGGTTTATCGCGACGCACTTTTCAAAGGCACCAAGAAACTCTTCCAAAGGGACGAGTACGACTATCATTCTGATTTTGTGGAACTCGAACAGGCGGATGGGCAAATGATCTTTGTTGCGAAGTCCTCAATCATCAAATTCTGTGAGCACGGCACCACGCCGGGTGGCGAGTCTATTTCCAGCGGGAAGTCATAAACTCGCGGCCATTCGCCTCGCTGGTGGCGACAAAAATCCAGGCCTTCGCCCTGTTGTTCCCGCGCGCCGTCCGAAGGCGGTGCTCAAGCCGCCGCCCTTGTTTATTCGTGCTCACGATCCGCGTTGACACGCCACCCCGGACCCCTATCACGAATCATTCTGCGGCTGCGCGGCCGCCGGACCGCGCGCCGTCGCGAGAGGGGCCGGGGTGGTGGTTGGATTCATTGGCCGGCGGTTTGTTCCATGAACTTTGGCGAGCGATTGTCCTCCCGCGTAATTGTCTATGGTCTCCTCCTTGTCGGGCGGTCTGTTCGCGCGGTCCAAATCAAAAAGTCACAGGCACACCAGCGGCGTGCCGCGCGGCAGGCGGATCACCACCGTGCCCGCGATCTTGTCGTGCCAGGTTTGCTTTTCGCGATCCCAAATCATCCACAAAAAGCCGAGGAAAAAGACAATCATCGAGAATGCCGCCGCCAGGCCGCGCACCAGCGCCACGACGAACGTGACCGGGCCGCCGTCCAAGCGGACGACTCGCAGATTCAGGACGATGCCGCCGACCGTCGTGCCTTTCCAAGCCCACATGCCGGCGAAATAAGCCAGCCAGACGAGAAACATCTGTGGCGATCCGCCTACGATCCCTCCCAAGATGCCGACAAGGACCATGTCCAGGAACGCCGCGCCCATCCGTTCCCAAAACCCGGCGCGCGGATACGCCAGCGCTTCGATTGTGGCCGCGACCGCCACCGGCGGCACCGGTATCGAACCGGGTGGCTGGGCCGCAAAGCCCCCCTCCCCTGCGCCACCGACGGCTTGCCCCGCGAATGCGTCTCCCGCTCCTGGATTCACGGCGAATCCTTGGGCGCTCAATCCCGCGACAGTCGCCGCCAAGGGCGCGGGTCCGGGAGTTGAAGCGGCGGTCGGCATTGGCGCTGGCGCCGCAGGCTTCTCAGGCGCTTCGCGGCGCAGGCCGCCAAACGCCGCCATCACCGCCGCGCCCAAGCCCCATAAACCAGTTATGGCAAAAACAACCAATCCCAGAATCGGCACCAGGTAGAGCAACGTCACCAAGGCCGAGCCTGCCAGAAACGCAATTAACGGACGCGCCAGAGTGTCGGTCCCCAGCGCGCGCCCCACGGATTGCCCGAGGAACTCCAGGAATGCAACCTTCCCGATGATGGCCCCGAAGAACAGCGCCGCCAGCAGGAACGGAATGACGAACACCCCAATCCCGGTCGCCGCCAAAATCACGATCACCAGCGGCAGCAACAGCTTCGTGAGAATCGCGATGAAAAACGTGGTGGCCGGCCGGCGCGTCAATTCGCCGACGCACGCCGCGACCGGTTTGTGCAGCACGAGGGCCACGAGCAGATAAAACAGGAAAAAAATACCCGCGACCACCCACACCCAGCCGACCTGCGGCGCGAGCGGGCGAAGCATCAGCGCGCAATGCACGAACCAATCGCGCAACCATTTCAAGCTCGGCAGACCAAACGCCCCAAAGTCAACGGGCACGACCTCGCCATGAATCGTCGCGCCTTCCTCCTGTTCAACGTTGCCGCCGACGGCCACCGCGTCGCCCTTGATGACCGCATTCGATCCAACCTTAACGCTCCCCAGCACGGCGACCACGGCCTGGCCCACTTCTCCGGTGACTTCCACATCCCCGCCGATGGCGACAACGGCGTCGCGCACAATGCCATGCACGGTGGCGTTACCACCGATCGCCACAACCGCGTCGGCAGTTTCGTTGCTCTTGACCAGCGCGTCCTTGCCAAACACGACCACGGCGGTTTGATGCCGGCCCCGGCCGGACTTCCGCAATCCTCGCGCAACCTTCTCAAGCTCGTCGGCGACACTGACCGCGTTCGAAATGGTGTCGGTGGTTTCGGCGGGTGCGGCTGGCTCAACCGCCGGCGCGTCCGGTTCCGCCGGTTTGGGGCGCTCTGCGTCCGCCTCTCCAGCGAGAGCGGTTGCAGCCAGGCACGTCGTCGCCGCCAGGGCGAGACATCGTTTCATCCATGTCCATGTCTTCATAATTGAGTTCCATTATCTCCGCGCCATTGCGAAGCGCACGTAAACCGATCCGAGGCTCAAGCAGGCCGCGTAAGCCGCCGCCAAGACCACCAAGCCGGCGATGATCACGCCCGTGCCGATTTGCCGGACGGCCATGATGGCTGCGTTCGCCAGCACGCCGAGGGTTTTCCAGATCACACCCACCGAGGCGAACCAGCCGCCCACGGTCTTCGCGTATTGACTGGAGCCCGCCGCAGTCAGCAGTTCGCCCAGGCCGAAGCAGATGCCGCCAACTGCGGCGAGCATCAGCACAAGCGAAACCGCCTGCCAGGCCACCGGCCAGGTCTGCCAGGCACGTTGATACCAGGGCACGAAGTGGCGCTGTTCGATCACGCGCATGACCCGCGAGGCGAACCCCGCAGGGGCCGCCAGTTCGCCAAGCGCCTTCAACTCCTCGTTGACCCGAGCTTCCAATTGCTTCTCGTAATCCGGTTTCATGCTTCCCGCCTCCGGTTCAAGCCGGTTCGTCCGCCAGCTTTAGCCTCAGTTTTTTGCGCAACGCCTCGCGCCCGCGAAAAATGTCCGTCTTCACCTTGCCCATCGAAACGCCGAGCTTGGCGGCGATCTCGTCGTATTGCAAACCCTCCAGATGATAGAGCACCAGCGGCACCCGTTGCACCGGAGGTAGGCTCTTCAAGGCCTGCTCCACGAATTCCCGGCGCTCGGACGCCTCGACCGCCTCGCCCACGTCCACCGGCGAGGCAAAGTCCATCTCCGGCTCGTCGTGGCCGTCGTCGTCCGGCCGGAACATCTCCGAAAAAAAGCTCCAGCGCGCCCGGTAACGCGAGAGATGGTTCAGGCTGAGATTGGTCGCCACGGTTTTGAGCCAGCCGCCCGCTGTCGGGCTGTCCTTCAATTCGCCGAAGCGCTCGTAGGCACGCAGAAAAACCTCTTGCGAGACATCCTGCGCCTCGGTCGGGTTGGCGAGCAGGCGCATGGCCGTGCTGAACACCATGTTCTGGTAATCGCGCAGGAACGCCTCGAACTGTTGCGGTTCTGTCATTCGCCGGCCGGGACTGTCCGGGAGTCATCCTATAGCGAGGCGTTGCGATTAGGCAAAACAGTTGCATGTGCGGTCAAAGAGGTCACGGCGGCGACAGGCGCGGATCAATTCAAGAGGCGACCCACCAACGCTTCAAACACCTGCCGGTTCGCCACCAACTGAAACGAGTTCGCAAGAGCCGGCACGATGGCCAGTGCGCCGCAAGCCGCCAGCACCCCGAGCGACCAAGCCTCGATCCGATGTCTCCGCCCTGCCTCACTCAGTACCAACCCGGTGAGCGAGTGCCGCGTCAGTCCTGGCGCGAAGTGCCTCGGCCGCGGCTTGAGGTTGCGCCCCGCGAGCGTCAAGGCCACGGCGCGCGAGGCGGCAAGGGGCATCGGCGTTTGCAGAGCGTTCATGGATTGCGATCCGGCGCGCGGGTTGAAGGTTGATCGGGCTAAGGTTGAGTTAGATGCGGTCCGGGGTTGTGCTCGCGGTCACGAGCGGCGTCCCGGGAGCATTCATGGCGGCCTCGAATTCGCTGAGCACGTCGTTCAGGGCCACGGCTTCGTTGCACGCGCGGACGACCAGCCAGGTGGTGACGGCAGCGCCAACGAGGACGAGGATCTTAAGTCCGGTTCGGCGAGGAGCGCGGGCGCAGGGAGTGGGTGACGGTTCTTGCTGTGGGATTTCCACGGCGTTGGTTTGGGTTTCGTTGTTTGTGTTCATGTTGTTCGTAGTTGTGTTGTTCATCATGCCCTAACTACCCGCGACGACGCGGTTTGTTTCAGGTATTTTGGGCGGATTGCGACCTTGATTCCCGCTGGCGCGCCTTTGGCCCGGGTGGTATCTCTCGGCCTGTGAAACTGATCCCGGCTGTGCTTGGTCTGCTGGCCGCCATGGCCGCCCAGAGTGCCGAACAGTTCGACTTGGTCATCCGCAATGGCCGCGTGGTGGATGGCACGGGCAACCCGGCATTCTTCGCCGATGTCGGGATCAGGGGAGGGCGGATCACGGCGGTCGGACGGATCAGCGGCAGAGCGAAAACCCAGCTTGACGCAAAGGGACTGACGGTAGCGCCAGGGTTCATAGACGTTCACACGCACGCCGACGAGATCACCGGCCAGCCACTCGCCGAGAACTTCCTGCGCATGGGCGTCACCACGGTCGTCGTGGGAAACTGTGGTGGCTCGACCACGAACGTCGGCCGGTTCTTTCGCGAATTGGAACGCCAGCGCGCCTCGATCAACGTCGCCACGCTCATCGGACACAACACCGTGCGCCGCGCCGCGATGGGCGGCGACCACGACCGCGCCCCGACTCCGGCCGAGCTTGCGCGGATGACGGCGTTGGTGGACCAGGCAATGCGCGATGGCGCCGTGGGTCTGTCCACGGGATTGATTTACCTTCCGGGCGTGTTTGCCAGGACGGACGAAATCGTCGAACTGGCCAAGGCAATTGCGCCCTACGACGGCATTTACGCCAGCCACATGCGCCATGAGGATTCCCGCATCTTCGAAGCGCTGGATGAAGTGATCCGCATTGCCCGCGAGGCCCGCGTGCGCGCGGAAGTCTCGCACATCAAACTCGCCGGCGAGCGTTCATGGGGGCAGGCCGGGCAGGTGCTCGCGCACCTCGAGACAGCCCGCGCCTCGGGACTCGACATCACGCAGGATCAATACGCCTACACCGCCTCTTCCACGACGATGCGGCAATTGATCCCGGACGAAGTCTTTGACGGCGGCAAGAACAAATTCCTGGGAATCCTCAACGACCCCGTGAAGAAGGCAAAGCTCGTCGCCGACATGAAAAGCAAACTGCACTTTCGCGGACGCGACGATTACGCCTACGCCGTGATCGCGTCGTACAAGCACGACCCGTCGCTGAACGGTCTGAACGTCGTCGAAGCCGCGAAGAAAGTACGCGGTTCAGACGCACTGGACGATCAGATCGAATTGGTACTGGACCTCGAGAAGAACGGCAGCGCCTCGGGCGTGTTTCATGGGATGAACGAGGAGGATTTGCAAAAGTTCATGCGCCATGCGAACACCATGATCGCTTGCGACAGCGGCCTGCGGAAATTCGGCGAAGGCGTCCCCCACCCTCGCGGATACGGCAACAACGCCCGCGTCCTGGGCCGTTACGTCCGCGACCTGAAAGTGCTGCGCCTCGAAGACGCCATCCGCAAGATGACGAGCCTGCCGGCAAACACGTTCCAACTGCGCGATCGCGGTTTGCTGCGCAAAGGATGCTGGGCCGACATCGTTGTCTTCGATGCCGCCAGCGTCACCGACTCGGCGACCTACAATGACCCCCATCACTACGCCGTCGGCATCCCGCACGTGCTGGTGAATGGCGTGCCAGTGATCAAAAACGGTGAGCACACCGGCACGAAACCCGGAATGGAATTACGACACCGTGCGACAGTGGCCAGATAGATTGGCTGGGGCTGGTTCAGCGCGGTCATTGATCCGGGCACACAACTCGCGTCAATGCCGCGAACCGACCTCTCACGCCCTTGCGCGCTCACGTTAATGGGTGACACCCTTTGACACCCGATCCTTTTAGGAATGAACGTCTGCCGACGACCAACAAGCGGTGCACTGGTGGTTTGTCAACCAGCTCTGCCTCTGAGCGCCTGTTTGAAAACTCGATTTCCAACAAACAACGAGAGGCGGGCGAAAGTTTGGTGTCCACGCTTTAGCGTGCTTTCGCCCCATGGCAGCCTAAAGGCTGGACACCAAACCGGAGTTTTCAAACAGGCTCTGAAACGCCAGCCAACCATCAAGAATCCAGCCAGTAGCAAAATGGCGAGTGGCGCGGGTTCGGGCACGTTGCGGGAGACGTGCAGATTGTCCAGACACCAGTCGTAGGTGGGAATCTCTACACGCGTGAGGCTGGAAAACTCCGGGCCGAACGTGAAGGTTTGAAACTCTGCAATCGATCCCGTTCCGTCAATGATGCCGGCCGTGGTCAGGTCCGCTGTGACAAGGGTGCCATCGGTATTGAGCCGCGCTATGTGAAGGCCGTTCATGGCCGGGCAAGTGCTTCAAGGGAACCGCAGCCGGAAAAAGGCGGCGGGGTTGGTGGCGGGCAGGCTCAAAACATAACAAGCTCCCTGCACTTGCGGCGGCGTGGACACCGGTTGCCACATAGGCGCCGACAAACTGGCCGCACTCTCCAAGACGTAATTGGTGGCGTTGCCTGGCCAACTGAGCCGCAGTTCGTTCGCGACCAGTTCGGCGTCCAGCCGGAAGCCCGGCAGCACGTCCGCTCGTAGGATTTGCAGCCCCCAGCGCCCGTCGGCCACGCAGACGAAGTCGCCCGCAAGGGCTACGGCCTGTGCGAAGCCAAGCGTGTCATCCCCGCCCGCGCACGCGGGATTCGCAGGATCACTGATGTCCAGCACCACTACGCCCTGGCTGCCGTCCGCCACGTAAGCGTGGTTGCCTGACACCGCAACGCCACGAGCCGACCCGCTGGTGTTGTAGCCGCCCACCTTCACCGGATTGGCCGGGTTGCTGACGTCAATCACCTGCAGGCCGGCCGAAGAATCCGCCAGGTACGCGTAATTCCCCGCAATGGCCACGTCCCAGGAACTGGCGGTGGTCCCATAACCGCCCACATGCACCAGATTGGTCGAATGGCTCACGTCAATGACCTGCAAGCCCGCACCCCCGTCCGCGACGTAGACGTAGTTCCCAGCCACCGCCACGCCTTGAGCATAACCGGGCGTATTGTAGCTGCCGCGCACCTGAGGGCTGGCCGGATTGCTGATATTAAACACTAGCAGACCCGGTTCCCCAGCCGCCACATAAGCGTGGTTGCCGGCAACCGCGATGCCTTGGGGAAAGACGCTCATCGTTGCGCCCCCTACCCGGACCGGGTTGTCCGGATTGCTCACGTTGAAAACTTCCAAAATGCCGTAAGACGGCCCGGCAATCTGAAGCCCGGCTACGTAAGCGTAGTTGCCCGACACGGCCACCGCCCAAGCTTCGCGGTTGGACGCCAGCATGGAATAGTGGCCCCGCTGGACCGGGCTGGCGGGATTGCTGAAGTCAATGACCCTCAAACCGGCGTCATAATCGGCGAGGTAGGCGAAGTTGCCTGACACCGCAACGTCATACGCCGACCCGCTCGTATCAAAGCCTGCGACGCGCTGCGGGTTGGCCGGATTGCTGATATTGATGATCTGCATCCCCGCGTCCACATCGGCCGCGTAAGCGTAGTTGGCCGACAGTGCAACATCTTCCGCATTGCCTGTGGTGTCGTAGCCACCGACCGGAACCGGATTGGTCGGGCTGCTGGTGTCGAGTACGTGCAAGCCCTGGGCGCTGGCCGCCACATAGGCGTAATTCCCAGACAGCGTAACACCGTGGGCACCGCCGCTGGATTGATAACCCCCAACACGAATCGGGTTCACCGGATTGCTGATGTTCAGTACTTGCAACCCGGCAAAATGATCCGCCACAAAGGCATAATTTCCCGATAGGGCCACATCCACCGCAAGGCCGGGGGAGTCGTAACCGCCGACGAGATCCGGATTCGCCGGACTCCTGATATCAAATACATGCAACCCTGCATCCGCATCGGCGACAAACACGTAAGGGTCTCGGATCGCGAGTCGAACGGCAGTCCCACTGGTGTCATACCCCCCCGCGAGCATCGGGTTGGCTGGATCGCTGACGTTGATCACTTTCAAACCAGCCAGTCCAAAAGCTGCGTAAGCGTAGTTCCCCGAAATGGCAATGCCGTGGCCATCCCCGCTGATCGGGACGCTGCCAACCTGCACGGGATTGGCCGGGTCGGCGAGACTGACGACCCGAAACCCGGAGAAATCCGCTAAATAGGCGTAATCCCCCGACAATGCAATCCCAGTCGCTGCACCGTTAAGGTCATAGTGCCCTGCCCATACTGGGTTGGCGGGATTACCGACGTCAATCACCGCGATGGCCGGGCCGGGAGCCATCAGCAAGTATGCGTAGTTGCCGGAGATTGCCACTCTCCAGATTTGGCCGCGCGGATGGCCTGGCCATTGGCTGGCACGGCTGACTTCAACTGATTGCGCCGGACTTTCTGCCAGACCACTGGCAAACATTGGCAGACAGACCGTGACCCTAAAGAGAAGGGAGACGCGATGCCGGTGTGTCCTTTGAGCCTTCGCTACACTCCGGCGAGCCGGCCATCTCACAAACACATTGGGGCTGGCTCTCACCGTTACACGACTCGTTCAATGAATTTACAGCCCGCCAATCCGGGCAACACGCGCATCAGCCTTGAGGGGTTGGGGATTGCCCTGGGAATTTTGTCCCGGCACTTCGTAGGTTGTAAATTCTCCAGCTACGAGAATCAATCCATCACCTTGGATGGCGACGGCTCGTACAACGTTGTCTGGCCCAAACTGAGAGACTTGATCCGCCGGCCCCGGTCTGAAGCTGTCGTCTAAGTTGCCGTCGTCATTCAAGCGGCCAATTCGATTTCGCGTAGTGCCATTGACCGAAGTGAATGCGCCGCCAATCACCACCTTGCCCTCGGATTCCACGGCGACGGAATAAACCACAGGCGTAGTGCCACCAATCGCTTCGCCAGGATCGAAACTTGTGTCCAGATTGCCATGGGCGTTCAAGCGCGTAATTGCGTTGCGGTTCATGATGGGGATAATACCTCAACAGTTCAACACTTCAAAACTGGCGCAGCCGGAAAAACGAGGCAGGGTTGGTGGCCGGCAGGCTGAAGCGATAACAGCCCTCCTGCACCTGCGGCGTGCCGGAAACCGCTTGCCACACGGGCGCGGACAAACTGAGCGTGCTCTCCAGCGCGTAATTGGTGGCGTTGCCGGGCCAATTGAGGCGCACGTCGTTCCCGGCCCGTTCGACCGTCAGCTTGTAGCCCGGCAGCACGTCCACTTGCAGGATTTGCAGCCCCCAACGACCGTCTGCCACATAGACGCAATTGCCCGAGAGCGCCACCGCATAGGCGGAGCCGGGCGTGTCATAGCCGCCCGCGCACACCGGATTTGAGGGATCGCTAATGTCGAGCACCACCACGCCGCCACCCGCATCCGCCACGTAAGCGTAGTTGCCCGACACTGCCACGCCTTCGGCATAACCGCCGGTGTTGTAGCCGCCCACGCGCACCGGGCTGGCCGGATTGCTGATGTCAATCACCTCCAGACCCAAGTCGCCCAAGTCGCCATACGCCACGTACGCGTGGCTGCCCGACACCGCGACATCCAAGGCAAATCCAGCAGTACTATAACCGCCTACGCGCACGAGGTTGGTCGGATTGCTCACGTCAATGACCTGCAAGCCGGCGCCCCCGTCTGCGATGTAGGCATAGTTCCCAGCCACCGCAACGCCTTGGGCATAACCACTGGTGTTGTAGCCGCCTACAGATTGAGGGTTGGCCGGATTGCTGATGTTGAACACTCGCAAACCCGGCTCGCCAGCCGCCACGTAAGCGTGATTGCCGGAAATGGCAATGCCTTGGGGAAAACCGCCCACGACAGAGCCGCCCACCCGCGCCGGATTGTCCGGGTTGCTCACGTTGAAGACTTCCAGAATACCGTAGGACGGCTGGGCAATCTGCAATCCCGCCACATACGCAAAACTGCCCGACACCGCCACGGCCCACGCTTCGCGGTTGGACGCCAGCATGGAATAGTGGCCCCGCTGAATCGGATTGGCGGGATTGCTGAAGTCAATGACCCGCAGGCCTGCATCATAATCGGCCAAGTAGGCGAAGTTGCCCGACGCCGCCACGTCATAGGCGTACCCGCTCGTATCAAAACCCCCGATGCGCTGTGGGCTGGCCGGGTTGCTAATGTCAATGACTTGCATGCCTGCGTCGGTATCCGCCACGTAGGCATGGTTGCCAGAAACCGCGACATCGAAAGCGTAGCCGCTGGTGTCGTAGCCTCCCACCGGGAGCGGATTAGTCGGGTCGCTGATGTTGAGTACGTACAAGCCTCGTGCGCTACCTGCCACATAAACGTAATTGCCAAATAGTGCGACACCGTAAGCGCCCCCATTAGTCTCATACCCCCCCACCCGCACCGGGTTGACCGGATCGCTGATGTCCAGTACTTGCAACCCGGCGAAGTGGTCCGCCACAAAGGCGTAATTGCTCGACAGAGCAATATCTACTGCAAAACCGCTCGTGTCATAGCCGCCTACGCGCACCGGGTTGGCCGGATTGCTAATATCAAACACATGCAACCCCGCATCCGAATCCGCGACATACGCGTAATTGCCTCGGACTGCGGTTTCAAAGGCGGTCCCGCTGGTGTCATACCCCCCCACGCGCATCGGGTTGGTTGGATCGCTGACGTCAATCACCTGCAACCCAGCCAGGCCATAGGCGGCATAGGCGTAGCTTCCCGATATGGCGATGCCATGGCCATCCCCGCTGATTGCCACACGACCCAGCTCCATAGGATTGGCCGGATTGCTGATACTAATCACCCGGAAATCAGTCGAGGTCAAAAAGGCGTAGCTGCCCGAAATGCCAACGCCACCCGCAGAACCATTGAGGTCATATCCGGCCACCCATGACGGGCTGGCTGGATTGCTGATGTCAATGACCGCCATGGCCGGGGTGGGAGACATTACCAAGTAAGCGTAGTTGCCCGAAATGCCCACTCTCCAAACCTGCCCGCGCGGGTGGCCGGGCCATTGGCCTACCCGCCAGGATTCGACCGATTGCGCCGGACTCCGCGGCAGAAATCCCGCAAGCAGTAGCAGACAGGCAGCCGTGTTAAAGAGTAAGGACACGCGATGCCGGCGTGTCGCCTGCGGATTTTCTCTGCCCCGGCGAGCCGGCCATCTCGCAAACAAATTTGGGCTGGCTTCCATTGTTGCACGCCTCCCTCCAGCGAGACTACAGCCCGCCAATCCGGGCGACTCGCGCATCGGCGCTGAGAGGATTGGAACTCCCGGGCACGCTGTAAGCCTCAAATTCGCCGCCCACGACAATCAGTCCATCAGCTTGGATAGCGACTGACCGCACAACGTTGTCTGGCCCATACTGCGAGAGTTGGCCTGTCGGGCCTGGTCTGAAGGTATCATCCAAGTTGCCGTCGTCATTCAAGCGGCCAATTCGATTTCGCGTAGTGCCATTGACCGAAGTGAATGCGCCGCCAACCACCACCTTGCCCTCGGATTCCACGGCGACGGAATAAACCGAACCGTTTGCCCCCGATAGACCGTTTTGAAAACCATTGTCCAAACTGCCACCCACATTCAATCTGGCGATGCGGTTTCGGTTGTCGGAGCCCACAGCCGTGAACTCCCCTCCAATGACCACCTTGCCGTCCTTCTGCAAAGCGAGCGAACGAACCGGGCCGTTCGGTCCCGTGCCCGGATCGAAAGTGCTGTCCAAGCCGCCACCGGCAGTAAGCCGTGCGACCCGGTTGCGGCTCTGCCCGGCCACCGTCGTGAAGTCGCCGCCAATGAGCACTTTCCCATCCGCCGCCTGCACGGCGATCGAATTCACGACCGGACTTGCGCCGCCGCTTACTCCCGGATTGAAGCCGGTATCCAAGCTGCCATCCGCATTGAGTCGCGCGATTCCATTGCGGGGCGTGCCATCCAACATTGAGGTGAACCCGCCTCCAATCAGGATCTTAGCCTCGGATCCCACGGTTTGAACGGCGACGGAATATACGTCGCCGCCCGATACCCCACCGCTCGGATTGAAGGTGAGGTCGTGGCTGCCATTTGCATGAAGCCGCGCGATTCCGAGCCGAACCGTGCCATCCACCCTTGTGAACCCGCCTCCGATGAGGACTTGGTTATTCGGTTGCACTGCGATGGAATGAACGCTTCCGCTAGTTGCACCAATCCCCGGATCGAAGGTGGTGTCAAGGCTGCCATCGGGATTGAGCCGCGCAATTCGGTTGCGGCCCGTGCCGTCAACGGTGGTGAAGTCTCCACCGATGAGAATTTTGCCGTCCGACTGAATTGCCAAGGCCCGCACGGTGTTGTTGATGTCGAGGTTGGGCGTGTCCGATTTCGGGCGAAACGTGGTGTCCAGCCCGCCGCCGAACAGCGAGTACGTGTGTTGTGTAACCGATTCCAGGTCCTCCCGCTCAAGGCCCGCGCCATTCCGCACCACGGTGGAGAGCCAGTTGGCCCCGCTCCGGGCGCGCGGCCAGGTGTAAGGGTACTGGGAGATGGGGCTTCCGGTTGTATTTGTCACCAAAACGGTCCAGTTCAAGTGCGGGGCCGTGGGGCGCTCCGCATAAACCTCCAGCAGGTCAACGGGACTGTTGGGTTGGACGGAAACGCGCACCGGGAAGGCGTAATGCGCGCCTCCCCCAACGCCGCCCGGCGGCGGTTGAACCGTGAGCGTGGGCTGGGCCGGGAGGCTGGCTACCTGCACCGTGATCGGGTCCGAATCCACGTGCGAGTTGTCTGTCATGACGGCTGTTGCCAGTAAAATGTACGTATAAGGATTTTGCTGAATCCAAGTTGTGCTGTAATGCCCATCGCTGGCTTGCGAAGCCGGCACCTGGGCAATAGGCTCCACGCCGGAATAAAAATCCACGCGCTGAACGGCGGCTGGATTCCTCACCTTGGCCGACACCTTAATGTTGCCGGGCGGGACAATGCCGCCGTTGGCCGGACAAACCATGACGATTTCCGGCGGGTTTTGCGGGAGCACCTGGATGATTTTCGCCACGGAGGGGACGCCGGCATCGTTGATGACGAAGAGCATGTAGTAACCCGGCGGGCACAGACGGGCGTTGGCCGGCGCCGTAGCGGACTGCCCGGTGAACACGAGTTTCAGGAATCGTTGGTTCATGTTGAAGAAGTGGGTCACCGAGCCCAGGCCCAACAACGTGATCTTGGGGTTCGTGCCGGCTCCGGTGGTTTGGATGGGGAACGTCTGGCCATAAGTGATCGTCGCCGGCGCGCTTTGGATCACGGGTCGGGGGCCTTTGAACAGATAAGGCGGGGAGTAAATTTCGTCGCTGACACTGTTTTGGCCAGCGCTCCAGACCCGGCCATCCGGCAGGAGCAACGCGACGGAATGGTATCCGCGGAACTCGGGGAACACAGCCACGTCAGTCCAGGTGTTCTGCGCGGGATCGTAAAGCTCGGCGGTCGTGACAGCATACGCGGAGCTCTGTGTCCGCTCTGGATCGGAACTTCCCCCGGTGACCAGCACCGTGCCGTCCGCCAACAACGTGGCGGTGTGAACTTGCCGCTTATGGTTCAGGTTCATCGTCGGCGAGGTCGTCCAGTGGGACGGAATCATGGGATCCGCAGCCGGCAATTCGATCTTTTCGACGGTCGCCACCGTATCTGGATCTTGAGGAACCGACGGATCGCCCGGATGGGTGCCGCCAATCACCAAAATTTGAACTTTGCCTGGTTCACTCAAGGATTTTTGATACATGACCGCACTGGCATAATGCCCGTGAAAATTGTTCAAGTCAACCCTGGTTGCATTTGCAACACTGGTTGTTTCCCAGCTTCCGGCGTTGACCGTAGAAAGGTGCTTGGTTGTGCGTGCGGTTTCGTCTTGATCCGGCACCAAAGGGTTTTGATACGGCTCCAAAGGATAAACGATCCAATGCGGCGTGAGGGTTGGGCCAGTGTATAAAACCCGACCGTCCGGGACGGCAAAGACCATTGGATAGTACGGGAGTCGCTTGGTGGCGCTGGTCAAATTCCGGAATCTGCCGTTCGCGGGTTCCCACACTTGGGGAAGCTGGTTGAAGTCACCGGGATAGCCTTGGGGAAGTACCAAGCCGGTGGCATAACTCCCGGACAAAACCAGGATTTCGCCGGTTTCCAAAGCGGTACACGAGGGATACCAGCGGCCTTGATCCATCAACGGCAGGCGCGTCCAGAAGTTGTCCCGCGGGCTGTAGATGGTCGAGGTCCGCAAGCCGGCCGGAGCCCCAATGTTGCCTCCCGCCACAAACACCGAACCGTCCGCCATCAAAGTGTGCCCGGCACAGAAGAGGTGATAATTGGGGCTGCTGCCGGCGCGGGCGTTGCGGCCCGTGACCGGGTCGAACAGACGAATGTTGCTGGGGTTTTCTTGCCCCCAGTAAAGGACCTTGCCGGTGGGCAGCAGCGTGGCGTGAACTGGGCCGGTGCCGATATAGGCAACGGTGCCGCGGTCCTGCCGCCCCGCCAGATCCACGACGTATTCCCATTGCGCCGGAGTGTTATTCTGCGTCTTGCGAGCGACTCCATAAGGCGTGAGGGCGACCTCCAGCCATTTGTTCTCGAGCGCTGCCGCGCTGGCAGCGAGCGCGCTGGCAGTGAACTTGACTTTCACCCACACCGACTGCTTGTTCGCCGGGATTTTTGCCAGAAAGATGCGGCGATAGCCGACTGGATATTCACCGTCCGGGTTGTCAGGGTCTCCTGATTGGGTGGTGTTCGGCTCCGGATCCAACGTGTAATCCGTAAGGTAACGGAGGTTGCCACCGTATCGAGTAATAGACGAACAACGGCTGGCTGTAATCGGCGGCACTGCCTCCGTTGCGGGTGATGGTAAATGAATTGGTTCCCCAGAACGGGTACTCGGGGGAAGGTGACATGCTCACCACGGGCCGGTTGGGCGTGTTGGGATTGTTGGGATTTTTCAGCGGGTCAAAGGACCCGAGGGGCACAGAGAAGTAATTGTCATGTTCCTGCCAATTCTTATTGCCGTCATTGTCCGGGTCGTCGTTGCTACCATTCGGCGTAGTTTTATCCATGGGATTCAAGCCATACTCGACTTCCCAGCCGTCCCATAATCCGTCGCCACTCGCACGGTCGCCATCGGAATTCGGGTTGTTCACGCACGTGGGCTGCCACTGGCCGGCGGAATTCAAATACGTGAACCAACATTCGTACCCGTTGGACAACCCGTCGAGGTCGTCATCCCCGGCTTCCAGGATGACGAAGTAGCCGAGGCTCGGGTCCGGTTGCTTAAGTGTGAACGTCGCATCGCCGTTGCTATCACACTTGATTCCGCTGTAAATCCGACGCCATTTCCATCGTTGCTCCGGGTAAAACGCCGCTTCGATACTATTCACGAAATAGAGGTCATAAGTTTTGCCGGCCCCCGCTTGCGGGTTGGGCGTGCCATCCTGGTTCTTATGCGAGATGCTGAATTGGAGCAACGCGCTCCCCAAGTTGGTGATGTGTAGCGTGGCCTGCCACGGACAAGTGCAACTCCCTGGACTTTCGCCAGACACACCGCGCGCGGCAAAGAGATACTCTCCGTCGTCAGGCCCACCAGGCGCCGGGTTCAAACTATGGGCAACGGACGGGTCGGAGCCATATTGGCGACGCTCCGCCAGATTGGACAGCGAGTCGTGGTCGCCGTCCTTTTGGCCATCGGGGACGCCGGTGTTGCCCGTGTCGGGATCAAGCGGGTCCAGGTGCCCAAGACCGGGATTCGAGGCATCAATCAGGATGGTGAGTTCCTCTTTGTCCGTGAGTCCATCACCATCAGTCTCCGGGACGTTCGGGTTGGTGTGATAGACACGAACTTCCTCACGATCCGACAGCCCGTCACCGTCCGTGTCCGGATTCTTCGGGTTGGTGTGATACGTAAAAACTTCGTCACCCTCCGTCAAACCGTCGCCATCCGAGTCCGGATTATTCGGGTTGGTTCCAAGAAACGCCTCCTGCAAATCGCTCAGGCCGTCCCCGTCGGTGTCGGTCTTGCATTTGCCGGCGCTGCCTGCGGAATAGAGGGCGGTGATTTCGGAGTTGGTTTGGAGCAGCGGCCCTCCTGGAAGCCCAGAATTGGAGAGCGTGATGATTTCTGAGTCGCTCAGGGCGCGGCGGTAGATGGTGACTTCGTCTATCACCCCTTTGTACCAGCCGTTGAGGCCGGGTTGCGGATGCACCCCTATGCGCACGGGAGCGGCGTTGCTCAAAGAGCCGGGGATCACCGTGGGGTTGAAGGTAATCTTGGCCATCCCATCCACGTAGAGGTGTCCGCCATTCGTAGCACTGCGATTCAAGGTCGCGACGACATGGTGGAAGGCGCCGTCGCGCAAATCATTCGTTGTGTTAAAGTAGGCGAAGCTGGTCCCGTTCGCGATCTGAAATCCTGGCACGCCATTCGCCAGACAGGGCGGTAGCCAAGGAGTAGCAGAGCGGATTAGAGGTTAAGGGTTTAAGGGAAATTTGCTGGCGCACCGTTCGCGGATTTGCTTCAGTCTGGGCATG
>Ga0247727_10002166_pt1 | contig 45305 bp, 40 predicted proteins | sample WisWelCaveWW1625_FD_202498 | JGI IMG/M metagenome (GOLD analysis project Ga0247727, IMG submission 202498) | Biofilm microbial communities from Wishing Well Cave, Virginia, United States - WW16-25 | ecosystem: Environmental > Aquatic > Deep subsurface > Groundwater > Cave microbial mat | place...
GCCGCCAATCGCTCGATCCCCATCCGCGCGGGCGTCGTCGCGGGGCCGCCACGGGTGCCTCGCTCCGCAGCGGCCCGTTTCTCCGGGCCGCGAAGGAGCAAGGCTCCCGTGGCGGCCCACGACGACTCCCGCGCACGCGGACGAATGCGTCGTCAGCGTGCGCTTCGAATCGCCAGCACCGGCGCGCCCGCGGGCCAGGTCGCGCGCGCTTCGCGCTGTTGCGACGGCGAGCGCGCGTGGAGCGTCACCCGCGACGCGCCCTGGGCCGCGCGCCGCGCGTGCACTTCGGCCAGCAGGATGGGCAGCGGCAGTCGTGCCGGGTCGAAGCGGACGCGCGTGACGCGCACGTGCCCGGTCCAGTGGGCCAGCCACGCGCCCAGGAACGGGCCGTTGCCCTTCCAGCCGGCGCGCGCCGAGATCAGGCCCGGCAGGCCGGCCAGCTCGCCCGCCAGCCTGGCGCCGCCGAAGGTCGCCTGCTCCATGGTGCCGATCGTGCCGCCGTCGGTGTCGCCAGCGTCGTCATCGTCGTGGCCACTCTCGAAAGCCCACGAACACGAGCTGCCCTGGAGCAGCGCGGCCAGCAGGAGCAGCAGCAGGAAGCGCGCGCGGGCAGGTGCCGGGAAGTGGGCCATGGCGGCATTCTGGATCGACTTGTGCGGGCCGTCCATCGGCGACCGCGGCAGGCGACCGTCGGGTGGACACGCGGGCGTTCCGCCTGCAGCATGGTGTCCTTTCCGGAGGATGCGCATGACCACGGCCGCACTGACCGCCACCTGTCCCGCGCCGGCCGAGCTGGAGCGCCTGCTGCACCGTCTGCGCGAGCTGCCGGGGCAGGCGCGCGAGGCCGTGCGCGGCCTGACCGACGCGCAACTGGACACGTCGCTGCGGCCGGGCGGCTGGACCTCGCGCCAGGTGCTGCACCACGTGGCCGAGGCGCACGTCGTGGCCTTCTTCCGCATGAAGCTGCTGCTGACCGAGGCGCACCCGACCGTGAAGCCCTGGGACCAGGACCTGTGGTGCGCGATGGAGGACGAGCAGCAGGGCGCGCTGGAGCCGTCGCTGCGCATGCTGGAGGGCGTGCACGGCCGCATCGTGGAGCTGCTGTCGCGCGTGCGGCTCGAGCAGTGGGGCCGCACGGCCTTCCACCCGCAGTACGGCGTGCTGACGCTGCGCGACTTCCTGGTGACGTACTCCGGACACGGGGCGCACCACGTCGAGCAGGTCGTCGCACTGCGCCGGGCCAAGGGATGGTGAGGGCCTCGCGGCGACGGCACCGGAGCCGCGTGGCTGGCGGGCGCGCCTGGCACTGGCCGCCGTGAGGCGGGAACCGCACGGCGGCTCGACTTTCCGTCGTCGTCGCGAGACGCCCGCGGGCGCCACCGGATCCGTCCGAGGTGGGGATCACCCCCGCAACCCTCCCTTTCCCGGATCACGAGGATCTCCTTCCATGAAGTACTTCCGACCCAGCCTGCTCCCGGCCGCCGTTCTGGTCGCCGCAGGGCTCGTCCTGCCCTCCTCCTCCGCCCAGACCGGTCCGTGGACCGACGGCGAGATCCTCGTGCGCTCCCAGGTGCTGCCCTCGGGGCAGTCGGCCATCTTTCGCGTCAATCCCGAGACTGGCGAGACGGCGGTGCTGACCACCACGCAGTACTGGGGCGGCTGGGCCGGCTCCGTCGTGTTCGATTCCTGGCGCGGCGGGGTGCTGTCCAACATGTCCATGCCGCCGGACAACACCTTCCTGTACCGGCTGTGGCTGGTGTCGCACGACGGCACGTCGGCGGCCATGCCCGGCTTCACCGGCAGCCTGAAGGCGCTGACTTCCGCCGGCGACGGGCGCGTCTTCTTCATCCGTCACACAGGCGCGAGCCAGGGGCCGCAGACGGTCGAATACTTCGACGCCAGCGACCAGATCCAGACGCTGAAGGACACGGACGGCGTCACGCCCTTCCAGGCCGACGTCGAGCACCTGCTGTACCACGCGCCCAGCAACGCGCTCATCGGCAGCAGCTCGGCACAGTGGGCGGCCACGCACTGCACGACGGCGCTCGGCAGCCTCTACCGCATCCCGCTCTCGGCCGACGGACTGCGCGTGGACGGCCCGATGACCTGCACGTCGCTCCCCACCTCCTTGCTCTATGGCGACATCATGAGCCTGGATCAGCTGCCGGACGGCAACGTGCTCGTGACCACGGCCAGCGGCTTTCTCGGCTCTCCCACCCTGATGCTCTCGCTGAATCCGGTCACGCTCTCCGTCGCGGCCTGGGCGGATCCCGCTCAGTACGACATGAACGGTGGCTTCTGGTCGGCGCGCCTCGGCAAGGCGGTCCTCCACGCCAACAGCGGCGCGGCCTGGTGGGAGCCCTCGGGGCTGCGGACCTTCAGCCCCGGCCAGGCCGGTTTCGGAGCCTACATCGCGACGAGTCTGGAGCTGCCCGTCGGCAGCGGCTATAGCCCCGTCGAGATCGTGACCGAGGTGGACGTCAACGGTCCGGCCTGCGACGGCTTCCAGATCCCGTACGGCTCGGGCCTGGCCGGAGCGGGTGCCTTCGTGCCGCTGCTGGGCGTGATCGGCTGCCCGGACATCGGCCAGCTCTTCAGCATCTCGATCAACTCGGTGGTCGGCGGCGCGAGCGGCGTTCTGTTCGTGGGGCTGGCGCAGGCGGCCGTGCCCTTCAAGGGCGGCACGTTCCTGGTGGGCAGCGTCGCGGCGCAGATCCCGGTGGTCGTCGGCGGCGCGCCGGGCGATCCGGGCGCCGGCTCGCTGGCGCTGCCGGCGGTGCTGTCCGACCCGATCCTGGCCGGCATCGACATCTTCGTGCAGGCCGGCTTCTCGGACGCGCTCGCGGTCAAGGGCGTGTCGCTGAGCAACGGCGTGCGCTTCCAGGGCAACTGACGCAGACTCGGACCACGTTCCGTCCGGCGAGCCGTCGCGATCTTCGCGGCGGCTCGCCGCGTTCCGTCCGCCGGCGGCCGCTCAGCGCGGCAGCGCCCGCACACGCTCCACCAGGTCCACGGCCAGCTCGTTGGGCACCGGGAAGCTGAGCACGTACTGCGCGATGCGCCAGCGGCCGTCGCGGCGCACCAGCACGCCGCTGCCGCGCGTCTCGCCGTACCTGGCGTTGTCCAGCCGTTCGTCGAACCAGACCACGTCGGCCGAGGGCCCGAGGCCCACGTGCCGCTGGCGCGGGACGTAGGTCCAGCCCTGGCCCCGGGCGAAGTACGGCTCGGCGAAGGCGCGGAAGGCGGGCAAGTCCCAGTGCTCGGTCGCGTCGGTTCCGAGGTACAGGGCCTCGGGCACGAAGAGGTCGAAGTAGGTCGCGCCGTCGGCGCGCGCGGCGGCGGCGTGCAGCTCGTCCAGCACGGCCTCGGCCTCGTCGAGTGCGGGGTGGCGTGCGCCGGGCAGGGCGCAGGCGGCGAGCAGCAGCAGCGTGAGCAGGGCGGGGCGCATGGCGGTCTCCTCGGGATACGGCCGCCCAGCATGCCGCGACGGCCGGCCGGCCCCGAGCGCAATCAGGCCGACGCCGCGAGAGACGCGCGTCGGTACACTGGCCGCCGCGCAGCCAGCCCGGCGCGGCCCGTCCAGCCGGACGCCGCCGCCGCGGCGCCTGACGCGGGAGACGTGCCCATGGCGATCAAGAAGGTCTGGATCGAGCCCGGTTGCATCGTGTGCAACCTCAGCTCGGACAATTGCCCGGCGGTCTTCGAGGTTCCCGCGGACTCGAACACCGCCGTGGTGAAGCAGGGCGCGGACTTCGTGAAGCACGAGGCGCAGATCCGCGAGGCGGCCGACGCCTGCCCCGTGAGCGTCATCAAGTTCGAGGAGGGTTGACATCCGCGGGAGCGAGGCCGCTCGCGTCGCGCGGACCGCGCGCCCCCGGCCCGAGCAGGGCGACTCCGCCGTGCCCGACCTCGATGCGCTCTGCGAGCGCGCCCGGCGGCTCGGCGGCCTGTCCGCGGAGACCGGCGACGGCGGTCTTCCGATGGGGCGCATCGCGCGGCGCCTGGCCCGGTGGGTTGCGGGCGAGGCGTCGATTGCGCGGCGGGCCGCGCGCACGACACACTGGCTGGTTCGTCCCCGACCGGAGTTCCCCGTGCGTCGAACGCTGCTGGCTGCGCTCATCTCCGTCCTGCTCTGCGCCTGCGCCGCCCCCGGCGCCGGCGAGCGCCCCGTGCTGCTGCAGCGCGTCGACGATGTCGCCGTGGCGCAGCTATACGCCGACGGCTTCGAGAACCTCTCGCCGCGCGACCAGACGCTGGCCTACCACCTGACGCGCGCGGCCATCGCCGGGCGGGACATCTTCCTGCAGCAGCGCTGCGCGGAGGGCCTCGCGCTGCGCAACCTGGCCGAGGAGATCCTCACGCACGCCGATGGCGTGGACGACGCCACGCTGGCCGAGGTCCGCCGCTACGCGACGCTGCTGTGGGTCAACAACGGTCCGCACAACGCCATCACCGCGCGCAAGAACCTGCTGCGCTGCACGCCCGAGGCGCTGGCCGACGCCGCGCGGCGCGCGCTGCGCAACGGCGCGGACTTCGGCGAAGCGCTGGACGCGCTGCTGGCGCGCCTGCAGCCCTGGCTGTTCGACCCCGCCTTCGAGCCCATGGTCACTGCCAAGAACCCCGAGGGCGGCCTCGACATCGTGCAGGCCTCGTCGTGCACCTTTTACGGCGAGGGCGTCACGCTGGCCGACCTCGAGGGCTTCGCCGAGCAGCACGAGCTGAACAGCAACGTGGTCAAGGGTTCCGACGGCAGGCTGCAGGAGCTGGTGTGGCGCGCCGGCTTGCCCGAGGAGGGCATCCCGCCCGGCCTGTACGCGGCGGAGATCGGCGAGGTCATCGCCTGCCTCTCGGACGCGCTGCCTTTCGCGCCCGAGCCCACGCGCGTGGCGCTGGAGAAGCTGATCCGCTTCTACCGCACCGGCGCCGTGGCCGACCGCGAGGCCGCCGACATCGCCTGGGTGGCCGACGCCACCTCGGCGGTGGACACGATCAACGGCTTCATCGAGGTCTACGTGGACCCGCGCGGCAGGAAGGGCAGCTTCGAGGGCGTCGTCTTCTACGAGGACCCGCACAAGGCCGCGCTGATCAAGGGCCTGGCCGCCAACGCGCAGTGGTTCGAGGACCACATGCCCTACGACCCGGCCTTCCGCAAGCCGCAGGTGCGCGGCATCTCGGCGCGCAGCATCGACATCGTCTGCGAGACCGGCGACGGCGGCCCGGTGACTCCGGTGGGCATCAACCTGCCCAACGACCAGCGCATCCGCGAGCAGCACGGCAGCAAGTCGGTCAGTCTGGCCAACGTGGTGGTGGCCGGCGCCGCGCTGGGCAACGCCGGCGTGCTGGACGAGTTCTGCTGGGACGCCGCCGAGATCGCGCGCGCGAAGCAGTGGGGCCCGCTGACCGGCGAGATGCTGACCAACATGCACGAGGTCATCGGCCACGCCTCCGGCCAGCAGGACGCCGCGCACCAGGGCGACCCGGCCACCTGGATCGGCGCGGACTACTCCGCGCTGGAGGAGGGTCGCGCCGACCTTGTGGCGCTGTACTTCATGGGCGACCCCAAGCTGCAGGAGCTGGGGCTGCTGGACGACCCGGCCGAGGCCGCGCGCACCAGCTACGAGTCCTACGCGCGCAACGCGCTGCTGCTGCAGCTACGCCGCATCCGCGAGGGCGACCGGATCGAGGAGGACCACATGCGCAACCGCGCGCTGGTGGCCAACTGGATCCTGCGCAACTCGCAGGCCATCGAGACGCGCGAGCGCGACGGCGAGCGCTTCTTCCTCGTCCGGGACGCCGCCGCCTTCCGCGACGCCGCCGGCCGCCTGCTGGCCGAGCTGCAGCGCATCAAGAGCACTGGCGACCGCGCCGCCGCCAAGGCGCTGTTCGACGCGCACGGCGACACCTTCGACCCGGCCCTGCGCGACCAGGTGCTGGCGCGCCACGAGCGCCTGGGCGTGGCCAGCTACACCGGCTTCGTGCAGCCGCGCCTGCAGGCCGTGTGGGGTGCGGACGGCGCGCTGGCCGACGTGACCATCACGTATCCCGAGTCGCTCGAGACGCAGATGCTGGAGTGGAGCGGCCGGCGCCTGCCGCCCGCGGCGCTGCCCGCCGACCCGGCCGCGCTGTTCCACGACGTGCTGCACCGCCTGCAGGACGCGCCCGACCTCGCGCTGGACTTCGAGCTGGAGGCCAGCGGCGCCAACGTCGCGCGCAAGTCCGGCACGCTGCACCTGCAGGCGGGCAACCGCGTCCTGCTGAACGCCGCCGGGCCGTTCAACGGCAACGAGTCCACGGTCCAGCTTGGCAGCGACGGCCTGCGCCTCGCCGGTCAGGCGGCCGGGCGCGCGCTCGACCTGCCGGCCGACGCGCGCCTCGGCGACGGCCTGGCGGCGGGCCTGCTGGCGCGCGGCCTGCTGCACAACCTGGCCATGCTGGCCATCGGCCGGCCGCTGGACCTGCGCGACGGCCAGCCCGGCAGCGTGACGACCGGCGCCTTCACCGCGCTGCCCGACGGCGACGTGGACGGCATGCCCGTGCGCCGCATCGGCTTCACGCTGTCCGCCGGCGGCCAGACGGTGGGCGACGCGACGCTGGAAGTCTGCCCGATCAGCGGCCTGCCGCTGCGGCGCACGCAGGTGGTGCGCTTTCCGCAGGGTGAGATGCACGTGGTCGAGCGCTACGCGCCGCGGCGGCCCGCGCCGGCGTGCGGGCGCTGACGGCCATGTTCCGGATGATCATGCGCCCGCTGCTCGCGCGCGCCGAGCGCGAGCTGGGCGGCTCGGTGGACTGGATGCGGCACGTGCTCGACGCCTCGCCGCGCGCATTCCGCCGCTTCCTCGCCTTCCTGTGGCTGGCCGGCTACCGCCGCGCGGCGCCGGCCGACGCCTGGCACGTCGCCGCGCTGGTGGCCACGCGCGGCGAGGACTGCGGGCCGTGCGTGCAGATCGCGCTCAACCTGGCGCGCAAGGACGGGGTGCCGCGCGAGGTGCTGCTGGCGGTGCTCGAAGGCCGGCACGACGACCTGCCGGCGCCGCTGGCCGACGCGGCGCGCTTCGCCGACGCGATCGTCACGCGCAACGGGCTGGAGCAGGCCCCGCGCGAGCGGCTGCGCGGCCTCTGGGGCGACGCGGCGGTCGTCGAGCTGTCCTTCGCGGTGGCGTCGGCGCGCGTCTTCCCGACGGCCAAGCGCGGGCTGGGCTTCGCGACGAGCTGCGCGCTGCAGCCGCCGCGGATCTGAGGGCGGCCGGAGCGGCGCCGGGACGCCGGGAGCCTCAGCGCAGCGCCCGGATCGAGCGGTAGCGACCGAAGAACTCGTTCAGCGCGGAGTGGCCGTCCTCGGTCGTGCGCACGGTGAGCACGCCGTCGAGCAGGAACATCGAGCTGTTGGTCCGGAACCACGTGTCCGGGCCGACCGCCTCGCGCAGCATCGACAGGAACACCTTGTCGTTGTTGTCGTCGTCCCCGTCGTCTTCGGCCACCTCGCCGCCGAACATGCCGTGCAGGTCGTAGACGCGGAACTCGGTATCGGCGCCGGAGCCGGTCGCCGCGCAGGCGGACAGCAGCAGCGCGGCCGTCAGGGTCAGGAGCATCGTTCTCATCGGGCACCTCATCGTTGTCGAACCAGGGAGGGTCCCGGCCGTTCCCGGGGAGGCGCCACGGCGCGGGTTGTCTCGGGAGGCGAGAGCGCCCGGCGTGACGCCGCCTGCGGGGCGGCTGGGGCTGCCGAAGAGTAGCCCGTGAATCGGGGGCGTGACGGAGGGGCTCAACGCCCGCTGGAAAACGGCCGAAAGACGCACGCGGCGGGGGTGTCAGGCAGAGCGCCTGCCGGCGGTCGATCGAGGCCCCGCGTGGCGCATTTCAGGGCGTGTCCGTCGCGTGCAGCTCCAGCGCATGGCCATCGGGTGCCCGCAGCAGCAGCGCCTGTACGCCGTGCGCGGGGCGCTGGGCCGGTGCCCGGACGGAGTTGAGGCCCGCCCGGGTCCTGCGCGTCAGCCGTCGTACGTCGTCAGCGCCGCCGGGTCGGCCAGCAGCGCGCCGCCCGCGGCCTTCAGCACCGCGCCCTGCAGGAAGATGGTCGAGCCCGTGCCCGGCGGCAGCGCATCACCAAAGCCGAAGGGCACGCTGACGCTGCCCGAGCCTGGCAACGGCGCCAGGAAGAACAGCACCGGGCTGCCGGTGGCAATGGCGCCGGTGAACTTGGGCAAGTACGTCACGGGCGCGACGGCCGTGGCCATCAGCACCACCGGCAGGTCGCCGGGCTGGCCCTCGAAGGTGAGCGTCGAGGTTGCGCCGTCCGCGAGCGGCGACTCCACGGCGAAGGCGACCGACGGGCCGGGGAGCTGCGTGAGCCCGGCGAAGAACACCCACGCGGGAAAGCCGTTGCTCGAGCAGCCGTCGGGGTCGGCGGCCCCGCCGAGCAGGTGCGTGTCGACCACCGTGCCGATGCCGCCGGTCCCGATCTCGACGCCGTTGCCGCCGTTGATGGCCAACTGGCAGCCGACGCCGGAGGGATTCCCCACGCCGTAGCCCTCGCCGCCGCGCAGCACCGAGCCCTCGGCGAACAGCGTGCCGCCGTCCAGGTGCGCGCCGTCGCCGCCGATGCCGCCGTTGAACTCGGACTCCCAGGCGAAGACGCGGCTGTCGATGGCGCGCAAGCCGGCCGCGAGGTGGGGGATCGCGGTGACGGGCGACGAGGTGCCCGTCGCAGCGCAGCGCACCAGCGGGACCTGGTCGCTGTCCGTCACGTACACGGCGTGTCGGTCGGAGACGGCATCCGCGCCGCCGAGGATCTGGCAGTCCTGGATCCAGACCTGGCCGCCGCAGGCGTCCACGCGCAGGCCGTGGGCGCCGTTGTTGAAGGACGACTGCGTGCCATCGAGCGTCAGCCCCTCGATCACCACCACCTAGTCCGGCGCGAGCCCGCGCAGCGTGATGGCGGGGTCGCTGAACGTGGGCGGGTTGAGCTCGGCGTCCACGACGACCGAGGTCCCGGGCGCCGCGACGACGATCAGCGTGCGGCCGTCGATGGTGAAGGGCGCGTAGGCGCCCGAGCGCACCAGCAGCGTGTCGCCGTCGGCGGCGGCCGCGACCGCGTCCGCGAGGCTGGTGAAGCTGGAGCCGGGGCCGCCCGCGGCATCCACCACGAGCAGCGCGCCCTGCGCGCGGGCCGCGCCGGCGCAGGCGAGCAGGACGAGGACGCGGGCGAGAACGGTGCGTGCAGACCGCATGTTCCATGCTCCCGGGACCGGGGTGCGTCGATTCGCGGGGAGGCCGGCTGGCTGCGCCACGTCGCCCGGCCCCTCGCACGCGGCATGCTACCGCTGGTTGCGCCCGGCGTGTGCCGCCGGGCTGCCCCTGCAAACGGGACGGGCCCGACCTCGGCTTCCAGGGCCCGGACAGCACGTGGTTCACCGTGTACTGCACCGAGCCGTACGCCGGGGGGCCTTGCCGACCTGCGCCTGCGGCCGGGCCGCTCAGCCCGTGAACCACTCCGGCTCGCGGCCCGGCTTCCACTTGATGTTGCAGCCCAGGCTGGGCGCCTGCGCCCCGGTGACGGCGCGCCCGGCTAGCACGGCGTCGGCCGCCGCGCGCAGGTCGGCGCCGGTCACCGGTACGTCGTTGCCCGGCCGGCTTCCGTCGAGCTGCCCGCGGTACGCGAGCCGGTGCTGCCGGTCGAAGAGGAAGAAGTCCGGCGTGCAGGCGGCCTTGTAGCGGCGCGCGACGTCCTGGCTCTCGTCGAGCAGGTACGGGAACACGTAGTCGGCGGCCAGCGCCTCCGCGCGCATGGCTTCGGGGCTGTCGTCGGAGTGCGTGGCCACGTCGTTGCTGTTGATGCCGACGAACGAGAACCCGCGCGCGCCGTACTCGCGCGCGAAGTCCGCCAGGCCCGCACGCGCGTGCTTCACGAACGGGCAGTGGTTGCACAGAAAGGCGACCACCAGCGGCCGGCCGGCGAAGTCGGACAGGTGCACGACACGGCCGTCGGTGTCGGGCAGGGCGAAGTCGGGCGCGGGGGTGCCGAGGGGCAGCATCTGGGTGGAGGGCGTGCGAACCATGGTGGAGTTCCGGCGGAGAGGGCCTAGCTGCAGCGCGGACCTGGCGCCAGGCGACGACGGGCTTTCATCCCCGCGGGACCGCGCGCGCCCGGCTGGCTGACCGTCGTGGCGGCGCGGCGCGCGCCTCCGGCATGCGGTACAGCGCTTCGGGCGCCAGGTCCGCACCATTGGGCCACGTGACCGTGCCGGAAGCGCGGTCGACGCGCACCAGGCGGAAATACTCCGGGTCGAGCAGCGGGCGCAGGACCGGGCCGCGCAATAGCGGAGCGACATCGACGCGGCGGCGCGTCCCGTCGTCGAAGACGAGGTCGAGGGTGGTCGGGCCGGCGACCCGGGCGCGGATGACTTCGGGCAGGTACTTCACGGATCGTGGCGTCTTCATTCGAGTGGCGGCACCGGCGAGGGCACGGCGCCCCGTCTTGCTTCGGTCCAGCTTCTCAGCACGCGCTGTTGCCTTGCCGCGAGCCACGAGCGGATCAGCCGCAGGGCTCGTGGCGGAAGGTCGCCGTCGAGCAGGCTGCCGTCGCGGATGGCAAGCGAGGCTCGCTGGCCGGAGTAGCGGGCATGGATGTGTGGCGGAGCATGGTCCGCATAGTACACGTAGATCGAGATGCCGTAGAAACGGCTGATGCAGGGCATGCCGGAACTCCACACGCCCGTTGTGGTTGATGTGGGGCGCGCTTCTCAGCCAGTCGGAAAGACATGGCTTGCGTTACGCCAGCCCCATGATTCGCGGAGGCACCGGCTCGGCCAGCCCCGTGCTGCCTGGCTTGCGTCCGCCTCCCGTGCGGCCACAATGGCCCGGATGCCCGCCCCCGCCCGCCGTCCCATCCGCAAGGTGCTGGTCGCCAACCGCGGCGAGATCGCGCTGCGTGTCATGCGCACCTGCCGCGAGATGGGCATCAGGACCGTCGCCGTCTACAGCGACGCCGACCGCAACGCGCTGCACGTGCGCGCCGCCTACGAGGCCGTGCGCCTCGGCCCGCCGCCGGCGCGCGACAGCTACTTGCGCGGGGACCTGATCGTCGAGGCCGCGTTGCGCACCGGCGCCGACGCCATCCACCCGGGCTTCGGCTTCCTGTCCGAGCGCTCGGCCTTCGTGCGCCAGTGCCAGGCGGCCGGGCTGGTCTTCATCGGGCCGGGCGCCGAGGCCATGGACGCGATGGGCGACAAGTTGGGCGCGCGCCGCAGCATGCTCGCGGCCGGCGTGCCCGTGGTGCCCGGCACGACCGAGCCTGCCGGCGACGACGCCACGCTGAAGGCCGAGGCCGCGCGCATCGGCTACCCGCTGATGATCAAGGCCAGCGCCGGCGGCGGCGGCAAGGGCATCCGCATCGTGCGCGGCGAGGCCGAGTTGCTCAACGCCGCCGCCCGCGCGCGCGGCGAGGCCCGCGGCGCCTTCGCCGACGACCGCATCTACATCGAGAAGTACCTGGAGGAGCCGCGCCACATCGAGGTGCAGGTCTTCGGCGACAGTCACGGCCACGTCGTGCACCTGTCCGAGCGCGAGTGCTCGCTGCAGCGGCGCCACCAGAAGGTGATCGAGGAGCGCCCCTCGCCGCTGCTGGACGACGACCTGCGTGCGCGCATGGGCGCCGCCGCCGTGCGCGCCGCGGCCGCCATCCGCTACGAGAACGCCGGCACGATCGAGTTCCTGGTGGACCGCCGGCGCGACTTCCACATGCTCGAGATGAACACGCGTCTGCAGGTCGAGCACCCGGTGACGGAGTGGACCTGCGGCCTCGACCTCGTGCGCTGGCAGTTGCTGGTGGCCATGGGCCAGCCGCTGCCGCTGCGGCAGGAGCAGATCCGCCACGAAGGCCACGCCATCGAGGTGCGCCTGTACGCCGAGGACGCCGACCACGGCTTCCTGCCGGCCACCGGCCGCATCGAGCGCCTCGAGCTGCCCGGCGGCCCGGGCGTGCGCGTGGACACCGGCCTGTACGAGGGCCTGCAGGTCACGCCGCACTACGACCCGCTGCTGGCCAAGATCTCGGTGCACGCGGCGACGCGCGACGAGGCCATCGCGCGCATGGCGCGCGCGCTGTCCGAGGTCACCGTCACCGGCGTGGTCACCAACCTGCCCTTCCTGCGGCGCGCCATCGACAGCGAACCCTTCCGCAGCGGGCGCTACGACACCAGCACCATCGAGTCGCGCCCCGAGGTCTTTGCGCCGCGCCTCGATCCGCCCCGCGAGCAGGCGGTGGCGCTGGTCGCCGCCATGCTGCACCACGTGCTGCGCCGCCGCGCGGGCTTCCCCGAGCCGGCCGCCGGCGCCGCGTCGGCCGCCGCCCCGGCCCGCCGTTCGGCCTGGCGCGAGGCCTTCAGCCCGGGCGCCCCGCGATGAAGCAGCACGTCCTGATCGAGGGCCGCCACCACGAAGTCGAGATCGTGCGCGCGGGCGACGGCTGGGCGCTGACGCACGCGGGCCGCACGCTGCACTGCGACGTCGGCACGCTGGCCGACGGCCACGCCTACTCGCTGCTGATCGACGGCCGCTCCGTCGACGTGGCCGTCGAGGAGCGCGGCCAGGGCGAGCTCGGGCTGCTGATCGGCGGCCGCCGCTACGCCGCCACCGTGCTGGGCCCACGCGAGTGGCTCGCGCGCAGCATCCAGGGCGACCCGCTCGAGGGCGAGCGCGTCGTGCGCGCGGTCATGACCGGCATCGTGCGCGAGGTGCTGGTGCAGCCTGGCGACGCGGTGCAGCCCGGGCAGACGCTGTTCATCCTCGAGGCCATGAAGATGGAGAACGAGGTCAAGGCCAGCGTGGCGGGGCAGGTATCCCGGGTCGCTGCGCAGGCCGGCGCCACGGTCACGCAGGGGGACGTGGTCGTCGAGATCGGCTGAGGCTCAACCCAACCGCTGCAGGTCGTCCAGGTCGCGCGGTCGTCCCGTGGCGCGCTTGTTGCGGCGCAAGTCGTCGAGGCCGAGCACGCGCACCGGGACGCCGTCGATGACCGTGTCCACCGCCCGACCCCGGCAGTCGCCGAACTGCAGGCCCGTCACGGAGGTGAGGATGTCGATCCGCAGCGGCGGCAATCCCAGCTGGACCACCTGGTCCGGCGTCACGAAGGCGCGCTCGTCCAGGGTCGGCGATCCGAAGCCGAAGTCGCGCAGCGCGGCCAGCAGGCGCGCCGCGTTCTCCGGGGTGCGGTCGACCCAGACGTCCATGTCGCCGGTGGCGCGCGGGTGGCCGTGGTGCCCCACGGCCCAGGCGCCGACCAGCAGGTAGTTAACTCCGCGCGAGTGGAGCGATTGCAAGAACTCTCTGAAGTCGCGCGGAAGCGATGTTGCGGCCATAGACCACCTCCCTCGCCAGTTCGACGGCCTCCCAGCGCTCGTGTGCCGGACGCGAACGCCACCAGGCGGCGTCCGGCGGTTCGGCGCCCAACGGCACGACGCGCACGGCGTTGCGGTCCATGCGCAACCGGTCGATCGGCGACGCCTGGTCCCGCGGATCCTGCGCGTGCTGCTCCATCGCCTCAACCCTCCAGTTGCGCCGCGATGCGGTCCAGCAGCGCGTCGCCCGGCTTGCGCAGCGCCTGGATGCAGGCTGGCACGTCGCCGTCGAGCGCGAACTTCAGCGCGCGCGTGGCGGTCTGGTAGCGCACCTGGTTGGGGAAGGTCGTGCGCGCCTCCTCGGCGCGCACGCTCGCGGCGGAGAAGTCGCGCACGGCGGCCAGCGCCTCCAGCGACGCATCCAGCACTCCCGGGTGGCCCAGCTTCGAGACCAGCACGCCGCGCTCGGTCAGCTCGACGGCCGCCTGCGGATCGTGGAAGGGCGAGCCGCGCTTGAGGAACAGCTCGGCGCGCCGCTGCACCAGCGGCAGCCAGGCGGGGCTCTCGGGCGTGACCTCCTGCTCGTACAGCTCCAGCGTGGCGGCGGCCTCCATGTCGCGGTCGAGGCCCATCAGCGCGCGCGCCCGGTGCACCAGCAGGATGGGATCGGGCCCGCCGCCGGGCAGCGCCGACTGCACGGCGACCAGCTGGTCCAGCGTGGCCAGCGCCTCGTCGAAGCGGCGCGCCTCGATCAGCAGCAGGGCCAGGTTGTGCAGCAGGTCGGGATGCTGGGCCATGTCCGGCATCAGGCGGCCGGACTCGACGGCGGCGATGGCCTCGTCGACGCGACCTGCGTTGCGCAGCGCGATCGAGTGGTCCAGGATCACCGTCTCGACCGGCGCGCCCTTCTCGCGCAGCTTGGCCACGGCGGCCTCCATCTCGGGCAGGTTGCCCAGCAGGAAGTGGCTGCGGAACATGAGCGTGTAGCAGCCGGCGTCGGGCGACACGAGCTCCAGCTCGCGCGCCGTCTCGAGCGCCTCCCTGGGCCGGCCGGCCTGGTTCTGGGCCATGGCCTTGAGGCGCAGCGCCATGGGCAGGCGCGGGGCCCGCTCCAGCGCGCGGTCCAGCTCGAGGATGGCGTCCAGGAAGCGGCCCTTCTCGATCAGGTACAGGCCGCGGAAAACGTAGGGGTTGGGCTGCTCGGGCGCCAGCGCGCGCGCCTGCTCGAACAGGTCCAGCGCCTCGGCGCGCTTGGCCTCGTCGCTGCCCTGCTCGGCCTCGTCCCACAGCCGCTCGGCGCGCAGGATCAGCGCGAAGGGCTTGCCGCGCGCGTCCTGGCCCAGCGCGACGACAGCCTGGTCGTAGGCCTCCGGGTCCTGCGCCAGGCGCGCGCACAGCGCCAGCTCGTACTGCGCCAGGAAGGAGTCGGGCTTGATGACCAGCGCCTGGCGCAGCACGGGGATGGCCTCCTCCGGCTTGCCGCGGTAGCGCAGCGTGCGCGCCAGCAGCAGGTGCGGGTCGACCCGCACGTCCGCGCCCGACTGGATCTGCATGGCCGCGCGCATGTCTGCGTCGAAGCCGGCGAAGTCGCCCTTGCCGGCGCGCGCGTTGCCGCGCTTGACGTAGACCATGCGCGTGACCTCGTCCAGCGTCGCCTGAGACTGCGCCGTGGTCGAGGAAAGCTGCTTGAGGATCCGGTCGTAGACGTCCAGCGCCTTGTCCCAGTTCTTGCTGGCCGAGAAGACGTCGCCCAGGCCCAGCGCGGCCTGGATGAAGGAGGGGTCGATGGCCAGCGCGCGCGTGTACAGCTCTTCGGCCTTGGTGTAGAGCCCCTGGTTGCCCAGCAGCGCTCCCATCTGGAACGGCACGCGCGCCGAGTCCGGCACGGCCTCCAGCGCCGACTCGAACAGCTTCTCGGACGACTCGAAGTCGCGGTTGCGCTCGATCGTGCGCGCGCCCAGCAGCCCGGCCGCCACCAGCAGCAGCACCAGGCCCGGCGCCGAAACGGCCTGCGCTGACGCGCCCGCACGCCGGTCGCGCAGGACGCCGTCCAGCGCCGCCGCTGCCGCCAGGCACAGGCCGGCTGACGGCAGGTAGGTCAGGCGCTCGCCGAACAGCGTGCCGATGGGCACCAGGATGTTGGAGGTGAAGGCCGCCGCGCCCAGGAACAGCAGCACACCCCAGCCCAGCGCCGGCCGGCGCCTGAGCATGACCAGCCCGTACGCCAGCAGCACCGCCACCAGCACGCCCGCGGCCAGCGGCTCGGCCTGCGTCCAGCTGCGCGAGACCGGGATGGCGTTGAAGCTGTAGTCGATGGACAGCTTGTCCGGCCACAGGAACAGCCATGTCTGGAAGGCCAGCAGCTTGACGCCGTTGATCAGCCGGACGGGGAAGGCCTCGTCGATCAGGGGGTTGTCGAGGTTCGAGATGGCCGAGTCGCTGGGCCTGAGGTAGCCGATGACCGCGTAGCGGATGGCCACGTGGATGGCCAGCACCAGCAGCAGCCCGGCGTAGACCGACAGGCGCGTCCAGCCGCCGCGCTTCTGTCCGGCCAGCGCCAGCGACAGGTCGGTCAGCGCCACCGCCGCCACCAGTACGGCCGCGCCCTCCTTGGCCAGCAGGCCGAGGAACAGCGTGGCCAGCAGCAGCAGGTACGAGGGCATGTGCAACTGGCCGGTGACGCGCGTGGCCCGCTCCCACAGAGCCAGGCCCGCCAGCACGGCCAGCGCGGACAGCACGTCCGACAGGCCGGCGACGTAGGCCACGGCCTCGCTGTGCAGCGGGTGCAGCGCGAACAGCAGCGCCGCCGCGAAGGCCGTGCGCGCCGACCCGAAGAGCCGCCGCGCCAGGGCGTACAGCAGCACGACCACCAGCGCGTTGGCGCCGATGTTCAGGGCGTGGTACGGCCAGCTCTCGCCCACGCCGCCCTGCACGGCCACGACACAGGCCCAGGTGAACAGCGTCAGCGGCCGGTACAGCGCCTGGCCGCGGGTCTTCAGCGCCTCGACCTTGTCGGGGTTCACGCCGTCCCAGTACTCGCGCGTGAACAGCGCGAAGGCCGCGCCGAAGTCGCCGGCCACCGGCGCCATGCTGGTGTTGTTGCGGATCAGGAAGTCGTCGTCGTAGACCAGCCGGTAGTTCAGGGTGGGCAGGTACAGCGCCACGGAGAGCACGGCCAGGAACAGCGGTGCAACGAGGGTCCAGCCGCGCCCGGGCGCGGCGGCGGGCGGCGCGCTGGCGCCGGCGGCGGGAGGCGTGTCGCTCATGCTCGGTAGACGTTCCGGGAGAGGCGGTCCACGGCCTGGTCCATGACCGGCAGCGCCTCGGGTGCGGCCAGGACGCGCGCGCTGTCGAGGATATCCGTTACGAGGGCCGGAGAGGAGCCGTTGCGCAGCGCGCCGCGCACGTGGCTGCCCAGCGGAGCGGCCAGCGCCATCAGGCCCAGCGCCGCCACGGCCAGCAGCTCGCGGTCGCGCAGCGACAGGCCCGGCCGCGCGAGGATGCGCCGGTAGGCCGAATCGAGCACCCAGTGCGGGAAGCCCGGCGCGAGCGCCTCGAGACCGGCCAGCACCTCGTCGCCGCGGTCGCGGTAGATGGCGTCCCACGTGGCGCGGCCCGCGGCCGGCGCCGGATCGGGCCGGGCCGGCGGCGGCGGCTGGTGCCGGGACGCCGCCAGCAGGGACAGGCCCTCGATGGCGCGCGGGAACCCGCCGTAGGCCACCACTTGCAGGGCGGCCTCGTGCAGCGCGGTGCCGTCCAGCCCCAGCTCGTGCGCCAGCTCGAGCAGCGGCGGCAGGGCGTCGAAACGCCCCGCGCAGCAGGCTCCGTGGATCAGGGCCAGGCAGCGCACGCCGGGCTCGCCACCCGGGCGCGTGACCACCTGTCGAAGCTGCCGGGAGAGCGACACCAGCGTCGGACCGTAGCGGGCCGGCCGCAGGCGATCAACGCCGCCGGGCGCTGCTTGACACCCCGCAGGGGGCTTTCCTTTCATGGGGGCTTCCGCCCGAGTCACCGGGACCGGCACCAACCGCGCGGTCCTCCCCCGCGTAGGCACGCCGACTCTGCCCCCCGGCCGCCCCAGGAGCCCGCCTCATGTTCGTCCGCCGCACCCTGATCGCCGCCCTGTTGCTGTTCGCCGGCGCCGCCTGCCAGGCCACCTTGCAGCCCGCCGCCGAGCCGCAGCCGGCGTCCGAGGTGGTGCCGCAGGTGACGCTGCAGCCGCAAGAGGTGCCGCAAGTCACGCTGCAGCCGCAGCAGGTGCCGCAGGTGACGCTGCAGCCGCAGCAGGTGCCGCAGGTCTCGCTGCAAGCCGCGCCGCAGGCTGCGCCACAGGAGGCCGTGCCGCCGCAGGCCGCGCCGCCGAAGGACTCGGGCAGCATCCCCGGCCTGGTGCCGGCCGGCGAGGCCATGTCGGGCGCCAGCATCCCCGACATCCAGGCCCATCGCGGCCGCCCGGTGCCCTTCGTGCGCCACGCCGCCGACGTGGTCGAGGTGCACATGCCGGCGCTCGACCTGGAAGCCGCCGTGGTGCTCGAGGTCGACGGCCGGCCCATCTCGCGCGCCGAGTTCCGCCGCCGTGCGCTGATGGTGGCCGCGGTCAACGAGACCGACCGCTTCGTCACCAAGATCCTGACCGACATGGAGATGGAGCGCTGCGCGGCGGCCGGCGAGGTGCGCGACTTCTCGGTGGACGACGCCGAGGTCGAGCAGCGCCTGGAGGACTTCAAGAACATGATCCGCGCGCAGGCCAAGGGCCAGATGGTCCCCGACGAGAGCATCACGGCGTCGGACGACCCGGACGACCCCGGCGAGCGCGCCGTGCGCGAGTACATCGATTCCATCAACGCGTCGATCGGCATGGAGCAGTACCAGCGCCTGCTGGCGGGCGATGCGCTGTTCGAGAAGGCCTACCTGCCGTTCCCGGCCGAGAAGGTGCCGGGCGAGGCGTGGGACTTCACCAAGGGCCCGCCGCCGCTGGACGAGCCGCGCCCCGAGTGGCTGCCGCAGTCCACGTGGGACGCGATGGGCCGCAACGAGCAGGGCCGCAACCTGCGCAGCTTCATCAAGCAGTGGGCCATCAACGGCGAGGACATCCCGGCCATGTTCAAGCCCAGCATCCTGGGCATGATCCGCGACGGCCTGGTGGCCAACGTCGGCGTCTCGATGTTCTTCGACAAGACCCTGGACGACGCCGTGTTCATGCAGGTGGGCGAGCGCGTCGTGGTCACGGACGAAGTCTGGCCGGTGATGGCCAACCGGCTGACCGACGCGGACATCGACCTGGTGGTGCGCGAGCTGCTCACGCTGGAGGCGCTGAAGCGGGGCCTCATGGCGGCCACCGCAACCACCTTCACCATGGAATACGTGGACGAGCTGGGGCACGTCGTGGGCCTGGCCCCCGCGGACACCGCGGCGGGTGCCGAAGCCGTCGTGGACGGGACGCCGGTCAAGGCGGTCCGCCGTGAGACATCACAGTCCGCCTGGCTCTCCGACGACGCCGTCAAGGAGGCCTGGGTCGCCCACGAGGGCCAGTACGCCAACTCCTTCATCCCGCTCAAGACCATCATCCAGTTGCGCGGCTACACCTCGGTCGAGCGCTATCGCGAGCACTTCCGCTACCGCGAGTCCTTCAGCCGCTGGAAGAAGGCCCAGCTCACCGACGAGCAGGTGCTGGAGCACTACCAGGGCGGCGGGCGCGTGTTCTTCGAGCGCGGCAACGTCGTCGTGGACGTCGCCTTCCTGCCGCTGGGCAAGCGGCCCTTCACGGATGCCAGCTTCGACGCGCTGGAGGCCGAGCTGGGCGCAGCCCTGGGCGCGGCGCGCGCCGAATCGGCCGAGGGCGAGGACTGGTTCGCCAAGGTCATGGCCAGGTACCCGGGCCCGGCGGCGCGTGCGCCGAGCGACGGCCACACCTTCCAGCGCAACCAGCTCTCGATGCAACTGGCCGAGAGCGAGCTGTCGCTGCTGCTCACCGGCTACAGCAAGACGGCGGAGGTCTTCTACCTGGCCAACAAGGGCGAGGTCGTCGGACCGTGGGCCGAGCGCTGCCGCCACCACGCGTGGGGCGCCGAGCAGAACGCCGGTGCGTGGGCCGTGCGCGTGCGCGACTTCACGCGCCGCGGCCCGCTGGCCACCTTCGAAGGGCGCAACCGCGACCTGGCCTACGAGGACTGGTGCGACTTGGCCTACTTCCACTTTGGCCAGGAAGGCCTGAAGGCGCTGCTGCCCAAGGTCAAGGTCCCGGGCTGATCCCGGACGGCCGCCGGAAGCCGGGCGCATGACCGGCAGCGCGCCGCGCGCCTGGCGCCTGCTGCGCACGGGAGCCGGCGCGCCGGACTTCAACATGGCGCTGGACGAGGCGCTGCTGCGCGGCGGCGGCGCGCCGGCGCTGCGGCTGTACGCCTGGAACCCGCCGGCGCTCTCGCTGGGCTGGTTCCAGCCGCCGGAGGCCTTCGACCGGCAGGCCGCGCGCGCGGCCGGCGTGCTGCTGGTGCGGCGGCCCACGGGCGGCGGCGCGATCCACCACGAGCAGGAGCTGACCTTCAGCCTGACCGCCGAGCCCGGCCGCGACGGCTACCCGGCCGACGCCGTCGAGGCCTACCGCTGGGTGCACGGCGTGCTGGCGCAGGCGCTGGCGGCGGTGGGGGCGCGCGCCCGCGAGCACGGCGGCTCGCGGCTGTCCACGCGCCCGCGCGACGCGACGCTGTGCTTCCACGACCACACCGCGCTGGACCTGGTGGACGCGGCCGGGCGCAAGCTGGCCGGCTCGGCGCAGCGGCGCGTGGGCGCGCGCGTGCTGCACCACGGCAGCCTGCCGCTGGAGGTGCCCGCGCTGTCGCCGGAGAGCGGCTCGGTCTCGCTGGCGGCCGGCCGGACGGTGGGCTGGGGCGAGCTGGCCGACGCCGTGACCGCGGCCTTCGCGGCGGCGCTGCCGGCGCCGCTGCGACCCGCCACGCCCGCGCCGGACGAGCTGGCCGAGGCAGCGCGCCTGGTCGCACGCGGGGAGCTGCTGCTGTCCTGAGCGCGCCATGGGGCCCCGGAGGCCCCCGATGCGTAGAATGCCGCCGCGGACAAGAGGTCCCGGGCACGCCGGGTCGATCGGCCGCGGGGGTACCCACCATGGCGACGCTGCTCGTGCTGCAGGCAGAGGGGACGCTGGGCTCGTGGCTCGAGTCCCTGCTGACCCTCGACGGTCTCGTGACCCACTGGCAGTTCTGGCTGTGGTTCACGCTGGTGGTGCTGATCGTCGAGATCCTCACCAGCGGCTTCTTCATCGGCGCCTTCGCGCCCGGCACGCTGGCGGCCGCGGGCGCCGCCGCGCTGGACGTCGGGAACAACGTCCAGCTCGTCGCCTTCGCGGTCGTCTCGCTGGCGTCCGTCATCTGGCTGCGGCCGATCGTGGTGCGGCACCTCACGCCCACCACGCTGCCCACCAACACCGACGCGCTCGTGGGCCAGATGGCCACGGTCATCGACACCGTGCCGGCCGGCGGCACCGGGCGCGTGCGCCTGTCCAACGAGGAGTGGCGCGCCACCGCGGACGGCCACCTGCCGGTCGGCGAGATCGTGCGGGTGCTGGCCGTTTCCGGCAACACGCTCAAGGTCGGCCGCTGAACGCGGCCGCAGGAGGATCCATGTACGTTCCGTTCATCGCCCAGGGCGACGTGCCCGAGGGCAGCACCATCCTGGTGCTGGCCGTCGTGGCCTTCGTCATCGTGCTCGTTTCGCGCGGCGTCAAGGTCATCCGCCAGGCCGAGGTCATGATCATCGAGCGCCTGGGCAAGTACAGCCGCACGCTCGCGCCCGGCCTGCGCCTGCTGGTGCCCCTCGTCGAGAAGCCGCGCACGGTGGCCTGGATCCAGCCCATCTCGGCCCACGGCCGGGCCGCCAACGTGGCGCGCTTCTCCGAGCGCGTGGACCTGCGCGAGTCCGTGATGGACTTCCCCGAGCAGCGCGTGATCACGCGCGACAACGTGGTGATCCAGATCAACGGCCTGCTCTTCAGCCAGATCACCGACCCGGTGCGCGCCGCCTACGAGGTCAACAACCTGCCCATGGCGCTGGAGAAGCTGGCCCAGACCACGCTGCGCAACATCATCGGCGAGATGGACCTGGACAAGGCGCTCTCGTCGCGCGACGAGATCAACGCCAAGATGCGCGCCGTGCTGGACGACGCCTCGGACAAGTGGGGCGTCAAGATCAACCGCGTCGAGCTGCAGGACATCTCCCCGCCGCCCGAGATCCAGGTGGCGATGGAGAAGCAGATGAAGGCCGAGCGCGACCGGCGCGCCATCGTGCTCGAGGCCGAGGGCGAGAAGGCCAGCCGCGTCCTGCGCGCCGAGGGCCTGCGCGACGCCGCCATCGCCGAGGCCGAGGGCGAGCGCCAGCGCCTGATCCTCAAGGCCACCGGCGAGGCCGGCGCCATCGAGAAGGTCACCACCGCGCTGCAGAGCAGCGGCGTCTCGCCGGCGCAGTACCTGGTGGCGATGGAGTACCTGAAGATGATGCGCGAGATCGCGCGCCCGGAGGGCGGTCAGAAGACGGTCTTCATGCCCTACGAGAGCGCGGCGGTCATGGGCGGCTTGGGCAGCCTGAGGGAGCTGCTGGCGGGGACGGGGATGGCGCCGGGCGCGAAGCGGTAGGCGGGGCGGACTGCGTTCCCGGGGCGAATGGAAGCAGGCCATGACGAGCTCGTGCAGATCCTGGGGCTCGCCGGCCGTGCGCGTGGACGCCGGCGGCTCGGCCGCGCTGATCGACTGCACGCTGACGGGCGGCTCCGGCGCGTGGCACTCCTTCGGTCCCGGGCTGTTGGAGCCGACGCCCGGCGGCGCCGGCGCCGAGGTGCTCGGCCGGCTCGCCGTGTACGGCGGCAGCGTCACCGGCGGCGACGGCGGCGCGAACCAGATCGAGGGCGCGTTCTCCCCGCCGCCCGACGGCGGCGACGGCATCGTGGTCTTGGGCACGGGCTTCGCGCACCTTGCGGGTGCCGTTGCGACGGGCGGCAGCAACGGCGCCAGCAACCAGATCGGCTCGGACAAGGCCGGCGACGGCCTGCACCTCACGGACGCCACTGGCAAGGCCTGGCTGCGCGGCGCGACGCTGGCGGCTGGCGCCGTGGCCCCCGGCCGACCTGCCGGGCCTGCCGTTGAACGCCCCGCCCGGCACCGTGACCACCTTCACCGCGCCCGTCCTCGACCTGCACGTCCCCTCGCCGCTGCGCGAGGTCCAGCCCGGCACCCTGACCATCCAGGGTCAGCAGCGCGACCTCGCCATCGTGCTGGTCGCGCCGGGCTCCGCCTTCCAGCCGCTGTCCGGCAAGCAGGGCCTGTTCCTGCTCGACGGGTCGGTGCTGCTGCTGCCGGTCTCGTTGGGCGTGATCACCAGTCCGTCCGGCACGCTCGACGTGCCCTTCGTGACGCCCGCGCTGAACCCGGCGCTCGAGGGCCTGACGGTGCCGCTGCAGCTCGCGATCGTGGACGCGGGCCAGACCACGCTCGAGTCCACCACGCTGCTGGGCTGGCTGGACGCGGGAATCTGAGCAGCGTCAGCCGTGGCGCGCCGCGCCGGACCGCCGCCACCCCGCGTACGCCGGAAGCCCCGCCGCCACGATGGCAAGGCCCGCCAGGCTCTCGCGCGGGCTGTCGCGCAGCGTGCTCAGCGTCAGCAGCGTGCAGCCCGTCAGGAACGCCAGCGGCACCACCGGCCAGCCCCACGTGCGGTACGGCCGTGGCAGGTCCGGCTGCGTGCGCCGCAGCACCAGTGCCGCCGCGCCGCACGTGCCCAGGAACAGCACCGAGGCGAAGGTGACGTAGGTGTACAGCTCGCTGTAGGTGCCCGAGAGCAGCAGCAGCGCGGCCCAGCCGCCCTGCGCCCACAGCGCGACGTGCGGCGTGCGGTGCCACGGGTGCACGCGCCCGACGGCGGCGAAGAACAGCCCGTCGCGCGCCATGGGCAGGTAGATGCGCGCCGAGTAGAGGATGGTGGCCGCGAGGCAGCCGAAGCTGGACAGCACCACCGCCGCCGCGAACAGGCGCGCCGCGCCGCCGCCCAGCAGCGCCATCGCCGCGGCCTCGCCGGCGCGCGCGTTGCCCGCCAGCGCGTCGAGCGGCAGGCCGCGCAGCATGAACAGGTTCAGCAGCACGTACAGCAGCACCACGGCGGCCACGCCCGCACCCAGGCCGCGCGGCAGCGCGCGGCTCGGGTCGCGCAGCTCGCCGGCCTCGAACGTGACGCCGTACCAGCCGTCGTAGGTCCACAGCGCGGCGATCATCGCGGCGCCGAAGCCCGCCGCGATTCCGCCGCCCGCCGGCAGCGGCGCGAAGACGTCCGGTTCCGCCAGCGGCTCGACCAGGAATCCCGCCGCCGCGAAGCCCGCGATGGCGGCGACCTTCAGCCACGTCAGCGCGTTCTGCGTCCACGCGCCGGGCCCGACGCCCACGTGGTTCACCAGCGTCAGCAGCGCGATCGCCGCCAGGGCCACGAGCTGCGTGCCCGTCAGCGTCCAGGCCGCCTGTGCCGGGTCGCCCAGCGTCAGCAACGGCTGCTCCAGCCCCGGCACGAAGGCGCCCAGCCACGTCGCGCCGCCCATCGCGATGGCCGCGCAGCCGCCGCTCATGATGACGAGGAAGCAGGTCCAGCCGTAGAGGAAGGCCGGCAGCGGCCCGAAGGCCTCGCGCAGCACCAGGTACAGGCCGCCCGCGCGCGGCAGCGCGGCCGCGGGTTCGGCCAGCGTCAGCGCGCCCGCCAGCGCCAGCGCGCCGCCCGCCAGCCACACCAGCAGGATCAGGCCCGCGTGCGGCACGGCCGCGGCCACGTCGCCGGGCACGAGGAAGATGCCCGTGCCGATGACCGAGCCGATGGTCAGCAGCGTGGCGTCGAGCGTGGTGAGGCGGCGCTGCAGGTCGGGCGGGGCGGCGCCGGTCGTCTCGCTCACGTTGACAACTCCTTGACAGGCCGCGACCGCCCGCGGTCATGCTGCACGCCCATGGGGGCCGAGCCTACCAAGCCTGTCGCACGCCGCGCGCCGCTGGAGCTGCTGGCCATCGCTGCCGGGCTGCTCTCGGCCGCGGCCCTCGCGTGGGCCGGCCTCGCGCTCGTGCGCGACCCTTCCCTGGCCGGCCGCGCGGGTCTCGCGCGCCTCGCGGGCGAGGTGGCCGACGGCGTGCTGGCCGAGTTCCGGCGACGGGGCGGACTGCCGCCGGTGTTCGTCGGCCAGCCCGTCGCGTGGCGGCCGGGCGAGGACGACGTGCTGGCGGTCGCCGAGCCGCGCGAGCTGTCGCTGCTGGCCGCCCCCGAAGGCAACACCTTCGACGCGCTGCTGGCCGAGGCGCGGCGGCTCGAGGTGCTGGAGTCGCGGCCGGCCGAGGCGCTGGACGTGGTGCTGCGCGCGCTGGAGACCTCCGACGACCCCGCGCGCCAGGCCGAGGGCCGGCTGCGCGTCGTGCAACTGGCGGCCCGTCTGCAGCGCGCGGACGTGGTGCGGGAGCATTGGCAGGCGCTGTTTGCCACGCTGGCCGGCGACGAGACGCTGGACGGCGTGCCGGTGCTGCTGGTGGCCGGCCTCGCCGCCGGCCCGCTGCTGGCCGAGGCCGAGCGCGCGGCGCTGGCCGAGGACCTCGTCGCGCGCTGGTGCGAGGGCCGGCTGGCCCTGCCCGACCCGCGCGACGAGCTGGACGACGCGCCCGCGCTGCCCGCGCGCGTTCCGCCGCGGCGCGAGGCGCTGCGCGCGCGGCTGGCCGCGCTGGCGGGCACGGCCGACGATCCGCGCTGGGATCTCGACGCCCGCCGGCGGCAGATGGCGGCGCTGGGCGTGGTCCTCGGCGGCGTGCCCGAGCCGCTGCCGGGCGGCCCGGCGTGGGTGCGCATCGGCGCGCCGTCCTTCGCCTGCGTGCGGCGTGCGGGCGGCGAGGTCGAGGGCGGCTTCTTCGATCCGCTCGCCTGCGTGCGCGCCTGGCACGAGGCCGGCAGCTTCGACGCGTTGCTGCCCGAGGGCTTCGAGCTGGGCTTCGACGCCGCCGGCACGCCGGCGGGCGAGCTGGTGCGCGAGCGCACGCCGCTGCTGGGCGACGCGCTGGGCTTCAGCGTGCACCATGCCGACCCCGCCGCCTTCGGCGCCGCCGAGAGCCGCCGCGCCGCGTGGCTGCGCGTCGGCCTGCTGGGCACCTCGGCCTTCGCGCTGCTGGCCGGCCTGCTGACCGCGCGCCTGCTGGCCCGCGCGCGCGCGCTGTCCGGCCTGCGCGCCGCCTTCGTGGCGGGCGTCTCGCACGAGCTGCGCACGCCCGTGTCCTCGATCCTGCTGCTGACCGAGAACCTGCAGTCGGGCGTGGCCGGCACGCCGGAGGCGCGCGCGCGCTACCTCGACCTCGTGCGCCGCGAGGCCCTGCGTCTGCGGCGACTGGTGGAGGACGTGCTGGACGTCTCGCGCCTCGAGCGCGGCCTGCCGCTGCGCCTGCGCCGCGAGGAGGTGGCGCTGCCGGCCTTCGCCGCCGACCTCGCGCGCGAGCAGCAGGCCGTGGCCGCGCGGGCGGGCGTCACGCTGCACGCACGCATCGGCGCGTTGCCGGAGGGCGCGGACCTGGACGTCGAGGCCCTGCGTCGCGCCGTGGGCAACCTGGTGGACAATGCGCTCAAGCACGGAGACCGCAGCGACGTGGACCTTGACATCGAGAGCTTCGACGACAGTCACGGCCCGCGCCTGCGCATCCGCGTGCGCGACCGCGGCCCGGGCATCCCGCCGCGCGACCGTGAGCGCGTCTTCCTCCCCTTCGAACGCCTCGGCGGCAGTGCAGCCGGCGGCAGCGGCCTGGGGCTGGCCATCGTGCGCGAGATCGCCGCGGGCCACGGCGGCAGCGCGCGCGTCGAGGACCCGCCCGACGGCCCCGGCGCCTGCTTCGTGCTCGAGCTGCCGCTCGCGCCCGCGGAGGCCCGCGCATGACTCCGCTGCGCATCCTGATCGTCGAGGACGAGGAGCCGCTGCGCCTCGCGCTGGCCGACGCCCTGCGCGCCGAGGGCCACGTGGTGCTCGAAGCCGGCGACGGCGACGCCGGCCTGGCGCTGGCCCTGCGCGAGGCGCCCGACCTCGTGCTGCTCGACCTCATGCTGCCGCGCCGCGACGGCTTCTCCGTCCTGCGCGCCCTGCGCCAGGACCGCCTGGACGCCGCCGTGATCATCCTCTCCGCGCGCGGCGAGGAGTGGGACCGCGTGCAGGGCTTCGAGTACGGCGCCGACGACTACGTGGTGAAGCCCTTCTCCCTGCGCGAGCTGCTGCTGCGCGTCGCGGCCGTGGCCGCGCGCAAGGAGGGCGGCGTGCCGGGGCTGGACCTGGCGGGCGGGCGCGTGCGGCTGGGCGATGCCGTCGTGGACTTCGCGGCGTACTCGGTGGAGCGCGGCGGGAAGCGCGAGGGGCTGTCGCGGCGCGAGCTGGAGCTGCTGAAGTACCTGCTGGCCAACGAGGGGTGCGCGGTGGACCGCAACACGCTGCTCAATGACGTATGGGGCGGCGAGGAGTATCCGACGACGCGCACGGTGGACATGCACGTGCTGAAGCTGCGGCGCAAGATCGAGGCGGATCCGGAGCGGCCGCGGCACATCCTCACGGTGCACGGGGTGGGGTACCGGTTCAGCCGGAAGGGGGAGGGATGAGGGCGGGGCGCGTTGACGGGGCGTTGACGGGGGAGTGTGCGGGGCGTGACAGGGTGGCAGGGGGGCGCGGCGACAAAGGGGGAGTCGCGCACGCGATCGTGCACGGCGGAAACCAGGCCGAGATGTGGAGGATGACGATGACGTCGATGACGAGATCGCTGCTGGGTTCGATGCTGGCCGTGCTGCTGCTGGCCTGCGCGGCGTGGGCGCAAGGCGAGGCCTTCGAGGACAAGGAGGCCTATCGCCGCCGGGTGGCGGAGATCGAGTTGCTGGTCACGGTGGATCGCGACTTCGAAGGGGCGGCCATGGCGCTGGGCGAGCTCGATCAGGCTGTGCCGAGGGAGTCGGGGATCGCCATCGGGCCCGACGTGGCTGCCATCCGCCAGCGCATCGAGGCGGCCATCGTCGAGGCGCGCCGCGACGATGACGCCGAGCTCGAACACGACGTCTTGTCGGCGATCCAGAAGGGCGACGAGATCGCGCTGGAGGCGCTGGGGTCGCGGGCGGCGCGCGTCCTGTTGCGGTCGTTCGAGGGGGATGGCGGGACGCTCGCGCGCGAGGTCGCGCTGAAATCCCGCTTGATTCGGCTGCTCCAACTGGACGAGCCCGCTGGCTGGGAGTTGCTGAAGGACGACCCTTGGCGATTGGGCGCCAATTTCGGCGGCGACGTGCTGGACTCCGTTGCCCGCTTTGGCCTGCGCTGGCGCTTGCTCCCGGGGCGACCGCCGGTTCCCGAGCGGCCGGAGTGGCTCGACTGGATGGCCCGCATGTTCGAGCATCCGACGGCCGCGGAGACCTTCAGCGTCCACAGGACGATCGGCGCCGAGGTGTTGGCCAATGCGGTCGAAATCCTCGATGACAATGACGCCTTCACTCCGCGCCTCGCAGCGTCCGTGGCGGCGCTCCTCGATCGTTGCGATGGCTATGTATGCCTGAAAGTCATCCGTCAGATGGAGCACTCTTGGGAGCCCTCGTCGCAGGCCATCCTCGAGCGGCTGGTTGCCGATCCGCGTTCCGCCGTTCGACAGACTGCGGCGGAGCAACTGGTCCAGGCCGACACCAGCCCGGGCCTGCGCTCGCGCATCGCGGACGCCGACGTCCAGGTTCGCCTGCGCCTCGTGGACTCGCTCGGGCCCCGCCAGCGCCACCGCATCGCCTGGGGCGGCAGGAACGAGAGTCGTCGTGCGGTCGGCGAGTGGCTACCGCAGGCGACCGACGACGAGGCGCGCGGCCTGCTCGCCACGTTGTCGCAGGACGCCGAGCCCGCCGTGCGCGAGGCCGTCGCGGGACTGCTGCAGAAGCTGGATCCGCCGCTGGCCGAAGCCGTATACCTCCGGTTGGCCCGCGACCCCGATGTCCAGGTGCGGCAGGCCATGGCGCATGTCGAGCATCCCGACGCGCAGGTCCAGGCGACGATCCTGTCGACCCTGGCCGGGGAAACCGAGTCGCGCATCCTCGCCGACGTGGACCGCCGACTGCTTGAGTCCGACTGGCAGGGCCACGCCGACTGGCTGATCCCGGTCCTGAAGGCCCGCTTGGCCAACGTGCAGGCGCCGCTGAGCCTCTCGCGGATCCCGGACGCGATCGTGAAGTCGGCGCCGGCACGCGCGGAGCTGACGCGCGCGGTGCTGGCATCCGGCGACCTGCGGCTGCTGACCCCGCTCGTGCTCAGCGTGATCGACGAGCGAGGTGCCTATCGCCAGGGCGCGATGATCGGGGACTGGGCCCGGCTCGGGGGCGCTGACCTTGCGCGCCTGCTGCCGATGCTCGAGGACGTGAACTCCGAGGTCGTCTGGCGAGTGGCCGATCGCGCCTCGGTCGAGGAGGTCGATGCGTCGGTCCCGAGCGCGGTGGATCCGTTGACGCGGGACGCCGGTCGATCCCTGGAGTTCCGCCTGGCTGTCTGCGCGCTGGCGCTCCACGCTCCCACGCCCGCGCGCCTGTCCACGCTGTTCGAATTGCTGGGGGACGAGTCGCTGGGCCGGGAGATGGACCCGGAGTCACACGCGGCCAACCTCGTGACTTCCGCAGTGCGGTCGATTCCGGCCGCCGGCCGGAATGCGGTCATTCGCGAGATCCTGACACGGCTGTCGCTGCGCGACGGCTTGGCGAAGGACGTGGCAAGCTCCTACGTCAAGGACAGCCCGGATGCCGGTGACGTATCGCGCCTGATCCTCGAACGGTGGACGGACGATCCGCTGATGCTCGATCGGGTCCGGGAGGCGCTGTGGCACCTGTTGCGGGCTCCGGCGCTGCTGGACGAGCACTTGCTGGCGCGTGCCGCTCACGGCGGATTCTCCGTGGCCTACGAGGCGGTGCAAATCACGGGCCGTCTCCGCGATCCGCGGTACCTCGGCCTGCTGCGCGAGTGCCTGGATCCGCACTGGGTGCAGGGGTCCATCTACGGGGGCCCAACCGAGGTCGCGCTCGAGGCCGTCGAGGCCATCCAGGGCTACATGAGCGACGAGGCCGCCGCCATCCTGCTCGATGCGGCGTCCACCATGCCCAATGCCAAGGTGCGCGAGGCGGCACTGCTTGCCGTCGAGGCCATCGGTCGCTACCGCGATGCGTTGGCGTCGTGGCAGCGTCGTACGACAGGCAGCGCCGGCCGCGAAGCGGCCATCGCGCGGTTGGTCGAGATCGCGCGTGGTCGGGAGCAGGCCTGGGAACTGCGCTCCGAGGCCATTCGCGGCCTCGGCACGCTTCAGGCCGTGGACCACTTGCCGCTGGTGATCGAAGCGCTGCTCGATGAGGACCAGCGCGTGCGCCTTGCCGCGCGCGAAGCCCTGCAGCGGCTCAACGAGTGGGCGCCACCAGTGCAGCAGCCTGCCGCGTCACCTGACGAGGGCACTTCACCCTCCGACCCCTGACCTACCCCGCCGCCTCAGCCAGCATCCGCTGGAAGTGCGCGACCCCCGCCTCGTGCCGCGGCGACAGCCCACCCCCGCGCCACAACCTCGCGCCCATCCCGCGCTGCACGAGCCCGACCACGTCCTCGTCCTCGCGCTCCACCTGCTGCAGCCCCGTGCCCGCGCCTTGCTCGAGCTTGCCCTCGTCCCACACGCAGCCCAGGAACCTCACGCGCGTCCGATCCACCGCCAGCGGCTGCACCAGGTTCACCGAGAGCCCCCACGGGTACACGTTGATCATGGTCGCGGGCCACAGCCACACGTAGTACCCCGCGACCTTGCGCCCGTGGTCCGGGTGCCCCGGCGGCGGCAGCAGCACGCTGCCCTCCGGCGCGTCCGGCTTCGCGAAGCCCACCTGCACCGAGCCGCGCGGCCACAGGCGCGTCTCGTAGTCCTGCCAGTCCAGCACCTGCGCCAGCGACGGGTGCACGAACGGGACGTGCAAGCCCTCAAGGTAGTTGTCGAGGTACAGCGCCCAGTGCGCGGGCGCGAGGAAGTCGCCGCTGCGGGCGGGGTCGGGGCGCGCGCGGTCCAGCGGCAGCCAGCCGAGCAGCGCGTCGAGCGGGTCGAGCAGCTCACGCAGCGGGTGCGCCGGCTGCAGCGACGCGAAGAGCAGCGGGCCCCAGCGGCCGTGGGGCGCGGCCGGCAGGTCGTCGGCGGGCGAGGGCACGCCGGCGCCCTCGAAGCCGGGCGCGGCGAGGCAGCGGCCGTCGAGCGCGAAGCGGCGGCCGTGGTAGCGGCAGCGCAGCGTGGCGCCGGGCGGCGCGACGGGCGCCTCGCACAGCAGCGCGCCGCGGTGCGTGCAGACGTTGGAGAGCAGGCGCGGGTCGCCGGCGTCGGGGCGCGTGAGCAGCAGGGGCTCGTCGAGCAGGCCGGGGAGCAGGGTGAGCGGGAGCGCGGCGCCGGGCGCGGGCAGCTCGTCGGCGGTGGCCAGCACGTGCCAGGTGCGCGCGAAAAGCGACTCGCGCAGGCGCGCGAAGCGCGCGGCGTCGGTGGCGCACGCGCCGGGCAGGCCGGGGGAGTTGGGCGATTCGTCGGGCATGGCGTGCGGGCGCGCGGCGGCGCCCGGCGGATGATACGCGGGGCAGGCGTGCCGACGGCGCGTGCCGACGGCGCGTGCCGACGGCGCGTGCCGGCGCGGACGGGCGGGCGGCCCCTGCCGATCCCTACAATCCGCGCCCACCCCGACCGAGCGCCAGCGTGTCCCGACCGAAACCCCGACCCGGACGCCGACCCGCGCCGGCCACGCGCCACGGCGCGACTCGCGACGAACGCCGCGAGGAGCGGCCAGGCTCCCGTCGCGCAGGGCGGCCGCGGCGCGAGGCGGAGCCGCGCCGGCCCGCGACGCCGGGTGGCGCCGGTCCCGCCGCCGTGTCCATGGCCGCCGCGCGCCCCGACACGCGCGCTGCCGTCGCCTGCCCGCACTTCGGCCCCTGCGGCGGCTGCTCGCTGCTCGACCTCCCGTACGACGCCGAGATTGCCGGCAAGGCGCGCCGCTTCGCCGCGCTGGTCGCCGCGCGCCCCGAGCTGGCGCGCGCGGAGCTGCTGCCCCTGCTCGCGGCTGCCGAGCCGCTCTTCTACCGCACCGCGCTCAAGGTGCCCTTTGCCCGCACGCGCCGCGGCCCGGTGTGCGGCTTCTTCCGTCCCGGCACGCACGAGGTCGTCGACCTGCACGCCTGCGCCATCCAGCACCCGCTGCTGACGGAGCTGCTCGTCGCGGCGCGCCGGCACGCGACGGCGCTGCGCGTGCCGATCTACGACGAGCGGCGGCACGTGGGCTTGCTGCGCCACCTGCTGGCGCGCGTGGCGCCGGGCACCGGCCGCGCGCTGGCGGGCCTGGTGGTGACGGAGGCGCGTCACCCGGCGACGCGCGCGCTGGCCCGCGCGCTGCTGGAGGACTTCGGCCGGCGCGGCCTGGTGGGCGTGGTCGAGAACGTCAACGAGCGCCGCACCAGCGTGGTCACGGGCCAGCGCACGCTGCCGCTGGTCGGCACGCCCTTCCTGATCGAGGAGCAGGACGGCCTGCGGTTGCGCGCGGGCATCACGTCCTTCGTGCAGGCCAACGCGGCCCAGGCGGGCGTGCTGTTCGCGGAGGTGCTGCGCCTGCTGGGCGGGCCGCGCGCGGAGGCACCGGGAGACCTGTCCGGCTGGCACGTGGCCGACCTGTTCGCGGGCGGCGGGCCCATCGCGCTGCGGCTGGCGCGGGCGGGGGCGCGCGTCACGGCCATCGAGCGCCACGCGGCGGCGGTGCGCGACGGGGTCGCGGCGGCGGGCGAGAACGGCCTCGCGGCGCGCGTGCGGTTCGTGGCGGCGGACGCCTTGCAGGGCCTGCACCAGGTGGACGCCGAGGGCTTCGACGCGCTGGTCGTGGACCCGCCGCGCAAGGGCCTCGACGGGGAGCTGGTCGAACTGCTGTGCGGCCTGCGCTTCGGGCGCATGGTCTACGTGTCGTGCAACCCGGACTCGCTGGTGCGCGACCTGGCCGCGCTGGCGCGCGCCTTCCACGTGCGCGCGCTGCGGCCGGTGGACCTGTTTCCGCGCACCGAGCACCTCGAGGCGCTGGCGCTGCTGGAGCGGCGGCCCTGAGCGGTGCGCGCGGAACGGGACGCTGCTGGCGACCCGGCTTCCCGCTATCCTGCCGCGACCCGGAGGCCGCCATGCAGACCCTGTCCCGCATCCTCGAGAACAACCGCCGCTGGGCGGCCGCCATGCGCGCCGCGGACGCGCAGTACTTCGAGCGCCTGGAGCACCAGCAGGCGCCGGAGTACCTGTGGATCGGCTGCAGCGACAGCCGCGTGCCGGCCAACCAGATCGCCGGCCTGCAGCCGGGCGAGGTCTTCGTGCACCGCAACGTGGGCAACGTGCTGGCGCCGGGCGACCTGAACGGCAACGCGGTGCTGCAGTTCGCGGTGGACGTGCTGCGCGTGCAGCACGTCATCGTCTGCGGCCACTACGGCTGCAGCGGCGTGCGCGCCGCGCTGGAGGACCAGCGCCTCGGGCTGGTGGACGGCTGGCTGGCGCACATCCGCGCGGTCAAGGACCGGCACGCGGCGGTCCTCGACGCGCTGCTGGACCCGCAGCGGCGCGAGGCGCGGCTGACCGAGCTCAACGTGGGCGCGCAGGTGGAGCAGGTGTGCGCGACGACGGCGGTGCGCGACGCCTGGTCGCGCGGCCAGCCGCTGGCGGTGCACGGCTGGGTCTATGGCGTGAGCGACGGGCTGCTGCGCGACCTTGGGGTCAGCGTCGCGACCGCGCGTGACCTGGCCGAGTCGCGCCGGCGCGGGGGCGTGGGTGGCGGCTGAGCGCTTCGCCAAACTGAAAAAGTTGCTGCGAGCACGTTGCTCGCAGCAACTTTTTCAGTTTGGCGAAGCGCTCAGCGGTGCCGGCGCTCGCCCGCCAGCGACGTGCGGTCGCGTCCGGCGAAGTCGCGCCGGCGGCTCACGGCCTTGGCCACGTTGCGGCCGATGCCACCGGCCGCACGGTCGACGGCCGCTTCGACCGAGACATCGGTAGCTTGCGCCTGCGCCGCGAGGCCGCGGTCGCCGCGGGCCCGGATCCTGCAGCGCGTGTCGGCGCCGCCCTTGGGGCCGTTGAGGTCCTCGACCATCACCGTCACGGTGCGCAGCTTGTGCTCGAAACGGTCGAGGGCGCTGCCCACGTGCCGCTCGACGTGCTGGCGCTGCGCGGCCGAGAGCTTCAGGCCGTGCGCCCGGATCTGGATGTCCATCGGGGCTCCCGGGCGCCCGCGGCTCAGTGCGCCACGCCGCGCAGCTCGGACGCGAGGACCTGCAGGCGGCGGATGCGCTCTTCCATCGGCGGGTGCGTGCTGAACAGGCTCAGCATGCTCTTCGCGCCGCCGAAGGGGTTGACGATGAACAGGCTGGCCGTGGCCGGCTCGGTCTGCAGCGGCACGCGGCGGCTGGCGAAGGACAGCTTCTCCAGCGCCGAGGCCAGCGCGCGCGGGTCGCCGCACAGGTAGGCGCCGGTCTCGTCGGCCAGGTACTCGCGCTGGCGCGAGATGCCCAACTGGATCAGGGTGGCGCCGATGGGCGCCAGCAGCGCCATGAGCAGCGCGCCCGCCCCGCCGCCCCCGCGGTCGCGCCCGCCGCCGAAGAACAGGCCGATGTGCGCCAGGTACGTGATGGCCGAGGCGATGGCCGCCGCGATGCTGGCCACCAGGATGTCGCGGTTCTTGATGTGCGCCATCTCGTGCGCCAGCACGCCCTTCAGCTCGCGCTCGTCCAGGATGCGCAGCAGGCCCTCGGTCACGGCCACCACGCCGTGCGCCGGGTTGCGCCCGGTGGCGAAGGCGTTGGGCTGCTGGCCGGGGATGACGTACAGCCGCGGCGTCGGGATCCCGGCCGCGCGCGCCAGGTCCTCGACCATGCGCCGCACCTGCGGGAGCTGGCCCTCGGCCACGGGCTGCGCGCGGGTCATGGCCAGCACCATCTTGTCGCTGAAGAACCACGCGCCCAGGTTCATCAGCAGGGCGACGATCAGGAAGATGGGCAGCGCCTTGGGCGCGAGCAGGCCGCCGAGGCCGATCAGGACGGCCGTCAGGATGCCGAGCAGCAGGATGGACTTGAGCTGGTTCATGGTGGGTGACGTCTCCTCGCGCCCGCGGGAGAGGCCGGTTCGACCTCCGCGGCAAGTGCGGCATGGTACGAACTCGCACGGAGCGGGTGCGAGGTCAAGCGGCGGGGGCGTGGAGTGGGCGTAATCTCACGCGCAAGCAAGGGTCGCGCGCCGACGGCCGGACCAATCCGGCGTCCTACCCCGTCACCCACCTTGCGACCGTGACCGTCCCGTAGGCCACCGCCGCGCAGATCGGGAACGTGAGCAGCCACGCGCCCACGATGCGCGCCGTGACGCCCCAGCGCACCGCGTTGAGCCCCTTCACCGCGCCCACGCCCATGATCGAGGTCGAGATGGTGTGCGTGGTGGAGAGCGGGATGCCGAGGCGGCTGGCCAGCTCGATGGTGGAGGCCGCGGCCATCTCGGCCGCGAAGCCCTGGTGCGTCCTGAGGTGCGTGATGCGCATGCCCAGCGTCTTCATGATCTTCCAGCCGCCTACGGACGTGCCCAGCGCCATGACGCCGCCGCACAGGAAGATGACCCAGGTGGGGATGTCGAACACCGGGATCTGGCCGCCGATCACCAGCGCCAGCGTGAAGGCGCCCATGAACTTCTGGCCGTCGTTGCTGCCGTGCGAGAAGGCCATGAAGGCCGAGGACAGGATCTGCAGGACGCGGAAGCGGCCGCGCACCTGGTCGGGCACGGAGCGGCGCGAGAGGCGGTAGACCAGCGCCATCGCCAGGAAGGCCACGCCGAAGCCGAGGAAGGTGGAGAAGAACAGGCCCATCAGCACCTTCTGCCAACCGGCCCACAGGAGCACTCCCGGGCCCGCGGTCGCGAGACCGCCGCCGGCCAGGCCCGCGACCAGCGCGTGGCTCTCGGAGGTGGGCAGGCCCCAGCGCGCCGCCAGCGTGGACCACAGGATGATGCCGACCATGGCGCCGGCCAGCGTGGTCAGGTCCACCGCGTTGGCGTCGATGATGCCCTTGCCGATGGTGGCGGCCACCGCGGTGCCCGAGAACACGCCCAGCAGGTTGAAGATCGAGGCCATGACGATCGCCTGGCGCGGCGAGAGGCTGCGCGTGCCCACCACGGTGGCGATGGCGTTGGGCGCATCGGTCCAGCCGTTGACGAACTCCGCGCCGAGGATCAGCCCCAGGACGACGAGCAGCTCGATCGACATGCCGCTCTCAGGCGTTCTTCAGCACGATCGAATCGAGGGCGTTGGCCACGTCCTCGCAGCGGTCGGTGGCGGACTCGATCTCCTCGAGGATGTCCTTCCACTTGATGATGTCGCGCGGGTCGGTGGTGCCCTCGAACAGCGCCGCGAGGCCGATGTGCATGGCGCGGTCGGCCTCGTTCTCCTGGGTCTGGATGGCGATGGTCTTCTCGGTCAGCGCCTTGGCGTTCTTCATGTCGCGCAGCAGCGGCATGGCCTCGACGATGAGCTGCGTGGAGTGCTTCAGGCAGCGCGCCAGCTCGATGGCGGCCGGCGGCGGCGGGCCCACCTTGTAGGCCACCATGCGGTTCACGGCGGTGTCCGTGAGGTCGATGATGTCGTCCAGGCGCACGACCAGCTCGTGCATGTCCTCGCGGTCGATGGGCGTGATGAACGTGCGGTTCATCCGGTCCAGCGCCTCGTGGGTGATGCGGTCGCCCACGTGCTCGATGTCCTTGATGCGCTTGGCGCGCTCGACCAGGTTGTCGTGCTGCTCGAGGAACTCGAGCAGCTCGCACGAACCCTCGTGCACGTTGCGCGCCGCGCGCTCGAAGAACTCGAAGAAGGACTCTTGCCTGGGGATGAACCAGCTCATGCGGGGCGGATTGAACCGGACCGCCCGGGCGGCTGTCCACACGGAATCCGCGCCCCGCCGTCACGCGGCCGGAGCGGCCGGTGCGATCAGCCCTCGCCCATGAGCCGGGCCAGCTTCTTGATGGTGCTGCTGAAGGCCACGCGCGCGGCGTCCGGGCTGGCGCGCTCCGTCTCGCGCGCCACGGTGGCCCAGTCGGCATCGGCGTAGACGCGCCAGATGACCAGCTCGCGGTCCTCGGGCGGGAGCTGCTCGATCGCGTCCTCGAGGCGCCGGATCTCGTCGGCGCGTTCGACGCCGTCCGGCGGCGCCAGGCCGCTGGCGGTCAGGCCGCGGTCGAGGCCGCTGGTGTCCTCCCAGGCCAGGATGGGCACCTCGCGCGCCGAGTCGCGCTTGGCGGCGCCAAACCGGTCGGCCTCGTCGCGGATCCGGTGCTCGGCCATGCGCGCGAGCCAGTTGATGAACGAGCCCTTGTTCACCATCTGGAAGCGGCCCAAGCCCTTGAGCGCCTCCACGAACACCTCCTGCAGGATGTCGTTGCTGTCCAGCTTGGTGCGCAGCGCCCGCCCGAGACGCAGGCGCACGATGCGCCGCACGCGCTCGTAGTAGCGCGAGAAGAGCTGCTGCACGGCCTCGCGGTCGCCACCCTGGGCGCGCTGCACCAGGTCGATGGTCTGCGTGAAGTCGGGGGGCGGTTCGTGCTCGGGGGCCGCGTCTGGCATGGTTGCGAGCATGACGTGCCCGGCGCGCCGCGTCGAGGGGCAAGCCGCAAGGGCCGGCCGGCGACGCGCAGCGGTTGCCCGGGCCCGCCGCCCGGCCCGTGACCCGTCGTCCCCCGGCCGCGCTCCCCCTGTCGTGCGGCTTCGGATAGGCTTCTTCGCAGTCCGCTGCTCCCGCACCCCCCCGGGAAACCCCGATGCACCGCGCGCTCGTCGTCCTGAGTCTCGCACTGACCGCGCCGTTGTCCGCCCAGCAGGCGCTCGACCGCTTCAGCACCGGCCCGCTGGTGGGCTGGGATCCGGCCGACGTGCGGCCCACGCAGGCGACGCCGGGCGACGCGGGCACGCCCGCGCCCGCCGACGCGACGGACGTCCAGGCCAACGGCGTCATCGGCTTCGCGCAGAACGAGACCTCGCTGGCGGTCAGCCACGTGGACCCGTCGTTCTGGGTCGGCGTCGCCAACACCTACGAGACCGGCACGGTGCAGACCGGCTGGTACGTCACGCACGACGGCGGCGACACCTGGACCAGCGGCGTGTTCCCCATCCAGGCCGGCTTCAGCTTCTCGGGCGACCCGTGCGTGTCCTTCGACGCCGCGGGCAACCCGGTCATCGTCTGCATGATGTACTCGGGCCCGGGCGGCTCGCGCGTCGCCAGCTTCCGCTCGACCAACGGCGGCGCGTCGTGGAGCGGGCCGTTCAACGTCAGTCTCGACCCGGCCAACGACAAGCCGCAGGCGGAGACCGACCTCTCGGGCGGGCCGTTCCACGGGCGCATCGCGGTGGCGTGGGACCGCTTCGGCGCGCCGGGCGGCGACCACGTCTACACGTCGTTCTCCAACGACGGCGGCGTGACCTGGTCCGTGCCGGTGCGCGCCAACGGCACCGGCTCGGTCACCGCCATCGGGCCGGACGTGGCCTGGGGCGCCGGCTCGGTGCTCTACGTCATGTGGGCCGACCGCGGGCTCGACGACATCTACGTGGACCGCAGCCTGAACGGCGGCGCCACGTGGGGCACGGACCGCAAGGTGGCCGACTTCACCACGGTTCCCTCGCCCATCCCGGGCAGCAGCTTCCGCATGTTCGAGATCGGCGCGATCTCGGCCGACGACACGTCCGGCCCGTACTCGGGCCGGGTCTACGTCGCGTGGCACCACTGGGTGTCCGGCGTCGACGCGCACGCGGACATCCGCCTCTCCACATCCTCCGACCAGGGCCAGACCTGGACCCCGAGCGTGGTGGTCAACGCCAGCGACACGACCAAGGCCGACCAGGTCTTCCCCGGCATCGTGGCCGACCGCAAGGGCAACGTGAACCTCTGCTACTACGACCGGCGCCTCGACCCGGCCAACTTCCTGCTGTGGACCTGGGTCGCGCGCAGCAGCGACGGCGGCGCCACCTTCCGCGAGCTGCGCGCCTCGGACGTGGGCTGGAACCACTTCCCGACCGAGTTCGGTGGCACGTTCATCGGCGACTACCACGACCTCGACCAGTTGCCCTCGGGCGTCGCGCCCATGTGGTGCGACGGCCGCAACGAAACGCAGGACGTCTTCGTGGACGCGCTGAACCTCGATCTGTCCAGCGACGTCAGCTCGCTCTCGGCAGCAGCCGGCGGCGCGGTGTCCTTCGCCATCAACGTCGGGCCCAACGTGGCCGGAATGCGGTATTTCCTCACCATGACCGGCTCGGGCACGACGCCCGGAATCGTGGTCGATGGCATCAACGTGCCGGTCACCTTCGACTTCTGGACCGCACTCTCGCTGCAACTCTTCAACACCGCCCTGTTCCCGACCTCGCTCGGGATCCTGGACGCCACCGGCTCCGCCACGGCGGGCTTCAACACGCTGGGTCCGTACCTGCCTGCGCTGGCAGGCACCAACCTGGATTTCTGCGTGATCGTCGTGGATCCGGGCGACCAACTGATCTACGCCTCCGCCCCGTCGCGCGTGGCGCTGGTCCCGTAGCGCGTGCCGCGAGCGGGGCGATGGTGGCTTGCGCCGGCGCTGGCCGGCGCGCTGATTGCGGTCGTTGCGCCTGCGCAGGACGCGACGGGCGCCGAGCGCGTGCTGCACGTCGCGCGCGAGGCGAGTGACGACGCAGGCGACGGCAGCGAGGCCACGCCCTTCCGCACGCTGACGCGCGCGCTGCGCGCCGTGCAGGCGGAGCGCGACGCCCCCGGCGGCGCGGCGGGCCGCTGGCGCGTGCAGGCCGGCGCGGGCACGTACGACGCGGCGGCGGGCGAGTCCTTTCCGTTGCCCCTGCCGGGCGGCGTCACGCTGCAGGGTGCGGGCGCCGGCGTCACCATCGTGGCCGGGCCGGCCGCGACGCTGGTCGAGAGCCGGCTTTCCTCGGGCGAGGCGGCCGTGCTGGCGAGGCTCACTCTGCAGGGAGCGGGCGGCGAGCGCGGCCTGCTGGCGCGTCACGTCGGGCAGGGGGCCCCGGGCGCGAGCACGATCGTGCGCGACGTCGCGCTGCAGGCCTTCGCCGAGGGCCTGCGCGTCGAGGGCCCGCCGCTGCTCGATGGTGCCGTGACGGCCGAGCTGCTGGCCGAGCTGTCCGGCCTGCGCGTCACGGACTGCGGCCTCGGCGCCGTGCTCGCGGGCCCGCTGCCCGTGGCCGCGGTCGTGCGCGATAGCGCTTTCACCGCGTGCGGCGTGGGTCTGCTGATCGACGCCCCGACAGCCGCCGGCCCCGCCGCGCACGAGACCAGCATTGCCCGCTCGCTCTTCGAGTCCTGCCGCGAGGCCGGCGTGCGCCTGGCGGGCGGCCGGCCCGACGACGCGCCGCGCGCCTTCACGGACTGCGACTTCGTCGGCAACGACACCGGCCTCGACCTGCCGGTGCCCGCCGCCGACGCGCCGCTGCGCCTGCAGCGCTGCCGCTTCCTGCGCAACACATCCTTCGGCCTGCGCGCCAGCGGCCAGCGCGGCGACCCCGCGCGCGCCACGCTGGTCGAGGACGGCCAGTTCCGCTGGAACGGCGTCGGCGTGCACGTCACCAACGTGCAGGCGGCCTGGGATCTCTCCCGCTGCCGCATCGAGGACAGCACCGGCGTCGGCCTGTTCGTGGCCAACTTCACGGCCGAGCCCGTCGCGCTGCGCCTGCGCGACAGCCTGGTCGCCCGCAACGGCGCCGCGGGCCTGTACTTCCTGGCCGACGGCCGCCGGCTGGACGTGCAGGTGGTGCACTGCACCCTCGCCGACAACGCCGGCGCCGGCGTCGAGCGCAAGCACCGCCACGCCGGCACCAGCCGCTTCCTGCTGGCGGGCTGTGTCGTGGCCGGCAACGCGCAGGACCTCGTGCGTGTCGAGGCCGCGGAGGTGCAGGGCTGCCTCGTCGGCGACGGCGCGCCGGGCGACGCGGCCGCCGGCAACCTCGCGGGCGACCCGGGCTTCCTCGACCGCGACGCGCGCGACTGGCGCCTGCGCGCGGGCTCGCCGGCGCTGGACCGCGGCGAGGAGGCGTGGCCGGAGGGCGCAGCGCGGGCCGGCGAGCGCGACGTGCGTGGCGGGGTGCGGCGTGCGGGGCCGATCGACCTGGGAGCCTTCGAGCGGCAGGCCGGGGAGCCGTAGCCCCGCCGCGTCAGCCGGCGGCGGCGCCGCCCTGCTGCGCCTCGGCCTTGCGCGCCAGTTCGAGCAGCAGCTTCCACGGCAGCTTCAACTCGCCGGCGTGGTAGTCGGTAGCGCGCACGAGCAGGCCGTCGGCGTCCCAGCGCAGCTCGTAGCCTTCGCGCGGGAAGTCGAGGGTGTTGGAGGGGGGCGGCATGGGTGACTCCCGGGGTCGTGCGTGGCGCACTCCGCCGCGTCCGCGTCCGGTCACGGTTTGCGTCGCGGGCGCTTCCGCGGCGGGCCGCGCAGGCGGCATCCTATCCGCCCGGCGCGCCGCCGAAACCCGGGCGCCGCCCTGCCCCGGAGAATCCCGTGCGCCACACGCTCCGCGTCCTCGCCGCCCTGCTCCTTGCCGGCGCCACGCGCGCCCAGTCCCCCGACCTCTCCGCGCACTTCTCCACGCCCCCCGGCACCACCGTCTCCCTGTGGGCCGAGTCGCCGCTCTTCTACAACCCCACCGCCATCGACATCGACCCGCAGGGCCGGGTGTGGGTGACCGAGGCCGTGAACTACCGCCAGTGGGACGGCCGCAACCCCGGCCGGCACCACGACGAGGGCGACCGCGTGGTCGTGCTCGAGGACCGGGACGGCGACGGCCGCGCCGAGACCAGCACGGTCTTCCTGCAGGACCCGGAGCTGGTCTCGCCGCTGGGCATCTGCTGGCTGCCGGACAAGGTGCTGGTCTCGTGCTCGCCCACGGTGTGGGCCGTCTACGACGACGACGGTGACCTGCGCGCCGACCGCAAGGATGTCTTCCTCACCGGTTTCGGCGGCTTCAACCACGACCACGGCGCGCACAGCTTCACGTTCGGCCCCGACGGCCGGCTGTACATGGCGCTGGGCAACGCGGGGCCGCACGTCGTCACGGACAAGTCCGGCTGGACGCTGCGCAGCGGCTCGATCTACGACGACGGCGGGCCGGCGCCAGCGGGCAACCGGCCGGGGCTGGTGAGCGACGACGGCCGCACGTACGTCGGCGGCCTGATCCTGCGCTGCAACCTCGACGGCACGGGCCTGGCCGTCATGGCCCACAACTTCCGCAACCCCTACGAGGTCGCGGTGGACGCCTTCGGGGACATGTGGACCTTCGACAACGACGACGACGGCAACCAGGGCTGCCGCGTCACGTGGGTCATGGAGGGCGGGAACTATGGCTACTTCTCGGCCGACGGGTCGCGGTACTGGCAGGCGGATCGGCGGCCGGGGCAGAACGTGCAGCGCGCGCACTGGCACCAGGACGATCCAGGCGTGGCGCCGACGACGCTGATCACGGGGAGTGGCGGGCCGACGGGGGTGTGCGTGTACGAGGGGGAGGCGCTGCCGGAGGCGCTGCGCGGCGCGCTGCTGTGCGCGGACGCGGGGCGCAACTGCGTGTACGCGCTGCGGCGGGCGCCGGACCTGACGCAAGGGCCGTTCCTCTGGCCGGTCGAGGGGGCTCCGCCTGTCAACGGGCTCACGCCTCATGGCGAGCAGTTGACTGGACTGCTCGTCAGCAAGCCAGCCCGCGAGGGTGACGAGACGTGGCGGCTGTTCCGGCCAAGCGACGTGTGCGTGGCACCCGACGGATCGGTGGTCGTGGCGGACTGGTTCGACCCGGGTGTTGGCGGACACCTCGCCGGTGATCGGCAGGCGTACGGTCGGTTGTTGCGCGTGTCAGCCCACTCGGCCGCACCGCTTGCGCGCGACACGGTCGCTGCCGAGCGGAGCGCTGCGACGGTCATCGAGGCGTTGGGCAATCCGGCGGCTTCGGTCCATGCTGATGCGTGGAGAAACCTCAAGGCGACGGAACGAATCGACATGGAGATGTTCGAGCAACGCCGCCGGGCGCTGCCTCGCGAGTCTCCGCATGGAGCGCGTCTCATCTGGGCCGCGCTCGCCCTGGCCGCACCGGATCCGATGCCGCCGCGGCTCTGGGGCGTCGAAGACGGGCGACCGGCGCTTGCGTGGAGTCGGGCCGCACTCGCGGCCGGGGCCACGATCGACTGGGTGTTTCCGGCTGAAAGCGTCGGGCTGCCGCTTGAGACGATTTCCGTGTTGGCCGGCGCGCTCCGCAACGTCGCCTGGCCCTCGCACGCCGTACATCACCGCATCGTCCTGATGACCGACTGGGACTGGCTGGCGTGGGAGGGTGAGCAGGAAGCCTTCGTGGAGGACCAGACGAGGATAGGTGCGCTTGACCGTGGCCTGTTCGACTGGTCGCCGTCGGATGTCAAGCTGGCCCACGCGCTTCACCCCGAGTCCCTGGTCCCCGCCTTCCTCGCTCGCGCGCAGTCGCCATCGCTCGACCACCCCGCCCGCGTCCGGTCCCTCGAAGCCCTCGCCTTCTGCCGCTCGCGCGAGGCTGCCGAGGCCATGCTCACCTTGGCCCTCGCCGGCCCCGCCGACACGCGCGAGCTGGCGACGTGGTGGGTGATGCACAACGATGCCGTCGACTGGCGCGACTACGGCCTCGCGAAGCACGTCGAGGCGCAGCACGATTTCACGGAGGCCGACCTGCGCTGGCGCAGCGGTCCGATGACCGGCGGTTCGCGCGACATCGACGTGGACACCAGCGGCTCCCGCAGCATCAAGCTGGTCGTGACGTCCGCGGACAACGGCAACGGCCACGACTGGGCCGACTGGCTGCAGCCCCGCATCCTGCGGTCGTGGACGACCGACGGCACAGCCGACTTGCCGGAAGTCTCGCTCCTCGACAACTGGCGGGATACGGACCTGCCCTGGATCTCGGCCAGCGCCGAGTGGGGCCAAGTCAACATTGGCCGCACCTGCGCCGGCGGCCCACTGCAGGTAGACGGTGTCGTGCGCGAGGACGGCATCGGCACGCACGCGCACAGCGAGATCGTCTTTACTGTTCCTGACGGCGGACCCTTCACCGCATTCCGGGCGACCGCGGCGCTGGATGACGGCGGCACTCGGCAGCCGGGCTCGCAGACCAAGGTCGAGTTCCTGGTCTACGCCGACCACGACCTCGTCGAGGAGAATGTCGCGCTGCATGCCCGCGACGAGCGCATGCAACGGCTCCGCACCCTGCGCTCGCCCTCCGCCGACCTCGACGCCCGCCTCGCCGCCGCCGAGGAGCTGGCTGCCGACCCGGTCGGCGGTGCACTGTTCCTCGCCGAGGCCGCCGCCGGGCGCCTCGCCGCGCTTGCCCCCGACGACGCGCGCGAGGAACTCCTCGACGCCATCTCCGAGGCCATCTTCCGCAACCCCGACCTCGGCGTGCGCGCGCTGGCCAGCGAGCACTTCACCCGCCCCGGCACGCCCGCACTGCCGCCCGTCGCGGAGTTGGCTGCCCTCCCCGGCGACCGTCGCGCCGGCCAGGCCCTGTTCTTCGGCGCCGCCCGCTGCGACGCCTGCCACGCTGTCCGCGGCCGCGGCGGCGATGTCGGGCCCGACCTCTCCGCCATCCGCACCAAGCTCGGCCGCCCCGAGCTGCTCGACGCCATCCTCAACCCCAGCGCCGCCATCGGCGCGGGCTTCGAGAGCCTGACGCTCATGCTGCGCGACGGCCGCGTGCTGGCCGGCCTGCTGCAGGCCGACGGCCCGACACTGCTGCTCAAGGACGGCAGCGGCGCACGCCACGTGCTCGACGCGGCCGACGTCTTCGAGCGCCGCAAGAGCCGGCTCTCGCTCATGCCCGAGGACATCGCGCGCGCGCTGTCGCCGCAACAGCTCTCCGACGTGTGCGCCTTCCTGCAGCACGACCCGGACGCGCCGCCGGCCTTCGGCCTGCCGCTCGCTCTGTGGAACGGCCGCGACTTGTCCGGCTGGGCCGCCGTGCCCGACGCCAGCGCCTGGTCCGTGCGCGAAGCGGATGGCGTGCCCGTGCTGCACTGCGACGGCCAGCCCATCGGCTACATCCGCACCGAGCGCGCGTTCACCAGCTTCGAGCTGCTGGTCGTGTGGCGCTTCCCCGACCCGTCGCGCCCCGGGAACAGCGGCGTGCTGCTACGCGTGCAGGCGCCCGACCAGGTCTGGCCGCGCAGCCTCGAGGCCCAGCTCAACAGCGGCGACGCGGGCGACATCTGGAACATCGGCGAGTTCGGGGCGGAGCTGGACGTCGCGCGCACGAACGGCCGCCGCACGGTCAAGCTGCTGCCGTCCAGCGAGCGCCCGCTGGGCGAGTGGAACACCTACCGCATCACGCTGCGCGGCGGCGACCTGACTCTGGAGGTCAACGGCCAGGTGCAGAACCGAGCGCGCTGGTGCGAGGAGCTGGCCGGCGGCATCGCGCTGCAGAGCGAGGGCGCGCCGATCGAGTTCCGGCGGGTGGAGCTGCGGGAGATCAGGGACTAGCGGCGGGCGGGAGTCTTCTTGCGCCGCTGCCGTCGATCCTCGTGGACCAGCCGCGCCACGGCCCGCAGCACGTCGTTGACGCTGGCCGAGTCCGTGAAGACCTCGGCCACGTCGGGGTCCAGCAGCACGCCGACACGCTGGCCGAAGCGGCGCGCATAGCGGCCGCGCTCGCCGCCGCGGAAGTCGTACTCCGCGCACATCTCGGGGTTGGCCTTGGCAGGCTTAGGCTTCTTCATAGGCTTGTCTTTCGGCGGACGCAGGCCGCCGGGCACTGAGAATGCGGACAGTATCGCCGTGGTCGACATGGACCACAACCAGCAGTCGGCCACGCGTGCTCGTCCCGATGAGGATCGATCGACTCTCGTGCAGGGAATGGGCCTCATCGTCGATGACGACGGCAAACGGATCTCGA
>Ga0247727_10002167_pt1 | contig 45292 bp, 41 predicted proteins | sample WisWelCaveWW1625_FD_202498 | JGI IMG/M metagenome (GOLD analysis project Ga0247727, IMG submission 202498) | Biofilm microbial communities from Wishing Well Cave, Virginia, United States - WW16-25 | ecosystem: Environmental > Aquatic > Deep subsurface > Groundwater > Cave microbial mat | place...
CGACGGCGGCCCCGCCGAAGGATGTGGTCGACACAGCCGTCGCCGCTGGCTCCTTCACATCGCTGGTCGCGGCGGTGCAGGCCGCCGATCTCGTCCAGGTCCTCAAGGGACCGGGGCCGTTCACCGTGTTCGCGCCGAACGACGACGCCTTCGCGAAGATCCCGAAGGCCGACCTCGACGCGCTCCTGAAGGACAAGGCGAAGCTCGCCCGCGTGCTCACGCACCACGTGTTCGCGGGGAACGCGAACTCGACCGATCTGGCCGCGTTGAGGGATCTGTCGGTCGCCGACGGCGGCCGCCTCACCATCCAGGTCGTCGGCGGGAAGCTGAAGGTCGGCGGCGCGAACGTGATCCAGGCGGACGTGACCGTGGCCAACGGCACCATCCACGTGATCGACGCCGTGCTGATGCCGAACTAGATCGGCCGCGCCCGTCGCCGCGCGACCACCCCGGTGCCTGCGCCGGCCCCCGGACACCGCCGGCGGCCCGCAGAGAAAAAGCCCGGCGGCTTTCGCCGCCGGGCCCCCTCCAGCAGGCCTGGGTTCAGGCCGGCCGAGTCGATTCAGTCGTCGTAGTCGCGATCGTGGTCGTGGTGGCAGCCGCCGTCGTGATGGTGACGCTCCTCGTAGACGTAGTACGGCGCCGGGGGTGGAGGCGGCATCGGGTAGTAGCCGTCGACGTAGAGACCGCCGAGGTAGAAGCCGCCGCCGGGCGAGCCGATGTTGAACCCGAGGACGAGCTGCGGCAGCGTCACGGCGCCGGTCACGAAGAGGCGATCGCCGCAGTAGGCGTACGGTCGATAGACCACTGCGCCGCCATACCACACCGGCAGGCGGTAGCGGGCGTGATGGTGCCCGTGCGGCGCGTAGTAGGCGCGGCCGCCGTAATACGGCTGGAACGTGCCCCGGTAGTCGGTGGTGAGCACCTGCGGCACCGTGTAATACGGAGCGACCTGCGCCGGCCGCGCCTGGCGGCCGTGGTTGGCGTGCCCGCGGTTCTTGTGCCCACGGTCATTGGCGTGCGCCGGAGCGCTCGATGCGAACAGGACGGCGACCAGGAAGGCGGCGGCGGTGAGGATCATCGGAACCCTGCGGTTTCTTCTCATGCGGGCACCTCCTGAGACGGTGGCCGATATTGCGACTTCCCTGCCAGCCGTCCCGCGCGCCGGCCCTTCGCCCGGAAACCATTGCTTATCAGCGGCTTGCCGCGGATTGAAATCGGGATGCCGGCGCCGTGACGCTGTCCGGCAAGAGGGGCCTCGAAGCCGGTGTGGAGACAGAGCGGCATCTGTCGCGGACACGGCGCAGCGGGCAGGCGGGATGGTCCGGGCGGATGGGCCGGCGTCAGAACGCGGCGAATTCCTTCAGGCTGCGGTAGCGGTCGATCCGATCGCAGAAGAAGGTCAGGACGCGCAGCCCGTCGGCAGCGAGGCGGCGGGCGATCGTCATGTTGGTGCCGCTGCTCGGTCCGACCGGGTGGCCGTTGCGGTTGAGCCACAGGGTCTCCTCGAGCGCCTCGTGGTCGCTCACGAGGACCGCGTCGTCGACGAGCCCGCGGTGGCGCGCCACGATGCCGGGGACGAGGCCGTCGCCGATCCCCTCCTGCAGGTGGCAGACGGCGGCGGGCCCCGGTATGAGCGGCGGCCCGGTGGGCGGATGGGCGCAGGCCGGGAAGAGGATGGTGCAGACGTACGGGCTGGCCTCGGGCTCGACGGCGATGAGGCGCGTGACCGGGCGCAGGCGCTTGAGAAAACCGCCGGCGCCGCACAGCGTGCCGCCGGTGCCGATACCGGCGACGACGACGTCGAAGCCGTCGAGGCCGAGGGCGCGCGCCTGCTCCCAGGCTTCCTTCCCGAGGAGCGCCTGGCCGTCGACGCCGGCCTCGTCCTCGAACTGGTCGAAGAGGGTGCGGCGGCCGCCGGCGGCGGCGTAGGCGTGCGCCGCCTCGATGGCGCCGACGACGCCGCGCGGCTCGGGGGTCAGGACGAGCGTGCCGCCGTGGCCGCGGATGATCGTCTTGCGCTCCTCGGTCATGTTCTCGGGCATGAAGATGACCGCGCGCAGGCCGAGGCGCGCGGCCCAGTACGCCAGCGCGATGCCGGCATTGCCGGAGGTCGGCTCGATCACCTCGTCGCCCCGGCGCAGGCGGCCGCTGCGCAGCCCGTCGAGCAGGACGTGGCGCGCGGCGCGGTCCTTCACGCTGCCGCTGGGGTTGAGATGCTCGGGCTTGACGAAGACGCCCTGCACCTCGATGAGGGGCGTCGTCAGCTCGGGGACGACCGGAATGTTCGCGTCGGTCACGGGGTGGCGCCCGGCCGGGGGTCGAAGGTCGCCGGCCGTCGCACCCGCGATCCGGGGACGGTCGCCTCGTCGCCATCCGCGAACCGCACCCAGGCCTTGTGGCCGCCGTCGTAGTCGCGCCCCCAGACGACGAGCCGCGCCGCGCGGCCGGAGTACTCCGCCGTTCCCGTGCCCTCGGCCTCGAGGCCGAGCATCACCCGGACGAAGGGGTTGCCGGCGCGCTCGGCGCCGATCGTCGTCGGCGCGGCGTGGCCCGGAGCAACGGTCACCGCGTCGGGGAGCGTCATGAGGCGGCCGGCGATCGAGCGGCGCAGGTCGGCGAAGGTGGTGTGTCCGGGCGCGGTCGTGCTGCCGACCGACCCGCGGAAGAGGGTGTCGCCGGTGAAGACGACTGCGGGGCCGCGGGCGTCGCCGGGGCCGACGGGGCCGCCTGCCGGCGCGGCCAGGAACGCCGCCTGCCCCGCGGTGTGCCCGGGGATGTGCAGGACGCGCACCTCGAGACCGCCGCTTCGTAGTACTTCGCCGTCGTCGAGAGGTCGCGCAACGCCGCCGCCGAGAAGCGGCATCTCGAGACGATGGGCGCAGACGACGGCCCCGGTCGCGCGCGCCAGATCCGCCGCCTCGCCTGCGTGATCGACGTGGTGATGCGTCAGCAGGATGTGGCTCACCCGCGCCCGCACCCGCGCGACGAGGTCGCGCACCGCCGCGGCGGGCCCGCCGGCGTCGACCAGAACCGCGGCCCCGCCTTCGCCGTCGGCCAGGAGCCAGGTGTTCGAAAGCCAGCGCGGATGTTCGACGCGCTCGAGGATCATCAGCGGGCCCTCAGCGCGGCCCGGGCGGGCGCCGGGCCCCGGGGTCACGGGGCGTCCAACCCCTTCGACCAGTCGGTCACGAGCACCAGCGGCGCCGTCGGCCCTTCATCGACGGCGACGGCCGTGAGGATGCGCCGCCCATCGGGAGCGATGGCCCAGAAATCGGGCGCCGGCTCGCCGCCGAAGAACGGCGCCGGGGCGCCAATCTCGAGGTTGGCGCCCTGAACGGTGATGTCGACGGCCATCAGCTTGTCGTCGGGCGTCGCGTAGACCAGCCGGCGGCCGTCGGGCATCCAGCGAAAGCCTGTGGCGCCGCCGCTCGTGACCTGCCGCTTCCCGCCGGTCGACCGGAAGGGAACGACGAACAACTGCGCCGCGTCGCCCGACTCGTCGGAGAGGAACGCCAGCCAGCGGCCGTCGGGGGAGAGCCGGGCGCCGGATTCGTTGGCGGGTGTCGCGATCAGGTTCGTGATGGCGTGGTCGCCGGTCGTCGCGACCGCCTGGATGTCCAGCCCCGTCTCGGCCGACTGGGTTCGGAAGAGGATTACACCGCCGTCCGGAGACCAGTCCTGCGGGGCCCGGATCGCATCCTTCTTGTCGATGATCGACTCGGGCTCGCCGACACCGTCGGCGCTCTTCACCAGGATGCGGCCGCCGCCATCGGTGTAAGCAACCCGCCGGCCGTCGGGCGACCACACGTGGAAATACGCCGATTCCGAGCCAAATGTGAACCGGCCGCCCAGGCCCCGCACGAGGTCGTACATCCATAGCTCGCCCGACCCGTCGGCGCCGGCCCTCGAAATCACCGCCCGGTGCCCGTCCGGCGCGATGGCCACCCCGAAGATCGGCGCCGGCTCCCCGATGGTGCCCGTCTTCCGCCCCTCGAGATCAAACCATGTCAGCTGGGCGCGCTGCGCCGCGGTGCCGGTCTGGTACACCAGGGCGCCCTGGTCCGAGAGCGCGTAGGTTCCCGACCAGCGTGCGGGGACGAACCGCACCTCTTCGGCGATCGGGTAGGCCTCGCCCGAGAGCTTCAGGGTCGCCGGGTCGAAGCGCTGCGCCATCAGGTTGTTGTCGCGGACGAACGTCAGCCAGCCCGGCGCGGCGTAGCGCGCCGCGCTGCTGACCTTGAGGACCGCCCCGGTCTCCTTCGACTCGATGTCGATCCAGTGGATGCCGTTGTTCTCGTCCTTGATGGCCGTTCCGGAGAGGTACAGGAGCCGCCGTCCGTCGGGGAGGAAGAACGGCAGGCGGTGCGACATGGCGGAGTCGTTCGTGGTCGTGAGCGGCGTCGGCATCCCGCCGGCCTCCGGGACCAGCATCAGTCCCCCGAACGGGGAGGGGGTGAAGGCGATGACCCCGGCCCGGCTCCAGGATGCGCCGCGGCCATCCAGGGCGTCGCACAGACTGACGACCGTCCCGCCGGCCGCGGGGACCTTCCTGAGCTTGTGGTCCGCGAAGAAGCCGACGAACCGGCCGTCCGGCGACCAGAACGGGTAGGTCGCGCCCTCGGTCCCAGCGAGCGCGTGGGCTTCGAGGCTGTCGAGCGGTCGCAGGTGCAGCAGGGGCCGGCCGCCGGGGCCGGCGGCCGCGAAGGCGAGGGTGCGGCCATCGGGCGAGAACGCCAGCGGCATGTTCGGGGCATCGAGCCGAAGGGTGGACGGCAGGTTGAGGCTGACCCGCAGGACTTCGCGCGGCGGCTCCGGCCTGAGCAGATACCCGGCTGCGCCCGCGGCGATGGCGACCACCACGACGGCGGCCGCGACAATCGCCGGAGCGATCCCGCGCCGTCGCGGTCCCGCGCCCGCCGCCGCGTGGAGCGCCGCGCCCTCCGCGACCCCGGCGCCGGGAATCCCCGCCGCGGCGGCATGCTCCCCCGATGTCCCCGGCAGCGCCAGCCCCGAGGCCACCGTCGCGGCGCCACCCGCGAGAAAGCGCAGCTCGTGCGCCAGGTCGCCGGCGCTCTGCCAGCGATCGTCGGGATCCTTGGCGACGCAGCGTCGCACGATGCGCTCGAGCGCCGGCGGCGCCAGCGGCGCCGACGCCGCCAGCGGCGGCGGGTCCTTGCCCATGATCGCGGCGATCAGCGACGCCTGGCTGGCCCCCTCGAACGCCCGCCGGCCGGTCGTCATCTCGTAGACGAGGGCCCCGAAGGCGAAGATGTCGGTGCGGGCGTCGGCTTCCTTTCCCTCGAGCTGCTCCGGCGCCATGTACTGGAAGGTCCCGAGGAGCGTGCCGGCGGTGGTTAGATTTCTTGTGGCGGTCGGCAGCAGCGAGCCGCCCGAGCCCCCCGCGCCGGCGAGGCCGCCCGATCCACCGGCGGGCCCAGGACCGCCCGGCGCTCCCGGCCCGGCGCCGTCGCGCAGCTTGGCCAGCCCGAAATCGAGGAGCTTGGACCCGCCCTTCGTCAGCATGACGTTGTGCGGCTTCAGGTCGCGATGGACGATCCCCTGCCGGTGCGCCCGCGCCAAGGCGTCGGCGATCTCCGCCGCGTGACGCAGGACCTGGTCCATCGGCAGCGCCCCTCTGATCAACCGGTCGGCGACCGTCTCCCCCTCGAGATGCTCGAGGACCAGGTAGTCGACAGGCCCGTGGGCCGTGTCCTGCGAGCCGATGTCGTGCAGTACGCAGATGTTCGGGTGGTTCAGGGCGCTGACCGCGCGCGCTTCGCGCTCGAAGCGCTCGCGCCGCGACGGGTCGGACGACAGGTGCTCCGGCAGGACCTTGATGGCGACGTCACGACCGAGCCGCGTGTCGCGCGCCTTATAGACCTCGCCCATGCCGCCGACACCGGCGGCGGCGAGGATCTCATAGGGTCCGAGGCGTGTCCCCGGGGCGAGGGGCATGATGGGCGAAGTCTAGCAGAAGCGGTCGGGTTGTCGGCGGCCGGTCTCACTCCCACTCGATCGTGCCGGGCGGCTTCGTCGTCGCGTCGATCGCGACCCCCGCGACCTCGTCGAACGCCATGAGCGCCGTGGTGATCGCGCGCGCGCAGTCGTCGCCGATCCAGGCCGGGCGCGCGGTCATGGCGCGCTCCGAGCGCACCGGTCGCACGACGACCAGCTCGCGCCCGCGGCCGTCGAGACTCACCGGTACGAGCACGGTCGGGCACTGCCAGACCTCCTGCATCAGACCGTGGCGCTCGAGGGCGCTCATGACGATGTCGTCGAGGTCGCGCAGCAGGTCGAGACGCCCGCGGGTCACCGTCGCCGGCACGAGGGCGGCGGTCCTCGGGAGCCGGCCCGACAGCTCGAACAGGCAGCGGTTGATGCCGTGGACGCGCTTCGCGAGCCCGGCGGCGATCGCGGTCAGGAGCGGCCAGCCGGGGAACGGACCGGTCAGCAGCACCGGGTGCTCGTAGGAACGCAGATCCGCCTTGACGCCGACCGATCGCACCGGCAGCGGCAGGCCGGCGAGGCCGGTGTCGCGGAGCGCTGCGTCGATCTCCCGCCGCAGGCGCGGCTCGTCGTAGTCGGCCGGCACCGTCGTCTCGGCGGCGACCCGGATGCCGAGACCGGGGCCGGGGAACGGGTGGCGCTCGATGCTCGCGGGGTCGAGACCGAGCGCCCGACCGAGATCGCGCACCTCGGTCTTGTAGAGGTCCTTGAGCGGCTCGACGACGCGGCCGCGGCGCATCATCTCCTGGATGAGCGGCACGCGGTTGTGGTGCGTCTTGATGACGTCGGCGCGCTTCGTGCCGCCGGTCTCGATGGTGTCGGGGTAGATGGTCCCCTGCCCCAGCATCACGTCGCCGGCCCCGAGGGCGCGGGCCTCGCGCTCGAACACCTTCACGAAGGTGTCGCCGATCGCCTTGCGCTTCTTTTCCGGGTCGGTCAGCCCCTCGAGGGCGCCGAGGAACTCGGCCGACGCGTCGACGTGCACGAGCGCCGGCCCGAGACCGAGAGCGCCGAGCCGGGCGACGACGCCCCGGCTCTCGTCCTTGCGCATCAGACCGTTGTCGATGTGCAGCAGCCGCAGCCGTCCGGCGCCGAGGGCGCGCCTGAAAAGCATCGCCGCCACCGTCGAGTCGACCCCGCCCGACGCCAGCAGCAGCACCGCGCGGTCGCCGACCTCGGCGCGGATGGCGGCGGCGCGCTCCTCCACCTGGTCGCCGACCGACCAGTCGGGCCGCGCGCCGCACACACCGAGGACGAAGTTCCGCAGCAGGCGCACGCCGCACGTCGTGTCGTCGACCTCGGGATGGAATTGAACACCGTATTGGCGGCGCCCCTCGTTGGCGATGGCGGCGTTGCGGTGGTCGGGGCCGCGGTCCGGGCCACCCGTCGAATAGCCGATCTCGACGAAGCCGCCGGCGATCCGCGTGACCGTGTCGCCGTGGCTCATCCAGACCGGCTCCTCCTGCCTGAGCCCCTCGAAGAGCGGCGACGGCGCCGTGACGTGCAGGGTCGCCGGGCCGTACTCGCGGCTCGTGTGCTCGACCGCGCCGCCCGCGTGCTTGGCGATCTCCTGGTGCCCGAAGCAGAGACCGAGCACGGGGATGCCGAGGTCGAGGACGCCGCGGGTCCAGCCGGCGTCCTCGTCGTGCGCGCTCAGTGCCGGGCTGCCGGACAGGACGATACCGCGGTAGCCGCGGTACGAGTCGAGCGGGTCGTCGGGCTCGCGGATCTCGGCATGGACCCCGAGCCCGCGCACCTTGGTGGCGATGAGATGGACGTACTGCCCGCCGAAGTCGAGCACCGCGATTGCGGCCCGCGTCATGGTCCCCCCGTCCGTCCGCCCGCGGCGCGCGGCCGCGGCGTGGCCGGACAGGATACACGCGAACGACCCGCCCGCGGCGGACGGTCAGCGCGGCGGCCGCTCAGCGGGGCGCGTAGAGGGCCCCGGCCTTGACCGCCGAGGTCACGATTCCCCGGATCAGCGACGAGCTGAACCCCTGATGCTCCATCTCGTTGAGGCCGGCGATGGTGCAGCCGCGCGGTGTCGTGACGCTGTCGATCGCCCGCTCGGGGTGGCCGCCCTCCTGGAGGGCGAGCGCCGCGGCGCCGAGCGCGGTCTGCGCGGCCATGACCAGGGCCTCGGCCGGGTGGAAGCCGATCTCGATGCCGCCCTGCGAGGCGGCGCGCACCGCGCGCAGGAAGAACGCCACGCCGCAGGCGCACAGCGCCGTGGCCGGGACCATGAGATCCTCGCCGATGACGATGGTGCGGCCGACGGCGTCGAAGATCGCCGCCGCCTGCGACAGCGGCTCGGGACGGCCGGCATCGCCGGCCAGGCAGGTCATCGACTGCCCGATGGCGATCGCGGTGTTCGGCATCGCCCGGACGACGGCGACATCCTTCCCCACCTCGCGCCGGATGTCGGCGATGCTCGCGCCGGACACGACCGAGATCAGGAGGTGCCGATCCGGCGCGAGATCCGCCGCGATCCCGGCGAGGACGCCGTTGGTGTCCTGGGGGGTCACGGCGACGATCACGACGGCCGCGCGGCGGACGGCGTCGCGGTTGTCGGACTGGACCTGGAAACCGCGCCGCTCCAGGTCTTCGAGGCGCCCGGGATTGCGGCGCGTCAGGATCACGTCCTGGGGCCGGTAGACACCGGCCTTCTCGAGCCCGACCGCCATGGCGCGGCCGATGTTGCCCGCGCCGAGGATTGCCAGTCGATCATGCGCGCTCATCGAGTCTCCTTGGGTGCCGCCACCGCCCGGGAAGGCCCCGGGCCGGGGCCGCCGTCAGGCGTTGAACTTGTAGCCCAGACCGTGGATGGTCAAGAGGAATCGCGGGTCGTGCGGCTTCGCCTCGATCTTCTTGCGCAGCTTGGCCACGTGCATGTCGACGGTGCGCGTCATCGGCGCCTCGTCGTACCCCCAGACCTCGTCGAGCAGGCGGTCGCGCGGGATGACCTCGCCGCGATGCTCGATCATGTACTCCAGGAGTTTGAGCTCGCGCGCCGACATCTCGAGGATCTTCCCCTTGCGGCGCACCTCCCCCTTTCTGAAATCGGCGCTGACGTCCCCGAATGTAAACGACTCGGCCCGGCCGCTCCGGCCGGAGGCGCGCCGGAGCAGCGCCTCGACCCGCGCCATCAGCTCCATGAAGCCGAACGGCTTGGTGACATAGTCGTCGGCGCCGAGCTTGAGGCCGAGGACCTTGTCGATCTCCTGGCCGCGCGCCGTCAGCATGATGATCGGCACCGCGCTGCCGGAGGCGCGGATCGCCTTGCAGACGTCGAAGCCGCTCATCTTCGGGAGCATCACGTCCAGGATGACGAGATCCGGGGACTGCTCCTCCGCCATCCGCAGGCCGGCGGCCCCGTCGGTGGCGAACGCCACCTCGTATCCCTCGTAGGAGAACCCGTCCCGGAGGGCGGTCCCCATCGATTCGTCGTCCTCGACGATCAGCACTTTCGGCATGGCTCCTCCCGTCTCCCCGTCAGGTCCCGGCGCCGTGCGCGGCGCCGCGCGCCGGTGCCGTGACCGCCGCCGGCGGCCGCGCCGGCAGGCGGATGGTGAACGTGCTCCCCTTCCCGGGCTCGCTCGCGACCGTGACCCGGCCGCCGTGCACCTGGACGATGTGCTGCACCAGCGACAGCCCGAGCCCGCTCCCCTTGACGTCGTGCAGCAGGGCGGTGCCGAGCCGGTGGAAGCGGTCGAAGATCTTGGCCTGTTCCTCGCGGGCGATGCCGATACCGTGGTCGCGGACGGCGATGACGACCTCGCCGTCCTCCTGCGCCACGCCGACCTCGATCGCGCGCGCCTCGCCGGAGTACTTGACGGCGTTGTCGAGCAGGTTGTGCACCGCCTGCGCCAGGGCGTCGGCGTCGGCCAGCACCAGCGGGAGCGGGCCGGCCGGCCCCTCGAAGTGCGCCGTGAACCCGTGGTGCCTGAGGTGCGGACCGAAGCTCTGCAGCGTCGCCTCGACGATGGCGCGCGCGTCGGCCGGGGCGAAATCGTAGGTCTTGCGCCCCGACTCGATGCGGGCGAAGTCGAGGATGTTGTCGATGAGCCGCGACAGACGGCGGCTCTCGCGCTCGATGAATTCGCCGTACTCGCGCACCTTGTCGGGCGACTGCACCCGCCCGAGACGCAGCAGCTCCGCGAACACCCGGATCGAGGCGATAGGCGTGCGCAGCTCGTGCGACACGTTGGAGACGAAATCCGACTTCATCTCCGACAGCCGCATGGCGCGGTCGGCGGCGCGCAGCGCCAGGACGATGCCGCCCACCAGGAACGCCGCCAGGAGGGCCACGAGCGTGATGTTGATCGCGAAGTTGGCGCGCGCCCAGCGCTCGGGCGTCGAGCGATGGCTGTGCAGGACCAGCGTCCAGTCGGCGAACACGAACGGCAGCCGCGTGGTGACAACCTCGGCACGGTCGGCCGAGTGCTCGGCGCCGTACATCAGGCGCCCCTGGGCGTCCTTGACCATGACGTCGATGTCCTCGGCGCGCGCCTGCGGGAAGAACTCGCCGAGGGAGCGGGCGATCGCCTCCGGCAGGAGCGTCTTCCGCAGGAAATTGGGGTCGAGGACCATGCCGACCACGGCGAGGACGTTGCCGTCGGGGTCGGTGACGGGGTTGATGATGATGCGGTAGTCGGTGTTGCGCTCGTCCACCCGGATCGCCGGGCTGTCCATCGGCAGGCGCCGGGAGCTGCTCATCTGGAAGGGCGTGGCCGCGGCGATGATCGCCATCGCCTCGTCCGAGGCGGGAAAGGCGATCAGCCGCTGGCCCGCCGGATCGAGCACGCGGTACTCGCCGTACGCCGCGTGCGTGAAGTCGACGACGAACATCCGCGCCATGCCCTTGACGGCCTTTCCCGACCACCGGGCGGCGATGCCGTCGAGGCGCCCGTCGACGAACAGGTCCGCCGGGACGTTCAGCGTCCGCTCGGCCGCCGACCGGTAGAAGTACTGGATCTCGGAGCCGACCGCCTCGAGCGCGGTGTGCAGCGCCGCGCGCCGCGCGATCGCGGACGTCTCCTGGAGGCGCTTGAGCCAGACGAGCTGCAGCGTCAGCAGCACCACCAGCGGCAGCAGGACGGCGGTGAAGCCGACCCACAGCGTGTGGCGGCGCAGGAACGACCCGATGCGGCGGCGCGCTCCCTTCCGGCTCATCGGCCGCAATATACCGCGAACGCCGGGGCGTGCGCCCCCGCCGGGCCATTGTTTACGAGCCGTTGACAACCGAGACATTCTTTTACGCGCGCCGTCAGGACTTTTACACGCCCTCCCCGTAGATTGAGCCACGAAAGAGCAGGAGCACGGGGAGGCACCAGTGAAGGTCTCAACGAACCAGCCCGGCAGCCGCCACGCAGGACCCCGTGATCCCTTTCCCTCCTCTCTCACCCCACCCTCACAGAGCGAGAACCAGAGCAATCGGCGACGGCGGCTGCCGGGCGGTTCCGTAACCGGAGGAGAAACACCCATGATGTGCTGCCTCAAGTGGGCGAAGGTCGTGGCGATCGTGCTCGTGGCAACCCTGCCGGCCCTGTTCGCGGGCGGCTACGGGAAGTGCACCGAGAGCACCCAGGACTGCCTCGATCACATGGCCGCCAAGATGAAGACCAGCGGCTGGGTCGGGATCGAGCTGGAGAAGAGCGAGACGGACGGCGCCCTCACGGTGACGAAGGTCGTCCCTGGCAGCCCGGCCGAGTCGGCGGGCATCCAGCCCGGCGACGAGCTGTACGCGCTGAACGGCATCGCCATCAACGACAAGAACGAAGAGGCCCTGAAGAAGGCCAAGAAGGACTGGCAGCCCGGCCGGACCGTCAACTACACGGTCAAGCGGAACGGCCAGGAGAAGCCCATCAGCGTGACGCTCGGCACGATGCCGGCGGACGTTCTCGCCAAGTTCATCGGCCAGCACATGCTGGATCACGCTTCGAGCGAGCTGGCCGCGAAGTAGCTCCCTCCCGGCCGGCGTTCGGGGTGCCGGCGGCGATCCTCCGGCACTCATCACCCCAGGACGCGGGCCCGTCGCCGGGTTCCGGACCACCTCGGCGGCGGGCCCGCGCTCCTGTGGGGAATGCACCCGGCGGCGGCGCGGCGGAGTGATACCATCTGCGGCACAAGGGGGATCGACGATGAGCATCTTGCGAAGCGCGGCACGCGCCGCAGTCGTGTTCGCCGCGGCCGGCGCGCTCGCCGTCGCGGGCGACCCGGGGAAGGACTCCAGGAAGTGCTCCTACACCACCCAGGAATGCCTCAACTCCATGGCCGTCAAGATGAAAGCCTCCGGGTGGATCGGCATCGAGTACGACCCCGAGAAGGAGATGGCGATCACGCGCGTCGTCCCCGGCAGCCCGGCCGAGAAGGCGGGGCTGGTGGCGGGCGATCGGCTCGCCGCTTTGAACGGCATCGAGATCCGCCCCGAAAACGAGGAGGCGATCATCAAGGCGCGCAAGCAGTGGGCGCCGGGCCAGGTCGTCCGCTACACCATCATGCGCAACGGAGCGGCGAAGCAGGTCGACATCACCCTCGGCGAATGGCCGGCCGATCTCCTGGCGCGCTACATCGGCGAGCACATGCTGCAGCACGCCGAGGCCGACGCCGCCCCCAAGCCGCCGTCGAAGTGACCGGTCACCGGCGGGCCCCCGCGGCCGCGGCCATCCTCGCCGCGGCCCTTTTTCCCGCGGCGCCTGCGGACGCGCGCGGCGACCCCACCGTCGCGCCCGCTGCGGCACCCGCCTCGATTCCCGCCGCCGGCCCCGACTGCGCCGACTGCCCGCATTACGAGGCCCCCGCCGGCCTGACGGCGACGCTCGTCATCCCGACCGGAGGCTTCGAGGGGGCGCGGCTCGTCGTGGAGGGAACGGTTTACCGGCCGGACGGCCGCACCCCTGCCGCCGGCGTCCTCGTCTATGCCTACCACACCAGCCCCGCCGGGCGCTACCCGCACCCGCCGGGCGCCACGGGAATGGAGCGCTGGCACGGGACGCTGCGCGGCTGGCTCCGCACCGGCGCCGACGGCCGCTACCGCATCGAGACGGTGCGGCCCGGTCGCTATCCCGACGGGAGGATCGCCGCCCACATCCACATGCACGTCATGCCGCCGGGCGGACGCGAGCGCTACATCGACGACATCGTCTTCGAGGATGACCCGCTCGTCGACGCGGCCTACAGGTCGCGGGCGCAGGACATCGGCGGCCCGGGTATCGTCAGCCTGACGCGCGACGCCGCCGGCGTCCTGCGCGCCACCCGCGACATCGTGCTGCCGGAGTGACCCGGCGGTCCGCCCCGGAGGGCGGCCGCGTCACACCGCGAACCGCTCGGGATCCCAGGCGAGGCCGAGCTCGGACGGCGGCGCCATGTAGCCGGCGAGCGCCGAGGCGGCGACGACCTGGGGACTCGCGAGGTAACCCTCGCCGCCGAGCCCCATGCGGTTCTGCCAGTTGCGGTTGAACGACGTGATGGCGCGCTGCCCGGCCTTGAGGGCGTCAGCACCCTGGCCGAAGCACGGACCGCACCACGAGTCGCGGATGGCGGCCCCGGCGCCGCGCAGCACGCCGGCGATCGACTCGCCCCCGAGCCGGGGCTCGGGCTGATCGATGCCGATCTTGACGCTCCGGCTGCCGGGGAACACGACGAACTCGATCCCCTTCGCGACGCGGGCCATCCCGGCGTCGCGCGCCGCCTTCAGGACGAGGGCGGCGCCGAGCAGGTCGTCGTACGACCCGTTGGTGCACGACCCGATGAGCGCCTTGTCGAAGGTCAGGCGCTCGCGCGCCACCTCGCCGGCGGGCACGGCGTTGCCGGGGCTGAAGGGCTTCGCCACCATCGGCACCACCGCCGACAGGTCGAGGCTTTCGTCGAGCGCGTAGACGGCGTCCGGCCCCGGCGCCAGGCGCGGGTAGGGCATCGGGATGCCGCGGTCGCGGAACCATGCCTCGGTGATCTCGTCCTGCGCGAAGATGCCGTTCTGGGCCTCGGCCTCGGCCATCATGTTGGCGATGGTGTTGCGCGCCGTCATCGGCAGCTGTTTACCGGCATCGACGAATTCCACCCCCATCCCCTGCGCCTGGGACCCGCCCCAGCGGCGCAGCAACTCGAGGACGATGTCCTTGCCGCCGGTCCACGGCTGCAGGCGGCCGGTGAACCGGACGCGGCGCTGCTTCGCGAGGCTGAGGTGGATGTACCCCGTCGCCCAGCCGAACCCGAGCGTGGTGCTGCCGATGCCGATGCCGACGGCGCCGTACGCCCCGTACGCGCGGCTGTGCGAATCGGCGCCGGGATAGAACCCGCCGGGGACGATCAGCCCCTGCTCGGGGAAGTAGAAGTGGAAGATGCCGTCCCCCGGGGCGGCGTAGTGCGGCTTGCCGAGGTCGTGCAGGCGCGCGAACTGGCGCGAGATCGCGGTCTGCCTTTCGTCTTCGTCCTTGCCGGTGAAGACGAAATGGTCGGCGGCGATGGCGATCTGGCGCGGGAAGATCGCCTCTCCGCCGGTGATCTGGTTGAAGGTGTGGATGGCGAACGGCGCCGTGCCGTCCGACCCCGGCAGGAGGTCGGCGAACAGGCGCAGCGTCTGTCCCGGCGCCACCTGCGCGTCGCGGTCGACCCGGTGGGCGCTGACGATCTGCTCGGTCACCGTCAGTCGCCGGGCGCGGTCCGGGTCGGGGAACGCCGCCCCCGGCGTCCTCCGCACCGAGGCCTGGAACTCGCGCCGGCCGACCTCGATGATGCCGCCGCCGCGCCGGATCTCCTCTTCTTTCCCGGTGAGCGGGACGGGCGTGTAGCCCTTGCCGCGCGTCACGTTGGCCAGCGCCCGGGTGCCGGTGTCGAAGGTGAATTCGTCGCCGTCCTGGGCGTCCGCCACCGCCTCGGGACACTGCGCCACGTGCAACCCGAGGTTAATCGCGTTGCGGCGGAAGATGTCCCCCATGTTGGCGCCGCAGACAATGACCATCTCGAGACCGGCCTCCTCGGCCACCCCCCTGAGACCCGCCGGCGACATCTCGCGCGACGAGCCGATGGCGAAGCGCTCGCCGGCGACGAGGAAGGTCTCGCCCGCGTGCACCCGGCGCCGGAAGTCGGGCATCAGATGGCGGAACGACCCGGCCTTCCAGCGCTCGTCGAGCGTGTCGAGACTCGCCGAGACGCAGTCGGCGGCCGGCGTGATCTGGTCGGTGTCGATGGCGTCGCGCTTCCGGTCCGGCCGCGCCGGGTCCCAGAAGACGAGGGCGCGCCCGCGCACGACGCGCGCGCCGCCGCCGCCTTCGCCGGCGCGGGGCGCCTTCGCCGCGACGCTCTCGGGGGTGACACCGGGCTTGAGGCGGGCCGGGCGCATCGGTCCTGCGGGCGGGGCGTGCGGCGGCTCGTGCGGGCTCATGACGGTCCGCATTGTACGGGAAAACCCGCAACGTCGCGAAGCGCCGCCGGGCGCGCGGGCACGGCCTCGCATCCTTATATAATGTTGCCGCCAGGAGGGGCCCCGCCATGACCAGGAAGGCGCCGCAGTACCTCGTCCGCCCCGGAACCGCCGTCCTCACGCGTGGGTTCGATCCGCGGCTGTCGTGCGGGTCGGCGCGGCCGGCGGTCTTCCGTTCTTCGACCTACGTGTTCAACAGCCCCGAATCGGCGGCGCACGCCTTCGACATCGCCCTTGGCAAGGTCAAGCCCGTGGAGGGCGAGGCGGTCGATCTGATTTACGCCCGCCTGTCGCACCCGAACGCCGAGATCCTCGAGGACCAGATCGTCCCGCTCGAGCGGGGCGCGACGTCGGCCGCGGTGTTCAACTCGGGCATGGCGGCGATCTCGACCGTCTTCATGACCTTCTGCGCGCCCGGGCAGACCTTCGTTTACACCACCCCCGTCTACGGCGGCACCGCCTACCTGATCCACACCATCCTGGCACCGTTCGGGATCAAGGGGATCGAGGTCGCCGCCAGCGACGGCGCCGGCCTCGAAAAGGCGATCCGCGGGGCGAAGAACCTGCGACTCGTGTTCATCGAGACCCCAGCCAACCCGACGCTCCGGATGACCGATCTCCGCCGGGCCGCCGAGGCGGCGCACCATCACCCGGAGGCGCCGCTCGTCACCGTCGACAACACGTTCATGGGGCCGACCTTCCAGCACCCGCTGGCGATCGGGACCGACATCGTCATCTACTCGGCCACCAAATACCTGGCGGGGTTCAGCGACATGCTCGCCGGCGTCGTGCTCGCGAAGGACCCCGAGCACGTCTCGGCCGTGCGCGGCACGCGCGCCGTCCTGGGGAACATCCTGCAGGCCGACGAGTGCTGGCTCCTGAACGGCCGGCTGCCGACCGTATCTTTGAGGATGAACCGGCAGAGCAAGAACGCCCAGCGGATCGCCGAATCGCTGATCGGCCACCCGGCCATCGCCCGGCTCATCTACCCGACCCTGTTCACCGACCCCGAGCAGATGCGGATCCGCGACGCCCAGTGCGACTACCCGGGCGGGGTGTTCTCGCTCGACCTGCACGGCGGCCGGCCGGCGGCCTACGAGTTCCTCCGGTCGCTGCGCATCGCGCGCAACGCCGTCAGCCTGGGCGGGGTCGAGTCGCTCTCCTGCCACCCGCGCACCACGACCCACTCGGAGATGACCGACGACGAGCTCGACCGGGCGGGGATCACCGAGGGATTGGTGCGCATCTCCGTCGGCATCGAGGACTGGCGCGACCTGCAGCGGGACATCATCGACGCCCTCGGCGCGGCCGTTCGGGTCGCCGAGCCGGCGGCGGCCCGCCGGGCCCCGGCCGGCCGGGCGACCCGCGACTGACGGGGCGCGACGCCGGGGCGCCCCGGGCGGCGTGCCGATCCGCCGGCGGCGCGATTCCATCGCCGGCGGTTCCACCCTTCCGGCGGGGAGCGCGCGTATACACTCGCGATGATGCCCGACGATCGCGTTCTCATGAAACGGATAGGCGCCGGCGACGAGCGCGCCTTCGCGGCCCTGGTCGAGCGGCACGGCGGCCGGATGCTCGCGGTGGCGGCGCACCTGCTCGGCTCGCGGGTCGACGGCGAGGACGCCGTGCAGCGCGCCTTCCTGCGCTGCTTCACCGCCGCCGGCGCCTATCGCGCCGAATGGGCGGTCTCGACCTGGCTGTACCGCATCCTGACCAACGTCTGCGTCGACGAGATCCGCCGGCGGCGCGCGCGGCGGGAGCTCCCCGGGGACGGCGGCGTCCCCGACGGCGCCTGGCGTGATGCCGTGGTGGAGGGCGGTGCGGCGACGCGCGGTGACGGACGCCGACGGCGGCCATCCAATCCGCCCGAACACCGGGCCGCCGACCGCGCCGCCGCGCGTCTCGACATCGCACGCGCCCTGCAGAAGGTCCCCAACGAAGCCCGCGCCCTCCTCGTGCTGCGCTACGCCGACGGCCTGTCGTACGGCGAGCTGGCGCGGGTGCGCGGCATCACCATCAACACCGTGAAAAGCCAGCTCGCGCGCGGGAAGGCGATACTGCGCGCGGCGCTCGCGGAGGAACGACGATGACCACCGACCGGCCGATGTCCCTGTTCGCCCTCGACGCCGTCATGCGCGCCCGCCTGCGGCCGGGCGACACCAGCCCCGGGCTCCTGCGCCGGGTGGTGCACGGAACCCGCCGCCACCTGCGCCACCTCGAGCGCATCCGACGCGATTTCGTGGCCGATGCGAGCGAGCGCGGCGTCACCGCCATCCGGCCCGGGGCGCGCGGCGACCACCCGGGGACGGCGGCGGCGCGCCACGCCGAGCAGGGGATCGAGGAGCTGCGCGAGTACCTCGACGGAGGGCGGTCGTTCTTCACGGTCGCCCTCGACCTCGAGCGCCTGCCGGAATTCCAGCACCGCGTCCTGGACGAGGCGGCGCGCATCCCGTTCGGCGAGACCCGCTCGTACTCCGGCATCGCCGGGCGCATCGGCAACGGCGGCGCGGCGCGCGCCGTCGGCACCGCCCTCGGCCGCAACCCGATCCCGTTCATCGTCCCCTGCCATCGCGTCCTGCGCGGCGACGACACGCTCGGCGGCTACGCCTTCGGGCTGGAGATGAAATCCGACCTGCTCGAGCTCGAGCGCACGACGCCGGTGCTCGCGGGGTGCGCGAGCACGCGCATCCTCTGCCGGGTCGGCTGCGCCGCCCTGGCGCGGGCGCGCGCCGACCGCCGGGTCGTCTTCGCCTCGGTCGCCGACGCCCGGTCGGTGGGCTACCGCCCCTGCCGCCTGTGCCGTCCGGACGCGGCGTGAATCCCCCGGCGCGGCTGGCGGCCGTCGACTGGACGGCCGCCGGGCGCGCGCTCGACGACCGCGGCTGGACGCGGCTCCCGGGTCTCCTCACCGCGGACGAATGCGCCGGCCTGGCGGGCCTGTTCGACGACGACCGCCGGTTCCGCAGCACCATCGACATGGAGCCGCGGCGGTACGGGGTCGGGCGCTACCGGTATTTCGCCGCGCCGCTGCCGCCGCTGGTGGAGGCGCTGCGCGCCGCGGCCTACGTCCCGCTGGCGCGGATCGCCAACCGCTGGCAGGAGAGACGCGGCGCGGCGGACCGGTTCCCGCCGCGGCTGCCGGCCTTCCTGCGCGCCTGCCGCGCGGCCGGGCAGGCGAAGCCGACGCCGCTCCTGCTGCGCTACGAGGCCGGCGGCTGCAACCGCCTGCACCAGGACATCTACGGCGCGGTCGCCTTTCCGCTGCAGATGACCGTGATGCTCGGACGCCCGGGGATCGACTTCGACGGTGGCGAGTTCCTTCTCGTCGAGCAGCGGCCGCGCGAGCAGTCGATCGGCACGGCGCTGGCGCTCGCGCAGGGCGAGGCGGTGATCGCCACCACCCGCGATCGCCCCGTGCCCGGCCGGCGCGGCTGGCGGCGCGTCGTCATGCGCCACGGCGTCAGCCTGGTCGCGCGCGGCGTCCGGACGACGCTCGGGATCATCTTCCACGACGCGCGCTGAGCATGCGCCGGAGAGCGGCGCTGCCCCGGCGGGCGGCGGCCGGGCAGGCGGTGGGCGACCCGGGCGCCCGCCTACTCGGCGCGCAGCGCCTCGATCGGATCGAGTCCGGCGGCGCGGCGCGCCGGCAGGACGCCGCTCAGGATCCCCACCGCGAACGACAGGGCCAGGGCGCCGAGGACGTATTCGATCGGCGTGCTCACCGGCAGCGCCGGCAGCGCCAGGTGCAGCAGCTGGATGATGCCGAAGCCGGCGGCGACCCCGAGCGCGCCGCCGGCCGTGGCGAGCAGCGCCGCCTGCAAGAGGAAGAACGCCTGCACCTGGCCGCGCCGGGCGCCGAGCGCCCGCAGGAGGCCGATCTCGCTCGTGCTCTCGTTGACCGAGATCCACATCACGGTCAGGATGCCGATGGCGCCGACCAGGAGCGAGATGCCGCCGATGGCGCCGACCGCCGCCGTGACCACGCCGATGATCCGGCCGAGGGTCTGCAGCATCGATTCCTGGCTGGTGATGGTGAAGTCCTCCTCGCCGTCGTGACGCTCGAGCATCACCTCGCGTATCGCCTCGACCACCGCCTGGGTCGCCTGGGCGTTGCGGTACACGACGTCGATCTCGAACAGGTCCTCGCGGTTGAGCAGCGACATCGCCTGCGACACCGGCATCCAGACGTTGTCGTCGAGGTCGACGTTGAGGAACATCCCCTTCGGCTCCATCACCCCGATCACCCGGAACGGCCGCCCGCCGATGCGCACCCGCTCGCCGAGGGCGTTGGCGTCGCCGAACAGCTCGCGCTTGACCTTCGGGCCGAGCACCGCCACCGCCGCGCCGTGGCGCGGATCGCCCGGCGGCAGGAACCGCCCCTGGCGCACGTCGACCTGCCACACCCGCGGCATCTCGGAGGTGACGCCGTAGATGAAGACGCTGCGGCCGCGCTCGGCGAACTCGACGCGCGCGTTGCCGAACGCGACCGGCATGGCGGTCTCGACCAGGGGGATCCGCCGCAGCACGTCGACGTCTTCAACGGTAAGCCTGCGGATGCTGCCCGCCAGCGCGGCGGGGTTGCCGCCGCTGGTCTCCGACTTGCCGGGGTTGATGCCGATGAGGTTGGTGCCGAACTGGGTGAACTCGCTGACCACGAACAGGCGCAGCCCTTCGCCGAGCGACGTGAGCAGGATGACCGCCGTGATGCCGATGGCGATGCCGAGCATGGTGAGCGCCGATCGCAGCCGGTGACCGGCGACCGCCCCCCACGCCATCCGCATCATGTCGATGTCGCGCATCATCTCACCGCCGGGCCACACACCGCTGGGCCGCTCACCGCCGCGCTGTTCACCGCCGCGCCAGCGCCGTCACCGGGTCGAGGCGCGCCGCCCGCCGCGCCGGCAGCACGCCGAAGGCGATGCCGGCCGCGAAGGAGACCGCCAGCGCCGCGGCCACCGCCCACGGCGGCGGGCTCGCCGGCAGCGCCGGGAACGCCCGGCCGAGCGCCTCCGCCCCCGCATACCCCGCCGCCAGGCCGAGGATGCCGCCGGCGAGCGACAGCAGCACCGCCTCGACCAGGAACACCTTCTGGATCTCCGCCGGCGGCGCGCCGATCGCCTTGAGCAGGCCGATCTCCGCGGTGCGCTCCGACACCGACACCAGCATCACGTTCATGATGCCGATGCCGGCGACCGACAGCGAGATGGCGGCGATGCCGGCGAGCGACAGCGTCAGCACGCCGAGGATGCGGTTGAACGACGCCAGCACCGAGTCCTGCGTCAGGACGGTCACGTCCTCGGTGCCGTCGTGGCGCTGCGTCAGCACCTGGATGACCGCGCTCTTGAGATCGTCGAGCTCCGAGTGCGCGCCGGCCTCGATGAGGATGCGGAACAGCGATGTCTGGTTGAAGATCCGCATGCTGCTCGCCACCGGGACGACCACCAGCTCGTCGAGATTCATGCCGAGGGCCATCCCCTTCGGCTCGAGGACCCCGATCACCCGGAAGCGCCAGTCGCCGACGCGGATGGTCCGGCCCAGCGGGTTTTCGTTCTCGAACAGCTCGCGCTGGACGGTGACCCCGATCACCGCCACCGGGGCCTCGCGGTCGGCGTCGATGTCCGGCAGGAACTGCCCGGCGGTGACCGCCAGGCGGCGGATCGCGAGATACTCCGCGGTCGTGCCGAGGATGGTCGCCTGGCGCCGCCGGTCCCCGTAGCCGACCTGCGCCGCGCCCACCGACAGCGGCGCCACCCGGCGGATGCGCGGCACGTGCCGGCGCAGCGCCTCGACGTCGCCGAGGGAGAGATCGCGCGGCGTGCCGCCGAGGATCGGCGCGTTGCCGGTGGTCTCGACCTTCCCGGGCAGGACGATGAGCAGGTTCGTGCCGAGCGCCATGAACTCGTTGGTGACGTAGACGCGCGCTCCCTCGCCGAGGGCGGTCAGGAGGATCACCGCGGCGACGCCGATGCCGAACCCCAGGAGCGTCAGCCCCGAGCGCAGCGTGTGGCCGCGCATGGCGCCGAGGGCGAAGCGGACGCGCTCGACGGCGGTCATGACGGCGGCCCGTCGTGGACGATGCCGCCGTCCACGAGCCGCACGACCCGGCCGGCGCGGTGCCCGACCTCCGGATCGTGCGTGACGACGATGAGGGTCAGGCCGTCGCGGTTCATCCGCTCGAGCAGCTCGATGATCTCGCGGCCGGATGTGCGATCGAGGTTGCCGGTCGGCTCGTCGGCGAGCACGATCGACGGCTGCATCACCGTGGCGCGGGCGATCGCCACGCGCTGCCGCTGTCCGCCCGACAGTTGGTCGGGACGGTGATCGGCGCGGTCGGTCAGGGCGACCGCCGCGAGCGCCGCGGCCGTCCGCTCGCGGCGCTCCGCCGGCCGCACCCCCGCCAGAACCATGGGGAGCTCGACGTTCAGGGCGGCGCTCAGGCGCGGCACCAGGTGGAAGAACTGGAAGACGAAGCCGATGCGGCGGCCGCGGACGAGGGCGAGATCCTCCTCGCCGAGATCGGCCACCTCGCGGCCGTCGAGGCGGTAGGAGCCCGAGGTCGGCCGGTCGAGGCAGCCGAGCAGGTGCAGCAGGGTCGACTTCCCCGATCCCGAAGGGCCCATGATGGCGACGTAGCCGCCGTCGGGAATCGACAGCGTCGCCGCCTCGAGGGCGCGCACCGTCTGGTCGCCGACGCGGAAATGACGCGTCAGGCCGTTGAGCTCGATCATGGTCCGGCCCCGATCAGCGGCCCGCTGTGTCCGTCGCGGCGGCCGGCGCGGCGGCCGGCGCGCCCGGCTTCGCCGGCGCCTCGACCGCCTCGGCCCCTTCCTTGACCTCGGCCCGGTCGAGCGACACGACGACCGGGTCGCCCTCCCGCAATCCCTCCCTGACCTCGGCGAATTCCCAGTTGCGCAGGCCGGTCGCGATCGGCCGCGCCGCCAGGACGCCGTCGTCGAGCACCAGCACCCGGTCGCCCTCGAGGATGGCGTAGGACGGGACGCGCAGCACGTCGTTCACCGCCTTCAGGATCACTTCGACGTCGGCCGACGTTCCCGGCAGGAGGGTGCGGCTGAACGCCGCGTCGTCGAACTCGACCTCGATCTCGAGGGTGCGGTTCTGCGCCTCGATGTCGAGGACGTACGGCGCCACTCGCACGACCTTCCCGGGGAAGCCGCGGCCGGGGAACGGGTCGAGGGTCACGCGCGCCGGCAGGCCCGTCGCGACGCGTCCCGAATCGACCTCGTCGAGCGGCGCGCTGACGTAGATCGACGTCGGGTCGATGATGTCGTACACGGGCGGGATCGGCAGGGCGGGCGGCGACGGCGACACCCACTCGCCCAGCTCCGCCTTGAGGTCGGCGACGATGCCGTCGAAGGGCGCGCGCAGCACCGCCTTGTCGAGGTTCGCCTGCGCCAGGCCGACGGCCGCCCGGGCCTGCCCGACGGCGGCGTTGGCGGCCTCGCAGCGCGCCACGGCGGCGTCGCGCTGGCTCCTGGTGCGGTCGAGGAGATCGTCCGAGACGATGTTGTCGTCGCGCAGCTTCTCGTTGCGCCCGAGATCGCGCCCCGCCTGCTCGGCGGTGAAGCAGGCCTCGCGCGCGGTCGCCGCGGCCGTCGTGACCTCCTCGCGGGCCAGCGCCAGGTTCGCGCGCAGGTCGCGGTCGTTGATGCGCAGCAGGACGTCCCCGGCCTTGACCGCCGCCCCCTCGCGCGGACCGATGTAGTCGGCCTGGCCGCCGATCTGCGGGCTGATGCGCGCGCGCCGGCGCGCCGTCACCGTTCCCGCCTTGCTGTTGCTGACGCTGTCCTCGACCGTTCCGCGCCCGACGCGGTGCAGGGTGACCTGCACCGGTTTCGGTCTGAAGACGGTGAGGCGCAGCGCGACCGCCACCAGGACCAGCGCGGCCACGATACCGATCCTCTTCGCCCAGCGGACCATTCGCCCCTCCGACCTGCCCTCGACTCGCGGAGGCCGAGGTTATCACGCAGCGGCCGGCCCGCGGCGCTCCGGGACGGCGCGCGGCGCTCCGGGACGGGGCGCGGCGCTCCGGGACGCACCCCCGGCGCGGCGGCGTATAATGGCCGGGTTCCGGAGGTCGCCGTGCCGGGGCCGGCATGGCGCCCGGTCCTGGAGTTTCGCGAGAGGGCACATCCGACATGTCCACGAACCAGACCCTGAACGCCTGGGTGGAGAAGTCCGCCGATCTCTGCCGCCCCGACAAGGTCGTCTGGTGCGACGGCTCGGAAGCCGAGCGCGCGCGCCTGACCGGAGAGGCGGTGGGTGTCGGCGACCTGCTGCCCTTGAACCAGGAGAGGCTGCCCGGCTGCCACCTGCACCGCAGCGCCCAGAACGACGTGGCGCGCACCGAGAAGCTGACCTTCATCTGCAGCAGGGAGAAGGACGACGCCGGCCCGACGAACAACTGGATGGCCCCGGCCGAGGCCTACGATCGGCTCGGCGGCATCTTCGCGGGGTCGATGAAGGGGCGGACGATGTATGTCGTCCCCTTCCTGATGGGTCCGAAGGGATCGCCGTTCAGCAAGGTAGGGGTCGAGATCACCGACAGCCTCTACGTCGCGCTCAACATGGGGCTGATGACGAGGATGGGGACCGTCGCCCTCGAGCACCTCGGCGCGTCGGACGCTTTCACGCGCGGCCTGCACTCCAAGGCGGATCTCAACGAGAACCACCGCTTCATCTGCCATTTCCCCGACGACAACACCATCTGGAGCGTCGGCTCGGGGTACGGCGGCAACGCGCTGCTGTCGAAGAAGTGCATGGCGCTGCGGCTCGCGAGCGCCCTCGGCAGCGAGGAGGGCTGGCTCGCGGAGCACATGCTGATCGTCGGGATCGAGGATCCGCAGGGCCGGATCACCTACATCGCCGGCGCGTTTCCGAGCGCCTGCGGCAAGACCAATCTCGCCATGCTGGTGCCGCCCGAGAGTTACAAGGGCTGGAAGGTCTGGACCGTCGGCGACGACATCGCCTGGCTGCGCCCCGGCGAGGACGGCCGCCTGTGGGCGATCAACCCCGAGGCCGGGTTCTTCGGTGTCGCCCCCGGAACCAGCGGAACGTCGAACCCGAATGCCCTGGCGATGCTGCGGAAGGACGCCATCTTCACCAACGTCGCCCTGCGCGACGACGGCACCGTCTGGTGGGAGGGGCTCGAAGCGCCGCCCGCCCGCGCCACCGACTGGAAGGGCAACCCCTGGACCCCGGAGAGCAAGGAGCCGGCGGCGCATCCCAACAGCCGCTTCACCGTCGGCATCCGCCAGGCGCCGTCCTACACCGACGAGTGGAACAGCCCGAAGGGGGTGCCGATCAGCGCCATCCTGTTCGGCGCGCGGCGCGCCAACGTCATCCCGCTGGTCTACGAGGCGTTCTCGTGGCAGCACGGCACCTATCTCGGCGCCACCATGTCCTCTGAGACGACCGCGGCGGCGACCGGTGCTGTCGGCGTCGTGCGGCGCGACCCGTTCGCCATGCTGCCCTTCTGCGGGTACAACATGGGCGACTATTTCGGCCACTGGCTCGAGGTCGGCCGCCGCCTGTCGAAACCGCCCAGGGTGTTCCGGGTCAACTGGTTCAACCGCGATGAGCACGGCAGGTTCATCTGGCCGGGCTTCGGCGAGAACATGCGGGTCCTCGACTGGGTCATCGAACGTTGCCGCGGCGGAGGCGACGCGCGCGAGACCGCGATCGGCCTCATGCCGACGAAGTCCGCCATCGAGATGGGTGGCCTCGGTCTCACGCAGCCCGCGATCGACCGCCTTCTCGAGGTCGACAACGACGGCTGGCTCCGGGCCCTGCGCAGCCAGGAGGAGTTCTTCGGCGGCTTCGGTGATCGCCTGCCGGCCGAGATGAAGATGGAGCACGAGGCGCTCCGGGCGCGCCTCAAGGACGGACGGCCGCACCTCAAAGCCAACTGACCCTGCCAATCAAGACTGCTTCCCCGGCGAGCCCCCCACGCCGGCCCGCGCGGGGCATCGGGTCCGGGCGCGCGGATCGCGCGCGCCCTCCCCTCACCTCGCCCTTCGGGGCCCGCTGAAATGCGCGGGCTTGTCCCTCAGGGTCTCGGAGGCCCCGCGCGGGCCGGCGTGGGGGGCTCGCCTCGGCGGCGACATCGAGACCATCGCGCACCATCACGGTGTAGCCGAGGTAAGCAGCCCTCGCCGCGGGCGGTTCGAACGGCGCGGGGTCCTTGCACGGCAGGTCCAGGAACGAGCCGCCGTCGGCATCCCCGCCGTCCGTCAGGCACCCCGTCACCGCCACCAGCGCCGCCAGCGCGACCAGCACGATGCATGTCTTCATGCACCCTCCCCCCGCACCGGGTCGAGGTTCGATTCCAGGTGCCAGCGTAGCGCGTAGTCCCGGTGCCGGGCGGCGGCGACTTGCTCGTTCGTACCCGAAGGCGCGGAGCGGCCCCGCCGAAAAGAAAGAACGCCGTCAGCGCCGCGCCGGCGCCCCGGTCCGCGCCTCGCGCGCCGCCACGGCCATGGAGCATGCGTCGCACGGCCGTCCCGCGACGGTGCAGGGAACGCCGTCGGCCTGGGCCTCGGCGCACAGACCGGTGCCGCCCCACTCCGGCGGGTCCGCCGGCGGCCGCCGCTCCGCGTCGTGCGGGTTCGGCTTCGACGCCATCCACTCCATCCCTCGAATGCCCCGCTCCATGCCGCCCTCCATAAAAGCGCCACGGGGGCCCATGATGCGGCCCCGGCCGGCCTCGATTCAGCGTCCCGCCGTCACCAGGTCCGCCGCCGCCTTCGCCGCCGCGGGCTTCGCCGCGACGGGCAGGGGCTCAAGCGGACGCGCCGACGGCTCGACGCGCGGGGTCTGCTGCGCGTCGACGACCGCCAGGGCGGTGACGTTGACGATGTCGGACACCTCGCTCGCCTGGTGCAGCACCTGCACCGGGCGGTTCATGCCGACCAGCACCGGCCCGATGACCTCGGCGCCCCCCAGGCGGTGCAGGAGCTTGAGGCCGATGTTGCTCGAGGCCAGGCCGGGGAAGATGAGCACGTTCGCGTCCCCCTTGATGGCGCTGAACGGGAAGTGCGCCAGCGCCACCTCCGGAGCCACCGCTGTGTCGGCCTGCATGTCGCCGTCGACGATCAGGCCGGGGGCGCGCTCGCGGACGAGACGCGTCGCCCCGGCCACCAAGCGCGGCAGCGGCTGGTTGACGCTGCCGAAGTTCGAGAACGACAGCATCGCAATCCTGGGCGTCAGGTTGAACCGGCGCGCCATCCCGGCCGTCAGGATGGCGATGTCGGCCAGGGTGTCGGCGTCGGGATCGACGTTGACCGTGGTGTCGGCGACGAAGAAGGAGCGGTTGCGGAAAGTCAGCAGGAAGACGCCGGCCACGTGCCTGACCCCCTCCCGCGGTCCGATGATCTGCAGCAGCGGCCGGATGACGTCGGGGTAATGCTGCGTCAATCCGGACACCAGGCCGTCGGCCTCGCCGCGGCGCACCATCAGGGCGCCGAAGATGTCGGGCTGCGTCGCCAGGCGCAGCGCGTCGGCCCGCGCCACCCCCTTGCGCTGCCGCAGGGCGTAGAGCTCGTCGGCGTACGCCTGCGCCTGCGGGGAGGAGGCGGGGTCGATCAGGGTCATGCCGTCGAGCGGCACCTCGAGCTCGCGGGCCGCCGCCGTGATGCGATCGATCGGCCCGAGAAGGATCGGCCGGGCGATCTTGTCCTCGACGACCTCGGCCGCCGCCCGCAGCACCTTGGGATGCGTCCCCTCGGGGTAGACGATGGGCCGCGGCTCCTTGCGGGCGCGGTGCATGATGCCGCGCATCGCCTCGCGCGCCGGGCCGAGGCGCGCCTCGAGACTCTCGCGGTACTGCTCGAGGTCCACCGGCTTGCGGGCCACCCCGGTCTCCATGGCCGCGCGCGCCACCGCGGTGGCGACCCACGGCAGAACGCGCGGATCGAACGGCTTCGGGATGATGTACTCGGGCCCGAAGTGGAAGTGCCCCTGGTTGTAGGCCCGCAGCACGCTCTCGGGCACCGACTGCCGGGCCAGATCGGCCAGCGCGCGCAGGGCCGCCAGCTTCATCTCCATGTTGATCGCGCGGGCCCGGACGTCGAGCGTGCCGCGGAAGATGAACGGGAAGCCCAGGACGTTGTTGACCTGGTTCGGGTCGTCGCTGCGGCCCGTCCCCATGATCAGGTCGGTGCGCACGCGGCGCGCGGTCTCGTACGGGATCTCGGGGTCGGGGTTGGCCATCGCCAGGATGATCGGCCTCGGGGCCATCGAGGCGACCATCTCGGGGGTCACCAGGTTGGCCTCGCTCAGGCCGATGAAGATGTCGGCCCCGCGCATCGCCTCGGCCAGCGTGCGCGCCTTGTCGTCGGTTGCGAACAGCGCCTTGTAGGGGTTCATCCCCCTGCCGCGGCCCTTGTAGATGACCCCCGAGCGATCGACCATCACGATCTGCTCGCGCCTCATGCCGAGGGCGAGGAGGATCCTGGCGCTGGCGATGCCGGCGGCGCCGGCGCCGGAGAAGACCACCCGCACCGCGCCGAGGTCCTTCCCCTGCAACTGCAGGGCGTTCACCACCGCCGCGCCGGCGATGATCGCCGTGCCGTGCTGGTCGTCGTGGAAGACCGGGATGCCCATCGTGCGGATGAGCTCCTCCTCGATGATGAAGCAGTCGGGCGCGGCGATGTCCTCCAGATTGATGCCGCCGAACGTCGGCTCGAGCAGCTGGACCGTGCGGATGATCTCCTTCGGGTCGAGCGAGTCGATCTCGATGTCGAACACGTCCACGTCGGCGAACCTCTTGAAGAGGACCCCTTTCCCCTCCATCACCGGCTTGCCGGCGGCCGGGCCGATGCGGCCCAGTCCCAGCACCGCCGTTCCGTTGGACACCACGGCGACCAGGTTTCCCTTGGAGGTGTAGTCGTAGACGGCGGCGGGATCCCTGGCGATCTCGCGGCACGGCTCGGCGACACCGGGGGTGTAAGCCAGCGACAGATCGCGCTGGGTCGCGCAGGGCTTGGTCGGGACCACTTCGACCTTGCCGGGGCGTCCGCTCCGGTGGTAGTTCAGTGCGTCGTTCCGGAGGTCCATGCGACCGTCCTCCCCTCCGCGCGGGCGGCGGCTGCGGTCTCGGCGGTGCGGGCGTAGCCGTACACCGGCTCGATCCACGCCCGGTACTGCGGCAGGCGGCCGCGGACCGCGCGTTCGTAGAGCGCCTGGATCTGGAGAGTGAGCGGTCCCGGCGTTCCGGTGGCGATCGGGCGCCCGTCGACGCGGGTCACCGGTGCTATCTGCGCCGCGGTCCCGCACAGGAAGACTTCGTCCGCCACGTACAGCTCGGCCCGGTCCACCGCCCTTTCCTCGGCCGGGATGTCGAGCAGCTCGCGCGCCAGCCGGATGGCCGTGTCGCGGGTGATCCCCTCGAGGATGCCCTGGGACACGTCCGGGGTGATGAGGCGGCCGTCGCGCACGATGAACAGGTTCATCGCGCTGCCCTCGGCCACGCTCCCGGCCTCGTTGAGGAAGATGGCCTCGTCGAAGCCGCGATCGCGCGCCTCCTGGGCGGCGAGCGCGGAGTTGACGTACGCGCCGCAGATCTTGGCGCGGCACGGGATCGAATTGTCCTGGAGGCGGCGCCACGAGGAGATGCCGCAGTGCAGGCCCTTGCGGGTGTCGAGGTAATCCCCCATGGGCACCGCGATCATCGCGAAGGAGTCGTCGGGCGGCAGCGTGACGCCGATCCTGGTCGAGGACTTGAAGGCGATCGGCCGCACGTACACGTCGGTCGTGAAGGCGTTGAGCCGGATCAGGCGGGCGGCGATCCGGGTCATCTCCGCGGCGGGGGCCGGCATCGTGATGTTGAGGAACTTCACGTTCTGGGTCATCCGCACGAAATGATCGGTCGCGCGGAACAGCATGACCTCGCCCGTGGCCTCGTCATGGTAGGCCCGGATCCCCTCGAAGACCCCGGTGCCGTACTGCAGGGCATGGGTCAGGAGCGGGACGCGCGCCTGGGATTCCGGCAGGAACTGTCCGTTGAAATAGACGACTGGCTCGCTCATGGCTGCTCCTGGCGGCCGCCCGGGCCGCTCATCGACCGCCGGCCGCCAGCACCGCCCGCGGTCGCGCGCCGCCGAGCTGGTGCCGTCGTTCGGCATACTCCGTCAGCATCTCGCGGTAGTCCGGGTGTGCGATGGCGATCAGCGCCTCGGCGCGCTGTCGCAGCGTCCGGCCGTGCAATTGCGCCACCCTGAACTCCGTCACCACGTAGTGCACGTCGGCGCGCGTCGTCACGACGCCCGCCCCCGGGTCGAGCACGGGGACGATGCGCGACAGCCGTCCGTCTTTGGCGGTGGCGGGCAGGGCGATGATCGGCTTGCCGCCCTTCGACCGGGCCGCGCCCCGGATGAAGTCGAGCTGCCCCCCGAAGCCGCTGTAGATGTCGCTCCCGATCGAATCGGCGCAGACCTGCCCGGTCAAATCAACTTGAAGGGCCGAGTTGATCGCCGTCATGCGATCGTTGGCGGCGATGACGAACGGGTCGTTGGTGTACTCGTTCGGGTGCATCTCGATGATCGGGTTGTTGTGCACGAAGCGGTACAGTCGCTGCGACCCCATCAGGAAGCCGGCGACCACCTTGCCGCGGTGCAGGCTCTTGCGCTCGTTGTTGATGACCCCCGCCTCGATCAGATCGACGACGCCGTCCGAGAACATCTCGCTGTGGACCCCGAGGTCCTTGTGGCCGGAGAGCGCCGCGAGCACGGCGTCGGGGATGCCGCCGATGCCCATCTGCAGGGTCGCGCCGTCCTCGATCAGGCCGGCGACGTGCCGGGCGATCCGCCGGTGCAGGTCGGACGTCGGCTTGCGCGGCAGCTCGAGGATCGGGCGGCTGGACTCGACGATGGCGTGCAGCTTGCGGACGTGGATGAACGAGTCACCCAGCGTCCGCGGCATCTCGGTGTTGACCTCGGCGACGATGGCGCGCGCGACCGAGGCGGCCGCCTTGGTGGTGTCGACGCCGACGCCGAACGAGCAGAAGCCGTGCTCGTCGGGCGGCGACACCTGGATCAGGCCGACGTCGATCGGCATCGTGCCGGTGGTGAACAGCGCGGGCACCTCGCCGAGGAAGATCGGCATGTAGTCGGCGCGCCCGCTGTTGACCGCCTCGCGGACGTTGCCGCCCACGAACATGGCGCTGTGCCGGAAGTGCGGCTCCATGCCAGGGCGGACATACCCCGCGTCGCCCAGGGTCAGCAGATGGATCACTTCGACGTCCCTGAGCGCCGGCGCCCGGGCGATCATCGCCCGCACCAGCGCTTCCGGCTCGGCCGCGCCCGGATGGATGTAGACCCGGTCGCCGGAGGCGACGATCTCGAGCGCCTTCCCGGCCGTGGTGACTTTGGAGCGGTACAGGTCGGTCCAGGTGCTCATGGTGTCCCGTGGCGCGATCCGGCCGCCGCGTGTCCCTGGGCCTTGCCCAGGATCGACGCCAGCGGGCCCGATCGCAGCCCGAAAGCCCGCGCCACGCTCGCCGAGACCAGCTCGCCGCGGTAGGCGTACACGCCGCGGGCGAGACCCGCCTCCCGGGCGAGCGCCGGCTCGAGCCCCGTGTCGGCGAGGGTCTGGACGAACGGCAGGGCCGCGTAGGTGAGTGCCAGGGACGCGGTCCGCGCCACGGCCGACGCCATGTTCGGCACCGCGTAGTGGATGATCCCGTCCTCGACGAACACCGGGTCCTGCAGGGACGTCGGCCGGCTGGTCTCGACGCAGCCCCCCTGGTCGATCGACACGTCGATGACGACGGCGCCCTGCTTCATGCCGCCCACCATGGCGCGCGTCACGACGTGCGGCGTGCGCTCGCCGCGCAGCAGGATGGCGCCGATGAGGACGTCGGCGTAGGACACCGCCCGGGTGATCGAGAACAGGTGCGCCACCTCGGTGACGACGCTGCGGCCGAAGATCTCCTCGGCCCGGCGCAGCGCGCCCAGGCGGGTGTCGAGCATGGTGACCTGGGCGCCGTTGCCGAGCGCCGTGCGCGCCGCCCAGGTTCCGGCGACGCCGGCCCCCAGGATGACCACGTGCGCCGGCGGGATGCCGGTGGAGCCCCCGAGGAGGATGCCCCTGCCGCCGCCGCGGGTCTCGAGCCGGTGGGCGGCCACGGTGACCGCGAGCTGCCCGGCGATCTCGCTCATGGCGTGCAGAATGGGCACGTCGCCCGCGGCATCCTCGGTGACCTCGAAGCCGATGAGGGTGACGCCGCGGTGCATCAGCGTGCCGAGATGCTCGCGGCTGGCCGCCGCCAGGTGGTGGAAGCCGAAGACGATCTGCCGCTCGCGCAGCAGCGGGACTTCCGGCGGCCTGATCGCCGTCACCTTCATGATCAGGTCGGCGCGGCCGAAGACCTCCTCGTGGTCGTACACGAGGTGGGCCCCGGCGGCGCCGTACTCGTCGTCGGTGAAGCGCGAGGCGCGCCCGGCCCCCGATTCCACCACGACCATGTGGCCCTGGTGCACGAGGGTGCGCGTCCCGGCGGGAGTGAGGGCGACCCGGTTCTCGGTCGGATCCCGTTCGAGCGGCACGCCGATGATCATGGTCGTCCCCCCCACGCCGCCGGGTCGAGACCGTTTGCGTGGCTCATGGCCGGTAGCGCATGCCCTCGTCGAGGGCCTTGACGTTCTGCTCCACCTTGTCGGCCTTGAATCCGTGGTCGGCGAGCGCCGTGCGCACGGCGGCCGTCGGCAGGATCTTCGTGCGGCCGATCCAGGCGCCGAGCGCGACGATGTTGGCCATGCGCGGCGAGCCGCAGCGCTCGGCGATGGCGGTCGCGGGCACGCCGATCGCCTCGCGCCCGGGCATCGCCGGCGGGTCGGTGATGAGACCCGAGTCGTAGACCACCAGGCCGCCCTCGCCCACGTCGCCGGCGAACTTGTGCAGCGACGGCGAGTTGAAGGCGAACAGCACGGTCGCCGTGCTGACCAGCGGCGAGTCGACCTCACCGTCGTTCAGGATGACGTGGCAGTGCGCCGTGCCGCCGCGCATCTCCGGGCCGTAGGACGGCAGCCACGACACGCCCCGGCCGGTCAGCATCCCGGCCTCGGCGATCACCGTGCCGAGGAGCAGCACGCCCTGGCCGCCGAACCCTGCCACCTTGACGCGCGGGTTGCGGTAGCGCGGTTCGATCGCCGCGGGGTTCCAGCCTTCGAGCGCGCCGGCGTCGAGGCCGTGCGCGCCGTCGCGCAGGCCGAGGACGCGCGGGACCTGGTCGAGCGCCACCGGCGTGCGGTGACCGGTGACCAGGCGCGGCGCCGGCGCCGCCTCCTTCCGGTCGCGCACGACGCCGAGCGGGAAGGTCTTCGTCATGGTCTCGAGCACCCACTGCGCCGCGGCCGTCGGCTCCTGCTTCCACCCGGTCGGGCAGGGCGACAGGATCTCGACCAGCGAGAAGCCCTTCCCCTCCATCTGGTTCTTGATCGCCTTGCGCACCGCCTTGCGCACCATCAGGTCGTGCCGCGCGTCGCCGATCGCCACCCGCTCGAGATAGGCCGGCGCCTCGAGGCCGTTGAACAGCTCGCACACCTTCATCGGGTACCCCTCCTGGTCGGAGGCGCGCCCGCGCGGCGTGGTCGTCGTGACCTGGCCGATGAGCGAGGTCGGGGCGAGCTGGCCGCCGGTCATGCCGTACAGGGCGTTGTTGATGAAGATGCAGGTGAGGTGCTCGCCGCGCCCGGCCGCCTGCAGGATCTCGTTGCCGCCGATCGCCGCCAGGTCGCCGTCGCCCTGGTAGACGATGACGATGCTGTCGGGATGGGCGCGCTTCACCGCGGTGGCGACCGCCGGCGCGCGGCCGTGCGCCGCCTGGATGTGGCCGATGTCGAGGTAGTAGTAGGCGAACACCGAGCAACCCACGGGGTTGATGAAGATGGTCCGGTCGGCGATGCCGAAGTCGTCGATCGCCTCGGCGACGTACTTGTGGACGTTGCCGTGGCCGCAGCCCGGGCAGTAGTGGGTGACCGTCTTGTCCCCGGTCTTGCGCTCGAAGGTGGGATAGAACGCGGCCGGCCGCTCACGCAGCAGTGGCATGGCGCTTCTCCTCCTCCGCGGGGGCCGGTTCGATGGCGGCGGATGCCTCCATCCCGGCGGCCGCGGCCACCGACCACTCGTCGACGTACTCTTGACGGCGCAGCGGCCCGGCTGCCTTGTGGACCTGCTCGACGATCTCCTCGGCGCTCGGGACGTTGCCCCCCATGCGCCCGTAGAAGTGCACCGGGCAGCGCTCGCCCGCGGCCAGCCGCACGTCCTCGACCATCTGCCCGGCGCTCAGCTCGACGACCATCATCGCCTCGACGCTCCCGGCCAGCGTTCGCAGCTCGGTCTCGGGGAACGGCCAGAGGGTGATCGGCCGCAGCAGCCCTGCCTTGATCCCCTCCTGTCGCAGGAGGTCCACGACGCGGCGCAACAGCCGGGCGACGATGCCGTAGCCGACCAGCACGATGTCGGCGTCGCCGGTGGCGATCTCCTCGTAGCGCACCTCGCGCGCCCTGATCGCCGCGTACTTCGCCTGCAGCCTCTGCTCATGGCGCTCGAGCATGTCGTGCGACAGGTAGATCGACGAGATCAGGTTGTGGCGCGTCGCGGCGTCGCCCATCACCGCCCACGGGCGCGGGCGCGGCGCGACGACGTCGAGCGGCAGGGCCACCGGCTCCATCATCTGGCCGACGAACCCGTCGGCGATCAGGAACGCCGGGTTGCGGTACTTGTCGGACAGGTCGAAGGCCAGGATCGCCAGGTCGGCCATCTCCTGCGCCGACGACGGCGCCAGGGTGATGTTGCGGTACGAGCCGTGCCCGCCGCCCTTGACCACCTGGAAGTAGTCGGCCTGCTCCGGACCGATGTTCCCGAGGCCGGGGCCGCCGCGCATGATGTCGACCACCACGATCGGCAGCTCGGAGCCCGCGGCGTACGACACGCCCTCCATCATCAGGCTGATGCCCGGGCTCGACGATCCCGTCATGGTGCGCTCGCCGGCGCTGGCGGCGCCGTAGAGCATGTTGATGGCGGCGATCTCGCTCTCGGCCTGCAGGAAGGTCCCGCCGCACGGCGGGAAGAGCCTGGCGGCCGTCTCGGCCAGCTCGGAGGCCGGTGTGATCGGGTAGCCGTAGAACGACCGGCAGCCGGCGAGCAGCGCCCCGTAGATCGCGGCCTCGTTGCCCTTCATGAGACGCGGCAGCGCGCGGCCGCCGAGGCGCGGCGCGGGCCCCGCCTGCGACGCCGCCACGGCGCCTGCGGCCGCAGCCGCCGCCGATCCCGCGGTCTCAGGCTGCGGGCTTTTCACTGGCGTCGCTCCTGTAGACGGCGATGGCCCCGGGCTCGGGACAGGCGTAGAAGCAGTGGCTGTCCGCCAGGCATCCTACGCCCGCGTAGCGCACCGGGTGGTAACCCTGGTGGTTGAAATCGGGCGAAAAGTTCAGCGCGCCCACGGGGCAGGCGGCGATGCACATCCCGCACCCCTTGCATTCCTCGGCGTTGATGACGACCCAACCACGCGACCCGGCTCCGGCCATGAGGTCCTCCAACCGCGATGTGCGTTCCGGCTCGTCGCCCCCCGGCCCGCGGGGAGGCAAATAGCAGGGCCCGTGCCACGGGGCGGCATGGCGGGGTTTGCGAAACCACGCGTGGCTCCAGGGGTACCGTAGTGAGGGTGCGGGTGCCGAGGAGCGGCGGAAAGAAGCGGGCCGCACCTTCTGCGGCCCGCTCATCATGGGGCGAAGGGATTGCGCCGCCGCGGCGGCGGCGCGCTCATGCCGGGTCACTTCTTCGGCGGCGCGGGCGCCTTGTCGGGACCGAGCGTGCGGATGAAGCGCACGATCTCCCACTTGTTCTGATCGGCGAGCCGTTTCTCGGCGGGCATGTCGCCGTGTCCCTTCGACAGGATGTAGAACAGCTCGCCGTCGGTGCGCCTGCCCTGCCACGCCGCGGTCGTGAAGTTGCCGATCTTCCACTTCATGCTCACGGCGAGATCGCCGCGGCCGTCGCCGGTCGCGCCGTGGCACATGGCGCACTGGCTGGCGTAGAGGCTCTTCCCGGCCTCGATCGCCTCGGGCACGTCGGGCACCGGGTTGGGCCGCCTCTTGTCGGCGTCGGGAATGACCAGCGGCTTGGGCAGATCACCCGATGGCGCCTGGCCCGGCTTCGCACCCGGGGGTTCCTGTTGCTGCGCTGTCGCGCGTGCCGCCAGCCCGAGAAGGGCGGCGACGGCGAGAGCGGCGCAGACGCTTCCGGCGGTTCTCCGGAGGTTCGTCATGGTTCGCCTCCCCGTCACGCCTGGGCGTGACTTCGAGCAAGCGATGTGCCACGCGAGGAGGGGAAGGGCTACGTCTCCGCGGTGACGACGACCTGCTTCACGCCGAGGAGGCGCGCCAGGTATTTCGACCGCGGACTTCGGAGCGGCGCGACCAGCGCCAGCCGCTCGGCCAGGATGTTGGCCGCGGCCGGCCAGCGCGAGCGGCCCGGGATCCGGCACGCCAGCCGCATGCTGAACGCCGGCGCGCGGAAGCGCCTGAAGCCGGCCGCGCGCAGCAGCGGCAGCAGCGTGCCGTAGCGGTACTCCTGGAAGTGCAGGAACCCCTGCGTGCCCGGGTCTTCGCCCTCGTGCGGCCCGGTCAGGACGCTCGGCGTCTTCACGATGTAGCGCCCGCCCGGCGCGAGAACGCGCCGCACCTCGAGGAGGTGACGCGCCACGTCGTCCGGGTGCAGGTGCTCGATGAGGTCGATGGAGTAGACCAGATCGAAATGGCGGTCGGGGAACAGCAGCCGCGTCGCGTCCATCACCTCGAAGGTCAGGCCGGGCCGATTGGCGGCGAGCCTGCGGGCGGTCTCGATCGCCACCGGCGCGGCATCGATCCCCACGAGCGCCCGCTGCCCGCGCGCCACGTGCTGGGCCGTCGCCCCGAAGGCGCAGCCAACCTCGAGGATCGTCCGGCCGCCGCCGGCCGCGGCCCGGATGAAGCGCGCGATGTTGTCGTTGGCGCCGAGGCGCAGCGCCTTCGCGTCCGGTCCGCGGGCCTCCAGAATACCGCGCAGGATGCCGTCGTAGACGTCGCGGAAGGCCCGCGGCCGGTCCTCGGGCGCCGCCGTCCGCAGCGCATCGGCGCGGTAGCGGGTCGCGGGGGGCGGAGCGACGGGGTGCTGGTGGCGCGGATCCTCCCGGCCTTCGCTCATGCGCGCATCATGCGCGCGCGGCGCGGCCGGCGGTGGCGGTGCCGGCGGCGTCCGGGTCGCGCGCCTCCGCCTCGCGGTAACCAGCCACCAGCGCTTCGTCGAGGACGGCCCGCCAGTACTTCTCGAGCGTGCGCCGCGCGCCCAACGCCCGGGCGAGCGGCAGGGCCACGGCCCGCAGCCGGGTCCGCAGCCGCTTGGAGGCCGGGATGTGGGTGATCCCGGTCCTGCCGATCAGGTCCGGCTGGTGCGCGAAGGCGACGTACATCGACTGGCCGGCCTTGAACTGGCGCCTCTGGTAGTCCGCGAACGAGCGCCGATGGTGGTGCCAGCCGAGCGCCTGCTCGTCGAAGTGGAACACGAAGCCGCGCTGCTGCAGCCTCCAGGCCAGCTCGAGGTCCTCGAACCCGTAGACGATCGCCTCGTCGAACGGGTGATCCAGGAGCGCCTGCCGCTTGAGCGACACGTTGCAGGTGTAGAAGTGCTTGAAGGTGACGGTCGGCCGCCCGCGCACCTGGTGGTAGCGGAACTGCGGGCCGCCGTTGTCGAGCCAGTGCATGAAATGGTCGATCTGCCATTCCGGCGGCCAGGTGACGCGCCCGACCGCGGCGGCCGTCGTCTCGGGGTGCCGGCGATGGATCGCCAGGTGCCGCTCGAGCATGTCCGGCGCCGCCAGGATGTCGTCCTGGATGAGCAGCACGACGGCGCCTTTGGCCTCGCGCGCCCCCCGGTTGCGGGTCGCCGAAACGCCCCGGTTCTCCTGCACCATGTAGCGGAAGTCCAGGCGAGTCCCGGAGGCGAGCTCGCGCAGCCGCGCCGCCGTGTCGTCCGGCGAGCCGTCGTCGATCACCACGACCTCGAATCGATCGAGGGGCACCGTCTGCGCCTCGAGGTGGCGCAGGACCAGCGGCAGGGTGTCGGCCTTGCCGTAGGTCGGGATCACGACGCTCAGGTCGGGCGCGGCGACGCTCGCGGTCATGGCCCGGTAAGGTAGCACAGCGGGGGCGGGCGCGGCCGGCGCCGGCCGCCGGGCATGGTAGAGTATCGCCTCAAGCGGTCACCCGGCCCGGAGGAAACCATGCCCGTGTACGAGTATTCCTGCCGCAAGTGCTCGAAGCGCTTCGAAAAGCTGCTGTTCGGAAAGGAGAAGCCCGCCTGCCCGAAGTGCAGCAGCACCGACCTCGTGAAGCTGGTGTCCACCTTCGCCGCCCACGGCGGCGACAAGTCGTCCGATTCCTTCGGCTCGGATTTCGGGGGCAGCGGCGACTTCGGCGGCGACCCCGGCGGCGACCCCGGCGACTCGGACGGCGGCGACTTCAGCGCCGGGTCCGGCGGCTGCGGCTCGTGCGGCGATCCGCGCGGCCCCGGCTCCTGCGCCATCAACTGACATGGCGCGACGCCGCACCGCCCGCCGTGCCGCTGCCACGGAGGCCTGATCGGTCGATGGCACCGAAGAAGGCCCTCATCACCGGCATCACCGGCCAGGACGGCTCGTATCTCACCGAGCTGCTGCTGGACAAGGGGTACGAAGTCCACGGCATCGTGCGCCGCTCGTCGAGCTTCAACACCAGGCGCATCGATCATCTCTACCAGGACCCGCACCTGAACGATGTGCGGATGATGCTGCACTACGGCGACCTCATCGACTCGAGCAGCCTGAACCGCATCCTCGAGCATGTGAACCCCGACGAGATCTACAACCTTGGCGCACAGTCGCACGTCCACATCTCGTTCCAGATCCCGGAGTACACCGCCGAGGCCACCGGCGTCGGCACGCTGCGGATCCTCGACGCCATCCGCGAGGTCGGCCTGAAGCCCAGGTTCTACGAGGCCGCCTCCTCCGAGCTGTTCGGCAAGGCGACCGAGGTGCCGCAGAAGGAGACGACTCCGTTCTACCCGCGCTCCCCTTACGCCTGCGCCAAGCTGTACGCCTACTGGACGACGGTCAACTATCGCGAGGCCTACAACATCCACGCCTGCAACGGCATCCTGTTCAACCACGAGTCGCCGCGCCGCGGCGAGACATTCGTGAGCAAGAAGGTCACCCGCGCCGCCGCCCGCATCAAGCGCGGCGCCCAGGACCGGCTGTTCATCGGCAACCTGAACGCCAAGCGCGACTGGGGCTATGCGAAGGAGTACGTCGAGGCGATGTGGCTGATGCTCCAGCAGCCGAAGCCGGACGACTACGTCATCGCGACCGGCGAGACCCATACCGTGCGCGAGCTCTGCGAGACCGCGTTCCGCCATGCCGGCATCGACATCTCCTGGACGGGCGCGGGCGCCGGCGAGAAGGGCGTCGACCGGAAGTCCGGCAAGGTCCTCGTCGAGGTCGACCCGAAATACTTCCGACCGACCGAGGTCGACCTGCTCGTCGGCGACGCGAGCAAGGCCAGGCGACAACTGGGATGGGCGCCGAAGACCGGGTTCGCGGAGGTCGTCCGTCTCATGGTCGAGTACGACCTCGAGCACGAAAGGTCCTGAAGCCCATGTACCGCGCGATCGACCGCTGCCGGATCTGCGGCAACACCGAGCTGGTTCCCGTTCTCGACCTGGGCGAGCAGGCGCTCACGGGCGTCTTTCCGAGATCGCGGCAGCAGAAGGTCGCGACGATGCCGCTGGCGCTCGTCAAGTGCATGGACGGCGGCGACAGGGAGCGCTGCGGCCTGCTGCAGCTGCGCCACGCGGGCGCGCCGGAGGAGCTCTATGGCCGCGATTACGGCTACCGCTCCGGCCTGAACCGCTCGATGGTGGCCCACCTGCATGAGAAGGTGAGGAGGATCCTCTCCCTGGTCGCTCTCGAGAAGGGCGACCTGGTCATCGACATCGGCAGCAACGACGGCACGACGCTGCAGGCCTATCCCCGGGGCGTGGCCGAGCTCGTCGGCATCGATCCCGGGGGATCCTCCTTCGAGCGCTATTACCCCGCCGATGTCCGGTTGATCCCCGACTTCTTCTCGGCGCGCGTCGTCCGCTCCGCCTTCGGCGCGCGCAAGGCGAAGGTCGTCACCTCGTTCTCGATGTTCTACGACCTCGACGACCCGCTGGAGTTCATGCGACAGGTCCACGAGTGCCTCGATGACCGGGGCGTCTGGGTGCTCGAACAGAGCTACATGCCGACAATGCTCGAGATGAACTCCTACGACACGGTCTGCCACGAGCACCTCGAGTACTACGCGCTCAAGCAGATCCGCTGGATGATGGAGCGGGTCGGGTTCCGCATCCTCGACGTCGAGTTCAATGCGGTGAACGGCGGCAGCTTCTCCATCACCGCGGCGAAGCGCGCGGCCCCGTACCCCGGTGACGACGACCGGGTGGCCGTGATCCTCCGCCGCGAGGAGGCGGTCGGCCTCCACACGCTGACGCCCTACGAGGAGTTCCGCGCGCGGGTGGCACGGCATCGCGACGAGCTGCGCGGCTTCCTGCGCGACGCCGGCGCCTCGGGCCGGCGCGTCTGCGGCTACGGGGCCTCCACCAAGGGGAACGTCGTGCTGCAATACTGCGGCGTGACCGCGAAGGACCTCCCCTGCATCGCCGAGGTCAACGCCGACAAGTTCGGCTGCTTCACCCCGGGGAGCCTGATCCCGATCGTCTCCGAGGACGAGGCCCGGCGCTCGAAGCCCGACTACTTCCTGGTGCTCCCCTGGCACTTTCGCGACAGCATCCTCGAGCGCGAGCGGGCGTACCTCGAGGGCGGCGGCCGCTTCGTCTTTCCCCTGCCCCGCATCGACGTGGTTGGCGCCTCCTGACGGGGGCGCGGGCGGGGGCGATGAAGACCGCCATCATCGTCGGCAGCGGCGGACAGGACGGCCGGCTCCTGACGGAGCTCCTGCGGCCCGAGGGCTACCGGATCCTCGGCATTGGGCGCTCGTCGGTCACGACGACCGGCCTTGAGTGGCCCGGCCCCGTGGACATCACGCGTCCCGCGGACGTCGCCGCAGTCGTCGAGGCGTTCAAGCCCGACGAGATCTACCACCTCGCCGCCATCCACCATTCGTCGCAGGAGAGCCAGGCGGACGACCTCGAGGCGTTCCGCCGCCTCTACGAGGTCAATTTCTTCTCGCTCCTGCACTTCCTCGAGGCGGTCCGGGTCGCCTCCCGCCGCAGCCGCCTGTTCTTCGCGGCCTCCTCGCACGTGTTCGGGAAGCCCGCCACCGACATCCAGGACGAGACCACGCCCCTCCGTCCCGATTCCGTCTACGGGATGACCAAGGCGGACGGCCTGCTCGCCTGCCGCCAGTATCGCGACCGGCACGGCCTGTTCGCCTCGACCGGGATCCTGTACACCCACGAGTCGCCCCATCGCGACGAGAAGTTCCTGGCAATGAAGATCGTCCGCGCCGCCCTGCGCATCAGGGCGGGGCGGCAGCGGGAGCTCGTCCTCGGGAGCCTCGACGCGACCATCGACTGGGGCTGGGCGCCCGACTACGTCGAGGCCATGCGCGGGATCGTCGCCGCGGGCGAGGCCGGCGAGTTCGTCGTCGCCACCGGCGCGCCGCACACGGTGCGGGATTTCCTGCGCGTCGCGTTCGAGATCGTCGGGCTCGACTGGCGCCGGCACGTGCGCGAGGATGCGGGCATCATCACGCGGGAGACTCCGATCCGTGTCGGCAATCCCGCGAAACTGCGGGCGGCGACCGGCTGGGAGCCCAGGGTCGGGTTCGAGGACATGATTCGCGCGCTCGTGTCGGCCCATGGTGCGGAGACGTGAGAGCCCCCGGATCCCGCCACGGCCGGGACAGCGCGATTGACGGGGTGGCCCCTGCCGGCCCTAGAATCGCGCGTCCCTCGGTGAACCGATCGGATTTCCCGGAGGGCGAAGGCCTCGGTTCCGGGACGGTGTTTGCGCGCAGCCCGGCCCTGAACGTCACGCCATGACACACCTCATGAATCGACTCCGCCGGCGATTGGGGCTCGGGCCCGCCCGCTCCGGTTCCGGCCGCAGGGTCAGGAGCGTGCGGACCGACGCGCTCAGCCGTTTCGATACCGCGACCGGACGCTACTGGCTGCCCAGCGACGCTCACGGCGACGTCATCGCTCGTGCCATCAAGGAAAACCGGATCTACGACAAGGAGATCGTGGACGTCGCCCGGTCGCACATCAGGCCCGCCACCGCCGTGCTGGACGTGGGCGCCAACTTCGGCCAGATGAGCATCCTGTTCTCCGACCTCGCCGGCGAGGAGGGCAAGGTCTATTCCTTCGAGGCGGACGACTTCGTTTTCGAGGTCCTGGGCAAGAACATCGAAGCGATCAACCGCAACGGACGGATCGTGCCGGTGTTCGGCGCTGTGCACGAGGTTCCCGGTCGGACGTTGTACTTCCCCGTCCAGGATTTTGTCCGGTTCGGGACCTACGGTTCGTACGGCATCGACTACAACGCAAGTACCGGCAGGAAAGTCACGACCGTGACCATCGATTCGCTCGGGATCAGCCAGCCCGTCAGCTTCATGAAGGTCGACGTGCAGGGGAGCGATCTGCCGGCGATGAAGGGAGCCCGGAAGACCATCGAGCGCCACAGGATGCCGATCATCTTCGAGTACGAGTACCAGTTCGAGGACGAGTACAGGCTGAACTTCCAGGAGTACGTCGATTTCGTCCGCGACATCGGGTACAGGTTCGCGAAGGTCATCAACGGTGTGAACTACCTGATCCTCCCCAGGTAGGCCCTCCCCTCGATCCTCGCGGAAGGCCCCGATCCGGGCCGGCACCACCGCGACTCCGCGCGGGAGTACCGGGTGGGGCCCGGGTACGGGCTTCGAGAGTATGATCCGCGCGCCCGCTTCGAGCCGGGGACCGGCACCGTCGTCACGTCCCGGTTCCACGGCGCCCCGGCCGGGCCGGGGTTGACGGGATCGCCCCCGTGGGGTCTGCAGGATGTTCGGATCACGGAAAAACCGCCGGCGGGACCTGCGCGTTCAGCAGCGCATCGCGATCGCCCTCAGCAAGGGCGCGGCGATGATGCACGCTCGGCGGATCGACCCGACTCAACCCGGCACCTGGGAATTCTCCGGCTTCAGCCAGAACGGCGAGGACGGCATCCTCGACGTGCTCCGGGGGCGGCTCGTGCACAGCAACCGGTACTGCATCGAGATCGGCGCGTCCGACGGCCTCGAGAACAACACCGCCTGGCTGCTCGTCGCCGAGCAATATGCGGGACTCATGATCGAGGGCGATCCCGAGAAGGCGGCCCAGTCCCGGCGCCTGATGTCGTTCAGCATCGGAGCCGAGTGCCACGAGATGTTCGTGACCCGGGAAAGCGTCCCGGCGCTCAGGGGCCTCGCCTGGCACCACGATCCTGACGTGCTCTCCCTCGACATCGATGGAATGGACTACCACGTCGCCGAGGCCCTGCTCGACGGGGGCTTCCGCCCGCGCATCTTCGTGGTCGAGTACAACTCGGTCTATGGCCCCGAGCGGAGCCTCACGGTCGCGTACGAACCCGACTTCGCCATCTCACGGGCCCACCCGACCCAGCTTTACTACGGGGTCTCGATCGCCGGCTGGCGGCGGTTCTTCGATCGCCGCGGCTACCGCTTCCTGACCGTGAACCGGCACGGCGTCAACGCGTTCTTCGTGGACCAGGCCCGGTTCGACGCCGGGTTCCTCGCGGGCGTGCAGGGACTGCCCTTCGCCGAGAATCTCTTCCAGTACAGGAAATTCCACCGCTCCAGCGAGGAGCAGTTCGCGCTCATCGCGAACAAGTCCTTCGTCTCCATCTGAGCGCGTCCACGTGAACGCCGCTGCGGCCAAGCGCAGGTTGCTGGTCGTCCTGTCCAGGTACCCGTCCGCGCTGGAGTCGGGCAGCGCGATTCTCGTCCACAACAACCTGGCGGAGTTGTCGAAGAAGTACGCCCTCCACCTCCTCTGCCAGGGCGCCGGGCCGAGCGGCGCGGACCTGGCGCAGTTCTGCGAACGGATGGAGTTTCTCGGCCGCCAGCGATCGCGGCTTCCCAGACCGCTGCGGGTGACGGTCTATGGGATCCGGGGAGTGCCCCACCTGGTCTACAGGATGCGCTCGCCCCGGATGCGCCGGCGCATCGCCGAGCTCCTCGCGCACGGGGGCTTCGACGCGCTGCTCCTGTACGAGCTGACCGCGATCCAGTACTGCCCCCCGGCCTTCGCCTCCCGGGCCATCGCCTGCATCGAGGACGCCCAGTCACTCCGGCTGCGTCGCATGTCTGTCCTGCCGGTCTGGACGGCGTGGCAGAGGTTCGCCATGAGGCTAAAGGCGCGGCAGATGGAGCGCTACGAGCGCAAGGTCTTTCCGCCGCTGGCCCGCGTGGTCCTCCTCTCGGAAGCCGATGCCCGGGACATGCGCCGGCAGGGAGGACACCGGAACCTCGGCGTCGCGTCGTACGGCATCGCGCCGGCCCGACAGGACCCGTCCGGCGCCCCGCGCACGGAAGGGATGATCATCTTCTCCGGCAATATGTACCATCCGGCGAACGTCGACGGAGCGCTGTGGTTCCTCCGGGACGTGTTCCCGCGGGTCCTCGAGCAGCACCCGCCGGCGACGCTGTGGATCGTCGGAGCCAGCCCCGATCCGCGCATCGCCCTCGCGGCGCGGCGCTTCGCGGAGCGGGTCGTCATCACCGGCCGGGTGGACGACGTCTCCGAACATGTGCGGCGCGCCCGCGTGAGCATCTGTCCGGTGCGGCTCGAGATCGGTGTCCAGACGAAGGTCGTCGAGGCGCTCTCCCTCGGGACGCCGGTGGTGAGCACCAGCGCCGGGAACCGGGGCGTCGCCGCGATCCCCGGGGAGGAGATCCGGGTTGAGGACGAGCCCGCGGGCTTCGCCGCGCGCGTCGTCGCGCTGCTCCGCTCTCAGGAGTGGGACCGGTTGGCCCGGAACGGGCGCCGCCTGGCGGCGGAGCGCTTCACCCGGGAGCGGGGCGCGAGCGAGCTGGACAGGCACATCGAGGACGTCCGGAGGAAATGATGCTCACGAGAGCGATCGCCCCGTGGAGGCGACATCTGATGCTGGCCGCCGGCCTGCTGATCTTCCTGAGCAGCCTGGCGCACTCGTTCCTCGGGTGGCCGGAGATCCGCCCGGGGCTGGTCGCGGCGGGCCTGCCGGACGACCTGGTCGGGGCGCTCGCGGTAGGCTGGCACTTCGGCGGCGTGGCGATGGCGGCCTTGGCGATCATCGTGCTCCTGGCCTGGCGGCGGGCGCGGCGCGGCGACGCGGCCGGCCTCGAGGCGGTCGGAGTGGTGGCGGCCGCGTACATCGTGTTCGGGGCGGCGGCGTTCGTCCTGCGATCGTTCGCGCCGTTCTTCCTGGTGTTCATCGCCCCGGGAGTGGCCCTGGCCGCGTGTGCGTGGGGCGGCGGACGGCGGGGCCGCGCCTGAGTTGAGCGGGCCGGCCGATGCGGCCGGGCAGCCGGCCGCTGATACCTTGAAGCCTCGCCCTGCAGCGGGCGCACGACAGATTTGTGAGATGACCTTACCGGGGGCCGGCAGCGGCGGCTGAGCGGCGCTCCCAGAAGTCCTCGAAGCGGCCGCTCAGCTTGCAGCAGCGCAAGGCGATGATGGCGTTCGCACCCCGCGCCGTCCAGTGCATGCCGGCGCGCTTGAGCCGCGTGCCGATCGCCACCTTGCACCCCGCCTCGACCACGCCGCTCGAGACGCACAGTCCCGCCGCCCGGAACTCCGGGTAGCGCATCCGCT
>Ga0247727_10002168_pt1 | contig 45284 bp, 54 predicted proteins | sample WisWelCaveWW1625_FD_202498 | JGI IMG/M metagenome (GOLD analysis project Ga0247727, IMG submission 202498) | Biofilm microbial communities from Wishing Well Cave, Virginia, United States - WW16-25 | ecosystem: Environmental > Aquatic > Deep subsurface > Groundwater > Cave microbial mat | place...
AAGGAAACAAAAGAGTTTGAGGATACCCGTATTCATGTCGGCGTTTATTCTTACAACGGCGGGGAGAAAAAGCTTCAGGTCACCCGCGAGAACAAAAATGCCAGCGAAGAATGGCAGTTCGTCAAACTGGGCCGCATGTCCAAAGATGAGGTCAAAGAGATCGTCCCGATCATGATGAAGGCCGTTGAGAAGATGTAACCCTGAACCACGTTGGGTTCAGGGTTATCCCGCACCCAACGTGGTGCGGGATTCTTTTAGCTAAGGAAATTTTATGGCCGGAGAAATTTATCTCTCAAAAGAAGGCTTCGAAAAGTTAAGGGCCCAATTGGAGCGTTTGAAAGGTAAGGAGCGCATTCGCATCGCCACCGCCATTCATGAGGCCAGGATGCTGGGCGATATTTCGGAAAATGCCGATTACGATGCGGCCAAAGAAGCGCAGGCGCATAATGAGGCTAAGATCGCGGAGCTGGAGTCCAAACTCGCCGTCGCCCGTATTATCGACAAACAGGATATTCCCACCGACCAAATTTTTATCGGGGCCAAGGTAACCATTGTCGATCTGGAGACGGATGAAGTTGTCCAGTACACCTTGGTTTCAGCCGAAGAAGCGAATTATGAGGAGGGGAAGATTTCCATCCATTCTCCGGTCGGCAAGGCCCTGATGGGCAAAAAAATTGGCGATAAAATTTCCATCAATGTCCCGGCCGGCGTCCTGCAGTATAAGGTTAAAAAGATTGAACGATAGTCCTTTCTGAAAAATCAGTCCAGTTTTTCTTTAAAATTTTCTCCCCATACGGAATAGAAGACCCAGAAAATCACCACCGGTAAAACAGCCGAGAGGATTCTGGGCAGCGTCACCGTCAGCCACCAGGTGATTTCAAAATACGTATTAAGCCAGTAGTAAAGGGTGGTCATGAAGGCATAAGAAATAAGAAAAAAGAAAAGCACCATCATTTCTTTTTTCCAACATCTCCCCTGACTGAAAAGTAAACCGATAAATAATAGCGCCCACAGTCCATGCCATTTTCGGCTCATGAATTCAAACATGACGTACATGGTGATGATTTTCAATCGCTCCATCGTAACCGGATGCTGGGCGGAATTGAGGCCATTGATGAAGGTCTGGTTGGCGGGGGCATAGAACACATGAAAAAGGATGGTCGGTAGAAATCCAATGAGCAGGCCGGCCGATAGAGAAATAAACAGTGGTCCCTTCAAAAATTTTTTTCCCTTCTTGTCAGAAAGATAAAAAATAGCCAGGCAGGCCATCAGTAGGCTGGCTAAGGTCCCTTCGGGCTTTGTGAAACTTAAAAAACCCAAAAGTAAGCCGGCTAAAAGTGCCAATGACTTTGTCTGGTGAAGCCTGCTTAAAGTCAGGCAGACAAAGACCGCCAAGAGAAAATAAGCCAAAACGATATCACAATATTGACTGGTCGCGTAAACAACGAATGTCGGTGAACTGACAAGCAACAGCGCTGCCAACAAGGCGGGAAAGGTCTTGATAACGGTTTTTAATCCGGAAAAAAGAAGCGCGGCGGTCAAGAACGTAAAGATAATGGAATTAACCAACGGAATCATCGGCGTGGGGGTGTCAGAGAATATCCAGCCCCAGACATTAATCAGCGGCAGTAAAAGAGGGTAGTGCTGTGAGGAACGCCAAAGAATAGGATGGAACATGTTTTCCCATTGTTGTCCCCCTAAGAAGAGGAACCTTGATTTTACATTCCAAACGGACCACGCGTCCCAGCCGCCCAGTGGATAAAAATTGGCCTGCGTCCAGAGAAGAAAAGTAGTCGCCGCTATTAGGCCTAAACCGAGTAATACTTTGAGGATCTTCGTATCCCGTGTCATTGCGAGCCATGAACCGATATAGTTCATGGCGAAGCAATCCCTTAATAAAGATTGCTTCCCATTCGCTGTTTGCTCTTTGTTCTCGCAATGACGATGCTTCCAATAGATGCTCGCCAGAAGCCATAGCAATAAACATAAATGAACAAGTAAGACAAAGACTTTGTTGAGTTTATCGAAAATGATAAAACTATAGAAAGTGAGTGAAGCGCTGATGCCCAGTCCCAAACCGAAAGAAAGCGACAGGCGCAGGAGAAGATTTGTTTGCTTCTGTGGAGGCAGCAAAAGAAAGATGATCAGCCAGCCAATTAAAAGTGAGATCAGGTAAGGAAGAAAATAAATCATTTCGATTTTTTGGCCAAAATAATGCCGACTTGGTTAATGACCAGGGGAACAGCTTTAATTTCTTTCATCTTGTCGACTGCCTTTTTAGGCGAAGCGCAATCGAGGATAATAAATTCATAATCTAAACTGTCCGGATCAAGAATAATGGGCGAGAGGGTTAACTGGGCCTGGGCGAATTTGGCACTGCTCAGTTTCTCGGAGATATTCCCATCAGTGTAATATCCGATGATAGGGACATCTTTAAGCAAATGTTCGAGGCCGGCGTAGTGCGCGCCCAAAAAGTGATAACCCTTATGGCTTCTTTTTTCTTTTAATTCGTAGATCTCTTTGCCTTGGACAATAATGTTAACTAGGATCAGAATGATGTTGAGGCCAGCAAAGACAGCCGGGAAAGAAAGCCGTGGGGCCAGGTGATTTTTTAGGTTTTTGGAAATCATTTTTGAGGGATTTTTTTGTGATTGGTTTATTTTTATTCTAAAGGCAGGGACTAAGGATTGCAACCGGAAAATCAAATGAAAAACTTTCAAATAATCGTTTCGTCAGTATAATATATACGCTTGTTCCCTTAAGGACGGCGAATGAGTCCAAGAGAAACCAACCTTAACTGAGCGAACGCGAAGGGACCATCTTGATTAGAATCGGTGTTATCGGTTGCGGGCATTGGGGGCCGAATCATATCCGGATTTTTAACCAGCTGCCGGATTCAAAGGTCCTGATGTGCGCGGATGTGAGCCAAGAAAGGCTCAAAGCGATCAAAAACATTTTCCCGGCTGTCACGGGGGTTTCCGATTATCAAGAGATATTAAAAAGCAAAGGCATTGACGCCGTCTGTATCGCCACACCCACCGATAGTCATTACGCCTTGGTCCAAGAGGCTTTGAATCACGATAAGCATGTTCTCTGTGAAAAACCTTTGGCCCTTAAGGTCGATGAATGCCAGAAGCTCCAGGATCTCGCCGCCAAGAAAAAAAAGACGATCATGGTCGGCCATGTCTTCATCTTTAATGCTGGTATCATTTATTTGAAAAAATATCTTAAGGACGGGGAATTGGGCGCTGTGCATTACGCGCATTCGCAGAGGACAAATCTCGGCCCCTTTCGCTATGACGTCAACGCCATGTGGGATTTGGCCCCGCATGACATTTCGATTTTTAATTATTTTTTTGACAGTTGTCCGCTTAGCGTTTCTGCCCGAGGGCAGAAATGTCTGGGCCCTTCCTTAGATGATTTAGCCTTCGTGACGCTCGAGTATCCGCAAAGTCTTTTAGTTAATATCCATGTTAGCTGGCTTGATCCCCGGAAGGTCCGGCAAATAACCATTGTCGGCGATAAAAAGATGGTCATGTGGGATGATTTAGATAATGCCGGACCGATCCGCCTGTACGATAAACATGTTGAACGGACAGCGACGTTTTATGAAACCTACGGCGAGTTCCAGCTTTTATCCAGAGAAGGCAGCATCACGATCCCCAAAGTCGTTTCCACCGAACCTTTGAAGGCCCAGAATCAATATTTTATCGAGTGCCTGCGAAAAAACAAAGCCCCGGTTTTAGCCGATGCCCAAAAAGGCCTCGATGTAGTAAAAACACTTTACGCTATCCAGGAGTCGATGGATAAAAAAGGTATTCCCGTTCAAATCGGATAAACGATGGCCATAAAATATTTTAAACATCCCAAGGCGTTGATCGGCCCCAAGGCCAAGATCGGTGATAAGACCAGGGTCTGGGCCTTTACGAATATTCAGAACGGTGCCGTCATCGGGAAAAGTTGTAATATCTGCGACGGTTGTTACATTGAAACAGGTGTTGTGATCGGCGATCACGTCACTGTCAAAAACAATATCGCCGTCTTCGAAGGAGTCACCATTGAAGATGATGTTTTCTGCGGGTCCAATACCGCTTTTATTAACGATCGCCATCCGCGTAGCCACCGGAAAGACAAATGGGTTTTGGAAAAGACCTTGATTAAAAAAGGGGCGACCTTAGGGAGCAATGTAACTGTCCTGTGCGGGGTCACAGTCGGAGAATACGCTTTTGTGGGGGCCGGAGCGGTGGTAACGAAAGATGTTCCGGCTTATGCACTGGTTATAGGCAATCCGGCTCAAATGAAAGGTTATGTGTGTCGTTGCGGAAAAAAGCTTGAGGAACATTTGACTTGTTCCTGTGGAGGTAAGTACGTTTTACGAAATGGAGAATTAAATTTTTATGAGTAAGGTCCTTGTCAGTCCGGTTGCCTTTAATGAAAATATCAAGCTCAAGAATGCCATCGAGCGCTTTCTTAAAAGTCCCGCGTGCCGGCAGGCGGATTATTTGATCGTGGACGATGCTTCCACGGACGGCACGACCGAGATGATCCAGGGTTTTGAACGGTCCGGCGTAAAAACCATTAAGCACGGACATCGCAGCGGCGTCGGCGCGGCCATTCGAACGGCCATGGATTATGCCCAACGGCATCAATATGAAGTGTTGGTGATCATGGCGGGCAACGATAAAGATAATCCGGATGAAATTCCCTTTTTAATCAACCCCATTGTCAAAGGCGGATACGATTTAGTCCAGGGTTCCAGATATAAAGGCCATTGCGGTATCGGCGGCGATATGCCCCTCTACCGGAAATTTGCCACCCGTCTTCATCCGTGGCTGCTTTCGGTTTTAACTGGCAAAAAAATAACCGACAGCACCAATGGTTTTCGCGCGATCCGGCTTTCGCTGTTAAATGATCCAAGGATTAATCTTCGTCAAGATTGGTTAGACCAGTATGAACTGGAACCGTATCTTCTTTATAAAGCCATCACCCTCGGGTTTAAAGTTTTGGAAGTTCCGGTCACGAAGATTTATCCACCGAAGAAATTGGGTTACACCAAGATGCGTCCGGTGTTGGGGTGGTGGAGTATTTTAAGACCGCTGGTTTTTTTAAGTCTTGGATTACGCAAGTAACTTGATTAAGCGAATGAAACGTTCGTTAGTGCTGGCGAAACTTTTAAAGACTAGTGGAGGTGCGTATGCGAAAATGTCCGCGTTGCCAAATAGTTTATCAAAGTACGGAGCGTCTTAATTGTTTGTATTGTGATGCCACTTTGATTTCAGTTCAGCTTGAGGATGCCCTGCGCCTGCAAGAAGAAGATTTCGTCAAGGGCCGGTCGGATTTTTTAGATAATTATTTTCGGATTCGTTCTTTCACCTTTTCTTATATTTTTCACCGGAATCAATTAAGAATGGGTCAGAAATTTGAACGATTTTTTGTCGAACCATTAGGTTTTTCCTATTTGATTAAAATTCCTTGGATCATCATTAATTGTGTCGACTCTGTTATGATTCATTTAGCCTATCAGGGTTATTGCCCGCAATGCGGGTGGAAGCATAAACGGATGTCGGGTGTCGGTGACCATTCGAAAGAAGAATGTGAATACAATAAAGAGTACGTCCTTTTACTTAAGGAAATCGTCACCGGCGGATTGATCCGTGACGAAAATAAATATAAAAAAGAGGCCGTGTTAAAAGTTCAGGCCGGCCAGCGCAATGCTTACAACACCTTGTGTTCCAGGAGAACGGCCCTGGAATACGGGATGGATATTCTGTCCATTCTCATCTCGATGGCGCTTTTTATGGCGATTCCCATCAAGATTGGGATGGTGCTATTGGGGAAGGTTTATGAATTCTAAATAAAGAAAGGTAGGTGCAGAATGAACAAAGGGATTTTATTGTTTTTCGTTCTGGTATTTTTAGGGTGCAGCAGTACTCCAACGGAGCAGTTCAAGAGCTTGGTCTCCGACCCGCATTATGCCCAATACCAACAAAAACTCGATGATCTGGAGCACCAGCAGCTCAGCGGCGCCATCAGCTATTCGGAATATCTGGAGCGCAAAAAGCAGATAGATGAAGATTATACGAAAGAAGTTCAAGAGCGCGAGAACATCATCATCCCCGAAAAGCAACAATGAGACTATACGGCAAAAATCCTGTCATTGAACGGCTCAAATCCAACCCGAAGAGCATTATGAAAATTTACGTGCAGGAGGGACAGCCGGACAGCGCTTATATCCGGCGCAAAGCCAAGCAGTGGGGGATTCCGTTTCTTCTCATTCCCCGGGCACAGATGATCAAAATGGGACAAAGTTTGAACACCCAGGGTGTTTTAGTTGAGGTTGAAGATTTTATTTATACGCCCTATGACGATATTTTAGAAACCGCCAAAAAGAAAAACGGGTCAGTGTTGTTTCTTGATGAATTAAAAGACCCGCAGAATTTGGGAGCCATCATTCGAAGTTTAGCGTGCTTGGGAGGTTTTTCGGTGGTGCTTCCGTTGCGTGAATCCGTTGAGGTGACGGAAGCTGTTTTGCGGGTCGCCTCGGGGGGAGAAAATTTGATGATGGTAGCCAAGGTGACAAATTTAGCCCAGGCCATTGACCAGGCCAAACAGCAAGGTTTCTGGATAGCCGGGGCGGTGACAGAACAAGGACAAGATCTAACCGAGATTTCTCTGCCGTTCCCTTTATCCTTAGTCCTGGGTTCGGAACAGAAAGGAATTAGGGAAGGGATTCGCAAACGCCTGGATTTACAGTTGACGATTCCGATGCCCCAGGCCAAGTTATCGTTTAATGTCGCCCAAGCCGCGACAATATTTTGCTATGAAATCATCAAACAAAAACAACAAAAGAAAAATTCAGCCCATTCTTGACGGCCACGCGCTTAATTTTTTTGCGGAAGCCGGCCTTCTAAAAAGAGTCAAGCGCAGCGGCTGGTGGGTGGCCGGCATCAAGGACCCGGAAAGTGTCGCCGACCATTGTTTTCGTTGCGCGGTCATCGGTTATTATCTGGCGCATTTAGAGAAGGTGGATGTTTATCCGGTCTTAGTGATGACACTTTTTAATGATATCCATGAAGCCAGAATCAACGATCTTCATAAAATGGGACATTATTATATTGATTTCAAAAATGCTGAGCAGAAAGTTTTCAAAGATCAGGTGGCTTATTTGGACAAACAGGTCAAAGACGAATTGAAAAATATGCGCGGTACCTACGATCGTCAGGTCTCCCAGGAAAGCCTGGTGGCCAGGGACGCCGATATCCTGGAATGTCTGCTTCAGGCCAAGGAATATTACGAAGCCGGACACAGGGGTGTTAAAGAATTCTTTAACCGAGCACCGGATCATCTGAAGACAAAAAGCGCCCTGGCTTTATGGCGATCGATCAAGAAGTGGAAAAGCGATGTTTGGTGGAAGAAAATCGTCAAATTTGAGCGGTGAGAGACGTGAATTATTATGCTTCGTCATTGCAATGACAATGTTACTTTTGGCCTTTTCTTATCGATTATAATGTTCTGTTCCTCAGGATGTGCCGCTTTGATGGGGACGTACAATCCGGCCACGGGACGGAAAGAATTTGTCATGATCTCCACCGACATGGAAGTCTCCATGGGCCAGAACATTCATCAGCAGATTGTCCGGGAGTTCGGTTTGTCGAAAGACACGGTGAAAATTGCCCGGCTCCAGCGCGTGGGCAAAAAACTGGCGGCCATTTCCGACCGGCAGGATTATGATTACAAGTTTTATCTCATTGATAAAAAAGAGTTAAATGCCTTTACCGTCCCTGGTGGCGGTATTTATTTTTTTGCCGGGCTTTATGACAAACTCAAAACCGATGATGAGATTGCCGGGGTCTTGGCGCATGAAATCGGCCATTGTTCGGCGAAGCATACGGTCAAGAAATTTCAGGCGGCGATGGGATACAATTTGATTCAAGCGCTGGTGTTAAGCCACATGGGAGAGTCTTCCCGGCAGCTCTCGGCCCAGGCCTCGGATATGGCCATGAATCTCGTTTTCTCGGCGTACAGCCGGGCGGATGAATACCAGGCGGATGTGTTGGGAGTGAAATATATGTACTTGGCAGGGTATGATCTTAATGGTATGATAGAAACGTTTCAAACCTTGAAGAGGGAGTCCGAGGGGCCGAATGTTCCTTTGTTTTTGAGATCTCATCCGTATTTGGATGACCGCATTAAAGCGGTGGAGATTGAAATTCAAAAGGCTCCCGAAAAATATGGGAGGCGATAGGATTCTTCCATGGAACGCATAGGTATTGCCGCCAGTAAGGTTGCCAAAGGAAATCTCCTGATTTACAATTCTTTTGTTATTCTGTTAGCCACGCTGCTGTCTTTGCTTATCTTTTTTATCGCCGGCTGCGCAATCGTGATTACTCTTGTTTTGTTTGCTTATTTGACCAGCGGCGGGAACCCTCCTGACCTTGAAGACGGCTGGATGTCCATCATGCTGGTTTGCATGATTTGTCTGGCCGTGATTATTTTTTTGTTAGACATCTGCGCAATCTTTAAAAACATCAAGTTTAAAAGGAATTGAAATCTCCCGTGTTTTCTTGAACAAGAACGTATGACCGCCAGTACGAATATCCAGTCGAAAGACTTAATCGAAAATTTACGGATTGGAATTTACCGCATCACTCCCGGACTGAAGAGTCAGTTTCTCTTCGTTAATCCCGCCTTTACCGATATCCTCGGGTTTAGCTTAAAAGAAATCCACAAGAAGAAGACGTCCGACCTTTTTGAGACCCCCCGTCAATGGCGGATTTTACGGGATAAGATTTGTCGGCAGGGGTATGTCAAGAATGAAGATGTTCTTTTGAGGAAAAAAGACAAAAGTCCGATCTGGTGTTCTCTAACCATATCGGCGGTTAAGGACAAGCAGGGCCTTATCAAGTGGTTGGATGGTCTCTTGGAAGACATTTCCGTCCACAAACAGGTCGAACGAGAACTTCTGGAATCCAAGGAATTGTTCCGTTTGGTCTTCGATAACTCGGCTGTGGCCATCACGGTAACCGATAAAGATGAAAAGATTATCGCCTGGAATCCGTTTGCCGAAGGATTGTTAGAGATGGACAAGGAAGATTTATTCAACAAACCCGTCAAAGAATTGTATCCGCCGCAGGAATGGCGGCGCATCCGTTCGTTCCGCATCCGCCGCAAGGGGTTTTTGACCAACATCGAGACCAAGATCATCAAGAAAGACGGTTCGCTGTTAGAGGTCAGCATGTCCATTTCTGTTTTAAAGGACATTCAGGGGAATGTTACCGGCGCCATCGGCATATTGCGCGATATTACCCGCGAAAAAATCGCCGAACGCAAGCTCAAAGAATCCGAAAACAAGACCCGCGTCCTCCTCGACAATTCGCCGGTGGCGATCACGTTAACCAATAAAAACGAGCAGATTGTTTCTTGGAATAAATTCACGGAAGCCCTTTTGGGGATGAATCGCGGTGACCTTTATTTGAAACACGTCAGCGTTCTTTATCCTCCGGAAGAATGGCAGAAGATTCGCGCCGAAAATATCCGCAAGCTCGGCTTGAAATACCATCTTGAGACAAAGATCATCCGCAAAGACGGCCACCTGATGGACATCGATCTTTCCATCAACATCCTCAAGGACAGTCAGAATAATATTATCGGTTCTGTGGGAATCATGCAGGACATCACCGAATTGCGAAAGGCCCGCCAAATACTTTTAAAGGCGAAGCTGGCCGCCGAAGAGGCCAACAGCGCCAAAAGCCAGTTTTTGGCCAACATGTCCCATGAGGTCCGCACCCCGATGAATGCCATCGTCGGCATGATTGACATGACTTTAGACACTTCCTTAAATGAGGAACAGCGGGATAATCTTAATACGGCCAAAGAGGCGGCGGAGAATCTCTTGAATCTCATTAATGATATTTTAGATCTTTCTAAAGTGGAGGCGGGCAAAATCACTTTAGAGGAAATCGATGTCAATATCGGTAATGTGATTAAAAGTATTTGCAAGGGGTTGTCGGTTTTAGCTCGCAATAAAAATTTGGAATTGCTTTGGGATATCGATGATAAGGTTCCTTATCTGGTGAAAGGCGATCCCGTGCGGCTGCGGCAAATCATTATAAATTTGGTGAATAATGCGATTAAATTTACTTCCCAGGGCAAAGTCGAGGTCAAGGTCAAGACAATTTCCCAGGAGGGTGACAATTGCGAGTTACTTTTTTCCATCGCGGACACCGGGATAGGCATTTCAAAAGAAAAACAGGCCACGGTCTTTGAAGTGTTCACCCAGGCCGATGAATCGATTACCCGCCGCTACGGTGGGACAGGATTAGGACTGGCCATTTCCAAGCGGTTGGTGGAAATGATGGGTGGCCGTATTGGGGTGGAGAGTGAAGTTAATAAGGGCAGTACGTTTTCTTTTACGGCCAACTTAAAAATTAAACAAAAAGATGCCCCGGTTTTGACGCCGATTGAAATTGACGGGCGCGAAAGACCAGCCCCGATTGTTTTGGATACCACCCAGAAGGAACCGGTCGCGTCCGCGGAAGTCACAGCCCCGCCAGCCGGTCCGCGGTTAAGGATTTTATTGGCGGAAGATAACCTCATCAACCAAAAGATTACCGTGAAAATCATTGAGAAAAAGGGTTGGCTGATCAAGACGGTGGATGACGGCCAGAAGGCCGTTGAAATTATAGGTAAAGAAACTTTTGATGTGATTTTAATGGATGTTCAGATGCCGGTGATGGACGGGTTTAAAGCGACCCAGGCCATCCGCGTCCAGGAACAGCAGAATGGAAAACATATTCCGATCATCGCCATGACCGCGCATGCCATGGAAGGCGATGAAAAGCGATGCCTGGATTCCGGGATGGATGGTTATGTTTCCAAACCGATTGACCGAAACAGACTTTTCGAAATTATCGATAACCTTGTTAAGAAAGGGACTTTAAATGCCAGATGACTGTGTTGACTTAAATGAAGTCTTGGAAAGGGTTCAGCATGACCGGGAACTACTCTTGGAGTTGTTTAAAATTTTTTTAGATGACTGTCCCAAGAAGATCGCATTGCTTAAAACCGCTGCCCAGCAGGCCAATGTCCAGCAGATAAAAGATATCGCTCATTCTCTCAAAGGGGCGTCGGGTAATATCGCGGCGAAGAAGATCAACGCGACCTTCATCATCATTGAGCAGCTGGCCAAGGAAAACAAAACGGAAGACGTAAAGAATTTACTCCCCCAGCTCGATAGCCAGTTGACGGAACTAAGAAATTATTCAAAGAAATTAGAGAATGATTTTAAGATTTGATATCTTCCTTCCTGAAGTCATTTCCTATCCATGAGCCTGCGGAAAAATATCCTGAGGATTTTTGTTGTTAGCTTCGTTGCAGTTATCATTATCGTTGTTGGTGTCACTCGCGCGCTCAATTCAAAATGGTTTTTCAACATCGTTGTGTTTAAAATGGTCAGTCCTTCGCTGAAAGGGATTCATGTCCGAAAATTTGAGACCACATCCCAGAACTTTAATTTTCCCCATCAACTCATTTTTGAAGGTGTGCGGGTGGACTTAGAGAATAAAAAAGATAGTTATGCGGTTGACTGTCACTATCTGCATGGGGAAAATCAGTCTATCATGACTTTCCCCCCAAGGCTTATCCGCCTTCATGCCGAAGGCTGTAACGTTCAGGCCAATGATTGGAGCGTTAAAGGAATGGATTTGAATTTATGGGTCCATCTTAAGGCAAAAGGGCTTGAGCAAATAACCGGCGAAGCAAAAATTTCTCAGGTCCGTTGGGGGACTTATGAGCTTGACAATGCCAAAACCAAAATAACGTTTCAGGACGATACCGTGACGCTGAAAGAAATATTTGCTTACCTTTACGGCGGTGAGATGCAGGGGACAATTTCGTTGGATAATCAGCCGGGTTTTCCTTATCTGGTGGATATTGCCTTAAAGGACGTGGATTTAAAAAAGTTGGAAGATACCCAAAATAATTTTTGGTCTCAGATGAAAGGAAGAGTCGACGGCCACTGTTCCATTAAAGGGAAACTAGACGAGATTGAGTCCTGGGAAGGGAATTTGGATATCGTTGAAGGGGGACAGATGAAGGCGGCCTGGTTATCCTTTATTCTTTCTCAATTGCCGCCGAATAGTGTGCAGCGAAAAGATCTTGAGCAGTTAATCAAGGCTGACGGTGATTTTCCTTTTGAAAAATTTTTGGTGAATGCCAAAAGTATTACCGATGAGAAAATGACCAGCGAAGTCAAAATCGAGAGTAAAAGGTTTAATCTGAATCTGGATTATACCATTGATACCAATATCGAGGGCGGACTGGGGAATCTTTTATCGCATTTAAAAATTTTTTCAAACTGATTTCATTTTCGAAAGGAGGGGTTATGGAGAACAAACAAGAGACGTGGCCGATGCTTTTGGTCTGTGTCGCTTTGCTCTGCGGATGCACTGTCAAAGCGGTTGGTGACCCGAATCGGCCGATCACCATCCAGGCGCATATCACCATTGATGTCAAAGGGCTAAAAGACACCGCCAGCGATATTGAAGATTATGTCAGCGGTGAGAAACCAAAAGAAAATTTGCAGAGTAAATAGGAGGGAGACAGACATGAGAAAAATGATTTATATGATTTTTGTAATTCTCTCAGCGGTGATTTTATTTTATTCTCCAGCGATGAGTTTTGCCGGACAATATGACCTTAAAGAGATGACATCCGAAGTGCAGGCGGCTTTGGATAACCGGCGAGACCGTTTCGAAGAGCTTCGTCAGTTCAAGAGTCAAGGGATCATCGGCGAAAACAACCGCGGTTATGTGGAAGTTTTGGTCAATGATAAAGGAGCCGAGGGTTTAGTGGACGCCGAGAATCGTGACCGCGGGGTTGTTTATACCACGGTTGAGAAGCAAAATAATCTCACCAATGCCCTGGAGACTATCGAAAAAGTTTTTGCCCAGGTTCAGCGCGAGAAGGCGCAGTCCGGAGATAAAATTCAGACTGAAGACGGTCAATGGGTGACCAAATAGAACGGTATCTTAAACAGCTCAGCTTGCTCCAAATCTTTCTGTGTCTATTCGTCATGGGCTTTTTAGCCTATGGCCAGACGGTCTTTTATTCTTTTGTCCATGATGACGTTGTTTTTATCCAAAAAAATCCGAACATCCATGACCTCAGTAATCTTCCGGCTATTTTTTTAATGTCGGATGTTCCCCGTCCGGATTTTACTATTGTCAACACCTACTACCGGCCGCTTTTGGAGGTCATCTACCGTCTGGAATACCGTTTCTTCGGTTTGCATCCTCAGGGGTACCATCTCGTCAATGTGCTGCTTCATATCACCAATGGCTTTCTTGTTTATTTTCTTTTGTTTCTATTGAAATATCCGAAGGCCGTCGCCTTTGCGGTGGCCGCATTTTTTCTTATTCATCCGGTTCAGGCTGAATCGGTGGCCTATATTTCTGGAATTTCGGATTTGACCTATGTCTTTTTTTGTTTACTGAGTCTTATCCTGTATGTTCAATCGGCCCAGCCCCGGGGGGCAAGGATAAATCTTGCTCGGTACTGTGGGGCATTATCTTTTTTCTGGGTAGGGTTGTTCACGAAAGAACAATCGGTGGTCTTGCTGCTTTTGGTTGTCCTATATGAATGCTGTTGGAAATCTGCGTGGGGCGTTGGCAGCCGGCTTTTACGTTTTAGCGGATTGTTGATTATTCTCGGGGGTTATTTTGTTGTCCGGACATTTGTTTTACAGCAGGCCGCGCCGCCGGTTCTTGAAAATCCTCAGGAGTTTGCCCTAAGGCTTTGGGCCCTTCCCAAGATTTTCTTGATGTATTTAAGAATCGCCGTTTTTCCGGTAGACCTTCATTTTTATCGCACGACGGATATTTTAGCGAAATCATGGTTGCCTGGGATAGGTCTTGTCCTTACGCTCTTGGTGGCGTGGCGTGTTCTTCAGACCGTTAAAGGGGAAGAGCGTCGCCGGCTCTTTTTTGGGATAGGGTGGTTTTTTATTGCCCTTTTGCCGACGGTTAACATTGTACCAATTTTTGAGGAGTATTCTTTCATCTGGACGGTCGATCATTTTTTGTATTTGCCTGTCGCCGGGCTTTTGCTTTTTATCATAGGGACCGTCTATGGTCACTTGAAGAAAAAACAGCGGCCGAGAAATTTTTCTGTTGCCGTCGGGATGTTCGTGCTGATAGGCCTGATTTTATTTTTGACGACGATACGGTACAACGGATATTGGAGAAATGAAGTTGTCCTTTTTAAAAGGGCCGTTGCGTTTGAAGGCCGGCTGAGCCGGGTTCACCGGCTCCTGGCTCAGGCATATTATTTTAAAGGGGAATTTACAAAGGCAAGCGAACATTACACGATAGCTTTAAACATCATGGAGCGATACCTCAGTCTAGTAAAAGACCCAAAGGCAAAAATTTTTTATGCGGGTTTTGTCAAGGGGCTTCATTTTGATATTGCTCATTGCTACGAGGCCCGGCAGGATACCCCTACGGCCATTGCCCATTATCAAGCGGCCTTGACTGTCGACCCCCGTGATAGTGTATTGTATAATAGCCTCGGTACGCAGTATCTCCGGATGGGCGATGGAAAGATGGCCATGGCCCAGTTTCAGAAAGCTTTGGAATTTGCCCCCAATAATCTTATGGCGATGAGCAATTTGGCCGTTTGTTATATCCAACAAGGGAATCGTCGAGAGGCCGAACGATTATTAGAAAGGGTCTTAGAAATCGATAGTCGTTTTGTTTCCGCCCGACAAAATTTAGAGAAACTTAGGGAGTCCAATTGACATGGGAGATTTAACTCCGATTTTTATCGGACTGATTTTTATTGTTTTCATCGTTTTGGTCGTCCTTTTTGTGTTGCCGACGAAAACCGTTAAGGAAAAAAAGAGAAAAGAGAAGGCCGAGTCCCCGCCAGATCCCAAATCGAAAAATTGGGAGGAGGTGGCCCATCGCCTGGAAAAACACATTTACGCTTTGCGGGGAGAAATCAACCGGTTAACGCAACTGGAGCGCAACTATCAGAAACAGCAGGAGCTTTTTAAGGCCAAAAATGAAAAGTTAACGGAAAAAATAGCTCAGCATGAGGACTGGCTGTCCAAAGAGCAGGCGTCTAAAGAGAAGGTGGAAAAAGAATATCAACAGATCAAGGTCAGCCTTGTTAAAGCGGAAACCGACCGCGAACGGGAATATCAATCCCGGGTAAAATATGAACGCGATTATATCGAACTCAAGCGCGAGGCCGATTCTTTAAAAGAGACGAAGAAAGACTTGTCTTTCAAGGTGACCGAATTAGATGCCCAGTTAAAGGGGTACAAAGAAGAGTTCCTGCACCAGAAGAAAATCAATGAGGAACTCACCAAGAAAAGTGAGGAGATGAGCTGGGTTTCCCAGTCGGAGTACGAGAAGTTGGAAAAGTTGCTGGCGGAGAAGGAAAAAGAACTGGAACGGATCCGGCGCGATTTTATGGGAACAGGTTAAAGAGAAAGAGAAGGAGCCAATATCATGAACAAATTGTTGCATATCATCGCGACACCGCGCGGAGAGCAGTCGAGAACATTAAAAGTTTCCCAGGCCTTTTTGGAGGGCTTAGAGGAAAAATATCCGGATTGTATCATCAGCTCATTGAACTTAAGCACCAAGGAACTGCCCAAATTAGACGGCCAGAAATTGGAGGGCAAATACAACTTGATCATGGGCCAGGAATTGGTCGGGGATGAGAAGAAAAATTGGAAGGACATCGAAGAGCATATCGAGCGCTTTAAATCCGCCGACGCGTATCTGCTCACGACCCCGATGTGGAATTTTCATATTCCTTATTTTTTAAAACACTACATTGACATCATCGTCCAGCCATTTTATACGTTTCGTTCAACCGAACGGGGAAATCAGGGATTGATCAACGGCCGCAAGATGGTAGTGATCACTTCCCGCGGTTGGGATTATTCCGAGAACAGTCCGCTAAAAAACATGGATTTTCAGGAAAGTTATCTCAAAGCCATCTTTGGTTTTATCGGTATCACACAGATCAAATTTATCCATGTCCAGCCAACAGACCTTCTGGGGCCAAAGATCCAGCGGGAACGTCTTGAGGCGGCGATGGCCGAAGCCAAACAGCTGGGGCGGGAGTTTTAGATCATTTAATATGTTTTCCCAGCGGACAAACTGGTTTTTTGACACGAATCCTTTGATAGCCCGCCTTAAGGCGATCCGTGATCAGGGAGAGAAAATCCTCGACCTCACCGAGTCTAATCCCACCGCCTGCGGATTTAAATATCCAAAAGAAAAAATTTTAACCGCGTTGGCCAATTCTAAGAACATGTCTTATGAACCTTCTCCCAGGGGGAGTTTGGCCAGCCGGGAAGCGATTGTCTCCCATTATCAAAAGAGAGGATTGAAGGTCAATGCCGAGCAGGTATTTTTTACTGCCAGTACATCGGAAGCCTACGCCTTTCTTTTTCGCCTTTTGCTTAACCCTGATGAGCGAATCCTTGTGCCGCGGCCCAGCTATCCATTGTTTGAATTTTTGGCACAACTCAATGATGTTGAGATGGATTATTATTCTTTGGTCTACGACGGTAAATGGTCGATTGATTTTAAGGCTTTAAAACAAGCCGTGACCTCCCAACATAAGGCGATTCTTTTAGTGAATCCCAATAATCCGACGGGTTCCTATATTAAGGAAGAAGAATTAAAAGAGCTTAATCACATTTGCTATCGTCATAACCTGGCGCTTATTTGTGATGAAGTATTTAGTGACTATCGTTTTGACCAGGACAAAAAGATTGTGCCGGGCCTGGCGGGCAATTCGCCGGTTTTGACTTTTAGTTTGGGCGGCGCCTCGAAATCCTTAGGCCTACCGCAGATGAAGATTGGCTGGGTGATCGGGAGCGGTCCCGAAGAACTCGTCAAGCCCGCTCTCGAGCGGATGGAAATTATTTTGGATACGTATCTTTCGGTCAACACCCCCGTCATCAACAGCCTGCCGTCCTGGCTTAAACTCCAATCTTCGATTCAACAAGAAATTTCAGGACACTTACTTGAGAACCGAGATTATTTAAGGAAGAAGTCTTCGTCTATTCCGTCATGTCAATGCCTGCATGTTGAGGGCGGGTGGTATGCCATTTTGAAACTGCCGGCTGTCAAGAATGAAGAGGCATGGACTTTTGAATTCTTAGAAAAAGACCGCGTGTTTGTGCATCCGGGGTATTTTTTTGATTTTGAAGAAGAGTCGTTCATTGTGTTGAGCCTTTTGGTTTCCCCTAAGGTTTTTCAGGAGGGCGTGGCCCGAATTTTGAGCCGGCTGGAAGCGTTGTTATAGGGCTTTGCAATTTTTTTTTTATCTGGTAATATGTGGTGTATTTTATAGCATTATTTAGTTTGTAAGTCATTGCGAGGAGTGAAGCGACGAAGCAATCCCATAGAGATTACTTCGGGCAAAAAGCGCCCTCGCAATGACTCAGTGGTTCAATATACGAGAGGATTAGCGATATGCCCAAACGACCTGATTGGGATGAATACTTTTTAAAACTCGCGATGATCGCCTCCGAGCGGGCGACCTGCCCGCGGATGCATTGCGGCTGCATCATCGCCAAAGATAAACATGTGATTTCAACCGGCTATAACGGCTCGATTCCCGGCGACGCCCATTGCGAAGATGTGGGGTGTCTTATTGTGGATAATCATTGCGTGCGCACAGTCCACGCGGAGATGAACGCCTTGGTTCAGGCGGCTAAATGGGGTAATTCCATTGACGGGGCCACCGCGTATGTCACGAATATGCCCTGCACGACGTGCGCCAAGGCCTTGATCACCGCCGGGATCAAACGCATTGTTGTTTTTTCGGATTTTCACGATACCTTGGCCCAGGAATTTTTTGCCAAGGCCAAAGTGAAGGTGGAAAAGCACGCGATGCCTGCCACCGAAATATTTTATGATTTATCTCATTATTCCTCAGCGCGAAAGTACTGACTTCTGTATTAGTAATTGGAACAGTATCTTGACGTTTGTTCTTCCTAAAATTGTCCTGTTAGTTGTACAAACGTCAATAGGATAGTCGAAGCATGCCTAGTGAGAAAATAAAGACGAAGATTTTGATTGCCGACGATGAAAAAGATGTTCTGGCGGTCATGGTCAAAAGGATTGCCGGGGAAGGCTATGAGGTGGTGGCTGCCGCCAACGGTCTGGAAGCCTGGGAGAAAATCCAAAACGAATCGCCTGACGTGATTTTGATTGATGTGAACATGCCCGGGATGGACGGATTTGAGGTTTTAAAGAAGGTTCGGGAGCAGCCGTCCACCAAATGGCAACCGGTCATCATCGTCTCCGCCCACGGGGAAATGGAAAACATAAAAAAAGGTTATTCGCTGGATGCCGACCATTACATCACGAAACCGTGCAATATCGAGGCGATCCTAAACGCCATTAAGATTATGGTCAGTCTCATTCCCCAGAGAAAACCAAAGGCCGAATCAGAGCTCAAAAAGTAGCTGCCATGATCAAATTTCTAATCCTGGCGATTTTGGTTTTGTTTTTTCTGGTCGCTTTAGTCCGTTACATTGAAAGTAAAAGTATTTTTCTTCCCTCCAAAGAAATCCCCGTTACGCCCGAAGACATTAGCCTTGCCTATGAAGATGTTTATTTTACGACGCCAGATCATTTAAAACTTAACGGCTGGCTCATTAAAAATCCCCGGGCGCAGGCGACTTTAATTTTTTTTCACGGCAATGCCGGCAATATCAGCCAGCGTTTGGAAAAAATCGCGATGTTTTATTCGATGGGATTGAAAGTCTTTATCATCGACTATCGCGGTTATGGACGAAGCCAGGGGCAGCCCACAGAGGAAGGTATTTACAAAGACGCCATGGCCGCCTATGATTATTTACTGGCGCGCGCCGACATCCGAAAAGATAAAATTATTGGTTATGGGGCGTCTCTCGGTGGCGTGGTCGCCGTTGACTTAGCCACGAAAAGGAAATTAGCGGCCCTCATCGTCGATTCTTCTTTTCCTTCGGCAGCAGCGGTCAGCCAAATCATTTATCCATTTTTACCGACGGTTTTTTTGAAAACGAACATGGATTCGATTGGTAAGGTGAAGACCATCACCACCGCGAAACTTTTTATCCATAGTATTAATGATGAGATTATTCCTTTCGCGCTGGGCAAAGAATTGTTCGATGCCGCGGCCACCCCTAAGGAATTTTTACAGATCACGGGTGGACATAACAGCAATCATGTGGATTCTCGGGACAAATTTTTAAGCGGCGTTGGTTCGTTTTTGTTGGAATTGAATTTGATTTAATGCAAGTGTCATTGCGAGCCCTGAAAGGGCGAAGCAATCTTTAAAAGAATTATTTTTTTAGAGATTGCCACGCTCGGGCTTTCGTACCTGTTTTCCTTAAAATTCTATTAGAGGAAACAAGTACAGTACTTATTTCTTCTATAAAATTATTAAAGGAAAATAAGTGCGCCCTCGCTCGCAATGACCATAGGAGAACAAAATGCCGTCATTTCTTCACACACGCAAAACGCAGATTGTAACACCTGACAGTAAGCCGGTCCTATTAAAAGGCGTGAATTTAGGCGGCTGGCTGATGATGGAAGGCTACATCATGCATTCTTTAAATGTCGCCGAAAGAAAGTTTAAGAAAGAATTTGCCCAGGCCTTAGGGGTAAAGGCATTGAAAGAATTTGAGAGGGATTTTCGCGATAATTTTATCCAGGAGAAAGATATTAGGACAATCGCGGGCTTTGGTTTTAATTGCATCCGCGTTCCTTTCAATCATCGGTTGGTGGAGACGGTCCCCTACCGCTATGAAAAAGAGAGTTGCAGTTATCTCGACCGAATCGTCCGCTGGGCCGAAAAACATAAAGTCTGGATCATCCTAGATTTGCACGCGGCCGCGGGTTCGCAGAATCACGACTGGCATTCGGATAGTCTGGGGAAGGCCGAACTGTGGACAAAGAAAAGTTATCGGCAACGGACATGCGCTCTCTGGGAATTTTTGGCCGACCGGTATAAAGATAAATTTTGGATCGCCGGCTATGATCTTTTAAATGAAGCGGTTTTGGATAATACCCAGCTCTTGAACCAATTTTATAAAGAGTTGATCAAAACGATTCGCAAAGTGGATCAGAACCATATCCTTTTTGTCGAGGGAAACAGATGGGCCACGGACCTGGAATGTTTAGATGAGCTGCGGGATGATAATCTGGTTTTGAGCGTTCATTGTTATGTCCCGCTGGATTTTACTTCCAATTTCGTTCCGCATTTGACTTATCCGTTGAAATATTACGGGATTTCCTGGAAAAAGGCTTACTTGAAAAAGTTAATTGCGGAACATACGAAAGTCGCCCGGAAGCGTTCGGTACCGGTTTTCGTCGGAGAATTCGGGGCCAATTTTCGCGACGGCAAGTATGGCGAGGATAAATGGCTGAAGGACGTCTTGGCTTGCTTTAATGAATCCGGCTTCCACTGGACCTACTGGACGTACAAGGCCATTAAGAACAGTATCCTTCCCGATGGAATTTTTAGTTACTACGAAAATCCGCCGTGGGTCAATCGCATGGGACCGAAATTGGGCTGGGATAATTATGCCCGGCACTGGCCGACTCGAAGGAAAGAAATCATTGAGTCTTGGCGGACGGAAGAGTTTCGCTGTAATCAAAAAACATTAGACGTTTTGCGCCATGCCCTCCGTTAAGAAAATCACCAGTCTGACTAATCCTTCCATTAAGCAGGTCATCGCCCTGCGGGAACATAAAAAACGCCAGGAGACGGGATTGATGATTATTGAGGGCGTTCGGGAAGTCACGCAGGCTTTAAAGGCGGGTGTTGAATTGCAAGAAGTTTATGTCTGTCCGGGTAACTTTAAGAATAGTAACGATTCTTTTGTCATTGCGAGCGAAGCCGAAGGCGAAGCGAAGCAATCCTTAAAAAGATTGCTTCACCCCTTCGGGGTTCGCAATGACGTATGTGTAAATGAGGTAAGTGAAGAAGTATTCGCCAAAATGGCCTATGGTCAAAGGCAGGAAGGCCTTTTAGCCATCGGTCGTCAGCCGCGCAGAAGTCTCGCGCAATTGAAATTCGAAGGCATCCCTTTGTTAATTGTCGTCGAAAGAATGGAAAAGCCGGGAAATTTGGGAGCTATCCTGAGAAGCTGCGACGGCGCCGGTGTTGACGGTCTGATTGTCTGCGACGGCCGGACCGATATTTATAACCCGAATGTCGTGCGGGCCAGTTTGGGGACGGTTTTCGCGGTACCGGTTATTGAAAGCAGCGTTCAAGAGACGGTTGATTTCTTAAAAGTAAACAAGATTAAGATTTTCGCAACTTTAGTGGAGGCTGAAAAGGTTTACGTTAAGGCTGATTTTCGCGGTCCTTCGGTTTTTGTATTAGGCAGTGAAGAAGAAGGCTTAAGCGATCACTGGAAAAAATATTGTGATGAAGCCGTCAAAATTCCTATGCTAGGCGCGGCGGATTCGTTGAATGTTTCCGCCACGGCGGCGATTTTAGTTTATGAAGCCCTCAGGCAAAGAAATACCATTTAAGTCATTGCGAGGAGCTTTGAGAATAATTTGAGAGCGACAAAGCAATCTTTAAAAGATTGCTTCCTGCCTGCCGGCAGGCAGGCGCCCGGCGGGCTCGCAATGACCCAATTGATAACCTATCTATGCGTCTACAAGTTTTTCTTTCACACAACGGCGTCTGTTCCCGCCGGCGGGCGATGGAGCTGATTCAAGAGGGACACGTGGCCGTCAACAGTCGGATTATCCGTGAACCGTCCTGGAAGGTTAACCTTCCGCAAGATACCATCACGGTTGACGGCAAATCTGTTGAATCCAAACAATATGAATATGTTATCCTTAATAAGCCGCAAGGCTATGTGACCACAATGGTCGAACACCGCGGTGAAAAGTCGGTTTTAGAACTTTTACCGGAAGCATATCGTTACCTTAAACCCGTCGGTCGTTTGGACCGGGATACGGAAGGTTTGTTGCTTTTTACCAATGACGGTGATGTGGCTTATCAATTGACGCATCCGAAGTTCAATGTGGATAAGGTTTATTATGTCGAAATCAGATGTCAGATGTCAGAGGTCAGTAAAAGAAAGTTAGAAAAAGGTGTTTCGATTGAAGGCGAGATGACCTCACCGGCGAAAATCAAAGATATGAAATTTTACGGCGGTAAAACAAGTTTTAACATGACAATTCATGAAGGTAAAAAACGCCAAATTCGGCTGATGTGCAAGGCCGTGGGCCAGGAGGTCGTTTATTTAAAAAGGATTTCGCAAGGATCGCTATCACTGGGGAATCTAAAGACCGGTCAATGGCGATTATTAAATGAGGGAGAACAATTGTCATTGCGAACCCTGCCGAAGGCAGGGTGAAGCAATCTTTTAGAGATTGCTTCAGTCGCTCGCCTTTTGACGGATAGGACTCGCTCCTTCGCAATGACTTAACACATAACTATGATTACTATAACCAATATCTCCCAAAATTTTAACGAGCGGATACTTTTCAATGACGTGTCCTTGAGCATTTTCCACGATGAGAAAATCGGCTTAACCGGCCCCAACGGCGCCGGTAAAACCACGCTTTTCTCAATCATCTTAGGACAGCTTCAACCCGGCGGCGGCCGTGTCCAGATCCAAAAGAATATCAATATCGGCTATCTTCCCCAGGAAGCCCATTTTGATTCGCAAAGGACAGTCTTGGAAGAATTAACCAGCGGCGATCAGAGGATCCAGGCGCTGAACCGCGAACTCGATGAGATCGACAAAGCCAACAGAGCCGACAGCCCCCGATATGGCGACATCCTGCATGATCTTGAACAAATGGGTTATTATGAATTGGAACATAAGGCCAAAAAGATTTTATCGGGCTTAGGATTCCAAACTCAAGATTTCAATCGGCCGGTAAGTCAGCTCAGCGGCGGCTGGCAGATGAGAACACTTTTGGCAAAACTGCTCACCTACCAATATGATCTTCTGCTTTTAGACGAGCCTACCAACTATCTGGATTTGGAAGCCACGTTGTGGTTTAAAAGTTTTCTGTCGAATTACAAGGGAACGTTCGTCATTATTTCTCACGATAAAGTTTTTCTAAATGACGTTACCAATTACACCATCGTCTTGGAATACGGGAAGATCACCAAGGTCAAGGGAAACTATCAGCAGTATGAACTGATGAAAGAGCAGCGTTTCGAATCCATGGAGAAACAAAAAAAAGTCGTCGATAAAAAACGGGCGCAGCTGGAGCGGTTTGTGGAACGGTTTCACGCCCAGCCCAACAAGGCCGCGGCCGTGCGCAATAAAAGAAAGATGATCGACCGCATGGAAGAAATCGATTTGCCCGAAGAGAGGCGTAGCATCAAGGACTTTGAGTTCCCGCAGACCAAAGACAGCGGTTATGTGGTGATCAAGATGGAGAACATCCACAAAGCTTACGGGGATTTGAAGATTTATCAGAGTCTGGATTTTGAGATTATTCGCGGACAGAAAGTTTGTTTGGTCGGACGAAACGGGGCGGGCAAATCGACCCTTTTAAAAATGCTCGCCGGCGTTGTCCAGCCCGATGCGGGCACAAGAAAACTTGGGCATCAGGTGGAGGCCGGTTATTTTTCGCAGACGCGTTTGGATGTCTTGCACCCGGACAAGACCGCCTTCGATGAACTGGCTTCGGCCTGCGATGGTTCGGTCCCGGCTTTGAAGATAAGAACGCTTTTAGGAGTTTTTAATTTTCGCGGCGATGACGTTTTCAAACAGGTGAAAGTCCTCTCGGGGGGCGAAAAAAGTCGTTTGATCTTAGCCAAGCTTTTGATCAATCCGCCGAATTTTATTCTTTTGGATGAACCGACCACGCATTTGGATATTGATGGAGTCGAGGCCTTGACGAAGGCTTTTAAGGAATATCGAGGGACTTTGTGTTTCATCAGCCACGATCTATTTTTTATCAAGGAAATCGCCAATCATATCGTTGAGGTGGACCAGGGGAGCGTAAAATCTTATCCGGGCGAGTTGGATTATTATTTGGACAAGAAGAAAGAGGCCGAAGAGGAAATCAAAGAAGCGCAGGAAGCCGTTAAGGCACAGAAGAAAAATCGGGAGAAGGAAGCGAAAGCAAAAGGACAAAAAGAGAACGCGATCATTGATGAAATCCACCGCCGCCATAAAGAGGCTCTATCCAGAATTTCACAAATCGATAATGAAATCAAAAATTTGAAAAAAGAGCAGGATGAGCTGATCACCGAAAGTTATATCAAAGCCCGCATCATGTCGCAGCCGTTAAGCAACCGCGATCCGGAGACGTTGAAAGAATACGGCCAGCGTTTGAAATTTATCCAGCAGAGAATCCGCGAAATCGAAACGAAGGTAAGTCAACTTCAAGAAGAAAAAGACAGCATTAGCAAACGCTAAGTGGTAGAATTCTTTTGATGACGGGACGTTTGATTTTAGAATCTATAGATTCCCTCCCCCTTGTGGGGAGGCCTGCCTGCCGGACAGGCAGGGTTAGAGAGGGGGAAAGGTTTCCGGATACACCCTCCCCTATCCCCTCCCATCAAGGGAGGGGAAATCAAGAGAAAACGGGCATCTCAGTTAAGATTCTGAAATCAGTCTTAATAGTATCATTTATTTTTTTAAACGGCTGCGCGAAATTAGCCCACATGCAGGAACTTTTGACCCTTAAGGCCATGTCGGACAACGGTGATGAACAGCGTCGTTTCGTCGCCGCCCAAGACGCCCGTTTTGAAACCCTCCTCGAAAAAGTCAAAAACAATCAGCTTGGCGAATATCCCAACCGCAAAAGCGTCTTCCGCGCTTTTGGCGAGCCGATTTTCACCAAACAAGTCCAGCGTAACGATCAGACCCAGGAACAATGGCTCTACCGTTACGCCACCAAATTTTTCGATTCGCCGAAAGTTTATTTGTATTTCAACCCCAAGGGAAAAGTCATTGATTGGCAATATGTCGCCACGCCAGAGAAAAAGTAGGTGGTGACAAATTGGCACCACCCCCAAATCACTTAAATCTTTTATAAGTCTCATGATATGTATAAGAATATTGCTAATCATTAAATGGAGTGTTATAGTTTGGGCGTATGATTCAACAGCGTGCCAGCAGCTTTATATGGGATTTACGGAAAGAACTCATCAATGTCAAAAAGCACGGGGTTGATTTTCATATTGCCGCACAGGCATTTTTTGATCCAGGCAGAAAGATCTTTACGGATAGCAAGCACAGTGAGAAGGAACCGCGTTATTTTTGTATAGGGAGGGTTGAAGAGAAGGTTCTTACCGTACGCTTTACTTATCGAGGCAGTACAATCAGAATTATTGGTGCCGGATATTGGCGCAAGGGGGTAAATTATTATGAGCAAAAAGACTAATGATGTGGATATGCCTTTAGGGGAATTGGTTCGCGTGGATGACTTTTTGCCGCCGCCGGATCAGCTCGTGTTGCCGGAGGAGACCGTGAAGGTGACCATTTCGCTCACCAAATCAAGTCTTGAATTTTTTAAACGTGAAGCCAAACGACACCATATCAAATATCAAAAGATGATCCGGGTCTTGGTTGACCAATATGCCCGAAAATTCGATTAGGATTGAATTCGTATTCTAAAAAGTACTTTTCAGGCAGCCTCCGGAAGGTTGCCTTTTTTGTGGGATGGTGGTAAAAGGGTGAAAGTGTTACTGACTTTTGTAAAAGTAATAAGAATAAAGGTAGTCAGTAGAAAACTCGTTTAAATAGAAAATTTTATATTGTTTGCCAATAAATCAGAAAAATTATAACAGAGTTATCCGATGTTCCCCAAACACTTCACCCCCAAAGAAGCCAACAAGAGATTGCCGCTGATCAAAAAGATCGTCGGTGAAATCCTTTTGAATGCCCGGTCGTTGCGGGCGATGGCGGGGCGCGATAAAGCTGGAGTAGCATCCCCGGATCGCGAAAGACTTGAAACGGAAATTGAGGTCTTGATGCGCGAACTGGAAACATTGGGATGTTTTTACAAGGATTGGAATTTTCAGATCGGTTTGGTGGATTTTCCGGCGGTCATTGACGGCCGAGAAGTGATGTTATGCTGGCGCAGTGATGAAGAAAGAATCGAATGGTATCATGGGTTGGAAGACGGTTATTCCGGCCGCCAGCCGATCCCTCCGGAATTCTTCACGGAACAAATCGTTCGATAAAAAAGAAGGGAGGCCCAACGATGAAACCTTTCAAGAAACCAAAGTACAAACTCGATCCCAAAAAATTCGAGCCGGAATCATCTCAGGTGAAAAAAGAAAAAGATTGGGAGACCTCGGAAGAGATATTCAATGAAATCCGACGTTCAAAGACACGCGGTCGATAATATAGTTGCATGGACAAGATAAATGTCAGGCATTTAGAAAATATCTATCAAAGACTTTACTCCAAATTCGGTCCGCAGAAATGGTGGCCGGCCCGAACGCGTTTTGAAGTGATTATCGGGGCCATTCTCACGCAGAACACCAATTGGGGTAATGTCGAGAAAGCTATTGAAAATTTGCGCCGAGCTGGTCTTTTGGCTCCGCAAAGATTTCATAACGTTTCCCTCGCAGAACTCGCCGACTTGATCAAACCCGCCGGGTATTTTAATGTCAAAGCCAAACGCTTAAAAAATTTTATCGATTTTTTTTTTGAAGAATACGATGGCGATCTGCGCAAAATGGCCGTCGAAGCTACCGATGTGTTGCGTGAGAAACTTTTGCAGGTCAACGGTATCGGGCCCGAAACCGCCGATTCGATTCTACTTTACGCTTTGGATAAGCCGATTTTTGTCGTGGACGCCTACACTAAAAGGATTCTTTCGCGGCACAATCTCATCAAGCCTGACAGCGATTACCATTCGATCCAAAAATTATTTATGGAAAATTTACGGAATAACCGCAAAATGTTCAACGAATATCACGCTTTGATTGTTCATGTCGGGAAACACTTTTGCAAAACCAAACCCTTGTGCGACCGCTGTCCGGTGAATGATATCAGTCGGTCGGCGTATGTGTATAAAATAATTGCTCAGAATGAAAACTCTTAACGAAAAATTCCTCGAAATCTGCGAACGGTTTGCCGAACGCGAGGCCATGCGGATAAAAGCCGACGGCGGATGGAAGAGATATACTTACGATGATCTCAAAGATGGCGCCTTAAAGGTGGCTTCCTGGTTGGGCCGTCAGGGCTTCGGCCGATCCAACAAAGCCGCTTTGATTGTTGAGAATTCTCCCAAATGGTCCATGATTTATTTCGGCATTTTATTGGCCGGTGGAGTCGTTGTCCCGTTAGATACCCAGGCCAGAACGCAGGACATCATTAAGTTTCTCAAAGATGCCAACGTGCGTTTCGCTTTTTTGGAAAATAAGTTAAGAGAATCTGCTCGCGAGTTATCGCCGTATGTCCGGGAAATAATTATTGTCAATACCCAGAATGACAATATCCCGCATATTTCTTTTGAACAGATCTCCATCGTCAAGACTTCGTTGCCGGTGTCGTCTCTTTTGCCCGTGAACCAGGAAGACACCGCCGCGCTTCTTTATTCCTCAGGAACAACCGCTCATCCTAAAGGCGTTGAGCTTTCGCATAAAAATTTTTACGTCAACTTCAGCGGTTTGGAAAAATTGAATGTCTGCTCCCATCAAGACACCTTTATCTCAATTTTGCCTTTATTCCACGCTTACGCCTTTATGGCGACCTTGATTTATCCGCTTTTTCTCGGCGCCAGAATCATTTATCCGAATACTTTGAAGAGCGAAGAAATCGTCCAGGCGATGCGCGAGAACGCCGTGACGGTTTTAGTCGGCGTCCCGGAATTATTCCATAACATCAATAAATCCATTCAGACTAAAATCCAGTCCTTGCCTTCCTTTGTTAGGGCTGGTTTTGAATTGCTGACAGATTTAGGCTGGGCCATAAGAAAGTTGACCAGAATCAACATATTAAGAACGATTTATTTTTCGGTGCATAGTCGTTTCGGCGGTAAGGTACGATTAATGGTCAGTGGCGGGGCGAAGTTGGTCCCCGAGGTCGCGGTCAGTCTGGAACGGCTTGGTTTTACGATGTTGGAAGGTTATGGCCTCACGGAAACCGCGCCGATTGTCAGTTTAAATCCTTTTGGTAAACAGAAAATCGGTTCCGTGGGAAAACCCCTGGAAGGTGTTGAAGTCAAAATCGACCAGCCTGACGCTTTCGGCGCGGGTGAAATCATCATCCGCGGTGAAAATGTGATGAAAGGGTATTATCAAAAGCCGGCGGAAACAGCCGGCGCGATTAAAGAAGGCTGGTTTCATTCTGGCGATTTGGGGTTTGTCGATAAAGAAGGCTACCTTCATATCAGTGGAAGATTGAAAGAAGTCATTGTGCTTGGTTCCGGTAAAAATGTTTTTCCGGATGAGATTGAAGAATATTATCGCCAGTCTCCCTTTATTAGGGAAGTCGGCATTTTTATGTTTTCGCAAGAGGCGCGAGAGAACCTGCGGGCCGTCATTGTCCCGAATTTTGATGAATTTCAGAAAAAAGGGATGTTGAACGTTTATGAAAGGATAAAATGGGACGTTGAGAATATTTCCAAAGAACTTCCCAGTTATAAGCGCATCATGGGGTTCGTGCTGACCAAAGAGGAACTTCCAAAAACACGTTTGGGCAAAATCAAACGGTTTCAGCTGACAGACATTTACCGGTGGGAGGCGCAAAAAGAAACAGATAAAAAAGTCTCAGGGCAGCCATTGGCCGAAGGCGGTCTTTTAAAAGATCCCATCGGCCGGCAGGTGGCGGATTTTTTAAAGAAAGAATTGAAATGTGACCGCGAGTTACTGTCAACGGATCATTTAGAATTAGATTTAGGGATTGATTCTTTAACGCGGGTTGAACTTATCTCCGGGCTTGAGCAGTTGTTTCAAATCCGCATGTCCGAAGAGGTCTTGGTGAAAGTGGCAACGGTGAATGATTTGGTCAAGACCGTTTCGAGTTTGATGGTGGAACAAACCCCCCAGGAGATTGTCGAAAAGTCGCTGAAGACGTCGTGGGCGGAAATCCTTTCCGTGGAATCTCCAGGAGAACAATTTCAGCACCTGGATTTAGACCCGAGCTGGATAAGTCACGCCTTCGGTTATCTGATGCGCCGGTGTATCCTTTTTATTTTTAAGATTTTTTACCGGATAAAAATTATCGATCAACATCATCTCCCCGAAAGGGGGCCGTATATTATCTGCTGTAATCATTCCAGTTTTTTAGACGCGTTTGTGGTCATCTGTGGACTTAACGATAAAATCGCCATGCAGACTTACTTTATTGGGCTGAAGGAAATTTTTGTCCATCCAGCGATTCGCTGGGCCACGAGATTGGCCAGGCTCATTCCGATTGACGCTTCCAATGAACTGATTAAGGCGATGCAATCGGCGGCTTTTTTGTTGAAATATAATAAGATTATTTGTATCTTTCCGGAAGGGCAGCGGTCCATTGACGGCGAGGTGAAAGTTTTTAAAAAGGGAATCGGGATCTTGGCGAGGGAATTAAGCGTCACCATCGTGCCGGTGGCGATTGATGGGACATATCAGGCCTGGCCGCGGACCCAAAAATTTCCCCGGCCGCATCCGGTTAAGGTTATTTTCGGAGAACCCATTTCGATGGAACAATTATTGAAAGATAAATCACCGCAGGGAATGGATGAATATCAATGGATCTCGGGGCAAATCCGTGAAGAGATGTTGCGTTTACGCGGGCGGATATGATTGTTGCATTTCCTATTATGGACGATATAATGAGCGCAACCTATAAACCACACAATAAAAAGGGGAGGTGTTTATGTTGCCATTGCTATGCGGCATGTGGTATTCGGAAGATTTAGCTCTCTGGTATTTCGGTGTTAAAATTTTTCTACTTGTCTGGATTATTTTTGTGCCGGTTGTTATGACTCGCCGTTTGGAACAGATCATCAAATTGTTAAAAGAAAAGAAATAGAAAGTTAATGCTGTTAAAAGTTTTCGCCCATATCGATATGGATGCCTTCTTTGCGGCCGTCGAACAGAGGGACAATCCGCGTCTTTGTGGTAAGCCTGTTGTTGTTGGCGCCGATCCACAAAACGGCCGGGGCCGAGGGGTCGTTTCCACGTGTTCTTATGAAGCGCGCAAATTTGGTGTTCATTCCGCCATGCCGATTTCTACGGCCTATCGGCTTTGCCCGCACGCGGTTTTTCTGCCCGTTGATATGAAAAAATACAGCCAGGCTTCCGATGAAATCTTTAAGATACTTTATGATTTTACTCCGGACATCGAACCCATTAGTGTCGATGAAGCGTTTTTGGATATCACGGGAAGTTATCATTTTTATGGGACACCGTTAAACACCTGTCGGGAAATTAAAAAACGGATTATGGATCGATCTCACCTCACGGCTTCCATCGGCCTTGCCCCTGTCAAGATGGCGGCCAAGATCGCTTCCGATTTATCCAAACCCGACGGATTATTGGAAGTCAAAGGAGAAAATCTCAAGGAATTCCTTGGGCCTTTGGATATCGCAAAACTCTGGGGCGTTGGTCCCAAAACTAAGAAGGCCTTGAATATTTTGGGAATTAAAACCATCGACGATTTGGCGCGAACTTCCCTGAAAGATTTGCGCCGGCAATTCGGAGAACACGGCCAGCATCTTCATGATCTGGCCCAGGGTATTGACCCGAGGGAGATCGTTACGGATTCCGAGATGAAATCCGTGAGCCATGAGCACACTTTTGATACGGACACGGGCAGTCCAGATGAGGTGAGGGAAGTTTTGGCAATACTGAGTGAAAAAGTTTCCCGCCGCTTAAGACGTTATTCTCTGAAAGGAAAAACGCTGACGTTAAAAGTTCGTCTGAAAGGATTTGAGACTTCCACCAAGGCTTTTACCTTTGGTGAGCGGACAAATTTTAGCGATACGATATATAAAAAAGCGCATGAATTATTCCGCGAGTTTCATAAGCCGGGAATGAAATTCCGTTTGGTGGGGGTGAGGATGTCTCATTTTGACGACGCGTATGTCAGGGAAAGTTTATTTGAGGATGAAATGACAAAGAAGAATGAAAAGGTTCACGCGGCAGTGGACAGGATCAAGGATAAATTCGGCGAAACGGCTATTGTGAGAGGTTTGAGTTTGCGAAATGAAAAATATCGTCATCAAAGTGGGGGGGTTGAATATCAACGCTCGGCTTAACGGCTCGGCCACGGCCGGGAAGATATGGGATACCTTGCCGATAAAATCATTTACCAGCTTGTGGGGAGAGGAGATTTATTTTCAGATTCCCGTCAAGGCCAAATTGGAAGAAGGTTTTGCGCAGGAAACGGTTAAGTTGGGTGACATTGCCTTTTGGCCCGAGGGAAGTTGCTTTTGCCTATTCTTTGGCTCAACCCCGATCAGCAAACCCGGTGAGATTCGCCCGGCCAGTAAAGTCAATGTGGTCGGTGAAATCGAAGGCGATTTGAAAATTCTTAAATCAGTGAAGGAAGACGAAACGGTCGTGATGTCCGCGATTGAGACGTAGAAGAATTGAGGGAGTAGATTATGGAATGGATTGCGTTGATTGTGATTGCTGTCCTCATCATCGTGGCGATGTTTTTGTTCATGAAGACGACAGCTAAAGCCAACGCGCAGCTGATGGATGCCATGAATAAGCAGATCGAAACCATGCGTCAGGAACTCAACAGCCGTCTGACTGAAACCAATCGGGCGATGAGCGACACGCACAGAACCGTTGGCGAACGGTTGGACAATGCCACCAAGATTTTCGGGAATGTCGCTAGTAGTTTGGGGCAACTTCAAGAGGCGAATAAACGGCTTTTGGAAGTTGGTCAGGACATCTCAAGCCTGCAGGAATTGCTGCGCGCTCCCAAATTCCGAGGGGAAATCGGGGAAACCATGCTGGGTAATCTCTTGGCCCAGGTTTTGCCGAAGGAACATTTCAAATTGCAGCATCGCTTTAAAACCGGCGATACCGTGGATGCCGTTATTGAATTGGCCGGGCATCTTGTCCCCGTTGATTCTAAATTCTCTTTGGAAAATTTTAAAAAGATGATGGCGGCGACTGGTGATGATGAAAGGAATAATTTTCATAAGAAATTTTTAAGTGATGTCAAGATGCGCATTGATGAGATTGCCAAGAAATATATCCTGGCCGATGAAGGAACGTTTGATTTCGCTTTGATGTACATCATGGCCGAGAATGTTTATTATGAGACGATCATCAAAGAGGAATTTTTAAGTTACGCCTTGGCGAAAAAGGTGATCCCGGTTTCACCCAACACGTTTTTTGCTTACTTGCAGGTGATTTGTTTAGGCTTGCGAGGCATGAAGATTGAAAGCAATGTCCAGGTGGTTTTAGAAAGCCTCTCAAGGCTGCAAAGAGATTTATCGAAATTCAAAGACGATTTCCGGGTCGTGGGTGGGCACATCCGCAATGCCGGGATCAAATACGATGAGGCTGATAAAAGATTGGAACGATTCAGTGATAAACTCACCTCCATTGAACAGCCCCCGCAAATTGAAAAAATCTAAAGTTCTTTTTAGTTTTAAAAAATTTTTTCTTAATAATGTCGCCGCTTTTGTCAGCGATCGGGGTGTAGACTTTGCTTTAGAAAAAAGCGAAGGGTTTTTAAGCAAACAACAGAGAAATATCTTGTCTGCGCATTGCGGGATCTGCGTTGAACGATTACGCAATATCAAACAAGTCCATGGCCGACGGGTAATCTTGCTTTCCCGGGAAAGTCTTTTTGATCCGCAACGCCAAAGAAAAGCCGATGGAGTTTTAACCGCCAATGCCCATGTCCCTTTGACCGTTCGCACCGCCGATTGTCTTTCTATTTTTATTTACGACAAAAAACATAAAGCCATTGGCTTGGTCCACGCGGGGTGGAAAGGGACACGAAAAAACATTATTATCAGGGCCTTGGAATTAATGAGAGCAAAATGGGGGACGAACCCTAAAGATCTTTTGGTTGCCTTTGGCCCCTCGATCAAAGAATGCTGTTATCAAGTCGGCAAAGAATTCCTGAAGATTTTTCCCGGAGAAATCCAGTCAAAGAAAGACGGACTTTATCTTAATCTGCCCTTAGCGAATGAGCGACAACTCTTGAAAGCCGGCGTTCCCCCGAAGAATATTTTTGACTGTGATATTTGCACCTTTTGTCATCCGCGTTGTTTTTCTTTTCGTCAAGAAGGCGCCAAGGCTGGTCGGATGATTTCGGTGATGATGTTAAAGCCGGTTTAATTGAGATGCTTTTCTTGACACTTAAGAGTGGATGTGATAGTTTTTTGTCGCTCGTATTCAAAGTGAGGAGAGTATCACATGAATATTGTCGTTTTCATCACGACCAAGAATTTTGACGAAGCAAAGATGATAAGTCAGGGGCTTCTGACGGCAAAACTCATCGCCTGCGCGAATATCGTCAGGGGCGTTGAGTCCCTTTTTTGGTGGCGGGGAAAAATTGACCAGGCCAAAGAGGTCTTGCTCGTCCTCAAGACCCAAAAGCGATTATTCCCCAAAATTGTCAGGGTGGTCAAATCCTCGCATAGTTACGATTGTCCGGAGATTATCGCCTTGCCAATCGTCGATGGCAGCAGAGATTATCTAAAGTGGATCAATGATTCCGTTAAATAAAATAGGGAGGCTTACGAGAATGAAAAATTTACAACATCTTGGTTTATTTTTTATTGTTTTCCTTCTGATTTTCGTAATGCCAACGCAGGCACAAGCGCAGCTTTTTTTTATGCCGAATTCTTTAGTGGGTAAAGCGGCGCCGGATTTTACTTTAAAGAATTTGGAAGACAAGGATTTGAACATGACGCAATACCGCGACGGCAAAAGCGCCATTATTTTTTTCTGGGCCACGTGGTGCCCGCATTGCCGGACGGCTTTGAAGGGATTGAATCGGAATAAAGCCGAGTTTGAAAAAAAAGATATAAAGTTGGTTTTGGTGGATTTGGGCGAATCGGCCGAAGAGGTGAGCGAACACCTCCTGAGATCCAACATGGATCTCAATGTTTTTCTCGACATGGACGCGGCTTTGTCCGAGAGTTATGGTGTTATCGGCGTGCCAACGTTCTATTTAGTTGACAAAAGCGGTATTGTGCGATTGGTTGATCACGCCCTTCCGGAGAATTACGAAGAAATTTTGTTGCAGTAAAATGAAATCTCATTTTCCGCGACGACCGAATTTATCTCTGCTGACGGACCTCTATGAACTCACCATGGCGGCCAGTTATTTCGAACACAAACCCCAGGCTCTGGCCTCGTTTGATTTATTCATCCGTGACTTACCTGAAGAAAGATCTTTTTTTCTTGCCGCCGGCCTGGTTGATGTCGTTGAGTTTTTAAAGAATTTTCATTTGGATCAGGAAGCAATTGATTATCTTAAGGGATTGGGAATCTTTTCAGCGCGATTCCTGAGTTATCTTAAGGAACTTCGTTTTCGGGGCAGCCTCTGGGCTTTACCCGAGGGAACCATTTTTTTCCCCAATGAACCTGTTTTGCGCGTCGTCGCTCCGATCATCGAAGCTCAGTTGATTGAAAGTTTTCTTCTAAATACGATTAATCTGCAGACAACCATCGCGACTAAAGCCGCCCGTGTTGTTCTCGCCGCGAAGGGTAAAAATATTTTTGATTTTTCTTTACGGCGCACGCATGGCGCCGATGCCGCCGTGAAGGTCGCCCGCAGCGCTTTTATCGCCGGTTTTAGCGGGACCTCGAATTGTCTGGCCGGAAAACTTTATGGAATTCCGGTGGTTGGGACCATGGCGCATTCTTTTGTGATGTCCTTTGATGACGAGTTGATGAGTTTCAAAGCCTTTGCGGAAACCTTCCCAGAGAATTCGATACTTTTGGTGGATACTTACGATACGCTTAAAGGTGTCAAGAATGCCATCACCGTCGCCCAGGAGTTAGAAAAAAAAGGGCATCATCTCAAAGTCATCCGGCTGGACAGCGGTAACCTTGTTCATTTGGCGAAAAAAGCCCGGGAGATGTTAGATAAAGCGGGTTTGTCATCGGTAAAAATATTCGCCAGTGGAAATTTAGACGAATATAAAATGAGCGAGCTTCTTAAGCATAAAGCGCCGATTGATAGTTTTGGAGTTGGGACGAAGATGGGAGTTTCCGAAGACGCCCCGTACTGCGACGTGATTTATAAATTAAATGAAATCACCGATGGCAACGGTGATTTTTTGCCGACGATGAAATTAAGCCAGGGGAAAGTGACTTACCCGGGCCGAAAACAAATTTTTCGTAAGGAAGATGAAAACGGAAAATATAAAAGAGATATTATCGGGTTAGAGAACGAAAGACTTCCCGGCAAGCGGCTTTTAGTTAAGGTCATGGAGAAGGGTGAATTGACCTATAAGTCGCCGTCTCTGACGCAAACCAGAGCGTTTGCTTTAAAGAATTTTTCCCGTCTTCCCCCAGCGTTAACGCACCTCCAAAAAGCTTTCCAATATCCAGTGGAAATCAGCCGGAAGCTTAGGCTGTTGACAAGACGTGTGCGAAGCAATATTCTCGTGAAAATAGAAAAGTAAATTGGCTGAGGTTTATCGGGGCTGATTCGCTTCTCGGACTTTAGAGATATTTTCAACCAAATCCGCTTTTGCCCTTAAGTTTTTGATGAAGGCTGAAAAAGCCTCGCCTTTTTTCTTGGTGAAAAGATTTTTAGCGAATTCATCTTTCTCTTTGTTGAATTGCTCTTCATTGATGGGTGTAAATTCTTTTAAATACATAAACGCGTGGCCTTTCGTTATTTTGACGACCGGGCTCATTTTGTTTTGATTATTGAGCGCAAAGGCGGCATCCTGAAATTCCGGCGCCACCCCGATGGTGGGTAAATATTCCCCGTGGCTGAAGGCTTGTGTTTCCTCGATTTTTAATCCGAGACTTTCCGCGGCCGTTTTGAAATCCCCAGCAGGGCTGTTCGACAGGATTTCCTTGATCTTCGTTAAAAAATCTTCCGCTTTTTTTTGCGTGACTTCTTGGGCCTTGGCTAATTTAAAAGCCACCTCAACTTTCGGGCGAATATCCTTAAAATCAGGGATCGACGATTCTTTTTTGTCGATCAATTTTAAAACATAATAACCTTTGGAAGTCTTGATGGGCGCGGTGATCTGATTGATCTTTAACTCCAAGGCCTTGGAGAGCAGGTCAAAGGACCAGCCGATATTCATGTTGGGTTGTTCGAAACTGAAAAGACCGCTTTCCTCTAATTTAAGGGAATGGTTCTGGGCGATTTCATTCAAGTTAATGTTGTTCTTAACATCCTCGGCGATTTTATCAGCCTGGGCCGTAACCACCGGGAAATCCCCCGTTTCGCTTTCTTCAGGGAAAGGAAGATGGATATACTGTAGATTGATCATCGGAGGAACAAAGAAATCACCTTTGTGCTCTGTGTAGTACGCCATGGCCTCCATTTCATTTGAGGTGACCTCATTGGTGTAATCTTCGGGATTTAGGACAATGTAATCAACCTTGACCTTTTCGTTTTTCTTTTTATATTCGTTGCGGACCTCTTCTTCGGGCAGGGTGACGTTGGCAGTTTCCTGTTCAAATAATTTGGTAAATATCAAGGATTCGCGGACGCTTTCCTCGAAATCCCGAGGGGTGCATTGAAAGACGTAACGCACGATACGTTCATAAAGACGCGATTGGAATTGGCCGTTTTCCTGGAAGTATCCTAACTTCTCAACAGTGTTGACGACGTCGTCATCACTGATTCTGATTTTTCTTTTTTTGGCCTCCTGGATCAGGATAATCCTGTCCCAGGCTTCCGACTCGAGATTGAGAAATTGGCTGATTTTTTGATAATTGTCGCCGTAATTCATAATGGCCTGGGCGCGCGTGTGGGTCAGGCTGGTTGAGAATTCATCGAAGGAAACAGCCCGGCCAAAGATTTTCCCGGCATGGCCAACGGGGGCGCTATTCGTAAGGTAATTGGCGGTGCCAAAAATACCAAAGGAAATGATGATGACGATAGCGATAACCCAGAGGATTTTTTTGGCCACACCTTTTTTGCGCAGGAATTTTAACATGGAAACGATTATAACTATGAAATATCGCTTTGACAAGGAAATTTCCCCATGATAAACTCTACACGTTAAAAATGAAAGGATAAGGTGATGAAATTAAAATTAGGAATCCCCAAGGGAAGTTTACAGGAAGCCACCATCAAGGTTTTTGAGCGAGCTGGATTCCGGGTCTATGTGTCGGGCCGTTCGTATTTTCCGCACATTGATGACCCGGAAATCGAGCCGATACTTTTAAGGGCCCAGGAGATGTCGAAATACGTTGAGCAGGAAGTCTTAGACTGTGGCATCACGGGCCAGGACTGGATTTTGGAAAACAATTCGAAGGTCGTTCATGTCGCCGATTTGGTCTACGCCAAACAAAGTTCGGTTAAGGTGCGCTGGGTTCTGGCGGTTCCGGAGGATTCCGCCGTTAAGTCGGTTAAGGATCTTCAGGGCAAACGCATTGCCACCGAGCTGGTCCAAGTCACCAAAGATTATTTAAAGAAAAATAAAGTCAAAGCCGATGTGGAATTCAGCTGGGGAGCGACCGAGGCCAAAGTCGCCTCCGGTGTTGTCGACGCCGTTGTCGAGTTGACCGAAACCGGCTCTAGTCTACGCGCCCATAAGCTGCGCATTGTTTCCACCATTTGTGAATCCACCACCGAGTTTATCGCCAACAAAAAGGCCTATCAAAATCCCGGGAAGCGAAAGAAAATGGATCAGGTGGTCATGCTTTTAAAGGGGGCCATTGAAGCCGACCACATGGTGGGATTAAAAATGAATATCGAAAACAAAAATCTCAATAAAGTCTTGGGGCTTTTGACCTCGCTCAAAAATCCAACCATTTCTCCTTTAAGTCAGAAAAATTGGTCGGCCGTTGAGACGATTATTGACGAGGGAGTGGTCCGGAATTTGATCCCCAGGCTTAAAGAGGTCGGCGCCCAGGGGATTATCGAATATCCGTTGAACAAAATCATTCATTAACTTGTAGGGGGCATGCCCCTATAGCATAAACAGGAGAATCTATGCCTTGTGGAAGAAAAAGAAAATTAAGGAAAATCAGAACGCATAAAAGAAAGAAGTTGCGAAAGGCTTTACGTCATTTAAAGAAGCGTGATTGGAAATAAGCCAGCCATGGTGCACATTCGTGTTTTAAAAAGGCTATGTTTATTATGGTGCGCCTTCGTCTGGATGTTTTTTTTCTTCCCCAATTGTGTTTGGGCAGGGATGGAAAGAGACGCTCTTTCAAAGGGTATTTCACATTATATCATGGGAATGATCCATGATTTCGAAGGCCGCACGGAACAAGCCGTTGAAGAGTTCAAAGAGGCAGCCCAATTTGATTACACCAGTTATGCCATTCATTTGCGGATTGGCGCGGATTATGCCCGGTTAGGAAAGTTAGAGGAGGCCATTGAGGAATTGAATCTGGCCTCCCAATTGAACCCCGAAGATCTCCAGCCGCATTACCTGTTGGCCCTTATTTATTCTTCGCAACAAGATTTCACCAAGGCCGCTCAGGAATACGAGTCTATCCTGAAACATTATTCCGCTTTAGACCCGGAAAACACCCAGGTTTACAAATACTTGGCCCAGCTGTATTATTCCCAGAATAAGATAGATAAAGCCATCGACCAGTATCAAAAAATCCTCACTATCGAGCCTAAGAATGCGGAAGTGATTTATCTGTTGGGGTCGCTGTTCTTGGAGGCCAATGACCGCGCTCAGGCCGTTGATTTATTTAAGAAAGCCATAAGGATTGATCCGGAGCATGAAGGGAGCCTGAATTCTCTGGGTTATGTTTACGCCGAGGATGGGGTCAATTTAGATGAAGCCATGGACTTAGTTAACCGGGCTTTGACCATCAGTCCGGATAATGGCGCTTATCTGGATAGCTTGGGTTGGGTTTATTATAAAAAAGGGATGTTTAACGAAGCCCTGGAGAATTTGACCAAAGCCAATAAAGAGCTCGAGGATCCGTTGATTTATGAACATCTCGGCGATGTCTATTTTAAATTAAACCAGTCTGAAAATGCCGAAAAATATTGGCAGCTTTCTCTGAAATTGCTCCCAAATCAGGAGCATGTTCTTAAGAAGCTAGAGACCCTAAAAGTCGGTAAGAATTCCACGCAGTAATTTTGACGAGCACAGAGCCTTGCCTTATGAAAAGTATCTCTCTTTTATCTCCTGCCAAGTTAAATTTATTTTTGAAGGTGATGAATAAAAGGCCCGACGGCTATCATAATCTGGTGACCCTTTTTGAGCGGGTTGACCTGTGTGATGAGATTACCCTGACCCTAAGTCGGGGAAAAGGCATCGAAGTTTTCTGTGACCATCCCGATGTTTCTGGGGGGGCAAAGAATCTTGCTTTTAGAGCAGCCTGGCTTTTAAAAGAAAAATTGGCCGTTGCCCAGGGGGTGATCATCCACATCAAAAAAAAAATACCTGTAGCCGCGGGCTTGGGAGGCGGTTCGAGTAATGCCGCCACTGTTCTTTTAGGATTAAATAAGCTTTGGCAACTTTTTTTGAACCGGCAAGAGCTGGTCAATTTGGGCAAGATCATCGGCAGTGATGTCCCGTTTTTCCTCTATGACTGTAGCTGGGCTATCGGGACCCAAAGAGGAGATACCATAAAAAAGATTTCTTTGCCGGCAAAATTGTGGCATATTTTGGTTGTCCCACGTATCAAAGTCTATTCACGTGAAGTATTTACGAGGCTTCGCTTGCCTCCAAAAATGCAGTTGACAAAGAAAATGACCGATGTTAATATGCTACCCGCTTTACGGAGGAATGATCTTTCTTATGTTGGTGAACTTCTTTCAAATGATTTGGAGTCAACCGTCACGCAGCTCCATCCTAATATATTAAAATTAAAAAATAAAATAAGAAGTCTCAAAACCCTGGGCGTGTGTCTCTCGGGAAGCGGTCCTGCCGTCTTTGGACTGACAGACTCCCAGCAACATGCCGAGGAATTAAGATGTCATTTGGTTAAGACTTACAAGCAGGCTTTTGCTGTTCGGACATTGTGAAAGGAGGAGCGATGGAGATCACTGAAATTCGCGTCTTTTTGAAGGAAGGCCAGGATAAAAAATTAAAAGCGTATACGACGGTTACATTCGACAATGCCTTTGTTGTCAGGAATATAAAAGTGATCCAGGGGGCCAATGGTTTATTCATTGCGATGCCATCGCGGAAAATGAAATCAGCCTGTCCTAAATGTGGTTTTAAAAATGAGAAAGGAAGCAAGTACTGTAATCATTGTGCCCAAGCGCTACCGATGGAAAAATTATTAACCACGGAAGAGAATAGCGAGCAGTCTGACCACCGCGATATTGCCCATCCGATTACACAACAGTTTCGGGAATATTTGCAGAAAAAAGTCCTCGACGCCTATAAGGCGGAAACTGAAGGACCTGGGAGGCAAACAGTCCATCACAGGTCGGCGGATCACGAGGAAAATTAATTGGAATTGATCCTTAATAAATAATTGCCCGGTGGTGTAATTGGTAACACAGCAGAATTTGGATCTGCTTTTCCAGGTTCGAGTCCTGGCTGGGCAGTACTTGTTCTCCTTTTAGTTTATGTCTAACTTACGTACAATCATACTCGCGGCGGGAAAAGGGATCCGGATGCAATCCGATCGACCAAAGGTCTTGCATCCTGTCTGTAATAAACCCATTATTCAGTATGTCCTTGATGTTGTTCGGGCTTTGGGGGTGCAGCACATTTATATGGTTTTGGGCCACAAGAGCAGTGAGGTAAAGAATATTTTAGGCAAAGAAGTGACGGTCGTTATCCAAAAAAGACTTTTGGGGACAGCTGATGCCGTTAAAATTACGTCAGCTCATTTTCGAAATTATCAGGGCGATGTCTTGATCTTGTGCGGGGACACACCGCTTCTCAATCAAGATACCATCAGAGAATTGATAAAGAAGCACAAGAAAACCAAGGCTGTCTGTACGTTTCTGACAGAGGTGGTAGAAAACCCCAAAGGCTACGGACGTGTGGTTCGCAATGATAAGGGTGCCGTTACGGCCATTCGCGAAGACAAAGACGCCAAAGCGGAAGAAAGAAACATCCGGGAAATCAATGTTGGGGTGTATTGTTTTAAAGGTAACGATTTATTTACATCTCTCAAAGAGATTAAAATCAATCTCAAGAAAAAAGAGTATTATTTAACCGATATCATTCAAATTCTTATCGGGAAAGGTCTCAAGGTCGAGACGGCGCTTACCGATGACCATCAGGAAGGTTTAGGCGTCAATACCCGGGTGGATTTAGCGTTAGCCGAGTCGGTGATGCGCAAACGCATCTTGAAGAATTTTATGCTCAACGGCGTTACGATTATGGATCCGGAGACAACGTATATTCAAACGGACGTTAAGATTGGCCGTGATACGACCATTCGGCCGTTTACCATAATTGAGAATAATGTCCGTATCGGTAACCGGTGTTTGATTGGGCCGTTTTGCCGCATCCGACCCGACACGCATATCGGGAATAATGTGGAGGTCGGCAATTTTACCGAAATTTCCCGTGCCAAAGTCGGCGACCATTGTTTTATGAAACATTTTGGTTTTTTAGGCGACGCTTTATTGGGAAAACGGGTCAATGTTGGCGCCGGTGTGGTGACTGCGAATTTTGACGGAAAAAAGAAGCATGTGACTGAGATTTCCGACGATGCCTTTATCGGATCGGATTCAATCCTCGTGGCTCCGCTAAGGATCGGTCGGGCGGCGGTCACCGGAGCCGGTTGTGTTGTTCCCGGCAAACGAAATGTTCCTGACCATGGCGTTGTTGTCGGTGTGCCAGCAAAACTCATTTCGCGGAGGAAAATATCATGAACGGTTTAGCTATTTTTTGCGGCAATGCCAATCCACAATTAGCCAAAGATATCGCCAAGAGTTTAGGCGTGCATTTAACCGAAGTCTTCGTGGGACGATTTAGCGAGGGTGAAATCAGGATTCAAATCAAAGAAAATATCCGCGGCCGGGATGTCTTTATCGTTCAGCCGACCTGTCCTCCGGTCAATGAGAATCTGATGGAACTTTTGATTTTGATGGATGCGGCCCGACGGGCATCGGCCGACCGGATCACGGCGGTTTTACCGTATTACGGTTACGCTCGTCAAGATCGAAAAGATCAGCCGCGCGTTCCGGTCACCGCTAAACTGGTGGCGAATTTGCTATTTGCGGCCGGGGCGAACCGTGTTTTGACGATGGATTTACATGCCAGCCAGATCCAAGGTTTTTTTGATATTCCCGTGGATCACCTGTACGCGATCAATACCTTAGGCGATTATTTTATCAGCAAGAAATTGAAAAATCCGGTGGTTGTTTCCCCGGATGTCGGTGGTATTAAAATGGCCCGGGCTTATGCCAAGAAATTGTCGGCCGAATTAGCCATTGTCGATAAACGCCGGGACAGTCCCGAAAAGACCGAAGTCATGCATATTTTAGGGGATGTCAAGGGCCGGACGGCGATCATCGTCGATGATTTGATTGCCACGGGCAGTTCGATGATCGAGGCCATTGAGGCTTTAAGAAAGATGGGCGTCGTTGAGGTTTATGCGACGGTCAGTCACGGCATTCTTTCCGGCGACGCTTTAAGCCGGATTAAAAATTGCGATATTTTAAAAGAGGTGGTGATTACCGATACTATTCCCTTAAAGGATGCGAAGGCTAACCCCAAAATCAAGGTGTTAACCGTGGCGCCTTTACTGGCCGAGGCCATTAAAAGGATCCATAATGCTGAATCCGTTAGCGGTTTATTCAATTAAACAAAAAGGTAGGTTGTCAAAATGGAGCAAATCAAATTAGATGCCCTCGTTAGGGAAGAAATCGGTTCAAGGAAGATTGGGCGCGTGCGCCGGGAGGACTTTATTCCGGCCGTCGTCTACGGTGAGAATAAAAAGAACACCCTTATCAAGGTGGACCGTAAGACCTTTGAACGGATTGAACGCGCGCACCGCGGTGAAAGTGTCGTGCTGTATTTAAACGTTCTTGAGGGAGACAAAAAACTCAAGGACTACGCCGCAATCATCAAGGAAATTCAGCATGATCCGGTTACCGATAGAATCCTCCATGTGGATTTTAACCGAATTTCTTTAACAAAAGAAATTGAGGTTAAGATACCTATCGTGGCCAGGGGTGAAGCGATTGGTGTTAAGCAGGAAGGCGGCGTTCTTGACCACGTGTTGTGGGAATTGGAAGTCATCTGTTTGCCGACTAAGATTCCGGCTCACATTGAGGTCGATGTCAGTCAATTGAAAATTAACGACTCGATTCATATCAAGGACGTTGTTTTACCCGAGGGGGTTAAAACCAAACAGAATCCTGATTCCATTCTTTTCGCGGTCAAACCTCCGATGAAACAAATCGAACCTGAAGCCGCGGCCGCTGTTGAAGAAGGTGCCGCGAAGGCCGAGCCGGAGGTCATTAAAGAAAAGAAAGATAAAGTCGAAGGCAAAGAAGGGGCCGCCAAAGCCGTGCCTGCCGGCAGGCAGGACGCCAAGGATACCAAAGAGACCAAAGATAAAAAACCGGCGGAAGGTCAAGCCGCTCCCAAAGGAAAATAACGCTTTGTGTCTAGATTTCGATTTATTGTTGGTTTAGGAAATCCCGGTAAAGAATATAGTTTTGCACGCCATAATCTTGGTTTTTTGGTGGTGCAGGATTTGGCGAAGCGTTACAAAATATCGTTCTCTAAAAATTTCTCTCTCAAAGGTTTGCTGGGAGAAGGCAGCATTGAAAATACGGATGTCCGACTTTTACTACCGTTGACCTATATGAACAATTCCGGTCTTGCGGTTAAAGAGGTCGTGAAAAGAGACAATCCTTCGTTGGATGAGCTTTTGGTGGTAACGGATGATTTTCATCTGGAATTCGGACAGATGCGCATCAGACCATTCGGAAGCGACGGCGGACACAATGGTTTGCAGTCGATTATTGAACATCTGGGGACCAATCGATTTGCCCGGTTAAGATTAGGCATAGGTTCTCCGGCTGGTAAAGAACAAGTTGTCGATTTTGTTCTTTCGCAGTTCAGTTCTCAGGAGAAAAAACAGTTAGCCGTTTTTATCGAGGAAGCGGTTGGGTGTTGCGTGGTTTGGTTGACGACCACAGCCCAGGCAGCTATGAACCAATACAACAAAAGGAATAAAAATGAGTAAGTACGATTTAATGATCATCATCGATGCCCAAAGGCCTCAGGACCAAAAAGAGACTATTTTTAAACAAGCGACGGATGCGGTCAATAAAGCCGGTGGTAAAATTATCAACGCCCACGTTTGGCTGGAAAAACAAAAACTTTCTTTTAAGCTCAAACGGTGCCTTGAAGGGACGTATTACTTGGTGAAATTTGAAGGGCCGACAGTAATCATTGAAAAAGCGAAACAGATTCTGCGCATTAACGATGATATTTTACGATACGCCTTCATTAAGACCGAGTAAAGGACAAACAATTTTTACAGGGAGGTTAACATGGCGAGTTTTAACAAGGTATTTTTGATTGGGAATCTAACCCGGGATCCCGAACTGAGATATACTCCTGGTGGGGTGGCTGTTGTCAATTTGCGTCTGGCGGTCAACCGCAAGTTTAGGGACAAATCCGGAGAATTAAAAGAGGAGACCTGTTTTGTAACCGTCACCGCTTGGGATAAACAGGCGGAGACTTGCAATCAATACCTGCAAAAAGGGCGTTCTATTTTCGTTGAAGGCCGTCTGCAGTCCCGTTCCTGGGAAACCACGGACGGTCAGAAAAGAAGCACCATCGATATCCGCGCCGAGCGGATTCAATTCTTAGGGGCACCGAAGGGCGAGAGTATTCCAGCGCCGGCCAGCGGAGCAGCCGAAAGTCATGCTGAATCATCCCCCGAAGAAGATGTCATTAAACCTGAAAATGTTTCATGGGACGAGGAGGAGAACGTTGTTTGATAAAAAACAGCCAAGGCGAACCAATCGTTATGTGATTCCGGAAGGCGAGAAGATTGATTACAAAAATATCAATCTTTTGCAGAAATTCGTTTCCGACCGCGGAAAGATTCAACCCCGGCGCATCACCGGGGTTTCCGCCAAGGACCAGAGAGATCTTGCCCGAGCCATCAAGCAGGCGCGGTATTTAGGCCTATTGCACTCAGGCAACAGAGCAACTATAAAATAACATTGCTGTCTTAATTAGCCGAAGGCCAGTTCATATTGTAGAGTGGCCTTCGATTTAGGTTTATGAAAAGGATCGTTGAGCCAATCCCAT
>Ga0247727_10002169_pt1 | contig 45281 bp, 53 predicted proteins | sample WisWelCaveWW1625_FD_202498 | JGI IMG/M metagenome (GOLD analysis project Ga0247727, IMG submission 202498) | Biofilm microbial communities from Wishing Well Cave, Virginia, United States - WW16-25 | ecosystem: Environmental > Aquatic > Deep subsurface > Groundwater > Cave microbial mat | place...
CGTTAGAGATTAATATGTATGGGACTCCCAGGCTTTTACTTATTTCAGGGATATGATAAGAGCCGTATAATGCAACGGTTAAATTTTCATTCTTATTCTCTTTTAGACGTTTTTCTATTGTTTCTACTGCAAAATATGATCTTTTATCTATTAGTTTTTCCCTCGCAGCATAGAATTTATGTATAAACTCTTTAAATTTTTTGTAATCTGCAAGAATTTCATCATCCAGCTCGGGAAGTTCAGGATAATTATCTTTTTTTATTATATCATATGCTTTTTTGTAATTTTCAAATTTAGGCGGGACGATTTTTTCTTCTATAGTTTCTTTACTAATATTTCCCCTAACAAATTTTCTAAAATCTTGTATGAAGTAGGCAGAAATATTGAAATTTTTATCTTCCAGTGAATAAATTGGTTTTTTAGTATTGACTATTTCTCTTGTCGTTCTATATTTTGTAATTATATCTCTTGATGTTCTCAGGTCAGTTTTACCAAGTATACCTTTGACAGTATTTCCTATTTCCACCTGTCCTTCAATTGGATCTTTATTTTGATATCCCAGCTCGATTCCAAATGAATCGGCATATTTGTTTAATATTCCTATAATAGAAAGATAATCTTCTCCAGACCGGCTAAGGTCGTGTTGATCTGCCAAAATAATAACTTTTTGATCTTTATCTGCAGCATTATCAGGAGCATAAAATTTTGCGTACCATCCCCTTTCTGAATGAACATTACTTTTTTTAAGATCATGATTTAGCCTTTGTTCAAGTGATATCTGATCGATTGATACTTTACTTTTTGGAACAGGAGAGTTTTGCCTTTCCTGAGCCTGCAAGCCTTCAGGAGCAAAGAATGCAAAGGTTGCTGCCAAAAAATATGCTGAAAGGCAAGATTTTAGAGTATTCTGCATAGTTTTTTAGAGAATATAGAGGTTTTAATTATTATCTTCTTATTAATGGTGTTATTAACAAGTAGTGACATTAGAAAGGTTTAAATATATAGATTTAATGGAATTTTTATGGAAGTAAAAGATAGATTTAAGGGTTGTATTTTAGGAGCAGCAGTAGGCGATGCTTTAGGTATGCCTACAGAATATATTACTCAGGCCCAATTAGATACATTATATAATGGAAGAGTAACTACTTTTCAGAATCCTTCTAAAAGTCATCCATGCGGTCATTTAAAGGCAGGGCAATATACCGATGATACTCAGCAGATAATTGTTCTTGGAAATTCTATTGTTAAGAATAAGGGTTTTAATTTTTTAGATTTTGCAAAAGATCTTGGTGTTTGGGGCAATAGATGTACTACGGAATCAGATTATGATAGATTTGCTGGAACTACAAGTCTTTCAGCTGCTTTAGAAATTTATGTTGGAAAAGATCCAAATTTAACAGGCAAGCCAAGAGCAACTTGCGGTGCAGCTATGAGAATAGCACCAGTTGGTTTATTTTATAGCAATGATATAAATAAGATGCAAGAAGTTGCTAAGGATGCTGCAAGAATAACTCATTGTCATTCAGAAGCGATAGCTTCTGCTGTTTTTGTTTCTGGTGTAATAGCATACTTACTTAATGATAAAAATCATTTTGAAGCTGTAAATTCTGCTAGAAGTTTATTGAATGGAGATCTAGGAGAAAAATTGGATTATGTAATATCTAAAAATAGTTTTAAACCTAAGGAAATTTCTAAAGTAATTGGCACTTCTGAAGATGTTTGTGAGACTGTTCCAATGGCTTTAAGTTGTTTTCTTTATTCTCCAGAAAACTTTGAAGAAACTGTTGTTCAAGCAGCAAATTTAGTATGTGGAGACACAGATTCTATTGCTTGTATTGCTGGAGCAATATCAGGAGCATATAATGGTTATTCTAAAATTCCACAAAAGTTTAAAGATAATTTGGAAAATCGTCTAGGATTAGAAAAATTGTCTGAAGATTTATTGGAAAAATCTTTAAATCAAACTAAATTAAACGGAGAGTATGATAATGAAAATTAACATAGAAAAATTAGCAGAAAAAGATAGATTTAATTTGTTAGAAGGAAGAGGTGGAGTAATAAAGTTAGGATTAGGAGAAGCTTTTGCTACGTATATAACACTTATCCAATATAAAGTTAACAAATATCTTTCGTTACATGATTTAACTCGAGTTGCTTCAAATTATGCTCATGGATGGGGTGTTCGTGAAAATAATCAAATAGACTTTTACAAAGGAAGAGGATATGAAGTACAAGTACATTCAGTGTCTAGAAAAGATCCTCCTTCAGCAAGAATGGAAGTTAAGGCAAATAAGGAGGAAATCTTGCGAGAAGTATTAAGACATATGGTGGATGATTACAAATTTGGTATGGAAGAGGATTTTATTGAATTTGATCAGAATTAATATTTTTTATTGTCTAAGGGGTTTTTGAGGGCGGAAGGCTTAGCGCTTTTTCGGCTATTTTTTGAATATTTACTTCGGGGTGTGTTTTTGCAAATTGTTCTACTGTTTGTGAAAATGTTATCTGTTCTGCCATTATGTTAAATGGCGATTCTTCATATGATCTTAAGAAGGGTTCTCCAGTTTCTGTAAATCCTGCAAAATCTCCTCTTTTTGGAACAAATTCTATAAGATTTCCACCCTCTGCACCTTTTTTGTATGGAAGAAAATCACCCAAGTCTAATAAGCCAGATCTCTGATTAACTTTATCAACTTCCATCATAAGCGTTTCTGTTGTTATTTCTGGATGATATTTATGTGCAGTTGCTTCCATGAAAACAGGTATAGTTCCAGAGCAACAACTATCTACAAATCTTAATTTTGAATTTGGCTTGAAAAATCCACCTGCATTCATTCGAGCTTCTATTCTTTTTGCATTGTTATCAATTATCTCGTTATAGTTTGGACTATCTATATTTGTTATATCTTTAAATTTCTCAAAGTAAGAATTATAGAATTCTGTTTTAGATAATGCGCTAAGCTCTTTTTCAGTTAATTTTTCAACTTCTGCAAATGGTAAAGAGCTCAATCTTTCAGTTACTTTTATTTTTGCATCTTTACGGGCTTCAGTAGTAAGATATTGAAGTCCTTCATAATATTTTAAGTAAAGTTGCTGTTGGGTTATGCTACTCACTGTTCCCTGGGTTGTTGTTGGTATTTTTTTTGGATCTATTCCAGTTGCTCTGCTTTCATAAAATAGTATCGCACTGTGTGGATTCACATTAGGATTTATCTGTCTTTCCAATTGAGCAAAGACATCATATGATTCAGCTATTAAGTCTCCATCTCTCAATAAGAAAACATTTGTATAACCTGATCTTTCCGGGTTTCTTTCTAAGTTAACTAAGTATTCGGTAAATTGTGTTAAATCTGAATTTCTGACCCATTTGTCTATCTTGGCATATTCCGATTTTAGTTGGGACATCAATTCTGCATTAGCAGCTATATTTCCCCGTGCAAGTTCATTTTCAATGCTTAATTCTGTTATTTTAATTATGTTTTCCTCGGTACTTTCAGTATTTAATCGACCATTTTTTGCAAGATTTAGCAAATTTCTATCTGTTGATCTTTCTAGATGTTCTTGCAGAATATCTGTTGTTATTCTTCCTTTAGTATTTCTTGTAAGATATGCATTACTTTCAAAGATTGCGTTTGCTGCATGCTCTTCTGAAATTCCTCTTCCTGCGGCTTCTACTACTAAACTTTCTTCATTTGTGAGACTTCCTGTTTCTCTAAGAATTCTTACTAGATTTTCTCTTGTTTTAATAATCTGCTCTAATTCACTGGATCTTAAAGGCAATTGTTTATCTAAATTACTTAGTTTTTCCAGTGCAGAGATGGCTTCTTTTTTTTCAATATTAGTAAACTCTTGACCTGCACTTCGAGCAATGTCTAAGCTGGTTAATATTTCTTCTACTTTTTCTATTCTTTGTAGTGGATTTAATAGATCTCTTTGTGGTGATGCTGCTTTTACTGCTTGGAATGTTGATTCAGAAGAAGAAGGAATCTCATGCGCAAGAATTGCCGCTTTTCTGCTTTCTACGGCTGCTGGAACTTTTGCATCCATAATTTCAAATACACTTAATTGTGAAGGTCCACTTATTTCTGCGCCCTTTATTGAAGGCGTAAAAGTACTTTCTGCTCCAGTTTTAATGTCTTTTATTATTATATTGTTTACATTTTTAGGGTCTTTTGAAATAATTGCTTGTGATGAATCTACAAATGCCCTAAAATGATTTATATCATCAAATTGCCAAACGGGTGTGCCCTCGTGAGTTACAAATCCTGTAAATTCAGGCATTTTACATTGAAGGCAGTCGCAAGGTCCAACAGCACATCCTTGAATTCTAAGCCTTGATAAAGATCTATCTACTTCAGCTCCTAGAGCTTTTGCTGTTGAAATTCCACTAAACATAAATGCAGTAGATGTAAACAGCTCCAAATTTTGTATGGTACTTTCTTCAAATCCCAAACCTCTTGCTATTTCTTCAGTTCCTTTTCCCACCCCCATAAATAGCGCCATGTCTGTTGCAAATGTAGCTGGTGCGCTGATTGTTAATGCTTCCCCTATTTTGAATGTTGCTTCTGCGGCCGGCTTTGAAAATCCTCCAACTATTTCTAAGTCTCTTAATAGGCCAGTATTTGCCAGACTTCTTTCTTGAAATAAGAATTGTCCCAATTTTGTTTCTGCTTTTAACGCCTGGAAAGTTGGTGTTGCTGCTTCAAATCCTTTTTCAACTTTTCCAACAATTGTTCCGGCTTTTTGCAATTGTGCGAGGTATTCTGGATTTATTGTTGTTTTAGCTATGAATCCCTCTAATCCTGCTATTTTATTTATGAGTGGAACTTTTTCCAACCATGCAGTAGAACTTGCAAATTTTGAGACAGTGCCAAGTTTGGCAAATGGAACAAACGAAACAGCGCTGACTACATTTGATAATTCGCTTGCAACTGATTCTTTCCAGTCTTTTCTCAAGAATTCTTTGTTAACGTAACCTCCCCCGCTTTCAAATAGAAATGTTCCTTTAATATCTCCTGCAGACATTCTTTCTAATTTTTGAATATCTGCATTTGTGAAAGCTTCTTTTACTGCTATTCTTGCTCGGATAAGCCTTTGTATTGCATTTTGCCTGTCTTCTGCATTTAAGCTGTCTATTGGAAGATTCATTGCTTTACCCATATCCTGCGGAGACATTGCTTTTATTTGTTCAAAAGAATATCCTTTATCTCTAAGAATATCAATAAAGCCGGCTCCTGTTGATTGATATGTTAATCTTGCCTGCACTCCTGCAGCAGTTAAGTCATCATATTCAAGTCTTCCAAAAAGTGCGGGAACACTTTCGCTTACTCCAGTAGTTAAAAGATGTTTAAAAAATCCCTTATCTCCTACTGCTTCTGCACGTATAGATTCTGCTTCTCCTACTTCGGAAATTACTGCTGAGGAAATAGTCTTCAGAAAAGATTTTTCATATGCTCTTCCTACTTGTTTGTATTGTTCATTTGTTGGATCTAATTGTATTGCTTTCTGCAATATTTCTCCTGCTCTTGCAGGATTATAATTTTTATTGTTAGAGTCTGATAGAATTGCAGTTAATTCCATATATGCTCTGCCTTTTATGATATCATTTTTTCCAGTTGATGCTAATTCTAAAAGTTCTGTTCTAGCATTTTCAAAATTTCCCTGTTTTTTATATACTTCCGAAAGGGAAAGTCTTGCCATATCTTCATATTCTGGATTTTTCTTTGCTTCTTGCAGATAAGATATTGCTTTGCTGTATAGTTCTTTATCTTCTTTTGACAACAGTGCTGTTTTTGAGGATGTAAATTGTGCACCATTTGCTTTTTCTGCATATAATGCTGCTAGTTGAAGTTCTGCCTCTGTTTTATCATTAGCTTTCAAGTTTGGAATTATCTTTTCAATACCTTCTATTTTTGTATTTAGTCTTTTTATTGCTGAATTGCCCAACTCATCTAATGCCTTTATTCTTTCATTTACTATCTTCGCCTTTAGGTCATCAGAATTTCCTTCTGAGCTGCTAACTAAAAATTTACCTTTTTCTGTTTCTGAGAAAGCAGCAACCAACGGCTTTCCATCTGCTGTATTTTTATCTAGAATTAAATATTGGCTTTCTTTTCCTTCTGAGGTGTATTTTACACTGAATGACTCTGCTTTTTCTGGAGAAGCAAGCCCCGCTGGAGGCATCTTTATTTTTCCATTTTCCATCAAAACTTCATTTTGGCCGTTATTTATTCTAGCGTTGCCGTCCTTAACATTAAAATTATTACCTTCAGTTAAGTATTGGGTATATACATTTTTGTTTAAACCATTATAGACTAGTCCTTTTTCATCTTTTATTTCGACAGTACCCTTTGAATCTATTTGATATCCTTTTTCAGCACTAAATAAAGATATGGCATTTTCTTTATATTTACTAATATCTGTGCCATCAAGAAATACTGTGAATTTTTCTTTTGATGAAAAAGTTTTACCCGTTATCTGATCTTTATAAGTTCCACCATTTTCGTAAATTGTTACTCTTGGATTTCCATTTCTGTCTAATAGTATTGAAATTTTGTTATCAGATTTTATAGATGATATAGATCCTTCTTTTCCTATGTCTACATCTCCACCATTTAGTTTAATCTCTCCTTTTTTGGGATCAAATACCACTTCTTTTCCTATCTTTTGTTTTGAAAATTTATATTTTTTATTTTCATATTTGAATACATAATCTTTATCCTGTGCTGGTAAAAATTTTGCGTAAACAATTTGTTTTTCATCTTTTTTTATTGTGGCATCTTTTATTTCTTCCAGCTTTGTTTCCCCAAATTCAAAACTTTTTGCTTCTCCAATTAATTTAATTGTTCCATCCTTCCTGATTTCCATTTCCGACCCTTCTGTTAGCGAAAATTTATTGCCTTCAATACTTACAAGCTCGTTTGGCTTAGCACCTATGTTTTTTACGGTAGTTCCACCTTCTATCTGTGTAATTTCAAATCCTTTTTCTTTCAATGATTCTATACTTTCTGATGATCCGCCAGCAACTGGCTGAGTTGTTGTCTGTGTAGAAGGCTGTGATGTTGTTTCTTGCGCAAAAGCAAAAGGGGAAATTAATAAAGCAACAACTAGGAAAATAATTAATAATACAATAATTTGTTTTTTAATTTTCATGATAACCTATTTGCGAATCTGAATGTATATGGTGCATTTTCTATTTGAGAACTATTGTCGATTATTGTATAGACATTTGTTTTTTCATCTATTGGCAAAACAGAAATAAAATATTCCGAATCTACAATTTGACTTATGTCTATATAATTTGGATCTTTAATTTCTTCTTGAATAATCTTCTGTGAGAATTCATAAATTTTCCCCAGCCTTATTAAGACCTTTGATTCGTATGGATCGGACAATCTTGAACTAGAATCTCCCCGCGATATTGTAACTGGAAAAACAATATCTGCCGAAACATAACCTTCGTTTATCTTTGTTTTTGTATTTATATTTTCAATATCTATATCTAAAGTTTGGTAATTTTCTTTATTTAAGCAGATGGGTACAACAAAGTTTATGTAAGAATCGATTTCTTTTTCAATAGTTTCTTTTGTTGCAAGAGAATTATCAAATGTAGTCAGCGCTGTTTCGTTTGTTCCATTTGCCAAAATCATACCGTAAGCAACATTTCCAAATTCAGTTTTTGCGCTATTATTTGGAACAAGAATATAACCTCCCTGCAAACCGACTAATCTAACAGCATCTATTAGACTAATATCTACACAATATTGTATATATTCTTTAATTTCTCTAGAATCTTGTATTATGGGATTTGTAATACCCAATTGCTCTCTAAATAAATAAACTGTAGAAACTGCACCTATTAGTGCTATTGCAATTATAACAAATATGGTAATTTGGCCTCTTTTAAGCATGTTTTTTTGAGGGAAATGGAGGTTTTAAGGGTTTTTAATGAGGGTTTTTAGCTATATAAGTTACTTGATAGTAGTGACATATAGAAAGGTTTAAATATGCTTTTTATTAGGTTTTTATATGGAAAACTTAGAGCAAAAAGCAGGTATTGAAACACCTTTTCAGGAACAAATGAAGGAGTTTGACAACTTGGCTGGCAATCCTTTAGAATTTTACAAATTGGCTGCTAGAAAAGGATATCATGATGAAGAGGATATACAAGGAACTTTCTTAACAGGTTACAGGCCAATTTTTTTACAGGGAAAAGCTTTGGCTGATAGAGATCAAGCATCTACTGACGAACAGCCAACTAAAAAGAAAAGAGGGATTGTAAAACAGGAAACGTATAGAAGTTTTGCTGAGGAAGCCGGCAGTTTGTCTTCATCTAGCTACGAGCATTATGGCTCTAGAAAAAGACAACTATTAGTAAAATATTTCCCATGCAGATTTGGAGATAATGGTGCTCAGCCCGTTAATAAATATGAAAATGTAAAAGTTGGGGCAATATTTAATGTTATGATTAAGCAGGCCAGAAAAGCTGCGGTAAAAAGATAGCATAAATTTATTAGCTTTATTTTCTAGATTATTTTATGGGACTGCAGATAGGCGATATTGTTTCAAGAAAAGAGATAAAATTTGAGGAGCTGAAAGGCAAGATTATAGCAGTTGACGCATTTAATGCAATTTATCAATTCTTATCAATCATCAGGCAGCCAGATGGAACTCCGCTTATGGATTCCAAGCGCCGCGTTACTTCGCACTTATCCGGATTATTTTACAGAAATGTCGCACTACTGGCTGAAGGAATAAAATTAATTTATGTTTTTGACGGTGAGTATCATGTTTTGAAAGGCAAGACACATGAACTTCGACAGGAAGCTAAGGATATTGCCAAATCTAAATATGAAAAGGCAGTTGAGGAAGAGGATATTGAAGCAATGGGCCGGTATTCCAGGGGATTCATTAAATTAAATACTGAAATGATAAATGAAAGCAAGGAATTGCTTGAAGCAATGGGAATTGCTATTGTACAAGCTCCTGGAGAGGGAGAAATGCAGGCAGCTGATCTTGTTAAGAAAGGAGAAGCTTGGGCTGTCGGCTCGCAAGATTATGATGCACTAGCTGTTGGGGGCAAGCGATTGATTCAAAATTTAACTCTTGCTCGAAAGCGCAAAACACCTAGCGGATTTGTATATATTGCTCCAGAGATGATTGAGTATGAAAAAGTTCTGAATGAACTTGAAATTGATGGAGATCAGCTTATTTGCCTCGCTGTTCTTGTTGGAACAGACTTTAATCCTAAGGGTGTTCATGGGATAGGCCCAAAAAAAGCGCTGGCTCTTGTCCGCGAGAAAAAATATCCTGTTAAAATATTCAAGGAACTTGAGGAAGCAGGGCGCTTGGATTTCGACTGGAAAGAAGTTTTTGAAATATTCAAGAAGCCGAATGTCAAAAAGGAGAAGATTAAGTTTCCAAAGCTTGATGAGGATAAGCTTAAAGAGATTTTAGTCAAGAAGCATGAATTTTCGCTTGAGCGAGTTGAAAAACAGCTTGAAAAGCTGCATGACATAAAAAAACAGGCTGGTCAGAAGACGCTGTTTTAGATTAAGGAGAATTATTTCTAAAAAGTTAGTGGAAATGTATGTTCTGTATTTTAACTTGTCTTCTATCGCTTTTGTCTACATTAACTTGTCTTCTATCACTTTGGTCTACATATGCCCTATTATCCTGAATCGTTGACTCTCGAGGATTCTCTCTAGGTGCAACAGCGCTATTATTGTTTTGATTAGTATTACTCTCTTTTCTAAGAAGTTGATATAAACAAACTGCAGTTAGTGCACTACCCCCAACACCATATACTAGTCTTGTTCCAGTTTCATGTTTAGTTGTATTTGCAAAATAAAGTGCAGTTACTAGACTACCTAAACCTAATCCGGCTATAATCTTCTTTCTTAATCCCATCATAAAATTTATCGTATTATAGTATATTTAAATCTTTTAGTAGAACGAGCAGTTTAATCGAAAAGGCGATTGCACTCTGAGATTTCACTCCGGCGAGATGTCTTACTTAAAGAAAAAATAAACAGAAGAAGCGCAAGAAGTAGAAGTTGTTTTAGAAAGTCATTTAAATCCAGTTGGTTTTAATTTGTTATGAAAAAATGGGTGATGTTTGTATTTGTTTTTGCTATTTTGTTGTCTAGTTTTGTAATTGCACAGGATGTTGTTCAGCAACCTCAAACTAACTTTAAAGATAAATCAAATGCCTTTCTTGAGAAAGATATTCAGATTTCGGAGGATTGGCAGGGAATTGCCAGAATAGTTTTCGGCATTAAAAGTGGAGAAGTTATTGATTTTCAGAGTTTTATTGTATTAATTGCTTTATTGGTGATTTTATTTTTAATTATACATGAGGTTTTAACCATAACACCAATTTTTGGTGAGGGTGTTAGACCTTGGATTGGAGGAGTTGTTATTACATTATTAATTTCTACAACTGGAGCAATTAAGGAATCTGTTGTCTTCTTTTTTGGATTCGGGGTCTTTTTCAGAGACATAAGTCTGTTAAATTTGTTATTTACTTTAGTTCTGTTAGTTTTGCTTGCTTATGGGGCATTTATGCTTATAAAAATAATAAGGCATGAAACAAGGAAAGAGCAAAGAAGGATGGGTGGATTTAAATCAACAGCTCCCAAAATTTGATTATTTATGTAACTTTATATTTCTCTTTTATTTTTCGACCTTCTTCGGCTCCTTTAATATATTCTTCATGTTCTTCTTCTTCTTCTTTTAGTTCTCTTTCTTTTCTAGCTTTTATGCCCTTTCTTATTTGTTGACCTAGAATTTTTTCAAAATAGAAAATAACTACCAGCATAACAAAGAAGGTAAGCCATAATATCAATCTTATCCACCATGTTTCTTTTGCGTAGATTATGTTAAGAGTGAAAAGAACTATTCCCTTTAGTGCTCCAATTTGGGATAGAATTACTGAGAAAGCCAAACCTATAAGAAAAGAAATTGGGTTTTTTGTAAAACCACTTGCATTAATTATATCTGCCGCACCTGCTACTAGAAATATCCATAAAATAAAGATTAAAAAAAATGTTAATGATATTTCATAGGGATAAGCAAATAAAATCTTGAATGGTAAAGGATGTGTCAGAAAGAAATTATGTATTGAACCAATTATAGGGATTTTTGCTATAAAATTAGACCATTCCTGTCTTAGATAGAGTTCTTTTATTTCTTCAGGAGATTTTGGAATATTTTCAGGACTGATTCCGGTCTGCTGCTGAAATACGTCTTCAGGAGTTGTTTGTGCAAGAGCTAAATTGAGGCTTGTTAGTATCAGACTAGATATAAGCAGAAATATGATGAAGACAGGAAACTTTTTCATGGTTGTTCAAGGAGTTTTGATTTTTTAAAGATTCTTATTAGAATCTTTTACTTTCGCTTAGTAAAGCTTAAAGTTTAAAGATTTAGTAATGGATATATAGATTTGCAGAAATGTTTAAATAAGACAATTCTATATTTATATAATGCAAAAAAGAAGTTTAAATTTGTTACTTTTGTCTTTTGTAATGATTATGTTTGCGCTTGGTTTTGTAAGCGCCCAAACTATTTTTAGCGATATAGCAGATTCATTTAGATCTGGAGTAAGTGGAGTAATAAGTCCAGGCCCTGGATTTGCGCAATTTCTATTATTTATTTTAGTTGCCTTGATTATCTACGCTATTGCAGAAGAACTTCCTTTTGTGGGCACAAAAACATGGGTTGCCGGAGCTATTGCAGTTGTAGTCGGTCTATTATCAACTTTTTTCTTAAAGAGCGAGGAAGTTTATACTATTTTGCTTTCTTATGGTGCTCTTGGTATTACTTTGACAGCAATAATTCCTTTTGTTATAATCAGTGTTATAGCTAAGAAAGCGCATGATAAGGACAATGTATTATTAGGAAAATTGCTTTGGATTACATTTTTTGTAGTGACTTTGTTTAAATGGGGTCTTTCATCTTCCAGCGAGATTGGAACTTTTGGAAAATGGGTATATCCTATTGTTTTGTCATTAGTTTTAGCTATGTTATTCTTTGAAAATTGGATTTATTTTAGACTTCTTAAATTAACTTTAAAAGGTGAATCTGAGAAGGCCAAAGAGTTTAATCAAGCTCAGATATCGGCTGAAATCTCTAGACTTAGAAGAGATCTTATTGATGCTTCTCCAAAAGCTGCAGAGCAGTTAAGAGTAAAAATTGGCCAGCTTGAAAGAAGTTGAACGAGTAATGTTTTTAAAGTTCTGAATTATTGATTTATTATGAATATTAACAAAAGGATTGAGGTTTTTCTATTGGGTTTGATTTCCGCTGTTTTTACTCTGCCCCTTGCTTCTGCACAGTTCTTTTATGATTCTTCCAACATAAGATATTCTATTGAGCAGGGAATCAATGTTTTCATTAACTTTTTTGCTCCTTTTTTTGAGGCAATAATTGGAGATTATTCGCGAAACGAATTTTTCTTGGCAAAAGTGCTTTTTATGATAATGCTCTTTGTAGTTGTTAGATTGGTTTCTCAAAAAATACCTGCATTCGAAAAGCAGAAAGGTGTGGCTACAGTCATTGCAATTGTTGTTTCTATTCTTGGAGTTAGATATATTCCTGAAGATAGTCTAATTGCCGGCTTGATCTTGCCTTATACAACACTTGCAATTGCAATACTTGTTGGATTGGTATTTTTAATTTATTTCTTTGCCGTTTTTAAGAGTGGTATGTTAGGATTGGGAAGAAGATTGGCTTGGATTTTCTTCGGAATTGTTTTTGCTGTACTCTGGTTTGACAGAGCAGATCAGATTTCACCTATTGCAAATCAAATTTATGGATGGACATTAGTTGCGATTGTTTTAGTGCTTATTTTTGACAGAAAAATAAAAGTTTACTTTAGTACTTGGGAGCTTAAGGGTTTTGAAAAGCATATTTCAAATCGCGAAATTCTAACTTTATATGGTGAGTTGGAGACCGCTGAAAGGCATGGCCATACTCCTGAAGGTAAATCAGAAGTCAAAAGAATAAAGGAAAGATTAAGAGAGCTTAAAAAAGGCGAAGATTAATCTAAACTTTAATTAAATCCTTCTATAGCCTATTTTTTGTTTAGTATTTTGAGTTGCCAGCAAAACATTTATATACTTTAATCATTCTTTAGTGGTATCAACATGAGCGAAATCATTCCGTTCAAGATTGATCACAATGTATCGCGTTATGATCCTATCGATGCCTTATGGAGGATAAACCCTGAGATAGCTTCTTTAGCATATGCAAATCGCAATGGTCTTCTTAAACCAGAAATTCTTCCATATGTTGCAAGATTTAGAGAACTTCAAACTACTGAAAAACTTGGTCTTTTAAGTTATTTTACTGAAAATTCAAGGATAGAGTCTAATGAAAGAATAAATGGAGTTATCAGCAGAACTCAGGAAAATATTGTAAGGTTGAAAGAGGGCGGAGCAATAGAAAGAACAAAAATTGAGGGGCAAACGTTAATCGATGTCAGTAAATTGAAGTATGAATCTCGTGTTAGAATAGTTAATGCACAGATGGAGGGGCAAAGATATCTTTCAGACAATCAGCTGAGAGCAACACATATTGAGGCTCAGGCACTAAGAGATTCTATTATTTCTAGCGAGAGAATCAGGGCGATTGCTCGCATGAAGGAATCTTCTGATAATCTGGAAGGAATAATCAAGACTGCAGAATTTAATTATCTTTCTAGATTTAATGAAGCTGAAAATCTTAGGGCAACTGAGGATCAGAGAATAACTGCAGATGTTGTTGCTGCTTATTTATCAGTACAGGGAGAGTTATATCGAGATTTTATGAATTATCAAATTCAAATCGGCAAATTGAAAAGTCGGGAGCTTGGTAAAACTTATGAAGGTTTAGCAAAAATGACCAAATCTGTTTGCGCCTTATTAGCACAAAAAGATGCTCGGGAAGTTTCTATAGATGCAGAAACTCCTTCAGGGCCAATTAAATTAAATGTGAGGCTTAAATAATGGCTGAAAATAATTCTCAAAAGTTGCCAGAACTTCCTCCACTGGATGAAGTATTATCAAAGATTAGAGGCAACAGTATTTCTCCACAAAGACCTTTATCCTCCGCGGAAAAACTTGATAGCATTGCATCTCAAATTGAGAGTCTTTCGAAGAGAGAAAGGGAGATACTTGGTGATATTTTAGATGTAGATGAAAATCTTTTAGATGGAGATGAAAAAATTGCTAGAACTAGGGAGGTTGTTACAGAATGTCCAATAAAGGAAGAACAATGCGGTGATGGAAAGATAAAAATTTTGATCGGGGGTTACAAAAACAAAATTATTTGTAAGTATGCAGAAGCGCGCAGTTATTACAATTACTGCAGTCGAATAGGTGGCGATTGTCATTTTGACGGTTATAAATAATTTATTTATATTGTCTTTTCTTAGAAATTTATTTTTTAAATCAAATCCTTCTATATCCTACGATTTCTTTGCCGTGATAAATAGGAACTTCGGCTCCCTTTTTTGCATTGGTGTTTTTATAGACTAAGAAAATTCCTATTACTAAAACGACTAAGCTGACTATAGTTAAAATTGTATTATCCAAGGGAACAGATAAATTTACAGCTGCCTGCATACCAGGTATTGTCAGTGCAAAGCCCGCAATCCCCAATACAGACAGAACATAACCTATAGCTTTTAGAGTTGTACTTAACACCATTTTATCTTCTTTTATTAATTATAATGAGGAATTTTTATATTTAAACCTTTTTAGTCTGCGCCCCAGCCTGGTTGCTTCATGTAATTTTCTCTATTATCTATTATATCGCGTCTTTCTTCAATATCAATATTTTCAGTTAACAAGGACCTATCAGCTTCTCCTAATGTATGAATATATTCATCTCTTGTTTTATTTTCTGATCTCATAGAGTTTTTATTTGCTATTTATGTTTATAAATCTTATCAGATGGAAATGTTTACATATTCAGATTAATATTATTATATTATATGGCAAACTACGATATCATCGGTAATATAGCAATTGTAAAATTTAATAGATCTGTGAAATCTGCAGATAAGAAAAAATTTGCTGCTGGTTTATTGAGCAGGCATAAAAACGTAAGAACAGTTTTGGAAAAGACTAGAAAGTTTTCTGGGAGATTGAGGATTCAAAAGACAAAATATATTGCCGGAGAGAAGAACAAAGAAGCATTACATAAAGAAGGCGGCTGTGTGTTTAGATTAAATGTGGAAAAATGCTATTTTTCTCCGCGCTTGAGCAACGAAAGGATTGAGATTGCCAATCTTGTTGGCAAGGACGAGAGCGTGCTTGTTTTATTTGGAGGAGTTGCACCATTTGCAGTTTTAATTGCAAAAATTGCTAAGCCAAAAAGAGTTGTTAGTGTTGAATTGGGAAAGGAATGCAATAAGTATGCTGTTGATAATGTCAAGCGAAATAAGACTAATGTTTCTGTTATTCAGGGAGACGTTCGAAGGGTTTTGCCTAAAATGAAAGAAAAATTTGATAGAATTGTAATGGCAAGGCCGAATTTGAAAGATTCCTTTCTTGATGTTGCTTTTCCCCGCATCAAAAAGTCTGGAGTGATACATTATTATGGATTTTACGAGCAAGAAAAACTGGCTCAGTTGAGTGAGCTGCTTGAGAAGGAAGCTAAAAAGGCCAGGAAGAAGATTAAAATTTTAGGAATAAAGAAGGCAGGAGATATTGGGGTAAGGAAATTCAGATATAGGGCAGACTTAAGAGTTTTAAATTGAATTTTATTAAATTGCTTTAAGCAGCAATAGATTGTGAATTTGCTTTTGGGCAATATGCGTTATATAATTCTTCAGATTCTCTATTAAGCATTCTTAGATTCGCTTTTTTAACTCTAGAATAATTTTCTACGAAATCTAAAATCTCATCTAGTGATTCTATTTCTAGAGGAAGTCTATCATGATTTTTTCCCTGTCCATTATATGCTCCTTCTTTATTTCTGATTAAGCCAAGAATATATTGATCATCATTAACATGATGGGCCACAACAAGAGTTAATCCTTTTTTTCTGACCATTCTCTGGCATTCTTTTGTCAGCGGGCTGAAGCCAGATCTTATTAATTCAATATTTGAAGCAAATATACCGTTTCTCATAGAAGTTTCGCTCACTTTTACTTTTTAAATCTTTTTATTCAAATTCTAACTTCGGCCTTTATAGCCGTTGGAGCCTCACCGCCGTGCCAGGTGAATCTAGGGCGAACGCGGATGGGATACAAACGCTCTGAATTATCGTCTAATAGGATGGCTGAACCTTTAAGAGATGGAAGCTTGTTCATTTCTTCTTTTATATTTTCCAATAGATAGGTCTGCATAATTTCATTTAGGGCTTCTATATCTGGTCTTGCTGTAACTCTATGTGCAATTACTATATCTGACTGAGTCATAACATCAGTGTGAATTTTTCCAGGCTGCTGAGTTGCCATAACTAATGAAATTCCAGGCTGTCTGCCTTCTCGAAGCAGCTGGATAAGCGCATCTGTTGCGGGAGTTTTTCCTTCTCTTGGCAAAAACTCGTGAGCTTCATCAATAAATATCCAGACTAGCGGCTCCTCTCTTGTTGACTTGTAAGCAAGATATTCCTGTCCGTGCTGAATTGCCTCTAATTCTTCTTTTTTTCTTGCATCCATTCTTGATTTGAACAATTTTCTTGAAATGAGGCTGATGACAAGAGCTCTAACATTAAATGCTCCGACTGAACTGTAAACTGAAACGTCTAAAACAGTTGTTGTGCCTGCATTTACTAAATCAGAGATCTCAGTCCCCTCTTCAGCTCTTTTTGCAAATATTCCCCAGGTGTCTGCTGCCTTGAACAAAGAAGAGGCAATTTCTTTTGTTACTCTGTCTGCAGTTTTATCTTCTTCAATTGCTATTTGTATATCTACAAGATTGTAATTTTTTCTGCTTTCTAACAAATCCGTGACAGTTCTTTCGACTAGTACGCCTGGAAGACTTGTGATATCTACATTAAAAAGAGTTATCCAGTCTTCTGCCTCCAATTCTGAAGCTTTTAGGGCGAAAGTGTTGTCTACAGGAATGCTTTTTTGTTTATAGTCATCTACTTTTCCAAACGGCACGAAAACTTTTACAGGAAGCGACTTTGATTTTAGCTCCCAGTCATGCAGAAGATCTTTGTCTTTTTCGTTTTCATATTTCATTGTCCAGAATATACCCATTGTGTCAAAAACAATTGAAGCTATGTTTTTTGCAGTTTCACTGGGCAGATTGGCAAGCTCCTCCATTATTGCTCCAATTGTATACGATTTTCCCGAACCCCTCTTACCGGCAACAAGGACTACATGAGATCTGGCTACATCCATTAATATTCTATTTGATAGAGAAGTGTATTGGCCCATTTTTACATATCCTTTTCCTATGTAAATTAAACCTTTATCTCCAAACTTTTTTTTATCCGATTCGTCTCTGCCGATTATTATATCATATGCCATCTTTTTATCAACTAAAAAGAGATTCTTTATTAATATACCTTTAGCTTTATTTTTATTCTTGATTGTCAAAAGGTATTTAAACAAATATTATCATCTTATTTTACATGGAACATAAAGAGAAAAGTGATGTTGTCGAAATTAATATAGGGGTGTTTAAGAGAAATATCTGGCTTATTGTATCCATTATTCTAGCGCTTTTGCTGGTATATTTTGCATTCTTTAAGTCAGCAGGTATTACTGGAAGTGTAAGCGGTGATGCTGCAGCTCAGAAATTAATTTCATTTATTAATTCACAAGGCAATGGAGAAGCAAAATTAGTTTCTGTTTCACAGAAAGGGACTCTTTATGAAATTGTAGTGAACTATCAAGATCAAGACATTCCTGTTTTTGTAACACTTGATGGAAATTATTTGATAACAAGCCCAGTTCCATTGTCAGATGATGCGCCTGCTCTTGGAGATACTGCCGATACTGGCGCAACGCCTGGCGAAAAAGTTGATGTTGAAATAGGGGATTCTCCAGTTTTAGGAAATAAGAGCGCTAAAGTTGTAATAGTTGAATTTACAGATTACGAATGCCCATTCTGCGGTAGGCATTTTTCTGAAACATTTTCTCAAATAAAGAAAGATTATATTGATACAGGAAAAGTTTTGTATGTGCTAAAGGATTTTCCATTAATAAGCATCCATTCAGAAGCACAAAAAGCAGCTGAAGCAGCACATTGTGTAAGAGATCAGCTGAAAGATACTGGATACTGGAAGATGCATGATAAATTATTTGAAAACCAGCAAAGTTTAAGCGTGGAAAATGAAAAGAAATGGGCTAGAGAGCTGGGAGTTCAAGGGGCCACATTCGATAGTTGCCTTGATTCTGGCAAGCATGCTAAAACAGTTACTGACAGCACAAAGTATGGAGAAAGCCTTGGAGTTTCAGGCACACCAAATTCATTCATTAATGGACTCGGATTATCCGGAGCTTATCCTTATTCTGATTTCAAGAATATAATTGATTCTGAACTTGCTAAATAATGGTACATACATTACCTAAGCTTCCTTATTCTTATGATGCACTTGAGCCGTTTATAGATGCTAAGACAATGGAAATTCATTATACTAAGCATCATCAAACTTATGTTGACAAGCTCAATGCGGCTCTTGAGAAATATCCAAAACTGCAGAAAAAAACTCCAGAGGAATTGATTTCTAATTTAAACGATATTCCTGAAGAGATAAGAACGGCAGTTAGAAATCACGGCGGAGGACATTGGAATCATAGTTTGTTCTGGCAGCTTTTGGCAAAGGATGTAAAGTTAAACGGTGCAATTGCTAAGGCAATAGACAAAACTTTTGGAAGTTTTGATAAATTTAAAGAACAGCTGTCTTCAGCGGCTTTGAATCGCTTCGGCTCCGGATGGGCATGGCTTGTTGTTAGCAAAGAAGAGAAACTTGAAATTGTAAGCACAGGGAATCAGGATTCTCCGCTTAGTGAAGGCAAGATTCCAATTTTAGGAATTGATGTGTGGGAGCATGCTTACTACTTAAAATATCAAAATAAAAGAGCAGATTATATCTCTGCTTTTTTTAATATAATCAATTGGAAAAAAGTTGACGAACTTTACAAGAAGGCTTTGAAATAATTACTTTAATGCCTTTTTAGGTATTCATCTTGGAGGAATGTATTCATATTTCAAGCCAGATTTTGTTTCAATTGCTCTGAAATGATATAGTTCTTTTACTTTTACACCTTCTGGAGCTCCTAAATCTTTTATTAAAACTGTGTCGAAGCTTTTTCTTTTACTTTTTTTATCTTCAAGAGATATATGGGCCAGTTTACCATCTATTACTTCGATCCTTCCATCAAACTCTGCAATTATTTCCAGTGTTTCCATTTTTATTTTGCCAGAAATTCTATTTCCTCCTCGCTTAATTTTAGATTTTTATGGGCTTCTATGTTATTTTTAAGAATTTTCTGCAGAAGCGAAAAGTCTCCCATAGCACGTTTTGTCGAACAATGGGCAAAACGTGCAAATTTCTTTGCAATTGTCTTTTTTTGCAATGTTTTTTGATTATGCAGCCAGATTTTCAATACGCGCTTTGGCTTTTCGTATTTTGTGAATCCCAGAGAGGGCAGTGCCTTTGCAAGCGAGATCCCTGCACTCTGGAATATGTTCTGATAAATCAGAAATCTCCAGGATTGATTTCTATAAATTCTTCCGCGGAAGACATCTGCTTTTCCCAATGCATAATATGCTTTTACAAGAGCTTCATTTTTATACTCTTTAGGAATATTCTCTTCAATCCATAGAAATATTTCATCTAATGACATTGAAGTTGATTCGAACAAATCAAGAAAAGGCTCTTTTTCTTTGAATATTTTTCTTAGTATGTTGAATATATTATCTTCAACATCTCTTTTTTCCTTAACATCAACTAGAATGTTCTCGCCAATTGCATAAGACTGCAAATCGTTCAAGGAAGCACGGATATCACCCTGTGCTTTTATTACTATTTTAATCAGAAAATTTAAGTCTTCTTTAATTCCTTCGTCCTGGCATACTTTTCTTAATAAATCTAATATTACTGACTGATGAAGAGCTTTCATTTCTACTAATTTGCATTTAGGACGTAAAGGGGAGAGTTTAGACTGCCAGACATCATTGCAAGTCATTATTATTGGATATTTTGTTGTAGTTGCTATCTTTACCAGCTCTGGAACTCCTCCGATGTCTGTTCCAGTTACTCCGTCAACTTCATCTACAAGCAAAAGCTTGCCTTTTTTGAAAAGGCTCTGCTGTTCTGTTGCAGGTCTTAAAACTTGATCCAGCTTTGCCCTATTTCTTAAGTCTGAAGAATTTAATTCCAGAACATCAAGATTATTTTCTCTTGCTGCTGCGAGGGCTAAGGAAGTTTTTCCTGTTCCGGCAGGACCATAAAGAATCATAACTTTTTTAGCCGGAAATTCCTTTAAAAATATTTTAACTTCCTGCACGGCTTTTTCCTGCCCCACAAATTCAAAGTAAAATTTTGCTCTGTATCTTTCAGCTAGGCTATTTTTATTGTAAAAAACATCTTCTCTCATTTTATTTCTTTTTCTCCTAAATATTTGAATCTTGGAATTTTTTTACCATCTATTTCTATTTCTTCTAAAAACATATTTATCGGCCTAACCCATATAGGATTTTTTCCAAATTCTTCATCTTCATATAATCCTCTATAAACAATAACTTCTTCAAGGGTTTCGCTGTGTCTTCCTACGCCAACAACTTCATACAATTTTCCCTTGTAATGTTGATATAATCCTTTTTTTATTTCAGAAGCCATTATTTTATTTATAGGTGCTTTCCTTGTCCTGCAAGTACAAAAGCTGCAAGAAGGGATTGTAATTGAACAAACTCATCGCTGCCTTCAATCATTCTGAATTCAGTTTCGCCTGTCTTTTCTGTTAATCTTACTTTTAACTCCGACTCTATTTCAAGATTCCAGATTTCTTTTTGAATCGCTTTTATTATGTCTGTTCCAGAGACGCTTTCCTTGAGCATAACATCAAGAAGTTTGTCTCTTGCACTTACAAAGTCGCCTGCAAGCGCGTAATCAAGAACAACCTTAAGATCTTTTGGCCTTGCTGATGCTGCAATCATATTTATCATTTCAGCATTTATATCAAGGGAAACAGAAGCCGTCGCCTGAAGCAAGTTTATAGCTTTTCTGCAGTCGCCTTCGCTCACTTCATATAATGTTTCAAACGCATCATCTGTCAGCTTTAGATTTTCCTTGTCAGCTATCTTTTTTATTACTTCTGAAATATCTTTTTTCTCTAGAATTTTAAATCTAAACAAGACGCAGCGAGATTGAATAGGATCTATAATTCTGCTTGAATAATTGCAGGACATGATAAATCTGCATGTGTTTGTGTAATTTTCCATTGTTCTTCTCAAAGCCTGCTGTGCTTCTTTTGTAAGAGCATCTGCTTCATCCAAGAAAATTACTTTAAATGGAATATTTTCAATTGCTTTTGTCCTTGCAAAGTCTTTTACTTTCTGCCTTACAACGTCTATTCCTCTTTCATCAGAAGCATTGAGTTCAAGGTAATTTTCTCTCCAACGCTCTCCAAAAAGCTCTTTTACTACGATTAAAGCCAGTGTAGACTTGCCTATTCCTGCCGGGCCGGCAAATAGCAAATGAGGAATATTCATTGCCTGTACAAGCGAGCGAACTCTTTTGATAATCTCCTGCTGCCCAACAACCTCTCCAAATTTTATCGGACGATATTTCTCCGTCCAGACATCTGTTTGACTCATATTTAATTTTGTTCAATTCTTTTTATAAAGATTTATGTCTTGCATTTCATCATAAATCTTTAACCTTCGTTTGCAAACATCAAGAACAAATGTTCTTGAATGCTCTCAAGAGAAGTATTCTCTTGAAGACTTCAGATATAAAGATTTGTGTAGTTTAGAAATAATTCCACGACTATGAAAACCAAAGGTTTTCAATCCTATGATAAATTCAGCAAGCTGATAAGAACCAAGTCCCTTGTTTATTTGATATTAAATATTTTTTCTAAAGTAACTTTTTTGTTTCCACTACCATGTACTTTTGGTTCTCCAAATCTATTAATAATTAAAGTAATATATGAATCATCATGATGTACAGATTTTTTAATAGTTGCAAGATATAATTTTTCTTTAGGTTTGTTTCGAATTAAAGCTAATTCTAAACCTTTTGAATTTACTACAGAAAGATCAGATCTACTATTAACTTTTAGTAAATATTCTGGTTTTTTCCTTCCAGATTGTACGGTCAATCTATATAAGTAATAACGTGAATCACTCATTTTTACGTAGCTCTTTCTCTATGCAGTCTTCTTCTTCGTTTTTCTTTCTTGATTCTCTTTCTCTGCCACTTCCATCGCATTTGATTTTTCTTTTTCCAGCGTCTTGATGATCTTTTCATGTTTTTATGAGATAAAATCGGTTTATAAAGATTTCTCGAAGTAATCTTTAATCTTCGGTTGTAAACCTTCAGATATAAATATTTTTAACATTGATTTAGATAAGCTTTTAAGCGGAATAGCTGGTTTATTTTTAGCAAGTATGGTCAATAATCAATTTGGATATCCTGCTAATTCTAAGAGCAAGTATAAACTTACATTAGAAGATGAAATTTCTTTATACAAAAGAATAAAAAAAGGCGACGAGAAAGCCAGAGAAGAACTGATATTGGCTAATAGGGGTTTGGTATATATGATTGCAAATGTATACTTTCGCAGAGTTGAACCTTTTTCAAGTATACAGCATAACGATCTTGTTTCAGAGGGGCAAATAGGCCTCATGAAGGCTGTTGAGAGATATGATCCTAAAAAATGTATTAAAGGAAGAGGCAAGTTTAGCACTTATGCAAGATGGTGGATTGAACAACGTATTAGAAGGCATGTAGATAATAATTTTGGAGGTGATGTTAGACTGCCTCTTCATAGAAAATCGGAAGTTTACAAAATTTCAAAAATTATTGCAAATTATCAAGCTGTAAAAGGAAGGCCGTCTTCGAATGAGGAGATTGCAGCCAAATTAAATAAAGAAAAGGGAGCAACGGCTTACACAGCCAAGATTGTCGCCAACATAACAAATACATCAAATATCGAAACAATTTCTTTTGATAGCTTCATTAATGATGATGGCGAGTTTGTCTTTGGAAACTCTATTGTTTTTGAGGATAAAAGCGCAAAAACTCCAGAGGATTATGCAAGTTCGAGAAACAAAGTAGAATTAATTAAAGAATTAATGAATAAACTTACAGATAGAGAGCGAACAGTTTTGGAATGCCGATTTGGATTCAAAAATAAAAAGGCAATGACTCTTGAAGAAATTTCTCATATTTATGATGTAACGAGAGAAAGAATAAGGCAAATAGAATTTAAGGCTCTTAGAAAAATGAGAAGATATGTATCAAAAATAGGAAAAAACGGAAATGGATCTTCTAATGCTCAAGAAGCTTTTAGTTAGCCTTATAAGCCGCTTTTTCTTTTTTTATTTATGAGTTTTTGGCAGTCAGTCAGGAAATTAATAATGGAAGCAAACGTAGTTTTGCTTATTATGGATGCAAGAATGCCTGAAATTTCAAGAAATCAAGAGCTTGAAAAAATGGTTGCAGATTTTAATAAAAAATTAATATTGGTAATTAATAAAATTGATTTAGTTTCTGAAGAGCAAGTTGCACAGCTTAAAAGACAGTATCCAAAGTCTTTTTTGGTTTCCGGGGCAAGAAATATAGGGATGAAAAATCTTAAGACAAATCTGCTTATTCTTGGAAAGCGCATGGAACTTAGACCTATTAAAGTTGGAATTGTAGGTTATCCGAATGTGGGAAAATCTGCAATTATCAATGCTCTTGCTAAGAGAGCAAGAACAAATGTTGCCCCATATGCAGGCACAACTAAAGGTTTGCAGTGGGTTAAAATAAGCGGTCTGAAAGTTATTGATTCTCCTGGAGTTATTCCATTTGAAGATAAAGAAGTCAAGCTCGGATTGCTTGGAGCAAAAAATCCTGAGAAACTAAGACACACTCAAAGACTTGCTGTAGAAATAATCAAAAATTTTCTCAACGGACACAGGACTGCTCTTGAAGAATTTTACGGCATTAAGCTGGAAAGCGATGATGAATATGAAATTTTGCTTGCTATTGGAAAGAAACGCGGCTTCCTGCAAAAAGGCGGAATTGTTGATGAAAGAAGAACTGCTTTAGCAATAATTATGGATTGGCAGAAGGGAAGATTGAAAATTTAATTTAGATCTAAACTTGATTTAATTGCTAGATTGACTTTATTCATTATTTCATTATTTAAAGAGGATCCCTTTTTTATTATTCTTGATTTATCTATTGTTTTTATTTGATTTAATAAAATATTAGAATCTTTATCTAAATTTGAATCGCCCATATGTAAAAAAACATTCGTAGGATACTCTTTTTTATATATCTTAGAAGTTATAGGTGCAACAATTGTTGTAGGGGAATATTTATTGTAAATGTTATTTTGTATAACTAATGATGGTCTGATTCCTCTTTGTTCACTTCCCTTGACAGGCTCAAAATCAACAAGAACGATGTCTCCTCTTTTTATTTCCATTCCCAGTCAAAATCCTCTTCAATATTCTCAAATTCTTTAGTTATCTTTAAACTTTCTTCAGCAGTTTCTTTTGCACCCTCTATCAGTAAATCAATTTGTTTTCTCTTCTGCTCTTCAAGAGTATGCATCATTTTGACTATTACTTCTTCATATGTTTCTTTTTTTTCTTTAAGCCTATCAAGTGCTCTTTTTGCATTTTCACTTATCTGAATAGTTGTTATCATTATTCTATAGATTGTCTATAGTTTATATAGATTTCTATTTAAGAATTTATATTATTAATTACAATTCTGTCTTTTTAGAAAGAACAAACATACCCTTGTCATTTATCATCATAGGTATCGGGCCTCTTTTGTGATTTGTTCGTCTCATTTTTGCTACTCTTACTGCTCTGTCTGATAGTCCACCAAGGCCTGATGAATATATATCCACTATACCATCAACTAGAAATTTTACATACTGAGATCTAACGTCGCTGCTTGTAATACCCGCTTCTTCTGTATCAGTAGAAGCAGTTTCTGTAGCCAATAGGACTGTTACATTTAATCTTTTTAGCAGAGAGACGAGATCCAAAACAATTGCTCTTAATCTAGCAGGATTTTCTTCTGTTGCTCCAAAAAGTGTTATTGGATCGAAGCAGACTCTCTTTATGTCAAATTGTGCAATTGCTTTAGTCAAATCTTTTTTCAACTCAACAACGTCTGTATCTGGAGAGACGCGCATGAATTTGCATTTTCCTTCCTGATCCAGCTCCTGCAAATCCCAACCGAATACCATCCCATCTTTGAATAATTCAACTACATCAGGCTCAAAACTGATATACATTCCATTTTCATTATATGTGACTGCTCCATGATACAAGAATTCAAGCAAGAAGATAGTTTTTCCTGCTCCAGGCCCTCCAAGAATTGCATTGACGCTATTGCGGACAAATCCTCCGCTGCACAATTCATCGAATCCAGGCACGCCGGACTGGCATCTATCTGTAATAACCCCTTTATACATAATTTTATTACTCAATTTTGGTATATAAATTTAATTTAAATATTAAATTGATAAAATGTCTACAAATAGAATTTTTACTAACTAATAAATAGTAACAAAGCATTAAATTTATAAACTGTCTTTATTGTTTGTGATTATGATGAGATATAACTGGGTAAAAGGAAATTCTAACTATAGTTTAGCCAATGCTAATCAAAGTGATCCTCAATCTGGCGGTTTGGAATCCCGTTTTGACAGTCCAGATCTTAGTATAGATAAAAAATTAATGGCCGTTCATGGGGCTACTCATGGATTGATTGCCATGGCTAAAAGTTATCTTGGAAAAGGATTAACAAGCAAGAATGCAATAAAGAGAGAATTGTGCAAAGCAGGCGATAAATCTTTTACTTTGATTGAATTGTTAGTTGTCATCGCTATAATCAGTATTTTAGCTGCTTTATTGACTCCTGCTTTATCAAGAGCAAAGGAATCTGCGAGACGAATAACTTGTCTCAACAATTTGAAGCAGATTGGCACTGCCGCGCAGATGTATGCGAATGAAAATGAGGATAAATTTCCCTTGACGCCTGCATCTACATCAAGTAGTGTTATATGGAACGGCACAGAATACAACCATTATGGAAATTTATTAAACACTAACTTTTCAAACCCCTATGCAACTTCTAAAATATTTTATTGTCCTTCTGCCACAAAATTTAAGATTGATGATCCTGTTAATGGTATTCAAACTCTTAGTGTCGCTGGGCAGACTACGAGATGCAACTATTGGCAAAGGGGTCAGCCGCACGGAGCACCACAAACTAGTAGAGAAGCAGAAGGGCAAAGATTAGCATTAGTTGCTGATTCGTATGTTCCCACAGATAAAAATCATAAAGAGGGAGTCACGGCACTTTACTCTGATAATTCTGTTAAATATATTAATGTATTAAGCTTGACAAATAGTTTCAATATTGGTACTTCTAATAGCTGGGCTTTATTAGACACTCAATAATTTTAATATTTATAGATAATAATCCTTTTATAGCTAGATTTTATATTAAATATATGTTAAAAAAAGAGATTGTTATTAGTATTGTCTTAGGATTTTTATTATTTGCCTTTTTATTTGTAGTTATTAATGAATTTAAATTTCAAAGTTTTGTTGTTTATGATGATTCAAGTCCAGCACAAGATCTTTGTGGATCTATTGTTTATGAAGATTCTACTGTCACACTTGCGCAAACTGCTTGTGCTGGTGCTAGTCAGACAGGGAATACATTTGGTGGTACAATAAACAACACAGGAATTACTCTAAATTGTAATGGTAATATTATTAATGGTGGGAATGTTGGTGGAGGTAGTTTCGGAGTTAAAGTTAATTATACAGGAGCGGGAGCCATAATAAAAAATTGTGATGTTAGGGATTTTGATACTAATTTAAATATTAGTAATAGTACGACAGTTATAGATTCAAGAATTAATGCTGTAGCTGATCCAGTTGAGGCATGGGTTGCTCCAAACATCAACGCAACATTCCTCAACGTTAGTTTCACAGATACGTCTGCTAAGATACAAGTGCAGGCGGGCGCTAATTTGACTGTACAGTATTATATCATTGTTAATGTTACAAATACAACTGGCGGGCCGATTTCTGGAGCAAGTGTTAGAGTTTACAATGAGAGCGCATTGGCTTCGCAACTTTCTGGAGTAACTAATGCGGCTGGATTGGTTTTCTTTAATATTACTGACAAAGTAAAGCAATCTGCCGCGGATATTAATTTCACTTACTGGATTAATGCAAGCAAGAGTGGTTCTTATGGGCAGAATACCAGTTATGATGTATTTGCAAGCACTGGAATACAGATGGTTAATTTCAGCATAAGCGATACTGCTGCTCCGCTTGTTACAATTGTTTCTCCAGTTGCTGGGACATATACAGTTGACAATTATGTAATTAATATTACGCTTAATGAAGCAGGGTACTGCGAATATAGTCTTGACGGTGGAGCGACAAATAATACATTAACTCCTGATGTTACAAATATTAGTTTTAACGGAACTCGAACTGGTGTTGCTAATGGAGCTTATACTTTCTTGGCTTATTGCAATGATACGGCTGGAATTACAAACTATACAACAAATGTCAGTTTTACAGTTAGTGTTTCTGCTGGAGGCAGCGGAGGAGGGGGAGGAGGCGGATGCACAGAGAGTTCTTGGACTTGCAGAGCTTGGGGCAGTTGTGTTAATGGAAATCAGACTCGATCTTGTGTGAGCAATTGCCTCACTACAAGAATTGAGACTCAGAGTTGTATTGCTTGTGCTGATGAGTGTGTCGCTGGAAAGATTTGCAACGGAAATGTTGCTGAGAGCTGCTCGCTTGTTAACGGTTGTTACAAACTTATTAGAAATGACTGCGCACTTCTTGATAATTATGTCTGCCTTTCTGGGGCCTGCGTTTCATGCAGTCTGCTTCTTGGAGAGAACACTACTGAAGATAATGTTACAGTTAGTGAAGAGCAGCAGAATCTTGGCAGTGAAAACAGCAATGTGTTCTTTTTCAGCATCCCTGATTTGTTTTTGCCTAGCGATTATATTCCCCATGGTGATATTCCAGCAGGAGTAGTTGATGCTGGAGCAGGTATTGTTGTAATTGGAGGCATAGCGGGAATATCCTGGATAATTTGGCTTTGGCTTCTTTCATTGTTTTTACCGTTATTCTGGGTAAGATTGAGGCATTATACAGTTCCTATTTTTGATTCGGCTAATGCACTGGGAATGTTTAACAGCAAAACAGTGAATGTTAAAAGATTGACTGCATTTTTAAGCGAGCTGGATAAAGGCTACGGAAAAATAATTTTTGCTGAGAAATCAAATGATATGATCAAGTATTTAGTTGCCCGCGGATTTATTGAGATTAGATTAGATGAGCCTTTTGTTCTCATTGGACATTTTACAGCTAAATCTGATGCTGAAATATTTAAATCAGCTCTGCGAAATACTATTAATAGATTTGGCGGAAGAAAGATCAGAATCTTGGACAGTGTTGAAAAAGCAAGCATGATAGAGGCATGGAGAGCTTGGAGAAGAAATAAAAAATCTGAGCGCGAGTTGAGGAAGTTATTTGAAAAATAGGATGGAAAATGGAAAAACACAATATTAACAAAGATAAAAAAGAGATGCACTATGGAAATGGCAGAAGCTATTATCTTAAGATAAAGAGTGATCTTCTTCCTTTTGTTTTAGGCAAGAAAACATTTAAGGAATTTGACAGAGAAAATAAAATTTTAGAGGAATTCGTCAGAATAATCGAGAAGAAGTTTGATCCGATATGGTATCTTGGAACTGATTATTTGGGAGATGAGATATATGAGAGATTTATGTTTCATCATGGAGGATTTATGGAAATATCTCTGCATGGGGAAGTGAATTGCTTTTTCTTTGAAGATAAAACCAAGATTCTTAGAGAAGCAATATTGCATGCCTGCGAAAAGCTTTCCAGCAAGGCAAGTGCAATGCATCTTGACAAGCATATTAAGACTGGGCAAAAGCTTTTAAGTTTAAAAGATTCCCTAAGGGAAGAAATAAAAAGGGGTAAATAAAATAAAAAGATGGTATTGAGTCCAATATTGAAAAAATTACTGTTTGTAAGACAGTTTGACATAGATAACGGCAAAATAACATTACTTGGGGATAGAGAAATAATGTTAAGCGCTTCTGCAATACTTGAACTGCAGGCAATTGACGAGTCAAAGCTTTATGCTGCAGCCAAAAAATCTGCTTTTAGAGATATCAGCGGAATTGTCGAGCATGCAAAAGTTTACGACAAAATGAAAAGTGTTTTTATTTCTGATATTGCAAGACTTGGAGCTAAAATTGGAGAGACTGATGTAGGAGTATTGAAGACTTTACAGGATTTATTCAATGTTTACGGGCTTGGAGAAATGTCTATTGCAGATATTAATAATACTAAGAAGCAGGCCTTAATCAATATTAAAGACGGGACACTTGCTGAAGAATTTTTAAAGAAGAAAAGGGCAAGATCGAAAGAGGCGGTTTGCACTTTAACTGCCGGAGTCATTGCAGGAGTATTTTCATATATATTTGGAAAGGAAGTTGATTGTGTTGAAGCAAAGTGCAAGGCGCAGGGATACTCCAATTGTATGTTCAAGGTTGCTTAAAATGAAAACAATAAAATTATCAGTTTTAGCAGTATCTTTAATTGTGTTGCTATCTTGTTTAGTTTTTGCTGCTCCTGAAACAAAGAAGGTAGAAGTCTGTCATATTCCTCCGGGAAACCCGACTAATATTCATACTATTTACATTGGAGAAAACTCTGTTTCTGCTCATTTAGATCATGGAGATTATGTGGGAAGATGCTCTGGGGAAGATGATGCAAATACAATACCTGTTGAAAATTCTACGGAGACAATTGAGCCTATTGTAGAATGTGTTTCTAGCACTGAAGAAGGTTATACTGCATTTTTTGGATATGAAAATAAAAATGCAAAGGCTGTAAGATTAGGAAATAAAAACAAGCTTGTGCCTGGAAAGGATAATTCAGAGCAGCCCATAGTTTTGAAGCAGGGAAGGCAGAAAAATGTTTTCAGCATTGATTTTAAGTGGTATGGCTTTAGCAAATGGACAATAAACGGCCAGAGTGCAACTGCTTCCATACTTAGCACTAGATGTTCTTCAGAAGCTCCAGTAAATGAGACTGGAAATGAAACAGCTAATGATGAAAATTTGGTAAATCTAAACAGAGCATCAAATACTTCTTCGCAGGAAGTGCAAGAGGCCAGCATCAGCGCTTTGGATGCGGCTATAAATTACTGCAAAGCAATTTTAAACAGACTATAAAATTAGGAAATACTTAATTTTATTTTATCTATTTCTTCCTTGTAGACAGCTGCTTTTTCTTCACCAAGAACTTTAGAATAAAATTCTATATTTGAGTGGACTGCCTTGCCTAAGCTGCCGGATTCTTTGATAAGTTTTGCTATTTCAGCATCAGAGAGTGGTGTTTTTGAAAGTATGCGCCATCCTTTTGCAGTACATTCTCTGCTTATTTCTTCATAAGCCAAGACTTTTAGGATATTTTCAGTATCTAAAATTTCATCGAATGACAGAGTATCTAAAAGGATCTTCGATTTTTTAAGATCTAGTTTTGTGTAATCTTTTATAACTAGATTTGTTTCTCTGTCTACACCTATAAGTATTTCTTTTAGTCTTGTTTTCAAAATTGTTCCTTCGTTTCCAAGTTCTATAATATGTTTTCTTAAATCTTCAGCTATTTTCTGTATCAATCTGCCTTTTTGTATTACGCTTATTCCCTGTTGTAGACTTTTATTGTTTTTAAGCTCAAGAGCAGTGAGCTTTTCTATGTTTAAGTCAAAAAGCTCCCTTTGTTTTTCAAGAAGCTGAATATGTTCGCTTGCTTTTCTCAAAAGAAGATCAATGCTTTTAACGGGATGCTTTATGTTTTTATAAAAAAGAGATATATCATGCTTTCTTTCAGATATTGCTATAACTAAAGTTCCTGTTTGCTTTGCAGTTCTTTCTGCTGCTTTGTGCCTCGTTCCGGTTTCTGATGTTTTGATTTTACTGTCTGGAGTAAGCAAAACATTTGCAAAGTCTATCTTTTTCATGTCTTTAGTCAGTATAATTGCCCCATCCATTTTTGCCAATTCTACTAGTTTTTGCGGCGTAAAACGACAGTTAATTTTGAATCCGCCGTCAATTAGTGATTCAACTTGATCGTTTTCTACTACTATAAGCGCCCCTTTTCCGGCTTTGAGGGCTCCATCAAGTGCAGCTCTTAAATTTGTACCTGGGGCGACCATTTTTATTACGTTAAAGAATTCTTCTTCTGTAACTTTGGCATTATTAACTGGGGTAATCGTGCCCTGTATTTCTTTTTTAATAATTACGTCCTGCATTTCTTTTTTATCTTCTATGTTTTCCATTATATTTCAACTCTTTTAAGATTTTTAATTATTTAAGGTTTTGTTTAACTAATTTTAGCTTTTATAAATTCTTTGCTAAAATAAAAATGCTCCTGCCGGGATTTGAACCCGGGTTTGCGCCGTTCTCCAATGCCTTTAGAAATTCTTAAGGCACTGCAATCAAACAATGCCTGTCCTAGAGAGGACTGAAGTTGTAATCTCATCGATTAGACTTCGGCAATCACGAGAGGGCACCGTCCTTGGCCACTAGACTACAAGAGCATAGTTATGATAAAAGTGATAAGTTTAAAAGGATTATCGTTAAAGATTTTTTATGATATCTGTTGTAGGAACTCGCAAAGGAAAGGCAAGCCCTGAAGGAAGGGTTCTAATTCCAAGAAAAATGAGAGAAGAAAGAACTTTTTATGTAGACTCTTTTGAAGTGGGCATTGATTTATATCCTTTTAGTAATTTAAGTGAAGAGGATCTTAAAAGATTAGCAGACTCAAGAGTTTTACTTGATAATCAAAATAGAGTGAATCTTTCAGCATATTGCAATAGATATGATATCAAGGGAAGAAATATATTTTTAATGGGGATGGGAAATTTGATACATATTGTTACTTCAGAAGATTATATAGAACATAAGTTTGAAGAAAGGTCTGGAGATAAAAATACATTTGATGAAGTTGGAATTTAAACTATCTTTTCAGCTTTTGGCCGTTTTCTAAGATAATTGTTGATGGTTTTCCAGAAAGTTTGCCGGAATTGATAATTATATCAACTTTTTTGATTATGTTTTTGCTTATTTCATTTAAATCTGAAGCTGGTTTTTCTCCAGATAGATTGACAGATGTGGTTATGAATGGGACTTTTGCTTTTTGAATTAGTTTTATGAATTTATGTTTTGGAATTCTTACTCCCAATGTATTTGTTTTAGAAACATAACTGAGAAAATTTGAATTTTTCTTCTTTAGAATTAATGTGTATTTGCCTGGAAGATATTTGTTTACTAAAGATTTTTTTGCGTTGAGGTTTTTAAAAATCCAGGATTTTGAAGGCGCAATTACTGATAATGGTTTGTTTTTGTCTCGGGTTTTGATTTCCTTTATTCTTTCTACTGCTTTTTTGTTTAAGGCATTGCAGCCAATGCCATAAACAGTATCTGTCGGATAAATGAATATTTTTCCGGATTTTATTGCTTCAATCTTTTTTTGTTCATCCATTTTTTGGAAAATAGCCCTGCCAGCTCACGCAGAACATAGTTCCGCGGATCCTTCAACTTTTACAAGTTGAAGTGATTCGAACCCTTCGAATCCAATAGCCCTGCCAGGATTCGAACCTGGGTTTCGGGCGCCAGAGGCCCGCATACTTGACCACTGTATTACAGGGCTGTAATCATATAGGTATTGAAGAAGTTCTTTTAAACCTTATTAGAAAAGATTTTTATATGAGATTTTCTTCAATTGAATATGGTTGCAGGACAATTAATTACGCTAGCAGTAACGCTTGTTACTGTTTTTATTGTAATGAAAATTGCAAGCAAGAAGCAGGAGCTTGCCATCAGAGTAGTTCTTTTCTTATTTGCAGCATTTATGTTAAGCGCAGGATATGTTTTTTTTGCATATAATGTCAATTTGACTTCTATTGATGGTGTTGTAGACGCTACTAAAATATACTTTAGCTGGGTTGGCAATATTTTTCATAATACAGTTAGAGTATCCGGCTACGCAATCCATCAGGATTGGGGCATAAATACTACAGTTATAGAAAATCTGAAGAAGTAATTCTTGATAGTTATCTTTTTATATGTTTGAGGTTATAGAAATTTTAGAACTATGTTCTAATGCCTCAGTAGCTCAGCTGGTAAGAGCGCAACATTGGTAATGTTGAGGTCGGGAGTTCAAATCTCCCCTGAGGCTCTTTCATTCTGAACAAATAATTATTTATAGTGTATAAATCGCTTGTTTTCTATGGAAAATCGAGATAATTATTATAGAAATTTTGGGTATGCATTTATTGCTTCTGCTTTAATTCATATGTCTATTATCTACCATATTCAGAATTTGAAGCTGGAAAGAGAGATTTTGGGGCAGGAGAGAAAAATTGTCAATGATAAATTGAAAGATCGTTTGCGGCCTAACCTTAGAGAGAAAAATCATTAGTTAAATATATAAAACTAATTTGTTCTTGCCTTTTATGGATCTTAATGTGCTTAAAAAAGAGTATGAAGTACTGGCCAAGCAGTATAAATTGCCAAGTTTTAAAGAGATTAACGAAGATTTTGAGATAGATAAAATTGACAGACCAAGCGAATGTCTTCTAAGGCTGATTAGAAAGGTAATCATGGAAAAAGTTGTAAATTCCCTGAGCTTTTTGGATATGATCCTCAGTCCAATGAATGCCCCTAGAGTTTATCTTGCTTATTTTAAGTCTTTGAATGCTGAAGATAAAAAAAATATTGATAAAATCTATGATGCATTGTCAGAATTAAGCATATTTTCTCTTGATTTGGAGATAGATTACTCAGAAAAGAATGAAGCCGAAATGATAATCAAGATATTCAAGGTTTGGAATTCTATAAAACCTAATTTCAGAAGTATTTTGGCTAGCATGAAAAAGCATCCGGCAGCAAGCAACAAAAAAGAAAAAAGCTACTTTGGATAGAACCAAGGTTCTATGACTCCTATAAATAATATTACAAGTAACTAGACCAAGGTCTTACGAATCCTATAGGTTAATGACTCCTATAATAAATTTAACAAGACAATAATAAAGTATATATTGATTTGACGAAATCCCTTTAAATTGGAGATTACTAGAAGATTATATGAAACCAGTCTATAGCGAAGCAACTAAAGATTTAACTTTGCTTCTTTCTAGCGGCGAGTTTGAAAAACAAAAAATTGTTAAAAAAACACGTATGCCTCCGGCATTAATTGCAAAAGATGGAGATTGTGAATTTTATTTAGATAGAGTTGATCCAACAAATGGCAAGAAAATCGAAGTTATTGAAAATGCAGATTCAAAGATGTACCACGTAAAATGGGGGCTTGAAGCATATTTACTTGCACAAAAACAAGGAATGGTTGACGAAAAGTTCGACGGTAAGTCAAATTATATACATAGTCTAACAATAAAAATAACTGATGAAGTGACTGAAGAATCTAGTTAATTTCTGCCTAACAGATTATATATCTCTTCGAGCGAGATTTCTAAAATTGAAAGGGGCATTCTTAAATTCCAGTTGATAAGGGTTTCAGGATGAACTTCTCCAATATATCCTATTTCTTTTCCATTAAGCAGGATTTGCGCCGATCTTCCTTCAATCAATTCGTCTTTTTTGCTTTCAATAAGTGCATATTTTATATCCAGCATTTTTGCTAAATAATCCAATTTTTGTTTTATTTCAGTAAAGTTCCCTGGAGAAGAAGCGATGATAAGATTGTCAGATTCCTGGACGCCAGATTCAGTTTTGCCTTTCCTATCTAACGCAAAAACAGCACCTATTTCAAATATATTCTGCGGATAATCATTATCTTTGTTTTCAGCTAAAATTCTTAATACTGGAACAAGAAGGTTAGGCCTTAAAAATTTGTATTCTGTTTTTGACGCTTCAAGTTCAATTGAATTAGGTATCTTTTCTGCCTCTTCTTTCTTAATTAAATGGTATGAAGAAGTTTCTATTAATCCGAGGCCTGCTAAAATCTCAGATATTTTTGATTTTATTTTGCTTTTTTTAGTTTCTTCCCCGATTGTTGCAACTTTAGGTATTTCTGGAATAAGATTATCGTAGCCATATGCTATTGCTATGTCTTCTATTACATCAACCTCATGCAAAATATCAGATCTCCAAGCAGGAATTGTTGCTTTGCCGTTTTTATACTCATATTCCATTTTTGGCAGCAGTTTTTCTAAATCTTTTTCCTTCAAATTAAGGCCCAGAAGCTTGTTTACATTTTCAAGAGAAATTTTCATAGTTTTTGGAGTTAAATCGGGAGTGATTATTTTCTTTTCATATTCTAATTCCACAGCATAAATTTTGCCCTTCATTTCAGCCAGAGTGGTTATGATAATATTCAGCGTATTTTTCAATACTTCAAAATCAGAGCCTGAGCACTCTATGAAAATTTCCTTTGTATCTTGTGTTATTTTTCCTGTTTCACTGCTATTTATTATTGGAGGCATTGACATAATTTTATTATTTGAATCTACAAAAATTGGGAACATTGGTTTTCCTTCCAATAAGTGTGCATAGTCGCGCCCTTTAGGATGCCTTTGAAGTATTTCAAGACCAGACATTTCTCTGTCGCTTTCTAAAGGTATGAATCTTATTTTTTCAGGAGATCTGGCTTCATAGCTTATAGGAAGAGTGATTTTTTCAAGAGGATAAATACCAATTGCAACTTTTTTTCTGTTTCGGCCGATAGTTGCATGAAGTTTTTCCTGCAAGTCAACTAAAGTTTTAATTTTTTCATCATCAAGCTTGAGATTTTTCGCTATTGCACATGCTGTAAACGGCCTAATGGTCTTTACCGATGAATCAATTTTAACTTTGAAATTCTTTTCCGGCTTGTTTATTTTATATTTCTTCATTCCAGATGACTTTCCTGTAAATGCATTAAATGCTCTTGAGAAGTTTTCCAAAGAGATTAGATCAGGGCGGTTCGGGAAAATTTCTATTTCTAAATGCTCGTCTGACAGTTCAGCAGGCGTGCCGAACATGCTTATTTTTTCTATGTTTGCATCTGTCAGTTTGAAATGCGCCTGCACTTCTTTTTTTGTGAATTTTATCTTTGCCATTTTAGTCCAATTGGATTATAACATGCCCGAATTTATTTATTTCTTCATTACTCCAGTAATGCAGATCTTTTGTTTTTAATACAAAGCTGATTTTTTTCTCTATATCTCTGCCTGTTTCTTTTCCATTAATGCTTTCTTTAAGAATCATAGTGTCTCCTTTTTTTACTTCAAAATCTGCCAATCTGACATCAAATTTCTTTTCTCCGCTTTGAACCAGTTCAAAGTATTTTTTATTGCATTTTTTTATTATTTTCATTTTATTCTTTATCCCACTTATCTCTCTCCAGCATTACTCCTATTATGCCAAATCCCGAGATATCTTTCCAGCTGTCTTCCTTTGACTCTTTGTCATCAAGGTTGTTTTCAATCATGTGCCTTAATCTTTCTATTTTTTCCTCTATTTTTGTTAAAACGCCCAGCTTGCCCATTTTTTCCACATTTTTATCTCCATACATTCGATTCTTTGCTACAAGCAGCTTTGTTATTTCATCCGCTATTTTTTTCATTTCTTTTTCGTTCATATTTTATTTTATCCAAAATTTCTTATTTCTCAGATCTTTAAGATCATTTGAATACATTTCTCGTAAGTCTTTGATTTTATAATAATCCATGATTATTCTGTCAAATCCCTGACCCCATGCAAGAACTGGAATCGGCTTGCCTAACAAAGGGACAGTTACTTCAGGACGAAATATTCCAGCTCCCCCCAACTCTATCCATATTTTTTTTTCAGGATGATATGCTTCAATTTCTACGCTTGGCTCAGTATATGCGAAGAAACTTGGCCTGAAACGTATTTTTTCGAATCCCATTTTCTTGTAGAATTCTTTTATATATCCAAGCAAGTGCTGCAGATTTGCATTTTCATCTATAACAATTCCTTCTGTCTGATAGAATTCGAAAGCATGACTCCAATCTATTGTTTCATTTCTGAATACTTTTCCTATTGCGAAGTATTTTGCTGGCAGATCACTGGGCTTTAGCATTGCCAGTGTTCTGGCAGATAGACAAGTAGTATGAGTTCGAAGGAGGGCTTTTTTTGCTTCTGCTTCGTGCCATTGGTAATTCCAGCCGCTGCTGCCAGAAAGGCCAGATTCATGAGCCTGCTTTACTTTTTTAACTATGCTTGGATCAGGCAACTTGCTTTCTATTTTTTTAAGAAAGAAAGTATCCTGCATTTCTCTTGCTGGATGGTCCTGTGGTGTGAACAACGCGTCAAAATTCCAGAATGAAGTTTCTGTCATTGCTCCTGACATCTCTGTAAAACCGAGGTCAAGCCAGATTTGCTTTGCATATGCTATAGATTGGTTTACAAAATGTTTTTTGCCGCCATAAATTACAGGAACATGAGCTTGAATATCATATTTTCTGAATCTTTTGCTTTTTGTCCAGGTTTTTATTACATCTGTGGTAACTTCCTCAAGAAATTCAGATTTAATCTCTCTTCCTGCTATCTGCGCTCCAATCGGCGTTAGTTTGAATTCTATAATGCTTTTTGTTTTTATTTCTACAATATCTTTTCTTTTTTTAAGATTATCAAGTGCATGCATCTGCTCTGGTGAAAGGCTGACCTCTTCCAGGGGAAGAGAGTTGATCAACTGCTCTTCAAATGTGCTTTTTATCAATTCTGCCTTGCTTGCTGTTAATGAAATTTTTCCATCTTTTAATTCTATAAGAGCTTTTCCTTTCAGTACCCCTAAAGAAACTTTAAATTCATTTTCTGACAGCTTTGAAAGCTTTCTTGCTTCATCAAGAGGCAGATGATTATCGGTTTCAAGAAGAGAAAGCAGTCTTCTTTCAGGAAGATGATTCTTTTTGTAATAAATTCCATTTGTTCCTAAATCAACCATTTTTTTCTCTTTTGAATTTATTTTTAGAATTTCTCTATTTTCCAGAAAACGCAAAGCCCTTAGGACGGAGACTTCATCAAGGCCTGACTTTTTAATAATTTCACTGACTTTCTTATTGAGAAATGGAATTACTTTTATCTCTAATGGGGAGAGTTTTTCTATAATTTCATTAATTTCTTTTGATTCCTCTTGTTTTTTATCCATGTTATTTTAGAAGATTACTGGCATTAAAAATATTGCTAAGATATTGCTTGATTTGCCTGTGATGTCGAGGCACCTAGAGTCAGCAGGAGGCTAAAGGCGTCTTTTTTATCATTAAAATTAATGGTTTTTATTTTTGCCCCTGCTTTTCTGCATAGAACTATGTTTTGTCTTATTCTTGCCAGCCTTATTGCCTTGTCTTTTTTTCCTAAATTGCTAATATCCTTGATGTCAATTCCTATTATTATATTGTTTTTGGCAGCTAGCTTCGCGAGAAAGGGATTCAGTCCGGAATCCATCTGCTTTAATCCATCTTTTCTTTCAGCTCCAGATTCTACGGATAAAAGAACATCAAATTTGCCGTATTCCAGCATTTTTCTGTTGAAAATATCGTTTTGAGCTTTTACGACTATTGGTTTTTTCTCCTGTTTTATCTGTTTTTTTGCTATTTCTATATTATTTGTGTCTATCATGATTATTTCTCAAAATTCTTCTCTTTTTATTTCTTCCCGAGCCTTTTTTCTTCTTTCTCTTTTTGTCTTTGAAGACCTTCTATTTGTGTCTGCCAGTAATCTGGAAGCCAGGGTTGTTCATGGCCATATTGTTTTATCTTCTCTTTGTGCTCCTCAATTCTTTTTTGGATACTTTCTATGCTTGTTTCTATTCTTTTTTTACTTTTAACCATTTTTCCTGCTCTTTTATTCTTATAAGAATGTAATTGTAAAGATTTTCTGCTTCTTCAATAGGTAATTCTTTCTCTTTACCTTTATTATTTTTAACTCTTAGATATCCTTCATATGTTCTAACTGAACCTGTAATCTTTTTTATTAAAGACAACAATCCCTTAGTGCTCCAAAGCTTATTTTTTATCAAGCAATCCACTATGTAAACACTTCTTAAATGCAGGACGAGAGAATAAGCATTTGCATCGCCTGCTCCTTCTTTCAGTTCTTTATTTAATTTAATAAATTCCTTATTTACAGCCAAGCCCGAATTTACTATTTCAAGATGGCCTCTCAGATTACTTTGTGTTAATTGTATATCTTTGAGTTTATCAAGAAGTTCGCGGTTCATGATTGGCTTTGCCTCTATCAACATCGGCAAAAGTGGCATTATATTTATTTTTAAATTCTCTTCGAGCTTGCTTTTTTGAACTAAAATTATATTATATTTTCCATCTGTAACTTTCTTGTTTATAATGTTTGTTATTGCTAAAACATCAATATCACTCTCTGCTGTCTGCTCCCCTCTTGCGTAACTGCCTGTTAAATAGATTCCAACAATGTTTTCTAAATAGGGATCTAAAATTTCTATAACTTCTTTTTTAATGTTAAGTGGTTTACTTATCAATTCTATCTTTGCTTTTCCGTTTAGCCATTCTCTTGGAAGGATAACCCCTGCACTATTACCCACTTTAACGATTGGTCTTATTAGTTCTTGTTTCATGTTATAACAATGTTATAACAATATTTAAAGCTTTCTTTTTAAGAAATTACCTATATATTAAAGTTCCTGTAAATTTCTGACCCTTTAGAACTTTATCAAGATTCTTTAAATCCTGGCCTAAAATATATGTTTTTATTTTGTGCTTTTTTATCATAATCGCAGCACTTTGATCAAGAACGAAGTGCTGTCCTGCATGAAATGTCATTTTTTTGGCCCTTTTCTCAAAATCTTTCCATGATTCATAAGGAATAAAATTTGCATTTTTATTTGTCATGGGATTTTTATCGTACAAGCCTTGGACGTTTGTCATATTTATAAAATCAGTCTTCAGATAGTGTGCAAGTTTTGCGGAAGTTCCGTCAGAAGTTGAGTCTGCAGCATATCTTAGCGCTCCGCAGAAAACGACATTATTTTTGTTCAAGTTAGCTTTTACTTCTTTCATATCCTTGGGGAGAGCATCATTTGCATCCGCTTTTCCAAAGAATTGCATCATGAACATCGCATTCATTCTTGTTGCTCTTATTCCTGCCTGAGACAAAGCGAGTTTTGATTTGCCTTCATCTCTGAGCATTGTTATGTATTTTCTGGCTATTGTGCCTCCGCCGCAAACAATTATAAACTTATAGTTTTTGTAGTGTTTTTTCAGTGTTTTCTTTAAATTATCAAGAAATTTGAAGTTTATTTTGTCTGGAATTATTAAAGAACCACCTAGACTAATCACGATCACCTTTTTCATAAATAAACAAGAATTAATTTTTATTTAAACCTTGCCGATGTATGCTTTATAGTATAATAATGGTTTTTAAGTTGTTTTTCATCTTTAAAACAGTATGAATAGTGCACTTTTAACTGATGAGATGTATCTATGGTGGAAAGAACAACTGGCTAATATTAAAAATTCTAATCATAATAATCTATCTCTAAATGAGGAAGTAGTTAATTTATGTTCACAAGGGATATCTTATTCTTTAGGCTTTAGAAATAATGATATGCTATTTGTCTATAATATCGGACTTGAGGAGAAATTTAAAGAAAATTTATCTGATTCAATTCATGAGAAATTTAAAGACATGCCTAAGAGAGAACGCACATTGTATGATCGTTTTTTATTTAAACTAGAAGTTTGTTTAGAATATCATAAGCAAAGCTCCTGCAATGTAATAACTATTCTGGCTAAGATAAAGCCAGCTTCTGAAAACAACTATCTTAACGATTTATTTGAATCTATAAGAACGGGTATTATTGCTCCAGTGCATACAAGAAGGCTTTCTTTGCCTGTCCAAAAAGCTTAAAAGTTCTATTTTACTTGTAGGATAACTAAAGAGGTTTTATGGCAAGCGAAATTTTTCAACAATTGTTTCTCCCAGCAGTTTTAGGAGGCATCGGAGGCCTCACTAGGGGTTTTATAGGATTGTTAAAAGCACTATCGTTAAGAAGGAAAATAATTTGGGCTTATTATTCTATAACTGTTGTTATCGCCGCGATAATCGGAATTTTTATAGGGATTGTGTTTAATTATGACTTTAGATTAAGTCTGCTTGCAGGTTATGCAGGAACAGATATACTTGAAGGGATATATAAGAGTTTTAAGGTAGAAAAAGTTTACGTCAGGAGAAGATAATGCGGAAATCTATGACAATTGATTTTACCTCTGAGGAGCTGACTTTGCTTGAAAAAAGAGCTAAAAAGAACTTAATGTCTGTCAGAGAACTTGTTGATGACATCGTGCGAAGAAGTATGGTTTATTATAAGAAAAATAAAGGGAAAAGTACTGATAAATTTGATGATGCTCTTATAGGTGTCTTTTCAAGAGCCAGACAGGGCGGAAAAAGACGCAGTAAAAAGTAGAAAAGTAGAGTAACTGATTTTTGACATTTTTGCTTTATTTTTGCTTATTTTATGCGGGACACACCCATTTAATGTAGAACATACTCCATTTAATGTAGAATAACAGCTGTTTTTTATCCTCGACATCTTTATATAGTATATTTTTCTCTATTTTACAGCTTAAAAAAGAGTTATTCCACATGGTTTATGAGAGGTACGTTAAAAAAAGGGGAAAGATACATGGTCCTTATTATTATGAATCCTACCGCGAAGATGGAAAAGTAAAGAAAAGATATGTTGGAGCAAATCTTCCACCAATAAAAAATGTTCATTCTGAGCCGACAGACAAAAAATCATTTGTTCCACAATTAGTTTTAGTTATTTTAGCGTCGCTGATTGTTCTTGCTTTTGCCTATCACGCCACTACTGAAAAATCTTTTATAAACCAAACAGGCAAGGTTGTAGAACAAATTATTTCTGGAAGATTTTTAGAAGGTTTGGTAGAAATTATTTCTGATAATTCTGATCAGCCGAGTTCTTCTACATCTCCTGAAACTGATTCTACACCTCCGGAGCCAGAGCCATTGCCTTCCGAAACTCCTTCTGAATCCGTATTACCTATCGAAACACCAACAAGCGATAATTCTTCTTCTGAATCTAGTCAAAATGAAACAATTACTGAGCCAATAATTGAGACAGGTAACGCAACAACATCAAATCAATCAATTTCCAACGAAACTATCTCAAACGAAACAGTTGTTCTACTTATTACAAACGAAACAATAAATCAGACCATACTTGTCATCAACGAAACAATTGTTCCAGTAACAAATGAAACAATTTCTAACTTCACTGTCAAAACAAAACAATATGGGGCTGTTTTGGGCAAGCCAGTAAGATGGGAGAAAAAGATAATATTAGATGAGATTAAAGATAATAAAAAAGAGACTGTTGATGTAACGCTTGAATTGCCTACCAATTCAGGCAATGTTTCTGTAAATAAAATTGAAGATGGAGAGAAGATTGAGATAGAAGATGCAATAATAGAGAACGAGAAGATTATCGAAGAAAAAAATCCAGTTGTTAAGAGGGAAAATCAAGTTTCAGGTGTTTTCGGCTCATTTATTACTCTGCTAAAATCTTCATTTAGAAGTTTTCTAGGGCTTGTTGGAAAAGTAGTTGATAACAGCGAGCAAGAGGTCAGAGTTTCTATTAATGAAGAAGTTACAAGCAGTGTAAGCGAAATTGTTATAGAATATTATACTGATGCACCATATTCTGAAGAGGTTGAAATTTCCGACAAGAAGAAAGATATTACTATTGTAGGCCCAGATGAAGTTCATTATGAAAATGTTCTTGCATTCTCCGAATTGCCTAGTGAAGTAGAAAGCGCAGAGAAGATCAATCTGATATGGATTGTTAATGGAAGCAGGCAGGAAGTTGCATTTACTGCGGGCGACAGCGATGGAAATAATCTGCTTGATAATATTGAATGGACTGTTCCTCATTTGAGCAATCAGACTTTTGAAATTATTTTGATAACAAAGGCAGATCATCTTGATGCAAACAGAAATTTTGTAGAAGATGTTTATGCACAAGTGAACGCGAGAGATGGTGTTTGGAAAGAAATTCCAGCAAATGATTATGTTAGAGTTACTTTTGAACAAAATTTGAGTTCTGGAAATGATATTACTCTTTATGCAAGATCCAATTCGAGCGGCGGAGTTAAAGTGTTTGAGAAGGATTCATCTATTGAGATTGCTGACTTTGGAACTATTAGTGAAGACAAAAAATACAAGATTTTACTGACAAATCTTCCTGGGGAGCAGGATACATTTGATTTAGAAGTTTATGGGGGGCCTATAGAAATTGACTATATAGTTGATCCATTTGTCGATAATAGTTCTTCTGTGCAGTATGTTTATGATTGTGGAACGTTAAGCACTGCAAATGCAACTTACATTTTGAATCAGAGTCTTAATACAACGGGAACTTGTATCACCATTGCTGCAGATAATATAACTCTGGATGGAGCAGGATTTAATGTAAATGGCGACGGTAGTGGGGGAACAGATAAGGGAGTAACTACTTCCGGAACAAGAACTAATCTCACTATTAAGAATTTGAATATAACTAATTTTGCTGGTGTTGGGATAGAATTTACATCAGCGTCGGCAGTAAGCAATTCTACAGTATTTAATAATAGTATAGATGTTATGTCAAGCGGCGGCTATGGTTTTTCAGCAGGTAGTTCTAATGGCATATCAATTATAAACAATTCCATAAGTAATGCTTTTGTCGCATATAATATTTATTTTGCAGCAACATTGAACAGCTTAATAAGCGGAAACAGAATAACTAATGGTAACACTGGAATAGGCCTTGATTCTGGTTCAAATGATAATATCGTAATTAACAACATAATAATTAATATTTCTCAGGGTGGTGTACCTAGAGCTATTTATTTAGTTACTACTTCTATCCGTAATTTTGTAATTAATAATAATCTGATAAACAGTACTGTTGCTATTGACAGCACTGCAGGCCCTAATTATCTTATTTACAACAACAGCTTCGGAGAAATTAGATGGACTAAGCAGAGCTTCTTAGATCTTCTAGATGTTACAGGAAATCTTACTTTCCCTGGAGCAGTTGTAATACAAAACAATTCTGCTTTTTTCAATCCAAACGGATTTTCTACAGAGATTAACTCAAGCGCGAATGTCACACTTAGAGGAATAAACACTAGTTTCACAAATCCAAAAGTTTTGAAAGATGGATTTAATTGTGTGGATTGTTATAACTTTACTTCTCTTACTACTGGAAATGTTGTGTTTAATGTAACAAGCTGGAGCAATTATAGCATTGGAGAAAGCAATCCTAGAACTCCAGTGTCTGTGTGTGGAACATTAGGAACCGCAAACACCGTTTATGTTTTAACGGCTAATGTTACAACTGCGGCGGCTGGCTGTTTTAACATAGATGCTGATAACATAACACTAGATGGAGCAGGATTCATAATTGACGGAGATGATGCTACAGGTGATAGCGGAATTGAAGTAGGTTCTACTGGAACAGTAAGAAATGTAACTATAAAAAATATGAGAATAAGAGACTTCGAGACTGGCATTCTGTTTGCAAGCGATCATAATAACACTGTAGAGAATGTAGTTATTTTATCAACTACAGATAGGGGTATAGCAATAGCAAGCTCTCAACAAAATAGAATTATTAACATTACTCAATCTGAAAATAGTGGTAGCGGAGCCAGCAGTGCAGGAATTCAGATAGATTCTTCTAACTTTAATCAGATAATAAACAGTACTCTATTCAATAATAGCGGTTTAGGTTACGGAATACGTTTCACAACCAGTGCTAGTGATAATTTACTTATTAATCTTAATATATTTAATAGTACACAAGAAATTATCGATGAAGCAAGCGGATCGAACTTTCTTTTATATAATAATACTTTCGGCGAAATAAAATGGACAAACTCTTCTTTCTTAGACGATTTAGATGTAAATGGAGTTTTAACATTCCCTGGAAATATCACCATTGCGAATAACTCAGCGTTCTTTAATCCAAACGGATTCACAGGAAGAATTAATTCCAGCGCGAATGTCACACTTAGAGGAA
>Ga0247727_10002170_pt1 | contig 45250 bp, 47 predicted proteins | sample WisWelCaveWW1625_FD_202498 | JGI IMG/M metagenome (GOLD analysis project Ga0247727, IMG submission 202498) | Biofilm microbial communities from Wishing Well Cave, Virginia, United States - WW16-25 | ecosystem: Environmental > Aquatic > Deep subsurface > Groundwater > Cave microbial mat | place...
GGTAAAGGCGGTGTTGCTCGTTCGCGAGCAAGAGCGACGCACGGTTGCACTGGCCACCGTGCTCATCGATCGGATCGTCGGACTGTACGGAATGATTTTGCTGGCGGGATTGGTCACGGGCTTTTACGGGTCGGAAATTCAGTCGTCGGCGGAGCTTCGCCAGGTCGCATTGTTCACCGGTGTGCTCGTGGCGATTAGCACGTGTGGGATGTTGGTGCTATTCTCGCAACGATTCCTTCGCAGTCGGTTCACGGCCTGGGCGGGGCGGCAGCCGATCGTGGGCGGTCCGTTCGCCGAGACGGTGCTGGCAATGTCTGGCTATCGCTCGCGGTGGCGGGTAGTCGCACTGGCCGTGGTGATGAGTATCATCGGTCACGTCGGCTTTGTGCTGACATTACGACTGGCCATGTCGGCCTTTGCCGACACACTGCCGCCCGGGCGCGTCCACTTCATGCTAGCGCCGCTCGGACTCATGATGGGTGCCGTACCCCTAACGCCCGGCGGACTCGGACTGGCGGAAGGTGCCATGGAAAGACTCTTTGAATTTGCGGGCCACAGCGGGGCTCTCACGATCGTCATGATGGTAGCCTATCGCGGCATGCAAGTGGTGATCGCGGCCATCGGCATGACGTATTATCTCGTGAGTCGTAGAGAGACGGTGAAGGTACACTCCACCGCCTACCAGCCCGGATTGAATCCGCCCGGTGCCTGATACTGCAGTCGAGTTGCCTCGAAGCTGGCCGTGTATTTGTCACCCGTTGAAATGTTCACCGCGGGGTAGAATTCCAAGAATTCGGAACTGAGGCCCATGACCAGACCGCCGGTCATTGATTCGGGATTGGCCCCGCCCTGCCATTGGCCGTTCTTGCTGAAGTACGCGAGATTGTTGTTCAGGTCCACGGCCACACCGATCACGTCGCCATGGGCATACGCATCGAAATTGGCCGTGATTGCCCTGAGGTTACACTGCACATATCCATTGGCCTGATACCCGCAACCGTAGTCGTCGGCCCCGGGTGTAATCTCGAGCCAAAGCATCTTGGTCGCCGTCCCAATGGCGTTGTAGCCGCTTGAACTTCGCTTCTCGACATTGATTTCAAAGTACCACTTGCCGGTCGCGTGGCCGTAAGTCGCGCGAATGGAGTCGTTGTCCGAGTGAGTCCCGTCCGGAAACACCGTTTGGACCGTCAAGTCCTCATTCGACAGTCGGATATTCTCCTGTCGATCCGCCGGATTCCAACGGGCTGAGCCGATCGAAGCCGGAGGTAGAAAAGCCGTCTGAGCCGTGAGGTTGCCATTTGATAGTGAGACGTTCGCTTGCCTGTCATCCGGATTCCACGTCGCGAATGCGCGTTGGCCGTGACGCTGCGAATACCAACCTGACCGGAATCCGTTTGGTGGCGTGTATCGAAACGGCGTGCCACCAAAATTTGCCGTTAGCGAATCGCTCGTCGAAATGTTCACTGCCGGGAATGCCCGGCTTTGTCTTTCGCCTCGCGCCTCTTGTTCGCCACCTTCCAATTCGCCGGCCAGGCCCATATTGAGGCCCTTGGCGCCTCGAGTGCCGGGCACGACGCCGTCAAGCCATTCTCCGTTCATGCTGAAGAACGCTCGGCCCCGGTCCATGTCCACTGCCATGCCAATCACGTCGCCCGCGGCGTAGTCGCTGAATCCTATCCTCTCTTGGCCTTGGTTACAGAAAATCGTTCCGTCGGATCGAAAACCGCAGCCGACATCATCCAGACCCGGCATCAATTCCAGATTTAGACTCTTGGGAGCAACACCAACCGCATCGAGTATTCCATCGCCCAGCCGATCAACGATGACCTCAAAGTACCACCTGCCGGACGACTTGCCCATCGAGGCTCGCACCGTGTCACTGTGCGACTCAATTGCCACGGCGATGGTGTTGGGTTCGTCAATGGACTCGACAGGAGCGGCTGCTGGATTTCCACCAACGCTTGCCGAATGATACTTGGCTTTTTGTCGATTCGCTTTTGAACGCGGAATCACATTTTGGGAGTCGGACGCTCCCGCGTTGTTATCCGATCCGACCAGCGCATGCCTCGAAGCTTTTTGGTCGTCATCTCCCTCACCTCGATCGGCGTCATCCGAATGCCGATGTTGAAGCGGAGTCGGATGAGATAACAACTGCCGGGACTCCAGAGAATCAAACGACAGTTTTCGAAGCGTTGGCTTTCTGTTCCGAATCGGCATTGAAGTGACCTCCCATCGGCAAATGCCCGAACAGGCTCTCAGAAACATGATCGGCGGAGAGGGTGATATCAGAACCAGTTTTTAGAGTCAATCACACTACTGAATCTGGGCATGACCGGTGAAGAATCTGAAGCCACGACACCTGACTTTAAGGGATTACCCTTAAGGACATTCCCTGATCAGCTATGCCTGAGGTTTCGTGCGGTTTTTCTCGGCAGGTTCTTTGACGATGTACGTGCGCTTGTTTTGGGACTCGAAGTAAGTCCGCATCACCATCTCAGCTAAGAGCCCCATCAGGATGCTCAGGATTCCGGTGACCCCAAAGAGCGCGAAAAAGATGGGCATCGGCGAATCGACGAAATCTTTGGCGAGATTGTAATAGAACGGCGGCCAAGTCGCGTGCTCGGGGCCGAATCGCGAGCGGGCGATGAGGGCAACGATCTTGAAAAACGCGGCAGCCGAAAAGCTGAGGAACGCAATGAAAAGGGAAATGAGCCCGAAGCCGCCGAACAGGTGCATGGGCCGCTGCGAGTAGCGTTCGAGAAATCGAATCAGCACGAGGTCGAGCACGACGCGAAACGTACGGCCGATGCCGTACTTGCTGCGGCCGCGTTGGCGCGGGCGGTGGTTCACCTCGATTTCGGTGACGCGAGCACCTTGCCATGCGGCGTAGATCGGTACGAAGCGGTGCATTTCGCCGTAGAGCCGAACGCCGTCGAGCACCTCGCGGCGGTAGGCCTTGAGCGTGCACCCGAAATCGTGCAGCGGCATGCCGCTCAGCCGCGCGATCAGCCAATTGGCAATGCGCGACGGCAGGCGGCGCGACACGAGCGGATCCTTACGATTTCGCCGCCAGCCGCTGACGACGTCGTAGCCCTCGTTCAGTTTTGCGAGCAGCCGCGGAATGTCCGCAGGATCATTCTGAAGATCGCCGTCCATCGGAACCAGGACACGTCCACGAGCCTGATCGAACGCGGCGGACAAGGCGGCGGTCTGACCCGAATTGCGCCGAAGGGTAACGATCCGCACGCGAGGAAATTCATTGGACAAGCGGTCGAGCACTTGCGGCGTGTCGTCCGTCGAGCCGTCGTCAGCGAAGATCAGCTCAAAGTTCAAGTTGGCCGCTTCGAGGACCCGCTGAACTTCCCGGCACAACGATTCGAGGTTTTCGACCTCGTTGAACACCGGAACGATTACCGACAGTTCCGGCTCGCCGACTGTTGAGGTGTCTGCAGTTGAAGTGTCCATCAATTCGGACATGCGGAGCATTTTAGCAAATGCAGGCGAAACCGGGCCGCTCTTGACCCAAAACTCCGCAGCGGCTACCAAGAAACTCGGTTTCTTCCGAATAATCGTGTTTTCAGGTACTCACGCCACGGAGGGCGATTGGTGTCCACGAGCTTGATTACGATGGAGTCGCCGGCTGGTTCGCGCCGATGGCTCTTGGCCGTGGTCGGTCTCGTGCTTGCGGTGGCAGCCTGCATCTACGCCTTCAAGGCGGCTGGAAACGCCAGTGCCATTCTGCGCTGGCGCGAGTTAATAGCGAGCGTGGCGCGTGGCGAAAACGTCTACAACGAGTGGACGAAAAGCGGCTCGTTTCCCTACCCGCCTTTCGCCGGTCTCGTGCTTTGGCCGCTGACGCTGCTGCCGCCGATTGCCTCCGGCATCATGTGGTTCTGGATCAAGGTCGGAATGGCCGCGGCTGCGATTCGATGGTCCATCCAACTCGGCACCGCCGACAAGACTCGGTTCCCGCTTGCTGCCATGGCACTGCTTCTCGTGCTGATCAGCCGACCGATGCTGAGCGATTTGCTGCACGGCAACATCAACATTTTCATATTGTTTCTGGCCACCGCCGGGCTGGTCGCATTTCGTGACAATCGAGATTGGCTGGCGGGTGTCATGATCGCACTGGCGATTGCCATCAAAGTGACCCCGGCGCTCTTCATTCCTTATTTTGCTTTCAAGCGTCAGTGGCGAGTGGTCGCATGGAGCTGCGCCGGATTGATCGTTTTCACATTCCTGTTGCCGGGCCTCTTTTTGGGATTCGACCGCACGTGGTGGCTGCTCAACTCGTGGTCGAGTGCGATGATCGAGCCGTACTTACTGGACGGTCGAATTGAAACAATCCAGACTAATCAGTCGCTGCCTGGCGTCTGGATGCGACTGGCCACCGACTGCCCCGGCCTTGAACTCGAAGACGGCACAACTCGGCACGTCAACATAATCGAGCTGGACCAGCGAGCGGCCCTTTGGATACTCAAGGCAATGATCGTTGCGCTCGTGGCGTGGACGATCCGTCTGTGCCGCACACCGACCGGAGACCGATTGGACATTCGGCTCACCTACGAATTCGCGATCGTCTTCGTCGCGATGCTGCTCATTTCGGAGCGCAGTTGGAAGCACCATTTCGTTGTGATGCTGCTGCCGTATGCCGCCGTCTTGGCGTGCGGATGGCGTGCGAAACGCGGCTCGCAATTTCGGTTTTGGATTTGGGCAAGCCTCGCTGGGGCATTTTTTGCAATGGCGAGCACGAGCACCGAGATTGCCGGTTGGTTTGGAAACGGCGCGGGTCATAAATATGCCCAGGCCTACGGACTCTTTTGCGTTTCGGCGGTGCTCGTGTTTGTCGTGCTTTCGGCGATTCTTTCCAGAGCCCACAAGGCGGCCTCACTCACGATCGGGTCGGGACCAGCTACCCAACGTTGAAGCACAGGCACGCATCGGGGTGAGCCCGAGTTTCCCAGGATGATGGCGGCATTTCGTCGCAGCCCACGCAGCCTGGTTCGCGTCAAGGTAGTACCCGAAATCGCCGCGGTCAGTTCGTCATCATTCATCTCCAAGAGTCGCACGAGGTCCACATTGCCGTCGCTCGTCCGCGGGTCGAAACCTGGTTCGTTGCTCGGTGGGGCCTTTCGGTTCCATGGGCAAACGTCCTGGCACACGTCGCAGCCGAACAGCCAATTCTCGACGCCGGGCCGCAGCGATTCGGGGATCGACCCACGCAGCTCGATGGTCAGGTAGCTGGTACAACGACGGCTGTCGAGTTGGTACGGACCGGCAAACGCATCGGTTGGGCACGCATCCAGACAGCGAGTACACGTTCCGCAGTGACTGGCCTCGTGCGGAGTGTCGTATTCAAGTTCAGCATCGGTCAACAGCGCACCGAGGAACAGCCAGCTTCCGGTCCACTTATTGATCAACATCGTGTTCTTGCCGATCCACCCGATGCCGGCCAGCCGAGCGAAGTCGCGTTCGAGAAGCGGAGCCGTGTCGACGACGATCCGGCTGCGGCAGCCCGGCAGTTCCGCGTGCAGAAAGTCTCCGAGCTTCTTGAGTCGCTCGCGCAGGATGCGGTGATAATCTTCGCCCCATGCGTAGCGTGAGACGCGACCTTCCAGGGGTCCGGCCGGCGCCGGCTCGGTCGTGCGGTAATTCATCGCCACCATCACGACGCTTTGCACGCCGTCGAGAATGTGACTTGGATGTTCGCGAGCCGCAGTGTTGCGATTCATGTAGCTCATCTCGCCCGCGAACCCGCGCTGGAGCCACTCGCCCCAATGGGCCACTCCTTGCGGCGTCACCGCTGGCGCGATCCCAACCAGGTCAAACCCCAATCGGATCGCCTCGGACTTGATTCTCTCCGACAGAGACATGGACGCAATCATATCTTGTCAGGCAACCGGTTGGAGTCCTGCGTACTCACAGATTGCACTCGCGTCAGCTTGGCCGCTCTTGGCCGAAAAAGTGCAGGAGCATTTGCGGATCACGTTCCGGAGCCAGTTCCTTGAATAGCAAGCTCGGCTGGATGTCACGATTGTCTTGATACTTCTCGCTCGCGTACTCGGTGAATTCGCCGCTGAGCGTGTGGTAAAAGATCTGGCAAATTGGCACTCCCGCGTAAATCCTCACCGGCCGCACGGCGAGCAACTGCAGCGTCCAGTGCCCTTTGAAACCGACATTGCCGAATCCCGACGTGACCAGCAGACCGAGTCGGCCAATCGACGAGCGGCCAGCGATCATGGGTACAAGACTGCGAGTTTCGGTGTACTCCACTGTCCGACCCAGGTAAAGCTGGTGCGGTGTCATCACAAACCCCTCCGGTGGAATCGACACACGGCTCACGCGGCTGGGCTTTTTCATATCCAACACCAACTCCTCGTAAACCATAAGCTCAGCGTGCAACCGCAAGTTCACACTGTTGGGGTTGAGATTTGCCTCATCGAATGGTTCGATGAAGATCGATTCGCCCAGTTGTCGCCTTATTTCTTGGCCTGTCAGGATCATGGTTGTGGTTTCTCGACTAGGCTGGTTGAACTCCGATTTTGGGGCAAATGTCGTTCATGCAACAATGGTCGCAGGCTGGCTTTCTCGCGTTGCAGACGCGACGGCCATGCCAGATCATGCGATGGCCGAATGCCACCCACTCGTCCTGCGGCACGAGTTTCATCAGTACCCGTTCGATCTTCTCCGGATCTTTGTGTCGAGTCAGGCCCATGCGACGCGCGAGCCGCTGCACGTGCGTATCTACTACAACACCAGTCGCCTGGCCCATTGCCGTGCCGAGTATGACGTTGGCGGTCTTTCGGCCGATTCCCGGAAGCTGAAGCAACTCTTCCATGCGGTCGGGCACCTGCTCCCCGTGCCGCTCCACAAGCAACCGGCAGCATTCGCGAATGCTCTTGGCTTTGTTGCGAAAGAAACCCGTTGAATGAATCTCTCGCTCCAATCGGGACTGTGTTGCCGCCGCGTAATCCGAAGCCGTGCGAAATCTTGAAAACAAGCCTCGCGTAACTAAGTTCACTCGCTCGTCGGTGCATTGCGCAGAAAGGACCGTGGCAACGAGCAGCTCGAGCGGATTGCGATGTTCGAGGGCGCATTTGGCGTCGGAATGCTCGGCCGCCAGCCGACGCACGATCTCGAGCGCCCGCAGTCGCGCGTCCTTCGCTAGACTGGTCTTCTGGCTAGTCGGCATCGCACAGAACCAGGAGGAATTGGCCAGGGTCGAACAAACGCATCCAAGCGGCGGCGATATTAGGAATTAAGCCGCATGAATGTCAAGACACAGGAGATCACGCTCCCCACCGCCTGTCCCGCGACACCACAGCAACCTATAATCGGGGAGTTCTTCTTCTGGAAATCACGCATGACAACTAACGTCTATGAAGTCGAATACCTGCAAGGCATCGAGCACTTTAACGGCCGAGAATTCTTTGAGGCCCACGAAGTCTGGGAAGATATTTGGGCTCGCACCAGTGGCCGGGACCAGCTTTTTTACAAGGGGCTAATCCACGCGGCTGTCGCTTTGCACCATTTCGGCAACCGAAACCTGCGCGGCGCTCGCAAGGTCTGGGGAAGCTGCCATAAGTACCTGAGCCCGTACCAGCCCGGTCACATGGGATTGGACGTGCGATCATTTCTTGGCCAGTTACAAAGTTGCTTTGCTCGATTGGAGGGGGATGCGGGCCCGCTAGATGGAATTGAGCTGGATGAATCCAAAATTCCCCGAATTGTGCTCAACCCACCGCCCGATTCTGTGAACCCGGAGTGAATCGTGGACTTCGACTCGCTTGACGATTTCAACGAAGCGGAGCCTCTGGGCGGCTTTGATGGCGTCACGCGACTTTTTGCGCTGCCGAACGTGGTGCTTTTTCCAGGAGTGCTGCTGCCGCTGCACATCTTCGAACCGCGTTATCGTCAGATGGTCGCCGACGCGATGGACACCGACCGGCTCATCACCATGGTATTGCTCAAGCCCGGTTTCGAGGATGAATATGAAGGCTCGCCGCCGATTTTCGAAATTGGTTGCTTGGGCCAAATCATACGGCATGAATTGCTGGACGATGGCCGCTCGAACGTGATCCTTAAAGGCATCTGTCGCGTGCGAATCGACGTCGAAGAACCGAGCGAGCGGATGTACCGCACCGCTTCCGTATCCGTTCTTGAGGACGATTATCCGCCAGGAGGCCCAGGGACTGTTTCGGTGGCGGTCGAGCAAGTCCTCGCGTCCATGGTCGAGATTCTCAAGCTTGTCGGTCGACCGGGGGAGGCGGAAAAAATCGCCGCTGCACGAACGGTGGCCCCGGGCAAGATCTGCGACCTGGCCAGTCACTGTCTCGGCTTCGACATGACCGTCAAGCAATCGCTGCTGGCCGAGTTGGATGTTTCCCGTCGCGCCGAAACGCTGCTCGCGTGGATGCAGGCATTGCTCAAGAATCTCGAACGACGTTCTCGTCCAGCCGGTCATCCGCCGGAATTCAGTCTAAATTGAATCTCACTACACGACCTTGACTCAAACTCCCAAACAGCGTTAGCATGCCGCGCGGTGTTGAGAAAATTGGCGCCGTAGCCAAGTGGTAAGGCAGCGGATTGCAAATCCGTTATTCCCCGGTTCGAATCCGGGCGGCGCCTCTACATTCAAAGTGCCCCCCTCTTTTCATGATGCGTTCCAACAGCCGCAAGCCTCGGAGACACCACCCATGCGCGTGTTCGTTACCGGCGGGACCGGCTTGGTCGGGCGTCGGCTTGTTGCCAGAATGCTGGAGCGCGGCGACCAACCTGTCGTCCTGAGTCGGAATCGCGACGCGGCAATCACCACGCTTGGCCCAGATGTGGAGGTCGTCGAAGGTGATCCGACCGTGGAGGGGATTTGGCAGCAGTCGGTCTCCACATGTCCGGCCGTGGTCAATCTTGCCGGCGAGAACATCTTTGCTCGTCGATGGAACGAAGATTTTAAGGTGGCCATTCGCGACAGCCGTGTGCTGGCGACCCAGCACGTCGTTGCAGCGATCTCACGTGCGGAAAGCAGGCCCGCAGTTTTGGTGAATGCATCGGCGATTGGCTTCTACGGCCCTCACGGCGACGAAGAGCTGACGGAAGATTCGCCGCCCGGAAACGATTTTCTAGCCAACGCGTGCGTCGATTGGGAGACGGCGGCGCGAGAGATTGCGACTCACGGAGTGCGGCTCGTTCTCGTGCGGATCGGCATTGTGCTTTCGGCCGAAGGCGGTGCCCTGACGCAGATGCTCACGCCGTTCAAACTCGGTGTAGGTGGCCCGGTGGGCAGCGGGCGTCAGTGGATGGCTTGGATACATATGGAGGATCTGGTGGGAATCATCTTGCACTCGCTGGACAACCCACAGGTGTCCGGCGTGATCAATGCGACCGCTCCAGAACCGTCGACGAACAAGGAGTTCAGCAAGGCCCTGGGCCGGGCTCTCGGCCGCCCCGCGGTTTTCCCAGTGCCGGTTTTTATGCTGCGATTGCGATTTGGCCAAGTAGCAGAAGTCCTTGCCGCGGGTCAGCGAGTCATCCCAAAACGAACGCTCGAATCAGGCTACGCGTTCCGTTTCGCGAAGATTGACGATGCCCTCATCGATCTTCTGAGACGATGACCGCCTTCGATCTTGCGTCGTTCACTCGCAACAGCACGTCTCCAATTCCAGCACGAAATAACGTTTGAACTCCGGCCCGCAGCAGCTCTCTACGTACATAGCACCGAGGAAAATTCCATGCGCGACCTGTCGAATCTCGTCGCGGACTTTTCCGTACACGAGCGAGGTCTGCCGGTAATCGAGGATCAGAGCCGGTTTGCCATCCATCCAGCTTTCGCCCGTAGACACCTGGGCACGAACGCACCGGAGGCCGAAGAACTTGTTGACCGCTTGGCCATCGGCGTTGCAGAACGTTTTTCCTTGCCACATGACACGAGAAAACTTCGACGCGGCCGGCGCACATTTGGAGCCCGGAATCGCAATCGCCGTTCCGCGAAGGTTTCCGTCTGGAATGGTTGCTGCCGGCGAACTCCGATAGAGTTCGTCCAACTCGCAGCGGTTCATGCGGACGAGTTGATCCACGCAGACGATCTTGGCAGCCGACTGGTCATCGGGCGCGGCAAGAATTCGATTCGACCAGCTAATGGACAACACGACAAACGGTGTCAGGATTCTGAACGACCAACGGCATTGCATCTCGGTTACCTCCGAAGAAATTGGTGTGGTTGATTGAAAAGGCGGGCAGCGTTTGTGAATGAATTCGGGTTGCCTTGAAGTTTGAGTCGCGCGGGGCGAGACGACTACGGTTCGCGGGGAGCAGGTCGGAATTATCTTCGGGTTGGTGCCGGCTTGCCGGCGGTCGAGGTTGGTGGTTGGTCTGGGCGTGGCGTGACGATTCGTACGTAGCGGTTGCTCTTCAGGTCCCAGGCCTGCGGGGCGGGCTTCGCCGGTACATCGGTCTCGGGCAGCCCGCTGATTCGGCCTTTGAGCAACGTGAGTTGTTCGGCGATTCGATTACCGGCCATTTCGAGGCCACCGACCGTCACTTGTGAGGTACCGCTGACGCTGAGTCCGGCCCGGCCGTTGGCAGTGCTCCGGACATTTAGAATCTGCACATTGCGCGAATTGCCCGTGACGGCGATGCCGTCGAGTCGAAACAGCTCGAATTTGAGATTTCGCACAACCACATTGCGGGCGTTGTGCAGGCCAAGACCAACATCGAACAGCGGTGCCTCAAGCTCATACTGATCAATAAATTTCGTCGGTTCGACCCGAAAGTACACATGCCCGTGCCAGGCACACCACTGCAAGGGTTCGAGCCGCGGGGGCGAGGCCGCAATCTCATCGGCCCGAACCTCGGTCGCCGGCGTTCCATTGACTGCGAGCTGATAATGGCCTTTGCGAAATGGCTGAAATCGGTACGTGCCCTCGCCCACTCGCCGCCACAGGTCCGGTGACAGCCGCTGGGCGCCGCGAAGTGTCGCGCCGTTGCCCTCAATCACAATCGGATATCGCACTGTGCCTTGCAGGTCGGGACGATCAAACGTGACCGATTCGACATACGGCAAGCCCGTGTTCGCGATCACAATCGCATCCGTGCCCTGAACGATCTTGAGGGCCCGGCCGATCGTGGCCACCGGTCCATTGTCGCCGCCGCCGATCTCTGGAAAAAGGCCGTTCGCTCTGTCATTGCCGATGACGTTGCTCACATAGATCGTGCCGGCGAACGATGAGGCAGGCACAAGTAAGACAACAATCAACCAACTTCGAATGGCGCGACAAAACATGCGATGGCTCCAGGCGCACGATCCATGCTTTCGATTGTCACATCGGAATCGCCGCAGGGAAACTTGCGGGCAACGAGCATGAGGCAAACCGCAGCCACCCGCTGACCGCGATTGTAGCGAATCTGCCGGTTGATCAAGCCGGGGTTCCCCAGTAACCTGACAGTGCATCAGTTCATTGGAGCAATCGGCGGCCATGACAATTTCGCTGCACGGGGCAATTATCGAACTGGTTCAGGGCGATATCACTCGGCAAGCCACCGAGGCGATTGTAAATGCGGCCAACTCGCATCTTGCCGGTGGCGGCGGTGTCGACGGCGCGATTCATCGGACGGGCGGTCCGAGCATCATGCAAGAGACGCAAGCGAAATATCCGAAGGGCTGTCCTACCGGCAGCGCCGTGATCACGGGCGGCGGCACGTTGCCGGCCAAACACGTGATTCACGCGGTCGGACCGGTTTACCGCGACGGGCTCCACGGCGAGCCGGATCTGCTCGCGAGTGCGTACCGCTCGTGCTTGGAAGTCGCCCATGCAAACGGTTGTCGCAGCATTTCATTTCCTTCACTTAGCACGGGCGCTTACTGCTACCCGATCGACGAAGCGGCGACGATCGCGCTTCACACGGTTGCCGAGTTCCTCAAAACGAAGACGGAAGTCGAGTTAGTCCGGTTTGTCTTGTTCGACAAGCGGGCTTTCGATGCGTTTGCGACTGCGCTCAAGGCGTTGCCCAGAGAATCTGCACCGTCGCGAGCACACCGAGGATGACCTCGCATGAATTTACGTTTTGTGCCGCTGGGAGTGGGCGACGCATTCTCTGCACTGTACTACTCCAGCTCGCTACTTCTGATTGCGGGTGACGGGGCCGGCGAGACACGTTTGCTCATTGATTTCCCCGATCCGTTGCGGAAGGTGCTGCGCGAGGCTGCGCTGGCGTGTGGGCTGGACCTGCGCGTCGAAACGATTCAAACGGCCGTGCTCACGCACTTGCACGGCGATCACGTGAATGGTCTGGAGCTGTTTGGTTTTTACAAACGGTTCATCGAGGGGCGCCGGCCGGTGCTGTACGCCGCGGACCCGGTGCTCGCCGAACTGTGGGACGGCCGCCTGCGGGCCGCCATGCGCCAGCTCAAGACGCCGTCGGGAGCGACTCACGCGCTCGAACTCGACGACTACTTTGATACCTGCGTCCTCAAGCCGGACGCCACGGCTTCGATCGGTCCATTCCAGGTCGAAATCCGACCCACGAACCACCACATCCCGTGCTACGCGCTGCGGATCACCTGCGGCGACCGAAGGCTGGGATACTCCTGTGACACGAATTTCGATCAAGACTTGATCGACTGGCTGGCCCAGGACAGTAACATGATCATTCATGAAACAAACCACGCGACGCACACGCCCTACGAATCGCTGCTTGGTTTGCCCGCCGGCATTCGTGAACGAATGCGGCTGATTCACTACCCCGACGACTTCCAAGTCGACGGCTCGCAGATCGGGTGCCTGCGGCAGGGAAGGGTGTATGAAGTTTGAAGAGACCGCTCTTTTTCAATTTTACTCTTTCAGCTTGTGAACACGATGTACCACAGCACCGCGCTGAGCACGAGCGCGAACACTCCCCCCACGACGAACATCCAGGCACGCTCGGACGAGATCCGCGCCAGGCCCCACAGGCTGACTTGGGGCGCGATGAAGGCCACGAGGCCCTTCACGACTTGTCCCCAACCGAGGAGGGTGAGAATCATGGGCAGGCCCGTCCAGACATTGTGGAACGCGACGATGAACGCGCCGAAGCCGAGGCACAGGAAGCCGTTCACGAACACGCCCGCATGGCCTTTGCCACGAAGCCACACGAAGAACTCGACCCAGGCCCGCGGCTGTGCCACGTGCGACAATCCGATCACCGACAAAAACACGGCAGCGAAAACTTCAGTCGCCTTTTCCACGAAATCTCCCGTGAAGGATCCGGTGCGAATGGGCTACCCGCAGGGCCGCGAAGCCCGTTGGCGTCTACGCCCTCGAATGGTAGCATTCTACCAATGATGAAGAAGCAGCGTCTGCCTCGGGGCTGGACCGAAAAACGCATTCGCGAATTGGCCGAGTACCACGATCGGCAAACCGAAGCTGAGCAGGCCCATGAGATCGAAGCCGCCGTGGCCCAAAAGGGTCAGACCGTCCTCGTCGTCCCCACGAAAGTGGTTCCCAGAATTCTGCAACTGATCGATCAAAAACGAACGGCCTGAGTTGAATGACGCGACGAGGTCCGCGCGTGGTTTCGACCGGTGGTGTCACTTGGGCGGATTCTTCCCATTCCCTTCCGTCGTAGCCGTTGACGCCGATCAAGGCGAACGGCGTGTCGCGTAGGCTCTTGACGATCGACCGCTCGTGGTGCCTCTGGGCTGGTCAGGTGACTCACTGCTGATACCAGAAGTCGAGCAGCACCACCTTGCCGCGGTAGTCGTCGAGCGCACGAATTGCCGTTATTCCCTCAGTGGTTTATCTTGGGTGGGCGCGTGAGTGGTTCAATCAGCTCTTTGACGCGATCCGGCAAGTAGGAAAACAGTCCGCATCATCCGTGCGTTTGCCCCGATGTGGCCCGCGGGTATGGAAGTCATGTAGGGGCGAAGACTCGACCCGGTACCTGTCAAAGGCAGCGGGCTAGACTATGGCTGACCCGAAACGATTTCCCGACACAGGCGAGTCCTCGCCGCCGCTCAAGACCATCGAATACGACGGCCGGGATACGGCCGACGAGACGGTCGCGGCGGGTGCTCCCCAGCGCATCGGCCCGTACCAAGTCCTCGAAGTGCTCGGCGAAGGCGGCATGGGCGTGGTGTACCTGGCCGAGCAGAAGGAGCCCGTGCGGCGGCGCGTGGCGCTGAAGCTGATCAAGCTCGGAATGGACACGAAGGATGTGATCGCGCGGTTCGAGTCCGAGCGGCAGGCGCTGGCGTTGATGAGCCATCCGCATGTGGCGGCGGTGCTCGATGCCGGCGCGACGGAGCACGGCCGGCCGTACTTCGTCATGGAGTACGTGCCCGGCATCCCGATTCAGCAGTACTGCGACAAGCATCGAATGTCCGTGCGCGAGCGGCTGGAGCTGTTCGTACACGTTTGCGAGGCCGTGCAGCATGCGCATCAGAAAGGAATCATCCACCGGGACCTCAAGCCCTCGAACGTGTTGGTGATGCTGCAGGACGGTCGGCCGCTGCCCAAGGTGATCGACTTTGGCGTTGCCAAGGCGACGGCCGGCCGGCTCACGGATCGGACGCTCTACACGGAGCAGGGCCGCGTCATCGGCACGCCGGGGTACATGAGCCCGGAACAGGCGGAGATGACTGCCCTCGACATCGACACGCGCACCGACGTCTACTCGCTGGGCATGATGCTCTATGAGCTGCTGGTGGGCGCGTTGCCATTCGATCCGAAGGCGCTTAAGCAGGCGGGTTACGCCGAGATGCAGCGGATCATCCGCGAACAGGAGGCGCCCAAGCCGAGCACGAAGCTCAGCGAATTGAGTAGGGTGGGCTCTGCCTACCACAAGAAAGCGGATGGTGGGCTGAGCACAGCCGATGGTGGGCAGAGCCCACCCTACGACTACGCCTCGGACGTGGCCCACAAGCGGCACGAGGAGCCGCGCACGCTGATGCGGCAGGTCAAAGGGGACCTCGACTGGATTTGCCTGAAGGCGATTGAGAAGGACCGCACGCGGCGCTACCAGACGCCGACGGAATTCGCCGCCGACATTCGGCGGCACTTGAACCAAGAGCCGGTGCTGGCCTGTCCGCCGAGTTGGGGCTATCGCCTGAACAAGTTTGTGCGGCGGAACAAGCTCCCGGTCTGCGCCGCGGCCGCGGTGCTCGTCGCACTAGCCGCCGGACTGGTCGCCACGACGCTACTGTACCTCGAAGCCGACACCGCTAAGCAGGCGGAGGCCGATCAACGCAAGATCGCCGACGAGCAGCGTGCAGATGCCGAAGAGGCCCGCGACCAGGCGAAAAAGGCAGCGGCCGCGGAAGCCGAACAGCGCAAGATCGCCGACGAGGGCCGGGAGGATGCCGAGAAGTCCCGCGACCAGGCAAAAAAGACAGCGGCCATGGCCGAGGCGATCAACGAAAGGCGAGCCGAACGAAGCCGAGCCACTGCTGCGCGAAGCGCTCGAAATCCGCCGCAAAGTCCGACCGCCAGGCCACTGGCAATTCGCAAACACTCAGAGCCTGCTCGGCCAGAGCCTGCTCGCCCAACGCCGCTACGACGACGCCGAACCGCTCCTGCTCGAAGCCTACCAATCGCTCTCCGCCAACCCCGGTTCCCCGCCGGTCCGCACCCGCCAGACGCTGGAGCGAATCATCCAGCTCTACGACGCCTGGAACAAGCCCGACCAGGCCGCCGAGTGGCGGAAGAAACTAGAGGAACTGAAGTCGGGCGACTCGACGAAACGGTAATATTGCCGCGCGGTGATCTCCGCTGTCTCCAGACGAGGCGACTTCTCACCGGAGCAAGTCACATCCACACGTCCTTGTTGATTGCTTTACCCGTGCGTAAGCTGGTTAGATGCAAGAGCAGGAACCGCAGCCGATCTCGCCCGGCGATCGGCGTCTCCGTGCGCAACGGGTGACGCGGATCGCGCGGGGCCTTGGCTTCGTCGGGCGCATCGAGTATCGGCATGTGTTAAGCCGCGCCGGTGGTGCGCAGTTCGGACTCGGGCCGGCGCCGTCCAGCGACTTGCTGGTCGTGTATGCGGACGCCTTCGAGCGTGACGCTGACCCGGAGGACTTTGCTCTGGAAGCGATCATCGCTCATGAACGGGGACATCAAATGCTGTTGCGTGATCCACGTCTCGGCGGGCTAATGATGCACCTTAGTCAAGGTACCGAAGAGATCGTGGCATCTTTGATCGGTTCAGTGCTCGTCAGCGACACGGGGAACCGGCGTACGCTTGTCGCCAAGGCCATAGGTGAGGCGGTGTCGCGCGGCGTGGAGGCGACTCATGCTGCACGGCTCGTTGGGCACGTGCGCAGCCATTTGGAGAAACTTTTATGATCGGACGAAAGAAGCTGAGCACAGTTCGGCAAGAAGTTCGGGATGCATTCGTGAAATCCGGTCACGACCCCATCCAATGGCTCGACCTTGAAATCAAACGGCTGGAGCACCAGCAAGTGCCTGATGCGTGCGAAATCGAAACGCTCGTTTTGCTGCGCGATGCACTCAAGAAAGTTGGGAATCGCGTGGCGAAAAAAACCAGGCGACCAGTTCGCTCACGGGCATAGGTGTTCCTGTTCTACCAAGATTCTCCCAGCGGGTGGCGGCGGTCGAGTCTTCGAGCCCCCAGCGTCTCCGCAATCACTGGCCCTTCCCCTCCGCCACTTCGAGCAGCTTGTCCAGGGCCGCGTCGATGGCCTTCTCCCCGGGGCTGCCGAACCACTTGTGCCGAATCACACCCTTGGGATCGATGACGTAGTACAGCGGCGTGCCGGGCTCATTCCACTGGGTTTTGATCGCGTCGTTGGTGGCGAACGACCGCCAGTTCATCTGCTCCTTGTCCATCACTTCCTTGAGTTTCTTCGACTCGGAAACGTTCGTGTTGACGCCGATCAGGGCGAACGGCTTCTCTGCCAGCGTCTTGACGAGCGACCGCTCGTGAGGCCAACTGGCCCGTCATTTCAGTCAGTACTCGGACCAGAAGTAGAGCAGCACGGCCTTGCCCCGGTAGTCGCTCAACTTGAATCGCTTGCCGTCCTGGTCCGCGCCGTCGATGTCCGGGGCCTCCTTGCTGACCGACAGGTGGCGGATTTCGTGCAGGTCCGCCTTGGCCTTCACACCGACCGTATCGGCGTACGGCAGCTTCACGTCTCCGTATTGTTCGGCGGCCCGCTCGAAGAAGGCCTCGGCCTCCCTGACGGCCGCGGCGCGGTCCTGGCGTTGCAATGTCGCAAGGTAGTCCTCGCCGAACCACCCTTCGTAACCTTTGGCCATTTGCGGCGGGTGGCATGGCGTCGGCTTTGCGTCGCCATGCTCACGCCGAGCCGAGAGCATGGCACCCGGCGGCTGCTCATGGAGCAGGTCGAGCCGCTGCGAACGGGCGTTCAGAAACTGGGCCAAACGCAGGCAGGCCAGCCCTTGCACATCCCTGTGCGGGTTCATCTCCAGTACCGTGCGCAGAAACGTCTCGCACTCCTTACTGAAGCCGTATGACATCCGCCGGCACGCCTCGCCGAGCTTGTCGCTTCGAATGTGATCGCGCAGCAAGATGACAATCGCCTTCGCTTCCAGGCTGTCCTTGCCCCTGCCTGCGTGCGCGGTGTTGTTCTGCAAGTACATCTCCAGGTTGACCACCTGGACCAGCGCATCGAGCGCGATGGGGTCCATTGGGTTTGTCGCGGCCAACTCCAGAAATCGCGGCGAGAGCTGGTCGATGCGTGCGATGGCCTCGCTTCGCTCGTCGTCGGACTTCCCTTCCAAATACGCCACGCGAGCGGCCTCGTTGAATTCCTTGAGAAGTGCCTGGTACTGCTCCGCCGGCGTGGCCGATTTGTCCCCGACCTTGTCCTGAGCCGCGGCCACCGAGAGGGTGAGCACAAGAATCAGGATTCCTCCCGCCATGCGGTCCATGAAGTGTCCTCCGATCGAAAAAGGAATCGGCATCACCAGGGCGGCTGTGGCGGGGTCTTCGACACCACGGCCGGGGATTCGCGGACTCTCCGCAGCCATCCACCCGGCGATTTACGGTGACTTCAAACTTGTCAGCAATTCTTCCGGGGTCACCGGTACAATGCCACTGAAGCGGCGAAAATCACCGATGTTCAGGGTGACCAAGTGGGTGAGTCCGTGTCGCATCATCAGGGCCGCGATCCGTGCATCATGAACCGAAACGCCGAGTATCCGGTGATTCGAGACGAGAAGTTTCCACTGCGCGTAGCTGCCGGCGTCGTCAAAAAGCAGCCCGCAATACCGCTCGACGAATGCCACGCGTTTCTCGACCCGTTCCACCGGAAATCCGTATCCGCCGCGTGCCGACGTGGGTCGCGTGCTAACGTTCCAGAATTCAGCGATGTTCTGCGCGGTCGTGACAAGCCGCTCGCCCCGAACCTTGAGGCGGATGATGGCCTGGCGAATGACGAGGTGTGACGGATCGCCGCGGTCAAACAGCCGAAGCAGGATACCGGTATCGAGGACGTAGGGCATCAGTCATGCTCGGCGTAGATGTCGGCACGAGAAAAATCGCGTGGCAGCGTCGGCGCGTCTGTCGCCAACTCATCCAGCTCTCGCTCAAAGTCGGCGACCGAGAACGCCGGAAGATTTCCATTTCCTTCCTGTTCGACGAGGCATTGGAGATACCCGCCGACGGTCAGGCCCCTGGCTCTTGCCACGGCTTCGAGTCCTGAGAGCGTCTTGTCGTCTACAAGGATTTGGGGCATGGTTCTCTCCTCAGTCACAGTCTATCACGGGTTCGCTCTCCGCGTCAAAATGAAGCGTGTCTGGGGTCGGGTCTTCGACCCCAGTCGGCGATTACGGTCACATCCATTGGCTGGGGGCTCGAAGACTCGACCCCAGCCACCCGCCGACCTTGCGTCGGTGGTTTAACGGCCTTTGCACTACGGCGGACTTCACATTGAATCGTGGCGGAAGTAGTGCAAAAGCCGCTAAACCACTGGGGCAAGCCCAGTGGCGTCGCTTTTTTGATGACTGGGCACGCAGAAGAAAGACGCGGTCACGAAGAACGATCATGGTTCCGCTTGCCGTCGGTCTTCCTCGCGGATGCGTCGCCCGGCCTCGATGATCTCCTTCATCACCGGGTCGCCCGCGAACATTCCGAACGTTCCCAGCCAGTCGTCACGTCCAGGTTGCGACGACTGCGGTCTCGTCCACAGCAGTTGGTCCATCAGTTGTTCAAGTCGCGTGACTCGTTCTTCAATCGTGGCTTGAGACATACTTATCTCCACTCAGACTGGACTAGAAACGAGCGATGTCGCGACCTAGGCACGGCGGACGCGAACAGTCTTGACGCTTGAGATTTCAACGATGCGGTCTTGGTCTCGAATGGCGAAAGCGACTTCCAAAGGTGTCATTCTCTTTCGCCAGAGACCCTCGGAGAGATGAGCGGCGTTGGATGCGGGATCGACCGCGAGCGCGGTGTCGATGCCCGCTGAGGCTTGCGTGACTGCCTGTCGATCCTCGGCGTCCAGCCAGATTTGCGCGAGTTCAGCCTGCGCGTCTTCTAGGAGTCTGTCCGAGAATTCCGGTTTTCGGCTATATGTTGGGGTAGCCACCTCCTTCGTGTCCCACATATGGTGCAGTTTTTGAATTCTCGGACAGACTCCTAGCCACACGACCGTGTATCGCGTCATTTGCTCTCCAGCGAGTGGAGATGCTTCATAACTTGGGCAGTCGTGTACCGTGGCTGATCCGACGCGATCCGTCGCTTGGCCTCGTCGATGTCCTCACGCGTCCACACCGGGTCAATATATCCCAGCAACTCGCCGTTCGGATCGCACACCTGGATTGGTTCAATTGCCCGCGCGACCACGTCAGCCTGTTCGCGAGCCAAAACAATCTGTGTCATGTCGGCTCCTTTCAAATAACGATTCTATCGTCTCAGACCATCGGCGGGTGGCATGGCGTCGGCTTTGCGTCGCCATGCTCACGCCGAGCCGAGAGCATGGCACCCGGCGGCAAGAATTTTCGTGCCCGGCGGACTCGAACGCAAGGGTGAAACTCCATCGGAAGAAACCGATCGTAGAATGGACATCCGCTTCCCTGCCGGCGATCCGCTGGGACGACCGATCGGTCCAGTCCATTGACCAAGGAGACCGCCATGTCACGGACCACTACCGAAACGCTGGGGTTTGCCGACGAGGTGATCGAATTCCTGACGAACAGCCGTGTGGCACGTCTCTCAGTCTGCGAAGGGCGTGGCATCAGAAGGTCTCGCTGGTCGATCCACGCCCTTCATTGATATTCCTGAATTTCTTCGCGGGCCGAGAAGAAATTCAGGAATATCAAATTCAATCACTTTGGGCAGCTTTGGTTGCGGCCGAAGGCTGCACTGAGCAGACTCAGGGACGTGCCACACCTGCCAGCGCGCCGGGACTGCAAGCGGCCGGGCCCCGCCACCGACCTTGCGTCGGTGGTTTAACGGCCTTTGCACTACGGCGGATTTCCCATTGAATCGTGGCGGCAGTAGTGCAAATGCCGCTAAACCACTGGGGCAAGCCCAGTGGCGTCGCTGGTTTGAGGACTGGGCACGCCGAAGGAAGACGCCCTCACGAAGAACGATCATGGTTCCGCCTGCCGCCGGTCTTCCTCGCGGATTCGTCGCCCGGCTTCGATGATCTCCTTCATCACCGGGTCGCCCGCGAACATTCCAAACGTTCCCAGCCAGTCGTCACGGCCAGGTTGCGACGACTGCGGTCGCGTCCGCAGCAGTTGGTCCATCAGTTGTTCAAGTCGCGTGACTCGTTCTTCAATCGTGGCTTGAGACATACTTACTAGACCTTCCGGCCAGTCTTGGGTTCAACTTCAAAGATCCCCCGGCTTCGGTAAAAGTGGACGTCGTACTCCATGAAGAAATTTACCTGCCCCAGAATCACCGGAACCGCGTCGGACCTCGTCCAAGCAAAGGCCAGCCGGACCGGGGCAAAAAGTCCCACCGTCGCCGACACGAGCAACGCGCGAGCGGGTTCGTTCGCCAAGTTTCCCGTGAGCCGCACCGCGATCGTCTGCTGCTCCCACGCTGCCCCGAGTTGCAGTCCCACGTTGTGCGGTAAGACATTCACAGCCGATCCCGAATCGACCAGCGCATTCAATTCCAGCCGTCGACCGCCGGATTCCAGAGTGATGGGCATGAACGGGAGCAGGCTGGCCTCGCCTAACGCCGGATCCGTCAGCATGTACGGAAACTGTTCCGGCTGAGCCATCAGCGGGCTTCCTCTTTATGAATAGCCTGAAGCAGAGCGTTCGCTGCGTCAGTAGACCCTAGCGGCGTCCAGACCGGGTAGGCTGCACCGTCAACCAGCCCAACGCCCTCCGCTCGGGCGATTTCGGTCACGAGGTGCTGAAGCAGTCGAATCCGCTCCGTGCGCGAAAGTTGCGGAAGCGACGATACAACCTCGGCGAATGACATTCTGATCCCTCTCGCAGATTGGAGCTGTCATGTAGCGTAGCACGGTGCCCAGAGGTGTACAACGGCTTGGGTCCGCATCGCGGCCCGGTTGCCGGCCAACTTTGGAGTGCGATTCCGGCGCGCCGGCGGGTGTCATGGCGTCGGCTTTGCATCGCCATGCTCACGCCTAGCCGAGAGCACGGCACCCAGCGGCGAGAATTTTCCTGCCCGGCGAAAGCGAACGCAAGCGTGAAACACCATCGGAAGAAACGCGATCGTAGAATTGATTCAACGCAAATGGCCTCAAACAACTACGACATTGATCAGTTTGCCGGGCACGACGATGACTTTCTTTACGGTCTTGCCTTCGAGCTGTGCCTGAATCTTGGCATCGGCCCGGGCGGCATGCTCGATTTGTTCGGTCGTGGCGTCGGCGGGCAGCACGATGCGGCTCCGGACCTTGCCGTTGATCTGGACCGGCAACTCCACGGTTTCGTCGCGCGTGAGATTAGGATCAAACCTGGGCCAGGCCACGTAGGCCAGCGTGCCGGAATTGCCGAGCGCCTGCCAAAGCTCTTCGGCGATGTGCGGTGCGAGCGGTGCAAGCATGAGTACGAACGGCTCGATGCAGGCGCGCGGTCGCACCGATTGGCCGGTAAAGAAATTGACGAACTCCATGAGCCGGCTGATCGCGGTGTTGAACCGAAGGTTCTCAAAGTCCTCGGTCACGACCTGAATCGTCTTGTGCAGCACGCGGAGTTGCTCGTCGGACGGTCCCGGCGCGCTGGGACTGACGGCCGGATTCAGGCACATTATTTCGGCATCTTCGTCGATGACCATCCGCCAGGCACGGTTGAGAAACCGATTGACGCCTTCAACGCCCTGCATGCTCCAGGGCTTCACAGCCTCGAGCGGGCCCATGAACATTTCGTAGAGCCGCAGCGCGTCGGCGCCGTAATCGCGCACGACTTGGTCTGGGTTGACCACGTTGCCTCGGCTTTTCGACATCTTTTCCGCCTTGCCCACTAACTCCAGTTCCGTGCCCTTGAGAATCGTCTTGCCCTTTCTTTTTTCAATTTGATCGTCGGTGAGGTTTGCCAGCTCGCCGGCTTGGCCGCGCGCTTTGAGAATGAATTCTGGGCCGTCGTCGCCCTCGACCGTTTGTGCGACGATGCCCTGAACGGCGAGTCGGCTGGTCCACGCGGCGTGATCGGCGGCGGAAATCTGGTACTCCATCTCACCGAGGATCAGCCCCTGGTTGACCAGTCGCTTGAACGGTTCTTGCGTGCTGACGTGGCCGCGGTCAAAGAGCACTTTGTGCCAGAATCGAGCGTAGAGCAAGTGGAGCACGGCGTGCTCGGCGCCGCCAACGTACAGGTCGATCGGCATCCACGCACGTTCCTTGGCTGGATTGACGAACTGGTTGGCGTTTTTCGAGTCGATGAATCGCAGATAGTACCAGCACGAACCGGCCCATTGCGGCATCGTGTTCGTCTCCCGGCGAAAGCGCCGGCCGGCGATCGTGGGCGTGAGCCACTCGGTGGGCGCCTTCGCGAGCGGCGGTTCCGGCTTGCCGTGCGGTTTGAAATCATCCAAGTGCGGCAGATCGACCGGCAGTTCGGCGGGGTCCACCGCGCGGATGAGGCCGGTCGGCTGGCCGGCGTCGTCGAGTTCGTGCAGGATCGGAAACGGTTCGCCCCAAAACCGCTGCCGACTGAAAAGCCAGTCGCGCAGTTTGTAATTCACTGCCTCGCGGCCGAGGCCAGCCGAGGAGAGATCGGTCGCTATCCGCGATTTGAACTCACTGGTCGGTAGCCCGGTGTATTGAGCGGAATTCACGGCAGTGCCCAACTCGACGAAACACTCTCGTCCGGCCAACACCGCGTCGCGATCGACGCCCGGCACGTCGCCGGGATCGACGACGGCGATCACCGGCAACTTGAACTGCACGGCAAACTCGAAGTCACGATCGTCGTGTGCGGGCACGGCCATGATTGCACCAGTGCCGTAGCCCCAAAGCACATAGTCGGCGATCCAGATCGGCACGGGTTGACCATTGACCGGATTGATCGCGAACGAGCCGGTGAAAACGCCGGTCTTCGTCTTCGCCACGTCCTGCCGCTCGCGGTCACTCTTGCTCGCGGCTTTCTCGCAATATTCTCGAACCGCGGATCGCTGCGTGTCGGTGGTGAGTCGTTTCACGAACGGATGCTCCGGCGCGATCACCATGTATGTCGCCCCGAACAGCGTGTCCGGTCGTGTCGTGTAGATGCGCAGCACGTCGTCGCTCGGCTTGCGCGGAAAGCCGGCTTTCGCACGCGATGCCATCCATCGCTTGAACGATTCGCCGCCGGCACCGATGAAGAAATCAACTTCCGCGCCGACGCTGCGGCCGATCCAGTCGCGCTGCAATTTCTTGATCCCTTCGGCCCAGTCCAATCCATCGAGATCTCGTTCCAGACGGTCGGCGTATGCGGTAATGCGGAGCATCCATTGGCGGAGCGGAATTCGCGTGACCGGGTGGCCACCGCGTTCGCTCTTGCCGTCGATCACTTCTTCGTTGGCCAGCACGGTGCCGAGCGCCGCGCACCAATTCACGAGTGCGTCGGCCTGGTATGCAAGCCGGTGCTCATCCTGATATTGCCGCACCGCCCGCTCACCGCCCGCTCGAACATCTTCGGGGATCGGTAGCTCGCTGATCGGCCGGCCCTTTTCTGCCGCAGAGTCGTACCACGTGTCGACCAGCACGAGGAAAATCCACTGCGTCCAGCGGAAGTATTCCACGTCGGTCGTTGCCAGTTCGCGGCCCCAGTCGTAGCTAAAGCCGAGCATCTTCAATTGCCGGCGAAACGTCGCGATGTTGTTTTCGGTATTCGCGCGCGGATGCTGACCCGTTTTGATCGCGTGTTCCTCAGCCGGCAGTCCAAACGCATCGAAGCCCATCGGGTGCAGCACGCACTTGCCGCGCATGCGCTCGAACCGACAAACAATGTCCGTCGCCGTGTAGCCCTCCGGGTGGCCGACGTGCAGCCCCGCGCCGCTCGGATACGGAAACATATCGAGCACGTACAGCTTCGGCCCGGTCGGCAACTCCGGCGTTCGAAATGTCTGGTTCGCCTCCCAGAATTGTTGCCACTTGGACTCGATCACGTGCGGGTTGTAGACGGGCATGGATTTGATCTCCGCCAAATCAGCAATCAGTTTTCAGCATTCAGATCTCAGAGTCATCAATCGGCAATCGGACACGAGCCGAATCTGTAGGGTTCCTGGCAGACGGCTGATTGTTTACTGCTGAAGGCTGAATGGTGGATGATGGTTTACTCGGCTATCCAAACCAAAAAGCCCATTGGTCGCCCAAGGGTCTTATCTCAGGACTCAGGACGTTTCGACCGACAGGTGCCGACTCAACATACTGCCGGCTTGGGAATTGTGTCAATTGCAGGTGGGCGGCTTGCCCTTGCCGATAATGGTTGGAATTCATATAGTCCTCGGCTCAAGATCAGAGATTTGCGTCAATGGCCGGGCCGGGGCGGTTGTTTGTGGTCGGTTCGGCTGACGGGGAGGAGAGGAATCATGTCGTGGCGAATCCGTTTCAGCATCGCCTGTTTTGTGCAGGCAGGCCTTTGGCCTGCGAGTTCATTCGCTCAGTTTCCGTATGAAGCTGTCGTGACGACACGGGTCAAAGTACGAAGTGGCGCTTCTGAAAACCATTACCAAACTGGCTATCTCGAAACAGGCGATCGTGTGATCGTGGTCCGCGACGCCGGTAGCGGTTGGCTGGCTATCGAGCCACCGAAGGACTCATTCAGTTGGATTTGTGCAGGCGATGACGACAAGGTGTTCGTGCGGGAAATCAACAGCAAAGAGGGTGAGGTTGTTGCCGATAACGTGCTCGTGCGAATTGGCACTCGTCAAGATGATCGCTTTCGCGACTACCCACAAATCAAACTGAAGCGTGGCGATCGAGTCGAAATCCTGGACAAGAAGACCTCGGGGCAAGGGCAGCTAGCAAAGCTCTGGTACAAAATCTCCCCGCCGGCTGGCGAAGTGCGGTTCATCAGTGCCCAGTTTGTGCAGGCTGCTTCCGGTCGCCGCCCCGCTCAGCGTCAGAACACAAGCAGCATAACTCGCCCGCCTGGAGCCGACGACGAGTTGCCCCGGCCGCGACCCGGCAAAATGGTCGAAGAAGATCCTGATGAGCGGATGAACGAGGTGGATTCCAACACACCACCTGTCAAAAACGCGCCCGGTCGCAATCCGCTCGAACGAGCCAATATCGCTTACAAAGAGATGATGTCGAGGAGCATAGCGGAACGCGAGGTCGCTCGTGTGCGAACCCTTTACGAGCAGGCGGCCGAGTGGGCCCAGGACGACGCCGACCACGCGTTGATTGCCCAGAGGCTCGAAGAACTTCAGATGCAACAGGCTCGCAAGGCGAAATACGACGAGTTGAATCGGCTCCTCAGCCAATCCAAACAACGGGACGAAGCCATCCTGTCTTTGAATCGCAAGAAGGAAGGTGATTCAACGGCCGCAGCCCCGCGCTTTGACGGTAGCGGAGTTTTGCGAAGGTCCAGCGCGATGATCGACGGCAAACCGGCCTTCACGCTCGGCAGCCCCCAGGGTGGCATTCGATACTACGTCACACCGTCGCCTGGAATTGACCTGACCAAGTACCTGGACCAGACAGTTGCCGTGCGCGGCCCCGTCCGCTACCGCATGGAAGTCCGCGCCCAGCACATCACCGTTCGCGACGTCACACCGATCGAGCTGCGACGCTAGCGAGCGGCGACTCCCGCGTTCGGGATGAGTCGGTCGTGAGGAAAGTACCTGCCGGGGCAGTCCGTCTCATCCAGTGTTCCGTGAGTCGTGACACCAATGTTGGGAACATGAGAGCGGTCCTGCAAATAGGCAACCAGCCTGCGGCATGCCTCCACCTGCTTGGGAGTCGGCGGCGAAACATTGAAATCCCCGACGAGGCAAATTCCGATTCCCACTTCGTTGTAAAGATTGGATTCAGGTTTGCTGGCCAGCCGCGTGTGTGCGCCGTGCTTCTGCTTGGACCACCGGCCGCCGACTTCGATCTCACCGTCGCCGCTCTCGGTCCCGTTGCCGATTACAAAGTGGTAGCCGCACTCGTCCCATTTGTTCTCCTCGCGATGGAACCGGTCGATGCTGGCGTATCCGCCGGCCGATTTGCCGCTGTGGTGCAGAATGATGTATCGCCAATCGCGCATGGGTGCGTGAAGATCCAAAAGTTGGTTCGGATTGGCCGTGAATTGAGCGACACTTCGTTCCAGGCTCGGATTGGACCTGCTCACCAGCCGCGGCTGCTGCCCCGCGGCAATTCTTGGCCCGACCATTGAAGTAGTCGCCGGCGTCCGCATTGTCGGCTGCGCCTTCCGGTTCATTGCGTTGTGTGGGCCTTGAGAAAACGTTGGAGCGGCCACCTGCGAACTCCTGCCACCGCCACGCGGCCCAGCACAACCGAGGACCAAGCAACAGCCGGGAATAGCGCAGCCGAACAAGACCATACGAATCAACTGTCGGTGGTTAAACACTATGAATTCCAAAGTGGCGAGAGTTTCCTACCCGGCGAGTTGCGTCGGGCTGGAGGGGGGGCCAAACGGGCGGTGTTGAATCTGTGGGCTGCCGAGCCAGTCTTTCAGATCGTCTTGCGTCAAGCGACAGACGGTCGGAACCATTGCACCGTAAGAGGCAATTTGATGTCGCAATCGCTCCAAGAGTCGCTCGGCGTTGCGCGAATGCGTGACCAGCAAGATGCGTCGCTGATCATCAGCGGGCAGCACCAAATCGCGGGCTCGCACGCTGGAAGTGATCAGGCGGTGGATGGCATCGTACTTGGCGAGGTCCGCGCAGGTGAATCCCCAAATCGATGCGGCTTCCTGAGTCTTCACTAATTGTGCGAAATACCTGCGAACGATCGCAGTCGGCAAAAAGAACGGGATAGTAAAATCGAACTGGCTACCCTTACCGACAGAGCTTTGTACCGTGATGCGGCCGTCGTGGAGCTTTACCAGTTCGCGAACGATCGCCAGGCCCAATCCGACTCCGTGCACCGCGCGATTGGCACCTTGTTCAAAACGGTGGAAGATTCGTCTCAGGTCTTCCGGTGAAATTCCACTGCCAGAATCGATCACCGAAACGCGGGCCAATGGCACCGAGTGTCGTTCGGCTCGAGTGACAACGGAAGATTGCGGGGAACTGAACTTGATGGCATTGGAGACGAGATTGGCCACGATCCGTGCCAGCATGTCACGATCGGCGAACACCCGCGGCAGACCTTCGGGCACTTCGACTGAGAGTTTGATGCCGCTGTGCCGCAACGCAGGTTCAAGACACTCCTCAACGTCCGCGAAAACATCACGCAGCTCGATCGACTGCCGGTGCGTATGAATTCGACCGGATTGTAGCCGAGCACCGTCCAAGAGGTCGTACAGCATGCGCGATGCCTCGTCGCAACGACGTTCAATGATGTTGACATAGCGACGCTGCTGATCGTTGATCTCTCCGCTGATGCCGGATCTCATGAGGTGAGCAAATTCATAGATGGCGGTGAGCGGCGTGCGAAGGTCGTGCGCGATGTCGCTGACGAACTGAACTTGCCGGTCGAGAGCCTTTCGAGCAAAACGATTCGATCGCGGCGGATGACCGGGATCGGCGGCAATTCGCTTGGCCGCCATGCAGCCCATTTTTGCCACCTGCACTCGCGGCTGAGCCACGGCCGGCTCTAACAGACCTTGTGCCACCAGCCGAATTCGCTCGAACAACTGGAGGTCATTCTCCACGGCAATACAACGGGCGCGATCGGGCGGAAGCATCGAGGAAAAGCTGGCACAATGGCCGGGTGAGGCCAACACGATCAGGGGCTTGGTTCCGTGCAGCAGGTTTTGCCCCGCCACATTCAGGAAACCAAGAACCGGCGGCGCTAAGTCGGTAACGAGTAGTTCCGACTGCGGAAATTCTTTCAAGAACTGAGAGCCAGTGACCGAGTGGACCGCCTTGGCGTTACGACCGCTACGTCGTAAATGGGACGCAAGTCCCGCGGCCAGTTCGGCGTTGTGGAGGACAATGAGAATGGCCATCGCGCCGTCTTCTCCGCCTTTGTTGCTTATTAGCTTTGCGAATCCTTCGGAGCTTACCTAGCCATCCTGGCCAGAATAGTTATCGGCTGTAAAATTCGCGGGGTCGTTCGGAAAGAGAAAAGTTTGTGCGCACGACTGAGCACGCTCCGCACAATCGTTGTTCCAACAGAGAGCATGAGGTTCGACCAATCTGTAACAGCGCGAAACAACTTCGGGATCTTGTTCGCGTGCGGGCATTGCCCTAAAATCACGACGGCACGAATCGCACGAATCTACCGAGTGAGGGAGCGTCGCAATGGCTGTGGCATCGTCGACAGTTGCCGGCAAAGGTTATTTGGTAAAACGTCTGGACGAGGCGCCGACGGTTCCCTGCCCATGCGGAGCCAGCACTCGCCCGCTGACCCGGGCCGACACCGACCGGTGCAACCTGCACGTGACGCATATCACCGATTCCGTCAGGCACTACCACAAACTATGCACTGAGGTTTATTTCGTTCTGGAAGGTCGTGGGCACATGGAACTTGGCGACGACGTGGTAGAAGTCTCGCATGGCACTGTTGTGTTTATCGAAGCGGGCACCGCCCATCGCCTCTGGGGTGACGTAAAAACTGTCGTATTCGGTGTGCCGGCCTTGCAGGAGGATGATGAGTACTTTGATTGTTGACGGTTTGGGGCATTAGTCATTAGTACTCGAACAAGCGAAGATCTGCTCCCTCTCCCCTGTACTCTGGAGAGAGGGCCGGGGTGAGGGGTTCTGTTCGAGTGGACGCTGCGGACCCCTAACCCTCTCCCCTGAGTACAGGGGAGAAGGGACACCGACGCGCGTACGCATCACTTGTTTTGGGACCAACAACCAATGACATCGGACAACCCATGCCCTACCCCAAGATGCTCCGAGTTCGCCAGCACTTCGACGCGCCTCGCTTGACCGATGTGGCGGCGGGCGTGCGAAGTGAGTTGGAACGAATTGGAATTGGTCGTCGCATTCGATCGGGCCAGTCGGTTGCGATCACAGCCGGAAGCAGGGGAGTCGCCAATATTGCCCTCATAATCCGCACCATCGTTCACGTGTTGCGCGACATTGGCGCCCAGCCGTTCATTGTGCCTGCCATGGGCAGCCACGGGGGCGGGACGGCCGACGGGCAAACGAAGATTGTCGAAAGTTACGGCATGACGGAGGTATACACCGGGGCACCGATTCGGTCGTCGATGGAAGTCGTGACGGTCGGTACCACGGAAGACGGAATTCCGATCCACTTCGACCGCCACGCCTTCGAGGCCGACCATGTGGCGGTCGTTGGCCGCGTCAAGCCGCACACGGGATTCGTCGGTGAAATCGAAAGCGGTCTGTTCAAGATGATGATGATTGGACTTGGCAAACACGTCGGCGCGGCAATCTATCATCGCGCGATCGTGAACCATTCGTTCGATCGCATCGTTCGCACGGTGGGAAAAACAGTTTTGGCAAATTGCCGCATCGCATTCGGCTTGGGAATCGTGGAAAACGGATACGACGAAACTGCAAAGATCGAGGCCGTGCTGCCCGAAGAATTCGAAGTGCGGGAGAAGGCGCTATTGGTGCTGGCCAAGAAGTGGATGCCAAAGCTACCCGTGCGCCGCGCGGACTTGTTGATCGTGGATCAGATGGGTAAGAACATCAGCGGCTCAGGCATGGATACGAACATCATTGGCCGCAAGGACAACGCACCTCGCGACGAGCAACCTGAAATCACCCGCGTGTTCGTGCGCGAACTGACCCCCGAAACGCACGGCAATGCGGCGGGTGTCGGCTTGGCCGATTTCACAACCGCCCGACTCGTTCGGTCCATGGATTATCGTGCCACCGTGATCAATTGTGTAACCGGCGCCCATCCCGAAGCGGCCGTTACGCCGGTGTATTACGAAACCGATCGTGAGGCAATCGACGCGGCTCTCATGACCGTCGGCCTGAAACCGCCGGAAGAATCGCGAATCGTGCGCATCAAGAACACGCTTCAGATCGAGGAAGTCGACGTGGCTGTCACCTGCCGCAGCGAATTTGAGGGTAGAAGTGACCTTGAGATTCTCGGCCCTGGCCACGAACTGGGTTTCGATTCGTCGGGAAATCTGCTCCCGTTTGGACATGTCGGCTGAGCAATCGACTGTCGGTTGGCTATTCTGCGCGAGCCGCATTGACGAACGCGGCAAAGTTCTCAACCGGGGTTTGCCGATCGACTCCGTGATTCAGATTCAAAACGTGCCGCCGGCCACCGCCTTGGCCTAGACACGTCTTCGTTGCCTGCCGCACCTCGTCTGGGGTTCCAATGATAAGAAGCTCGTGATCTACATTTCCCTGAAAACTTAGCGCCGGAAACCTCGCCCGTGCATTGGCCAGATCGTGGCGGACGCCAAGACTGACCACATCCGCTCCGGCCTCGGCCATAAGATCGAGGTAAGGACATTCACGAACGAACAGGATCGACGGCGTGGATTTGCACTGAGCAAGGATCTGGCGCTGATAGCGATGCGACCACGATTCATACTCGGGCCGCGGAAGGTCGCCGGCCCAGGAGTCGAACAACTGATAAACATCCGCGCCTTCGCGGCAGAGCGTGCCAAGGAACTCGATCGTTGCCTCGGTGATGCGGTCCGAAAGTAGTTCCCACGTCTTCAGCTGTTCCTGAACAAATGCAAGGGTTCGCGTCACGTTTTTCCCAGTTCCGATGCAATACGACGCTAGCGTAAATGGTGCGGAGGCGAACACAAGTACAGGGAGCGACCCGGCGAGTTCGCGTTGGACAATCTTTAGCATCTCGATCACGTGGCCGTATCGGTCGACCGGCGGGCGAGCGACGAGCTTATCGGCATCTGCAAGCGAGCGAATCGGCCGATCCGGCACCGGCCCGCGATTCGGTTCCAGTGTGAACTCCATTCCCATCGCAATTGCGAGCGTCGTGATATCGTAAAACAGAATAACGCCGTCTACGCCGAATCGTCGCGGCAAGAGCGACACTTGGGCGGCCAGTTCAGGTGTCGCCGAGAACTCGTAAAAGTCCATGCCGCCGCGCAGTTTCATAAAATCAGGGTCCCAACGACCCGCCTGGCGCATCGCCCAAACCGGCGTTCGTTCTACAATCTCGCCGCGACACGCCCGTACCAATAGATGTTCGCTCATGAATGCACTCACAACTCGGCACGTGCTGACTACACGGCCCGTTCGTTCGTCCGTTCCACATCCAGTACCGTGCTCTCGTCCTCATTGGGATGCGAAGCCTGTTTCGATCCATCGCTCGTCTGGCCACCGGCGGGATACCAGCCCAGTGACTCGCGAAGAATTAGTTGCCGCATCGCTTCGATCCATTCGGGCGAGTCGTTCAGGCACGGGCAGCGAATGAGTTGCTCGCCGCCGGCCCTGCGAAACGACTCGGCCGACTCGCGACCGATTTCGTCGATCGTCTCGAGGCAGTCGGTCGTGAATCCCGGTGATGCGATCATTACACGGCGGGCGCCCTCGCGGGCCAACTTGCACAGGGTCGCCTCGGTGAACGGCTCGATCCAGGCCTGTCGGCCGAATTGCGACTGGTAGGTGAGCAACCATTCGTTGGGGGAAAGGCGGAGCATGTTTGCAAGCTGCTGCGTCGTCGCTTCGACCTGTTCCTGGTATGGGTCACCGCGTTCGACGAAAGCGACTGGGTATCCGTGAAACGAAAACACAATCTTGTCGGGCGGCCGATCGAGCCTGGCATGTTCGGCACGGACGATTGATGCCTGTGCTCGAATGTATGCCGCGTCTGCAAAAAACGGCGGCACGATTCGAATCGACGGCATGAACCGCAACCGCCGGAGCACGTCAAACAGCTTGTCGCAAGCCGTTCCGGTCGATGCCGCCGAGTATTGCGGATACATCGGCAACACGACGATGCGGTCGGTGCCCGCCGCGAGTAGCTCACAAACGGCCGAATCGATCGACGGCTTTCCGTACCGCATGCCGATTCGAACCACCAAGTTCTCCGGCAGTGCTCTTTGCAATGCCTTGGCCTGCAATCGCGTGATGTGCAAGAGCGGCGAGCCGGTCATTGGGTCCCAAATCCTTGCGTACTTCGCCGCCGATTGCGGTGCTCGTCGAGGCAGAATCACATACTTGAGAAGAATCTGCCACTTCCACCGCGGAGTCTCGATCACCCGCGGATCGCTGAGAAATTCATGGAGGTACCGCTGAACTGCCGATGCGGTCGGCTCGTCGGGAGTCCCGAGCTGAATCATCAGTACACCGATTTTCGTCACTATGCGCGCTCCGGCTAATGGGTAGTCCGGCCATGGTATCAAACTCGACCGGGGGAAGGGCAGAGGGCGGAGTGTAGAGATCCAGTAGCAGATCCAAAAGCAGGTCCAACTTGCGGCATTGCTATTCGCATCGCAACGATTTCCGGCGCTTCGCTCTCCGCCCTCCGCCGTGGTAGCATTCCCGTCATGCCAACCCAATGGGACGTCGTAATCCTGGGCGGCGGTTTCGCGGGCTTGTCGTGCGCGAGGCGACTGGAAAAGCTCTGGGGACGGGACGCTGCGCGGCGCGTGCTTGTGGTCAGCTCGGAAAATTATTTCGTGTTTCAGCCGCTCTTGCCGGAAGTAGTAGGAGCGAGTCTGGAACCCTGGCACGTTATCAACCCGATTCGGCTCATGCTGCAGCACTGCCACGTGCAGCGGGCCGAGGTGTCGGCGATCGATGTCGCGCGGCGGCGCGTCGAATTCGATTGCACTGGCGGCAAGCAGCTCGAACCGGTTGAAGCGGAGCACCTCGTGCTCGCCCTTGGGCTTGGCACCGACATGCACGCCGTGCCGGGCATGATGGAACATGCACTCTTCATGAAGAACCTTGCCGACGCGCTGGAACTGCGCGGGCATATCATTCGCAGGCTCGAAGAGGCGGTCGTAGAACCGGCCGCCGCTCGTCGCCGATCACTCCTGCACTTCGTGGTTGTCGGCGGCGGTTACAGCGGGGTCGAGACAGCGGCGGAGATCCTCGACCTATTCCGGATGACACGCCGGTTTTATCCCTCGCTCGATCCCAACGAGTTGCACGTGACGCTCGTTCACAGCCGCGACCGCTTGCTGCCCGAACTTGATGAACGACTCGGCCGTTTTGCTCAACAATCGCTGGAGCGACGCGGCATGACCGTCCGGCTCCAAGCGGCCGTCAGCTCGGTGAGCGGCGAAGCGGTGCGGTTGGCCGACGGCACGCGGATCGAAACGGCCAATGTCGTCTGCACGATAGGCAATGCGCCGCACCCGGTCCTGCGCTCGCTCGCCGTGGAGCAGCAGCGCGGCCGTATCGTTACCGACGAGTTTTTGCGAGTGAAAGGCCTCAATAATATCTGGGCATTTGGCGACTGTGCGTGCACCCCGGACGGTTGCGGCGGCCAATGTGCCCCCACGTCGCAATACGCCACGCGGCTTGGACCGCAAGCGGCCGATAACATCGCCGCGTCGCTGGCGGGCCGGGCGCTACGACCCTTTGAGTACAGGGCTGCCGGCCAGGCAGCAACTCTCGGCCATCGAACCGGGGTCTGCTACCTCTGGGGCATGCGGTTCAGCGGATTCCCCGCCTGGTGGCTCACGCGCACGATTCACCTCATGAAGCTGCCCGGCTTCAATCGCAAGCTTCGCGTCGTCGTGGATTGGACGCTCGATCTCTTCTTTCCGCGCGACCTCAATTACCTGGACCTGGGAAAAACTCAGGCCGTGGACCGTATCTATGTCGAGACGGGCGAGGTGCTGTTCCGCCAAGGCGATCGCAGCGAGACTTTTTACGTGATTGAGGAGGGCACGATCGAGCTGACGCGCCGCGACCCGGCTGGCAACGTCGTATTCAGCGAGAAGCTGCCAGCCGGCTCGCATTTCGGCGAGGGTTCGCTCATCCGCGACCGCATTCGCACCACGACGGCTGTGGCCAAGACGCCGGCCCGGCTGCTCGTGATAGGGCCGAAGGATTTCAATTCGCTCCTGGCCAGTTGCTCGGTGCTTCGTCAGGCTCTGCACGAGACGTCGTTTCGATTCCGGCCGGACGAGGAACTGACAAACACGACCTGGCCCGAGGAACTGCTCGATCGGCCGGTCAGGCACATCATGTCCACTCCGGTGGAGACAATCCTCGCGACTTCTTCGCTGGCTGAGGTGTTTCAGGTCGTCGCCGAACGACGACGCGGAAATCTGCCGCTCGTGGACATCGACGGCAAGCTCGTGGGGCTGCTCACGCGAACCGATCTGTATCGAGTGGTCGCCGACGGGCGCGACTTGCGTCGGTTTGCCTACGAAGTGGCCTCGCGACAGATCACCACGGTGCAACCGGATCAGTCGGTTCGGGATGCATTGAGCACGCTGCGTCGCAAGCAGATCAAGCACGCACCGGTGGTGGACGCCGCCGGCCGGCCCGTCGGCATGCTCAGCTATTTGGACGTGGCCCTGGCCAGCGTTCGCATCGGCGAAAACAAAAACGCCAGTGCATGAAATTTGTCACGCACCGGCGTTCTGTGTAGCGAATCGTCTGTCCTTACTTCTTCTTGGCGACTCCCAACTCATCGAGCTTCTTGGCGATGTCCTTGCCGTGTTCCTTGGTGCTCACTTTCTTGTCGATCTCTTTGATCACGCCCTCCTTGTCGATGAAAAAAGTCCATCGTTCGGGAAAGGCTCGTCCTTCGTGAACGACCCCATAGGCCTCCGCCACCTTCTTGTCGAAATCGCTCAGGATCGGATAGTCGAGCTTGAGTGATTCGGCAAAAACCTTGTTGCCCTTTTCGCCTTCAAACGGATCGCAGCTTGCGGTGAAGTAGGCCACGTCGAATTTACGAATGTCATCGCCGCCCTCACGGAGCGAATTGCACTCGGCCGTTCAGCCGCCGGTGAACGCCTTGGGAAACCAGGCGATCACGACCGCCTGCTTGCCTTTGAACTGGGCGAGAGTGTAATCCTTGCCGTCGGAGCCTTTCAGCTTGAAGTCCGGGGCCTTGTCGCCCACTTTCGGGGCCGGTTTGTCTTCCGCCGCGAACGCCGATGCGGCCAATGCCACCAGAGTCACCGCGGCCAACGCCAACGCAAGCTTCATGGTGTGTCTCCTGTCAACAAAAGAATCAGGGCGAGTGTCCAACGCCGGGTCGGTATTGTAATTGACCGGGCGGCAATTTGCGAATGTGCGAGCCCGTTGCTTTGACCGCTATTCGCCACCGCGAGCCTTGCGAACAGCAGACACAAACTGAGCCGCGAGGTTTCTGATTCGATCGAAGTCGCCCGTTCGGACGGCGTCCTTTTCGACCAGCGAGCTGCCGGCTCCGAGGCAGCAGGCACCAGCCTTGATGAAATCGCCGGCAGTGTTTAAGTCCACACCGCCCGTCGGCATCAGTCGTATCTGGGGAAGCGGGGCACTGATCGCCTTCAAGTAGTTGGGCCCGCCAACGTCGGCGGGAAAAACCTTGACCACATCGGCACCGGCTTCCCAGGCCGTGAGAATCTCAGTCGGTGTGAACGCACCGGGCATGACCACTTTGTCGTAGCGGAGGCACATGCGAATTACGTCGAGATTGAGTGTCGGGGCCACGACGTATTCCGCTCCCGCCAACATGACGGCGCGAGCAGTCTCGGCGTCGAGAACAGTTCCCGCACCGAGCAGAATATCGCCGGCCAGCTCACGTGCGACTGTGCGGATTACCTCGATCGCATCCGGCACGGTCATGGTGATCTCGATCGATCGCACACCTCCCTGAGCCAGTGCCCGCGCGACGTTTACCAGTTGTTCGGCGTGGGGCGACCGCACAACGGCGACAATGCCGCAGTCGAGTATTTGCTGCAACGTATCGAATCTGGTCATGGGAAACTCAAGACGGTCGCTTGATCTCAAAGAGCGACTGGCTCTTCAGGATCGTGCAGTCATCCGGAAACGTGTGAAAGGCTTGCACCAGGAGTCCCTGGGCGCGAGCCTCGATCGCGATATGGCTGATCGGTGAAAGAGCCAGCCGGTGGTGCGGCCGAAAGTTGTGAAAGATACCGCCCCGCTGTGCGTCGCACTCCAGTTCTTCGTGAATGCGTGCAAACACTTCGCGTGGCAGCCGCTCGACCGTGACGCTGGTCTGATAGACCACGGTCGGGCCACATTGAATCGTGTCGTTTCGTTCGCCGCGCAAGCGACACGCCAGCAGGCGACGCTTTTGCGGCAGCGGGTTCTCGGCCGCCGTAACAAATTCCGTCAACCAAGTATCTTCATGCTTCCAGCGAACCAGGTGACAGATGTCGGTGATGCAGATGCTGGCCAAATAGTCGTCGCGCTGAATCTGCTTCTCCTGCACGACCTCATACAGCTCGGGGTGCAGAGGTCGGCTGTAAAGCATAAACAGCAAGTCAGTGACCTTGGGCCGAACAATGCCGACATTCATCAACGACTCCAAGTGATTGAGGCGCCCAGAGAATACAAGCGCATTATAAGAGCGGTCAAAAATGTACGGCAATCACTTTTGTTTCGGCGAACTATTGCGATTTGAGATTTCAAGACTCAGGGGTTGACAGCGAATACAGCGGGGTTGCAACCGGCGGAACAGGTTTTCTGAGCGATGGGAAATTGCGCTGCCTACGAGTCAGAATGGACCTTGAAATGACGGCGATTTGCCCAGATTAGAGCTGAAATTGAAGCACGCCGACGAGAATGTCGTAGGCGGCATGGGCACCGACGGCGATTCCGAATCCGCGCGTCACGAACACGCCGGCAAAGAAGAGGCCGGCCACCCAGCGGAAGATGAAATTGAACCAAATGAATTCCTCAGCCATTGGGCCGAGATGATGGGCCCCGGAAAAGTCTAGAGCCGACGCCGTCATCGCACCAAACATCGACAAGGGCGATGGAATTCCAACGCTGATGAGGCAGAAGTACGCGGCCGGCAGCAGGATGAGCCGGAAAAGTGTCTCTTCGTAAATTCCCGCTCCCACAAACGACACAAGTCGCTCCACAAAAGACACGGGGTCGCCAATCGAGGTAACAATCTGGCTCGATTCGAGCCGCTGGAACGCGATGTCTTGCACGCGGCCAATCACCATCAGTGCCACGGCCAAAACGAGACTCTCGCCAAACATGCCGAACACGACCTCGCCCTCCATTCGCCACGGCTCGCGCGTCCAGATTTGCCATGCCGAGAAAACAAAGAGGATCACCGCGGGCAAGATGCAGGCCGGGCTCAGCCCGATCTGTTCGATCGTCCACCGCATCCACGAGTCGGCCCCGTTTTGCACGAGATCGATATCGCCGCCGTTCTTGGCCACCCAAAGGACGCCGATTTCGTACATCGTCAGCAAGGGAACCAGAAAGACCATGCACGCGAGCGGGCGGCGAGTTTGATACCAATAGGTCTCGGAAAACTGAACTTCATTGGAAGTTGTCGTGTTCATACAAATGCCTCCGCGACTCGATCACCGATTCATGCGGCCAGTGCCGAAACTGCCGGCGCTCTCGACGGCGGTTCGGGCACGACGGGAATCTTGAGCCAAGTGGGAAAGAGGCCCGCCAACCGACAGGCCCAGGCACGATCGAGTCGGCCGGCGGCTGCGGCCCGATCGATCTCTTCCAGAGCCGCTTTGGCGCTCATCGCCGGCCGATGCGCGCGATGCGATTGAATGCCAACGTACGTGTCCGCAACGGCCAGCAGCCGGGCAACGGACTCGACCGAGTCGCCGTGCAGGCGCTGAGGATACCCCGAACCGTCCAGCCGCTCGTGATGTTGATTGACCGCTTGGACAAGCCGCTCGTCGTGCCCGCGAATCTGACGCACGAGCGAGGCACTGGTCGACGGATGGTTGTGCACAAGAGCCCATTGGGCGGCGGTCAGGAGATTCGGCGAGTCAAGAACTCCGACGGGCACCTGCATCATTCCAAGGTCTTGGACGAGTGCAGCGTCGGCGGCCAGCGCACACTCGTCCCGCCAAGCCGGTACTGTCAGGGCCAACCGAGTGGCAACTTGAGCGACGTTCATCGCATGGGCGGCGACTCGAACGGCCTGCTCTTTCGAGTCTGGATCGATCAGCGTCACAGCCTGCTCATCGGCAAAAGCCGAATCCACAACGCCCGTGGCCAACTCATCGAACTCATGCACAGATGGAACAATGCCACAGGCAACGCCTTCCAAAATGCCGCTCATGCGCAACAATGTTTGCCGCATTGCGGTGAGCTGTTCGAGTCTGTCAAACAGCCGATCTACTCGCTCCTCGACCACATGGGCGATGGCCAAGATGGCTTCACACGACAGCGGTTCGCTCACAGGCCGATCTTCGTCCGCATCGAATTGCCGCAGTGCCGATTCGGTCAGGCAAAGCGTCTCGCGCAGGTCGCTGAACACGGACCCTTCGTCCGCACAAAACAGTAGTGGATCGCACGCGATGTGACTGAGCGTGCAGAAGTTGTCGCGAAATCGTCGCAGCACTGGGCCACCCGCTCGAACCGCTCTTGGGCCTTCGGATCTTTCATCGCGACGCAATCGAATTGTGGCATCGGCATGGCACGACGCCGAAGATTGACGCTGCCGGGCTGATGCCGCACCGGCCAGCACCTGTCGCACGCGACGGCTTCGCAATACGGCATCGCCGGGATGCAACGCCGGGACGCGGTGACCTGCATCCAGCCGCAACAACGGAACTTCGGGTTCCGCGACCGCTGAGTCTTGGTCGGGATCCATGTTCAGCCTCCCACTGTTCGCAATGAGTTTCGGGACAAACCCATTTTCTATGTCGGCGTTTCGGGCAAGCTGGCTTCAGTTCTCCTGAGTTACCCAAAGTGGGGATTGCCTGGCATGCGGCAGGATAAGTAGAGTTTGCCGGTTGTAGCGATGGAGTTCAGATGGAAGACGTATTCAAAACACTCGTGACGGAGCTGGGCCCGCAACGATGGTGGCCGGGCGATTCGCCGTTCGAGATCGCGGTCGGGGCGATCCTGACTCAAAACACAAACTGGCAAAATGTGGCGCGGGCCATCGCGAACCTCAAGCAGCGTGACCTGCTCTCACCGCGAGCAATGCATCAGCTTCCCTTCGATGAACTGGCCGAACTAATTCGCCCCGCGGGCTACTTTCGGCTGAAGACCAAACGACTGATGAATTTCGTGCGCTGGCTCATGGACCGATTCGACGGTTCCATGGACGCGATGAGCGGTGTGAGCCAGAGCACGCTGCGCGAGGAACTCCTGGCGATCAACGGCATCGGTCCCGAAACCGCCGATTCGATTTTGCTTTATGCCGTCGCGAAGCCGACATTCGTCGTCGACGCTTACACGCATCGTATCGCCGTGCGTCACGGGTGGATCGAGCCGGAGGCAGGGTATGAAGATTTGAAAGACTATTTCGAGAGCCGCCTTCCCGACGACGTTTCGACTCTGAACGAGATGCACGCCATGCTAGTCGTGATCGGAAAGCGCTTCTGCCGCCCGCGCGAGGCACGTTGCGACCAGTGCCCATTGAAACCATTCCTGCCCGACCACGGCCCGCTCATGCCCGAATGACGCGCGAATTGCCTTCCGTTCATCGTCGCCGGGCGACTTGAAAATCCAACTGCCGCCGGTCCAGATCGACGCGGGCGACGCGGACGGTGATGGTATCGCCGAGGCGAAATGCCCGGCCGGTGCGTCGGCCTTCTAGCGTGTGGGCCGCCGGATCGTAGCGGTAGTAATCGTCCGTGATCGTGCTCACGTGGACCAAACCATCGATCAGATAATCGGCCGACTGGGCAAAGAAGCCGAACTCTTCGACGGATGTGATGACCGCCTTCAGCTCTAGCCCGGTCTTATCGACAAGAAAATTGAGCACCTTCAGCTTGATCAGTTCGGCCTCGGCCTGTGCCGCCCGGCGTTCGGTGTACGTGCAGTGCTCGCCAAGCGCGATCAGCTCGTTTTCATCAACGCGAATTCGGTTGTGTGGCACGCCCTGAGTCCGCGATGGGCGTGGCGAGTCATGTTTGTGTGAAACCACGCCCTTCGCAGACTCAGGGCGTGGCACACCGGCCTTTTGCCAGTACCGCTCGAGCAACCGGTGAACGAGCAGGTCGGGGTAGCGGCGAATCGGCGAGGTGAAATGGCAGTAGCAGTCGCTGGCGATCGCGTAGTGGCCGAGTGCTTCCGGGCTGTATTCCGCTCGTTTCATGCTTCGCAGCAACCCGTAATGCACGGCGTAGCGATCCGGTCGCGACACACTCTGGGCGAGCAGCCCCTGCAATTCGGACCGGCTTTGCGGCTTCTTGATCTTGTAGCCGATCGCCCGGACAAACTCGGCAAACGCCCGCAGCTTGTACGGGTCGGGGTCGCCGTGTACGCGACGCATGAAGAGCAAGTCGCGATCGGCCAGATATTGGGCCACCGCCTCGTTCGCCGACAGCATGAACTCTTCGATGATCTGGTGGCTCTCGTCGTGCTCCTGCATGTGAGCGGCCTTGAAACGGCCGTTGGACTCCAGCTCCAGCTTCACTTCCGGGAGTTCCAGTTCGAGAAATCCTTTTTCGCGACGCCGCTCGCGCAGAATGCCCGCCAGCTTCCGCATGCGATCGAGCAGTGCCCGCACGTCTCCGCCAAGCCGGCCGTGATATTTGTGCGGATGCTTCAGGCAATCCATTGCCGTTTTATAATCGAACCGCTTCGTCACGCGAATCATGCTGGGAACCACATCCGCGTGCAGCATGGTCCCGTTGTCGTTGAACTCCATGATTGCCGACTTCGTGTACCGGACCACGCCTTCCTGCAGACTTGCCAGCCCGTTCGAAATGATCTCCGGCAACATCGGCAACACGCGATCGGGCAAGTACACCGACGTGCCGCGTTTTCGGGCCTCGCGATCGAGTGCCGTGTTTGGCCGCACGAAATGGGCGACATCCGAAATGTGTACACCCAATACCCAGTTGCCGCCGTCGAGCCGATGCACGTGAACCGCGTCATCAAAATCGCGAGCGTCCGTCGGGTCGATCGTGATGATTGTCTCGCCCGTGAAATCGTGCCGGGCCGTGTCGAGCAGTGAGTGGTGAGTGCTGAGTGGTGAGTCGGGTGGCTGGGATCGAGTCTTCGAGCCCCCAGTTGCCCCGTGAGTCGAACTTGGCTGGGGGCTCGAAGACTCGACCCCAGCCACCCCACACGCGTCTTGTTCAAACTTGCCCACTTCGGCCTCGAACTCCCGCGCCCGTTCGCGGGCTTCTTCCAGTGCGTCGTCGTGAAATTTATCAGGCAGGCCGAACTCGCGAATGATGCCGAGCGTGTCTACACCGGCTGCGCCGCGCGGGCCGAGCAATTCGGTGAGCACCGCCTCGCCGGACATTCCGGAGGCCGGGAACCGGACCATTTCGATCACGACCTTATCGCCTGGCTTGGCCCGTTTCGCTCCGGGGTCGCCGACCGAAATCGGTTGCAGAAAAATCGTCCCGTCCACGCGCACCCATCCGTGCCCGGCCTCCTCGAAGTACGAGCCGACGAACTGGTGCGTCGCCCGCTCGATCACTTCCAGAATTTTCCCCTCCGGGTTCCGTCCCTGCCGCGCCGGCCGCTTGGTTACCTTCACCAGCACCTCGTCGCCGCTCGCCGCATCCTTCGCGCTGTCCGGTGAAATGTAGATATCCGGCCCGACTGTTCCCTCTTGAATCTGCGGCCGCACAAATCCACCGCCCGCCCGAATCCCGCGAAACGTGCCCGTCACCGTCCCGTGCGTGTCCGGCTGCCGAATCGTTCGATTCTTCCCCAGTTCGAGCCGGCCCTGCTGGATCAGTCCTTTCACCAAGTCACGGAATTCGCCGTACTCCGCACTCGACACGCCGAGCTTTCGTGCGAGCGCCTTGAGCTTGAGCGGCTGATAGCCATCGCGGCGGACAGAAGAGAGTATTTCCTGCGTGTTCATCGCGTGGCATCTTACCCGATCAATGCTACTCGCTGTTGCCATTACTGCTCGACCCCTTAAACAGCTTGCGACCGATGGCGGGATTGTACTGCGTCCACGCGGAACTGGGGTCGCGGTCGTCGCGGATCTGGTCGTGGAAGCTGGCGATTTTGGCGTCGAGGTTGTCGAGCATGTTGAGCGCGACGGCCTCCAGCGTCATCGGTAACTTCGGGCTGCCGAACTCGTACGTGCCGTGGTGCGATAGGATCATGTGCTTGAGGCGGAGCAACAGTTCGTGCGGGAACGGCTCGCTGGTCAGGCCGGCGGCTTCGGCGGCTTTGCGGTCGAGGTACTCGACGCCGATGATGAGGTGACCGACGAGTTGGCCTTCGTCGGAGTAGGCGAACGCTTTCTGGTACGTCAGCTCGTCGATCTTGCCGAGGTCGTGCAGGAATACGCCGGCCAGCAGCAGGTCGCGGTCGATCTGCGGGTAGAACGGCGCGATGCGGCTGGCGACTTCGAGCAGGTTCACGACGTGTTCCAATAGGCCGCCGATGTAGGCGTGATGGTTCTTGATGCCGGCGGGCGCGGTGGTGAATTTGCGAACGAATTCGTCGTCCATCAGGAACGATTCGGCCAGTGCCCGCAGGTGCGGGTTGGTCAGGCTGAGCATGATCTCGCGCAGTCGGGCGAGCAGCTTGTCGATGTCTTGCGGCGTGTGCGGCAGGAAGTCGGCGGCTTCCACGCGCGTCGGTTCCAACACCTGCACGTCGGACAGGATGAGCTGCATCGCGCCTTGAAATATTTGCGTCTTGCCGCGGACGCGCAGGTAATCGTTCACGTCGAACGAGTGGAAGATCGCCTCGGTGGCGTTCCACATTTTCGCGTTCACCGTGCCGGTCTTGTCGCGCAGATCAACTTGCAGGTAAAGGTTGCCGTTCTTGTTCGCGCGAAGCTGCTTGTCGGCGACCAGGTACACTTCGTCGATCGTGTCGCCGCTCTTCAGGTCGTTTACGTACGTCCGTGACATTCCGTTCCCTTCTGAAAGGTAGGGTGGGACCAGCCGAGCGCCGGCCCACCAGTTGCTTCTGATTGCGGGTCGAGTCGGAGACCCAACCTACGCCGCGTGCGAATTACTTGGTCGGCCGGAGTTCGACCTTACGGAAGTGAACCTCCGCGCCCTCCGACTGAAGCGAGATCGCACCCTTCGTGACGGTGCAGTTCGTGGCGTGGTTCACGAGATCGCCGTTCACTTTGACGATGATCTGGTCGCCTTTGCAGGTCACTTCCATTTTGTTCCATTCGCCGGCAGGCTTCTCGGAGTTGTCGGTCAGGTTCAGGTGTCGGCGGTCCTTCTTGCGTTCGGCCTCGTTTTCCACGTCGAGGTCCGTGCCGATGACCCAGAAGTCGCCCGCGTTGCCGGTGGCCAGTTGCACTTCGATCGATTTCGGCCAAACGCCCAGGGCCTTCGGCGTGCTCGTGTGTACCAGCACGCCGCTGTTGCCGCCCGTCGAGCCGGGCTTCCAACGCCATTCCAGCGTGAGCACATAGTTTTCGTAATCGTCCTTGGTGCGAATGTAACCGGCCGGCTTACCCTTGCAGATGATCGCGCCGTCTTCGACGCTCCACACGTCTTCCATCTTCGCCTTCTCGTCGTTCAGGAAATACGTCCAACCGGACATGTCGCGCCCGTTGAAGAGTTTCACTAAGCCGTCGCTCTTTCCGTCGGTGCCGCGCGCGGCCGAGCCTGGGCCAAGCTCTTTGACGTAAATGTTTTTGAACTCGAGCGGATTTCCGTGGTGCTGTAGTTCGATCGGGCCGGTGGCGGGAATGGGTTTGTAGGGGCTCTCTTTGCGGTCCCAAAAATTCTCCATCGTGACGTTATCCACGACCAGCTCGCCATTGAGCCACACCGATACCTTTTCGCCCTTCATGACGACGCGGAAGGTGTTCCATTGGCCGATCGGTTTGTCCGCACACTTCGTCGGCTTGTTCGGGTTCTTCGCGTTGTTGAACAGGCCGCCCGACCCTTCGGGGCGATCCGCCGGGTCCCAAATCTGAATTTGCGGGCTGCCTCGCACGTAGATTCCGCTGTCGCCCTTGGGGCCAATCTTCCAATCGCACCACAATTCGAAGTCGCCGTAGTCCTTGATCGATTGCAGGCTGAAGCCCTTGCCGTCGTAGTGCAGCACACCCTCGCGCACGGACCAGTTTTTCAGCTTTTCGTTCTCCGCCTTCTGTAGCGCGGCGATCTGCTCGGCCGTCTTGCCCGCCTTTACCGGCGGATCCACCACGATCTGCCAGCCGGTCAGGTCCTTGCCGTTGAACAACGCGGTGAACCCTGGCGGCGGCACGTTGTCTTCGGCGATGGCGAAACTGCCGGCCAAAAACAGCACGAGCGGCAACGCAACCAAATGGAACTTTGGCAAATGTCTCATGGTGGGTTCCTTTCTTGAGTGAATAAGCTGGCGGGCCCTTTGAGGTTGAGAGAATAGAGGAAATGGCTACCGCTTGCTAGTGGTGCCGGATTACTTCGTGGCCGGCGTCAGAATCTCGGTTAGCGGCTTGCCAGACGCTGACGGGAATTTCAAATCGAGCAATCTTGCCATCGTCGGGGCTACTTGCGTGTTCTGAATCAGTCCGACTTTCGTGCCCGGTTTGACGCCGCGGCCCCAGGCGATGAAGATGCCGCGCATGTCGGGATGATGGGGCAAGTAGCCGTGTGTGCCGTCGCGCTTGGCGTTCTTGGTGACGACCTCTTTCGCAGTGTGCGAGTTCGAGAAACTGTAGCCATCTTTCGCGGCGAGCCACAGGTCGGCGCCGAATTTGTCTTCGTCCGGCGTTGCCTGGCCGATCTTGGCGAAGTCTTTTTGCTCGAAGATCGCCTCGATTCCCTCCACGCCTTCGAGCGACGATTTGATC